>Ga0164290_1000281_pt1 | contig 184839 bp, 148 predicted proteins | sample Micstemetagenome_FD_108782 | JGI IMG/M metagenome (GOLD analysis project Ga0164290, IMG submission 108782) | Contaminated culture microbial community from soil near Moab, Utah, USA - Microcoleus steenstrupii SON62 (Illumina Assembly) | ecosystem: Environmental > Terrestrial > Soil > Soil crust...
GAGGCAGCGTGCGTGCTGGAAGACATCGGCCAACGCCAGAACCTCCTCCGCTCGTTCTTCCAAGCCACGCCCCTGACCATCCCGGGAGTCACCTGATGCGTCAGGGATTTATGCAGCGCTCAGCTGCCAATCGGCGTTGTCCAGAAAACAACGAGGTGACTACATCAAGCACGGTCTCCACACTCTGGACAGTACACAGACCCCAACGCACTCGGATATCCGCAGTAAATACAAAGCCTGCGTCGGAGGCGCGACCAAACGACAAGACGTAAACCGACGCTAGATATGCTTCCAACTACAACGCCAATAATCACGACATTTACAAGAAACCCATAGGCCCGAAATGAATAAAATTTATCTACTGAAACTGCCGTGCTATCAAATGCAGACCTGCTTTGGGTTTGCACATGTGACAACCAGCACAACACCGAGCCGAATGCAACTTCCCGAATTTCATGAACTTTCGCTGTTGCAAATGAATCCGAACTGGTATTGATCACATCTACTGACTCGGCATAACTCCCTGGCGGTAGATCGCCATCCACAATCTCACCCGGACGTCGCAACGCAAACACTGGGAGCCACCCATCCGCAAACTCTATGCTTCCGGGAACTTGTACGCATACTTCCCAAGAACATACTCTATACCGCGCATAGCAATGCCAGCCGCTGCGTTCCGAAATGAACACGTTGTCGAGCGGAAAAGTTGCAATCGGCGTCGGAGTTTGAATCCAAGAGTCTCCAAGTATGCATATTCGACACAAGACAATCACAAGCTCAATCGCGACACTTGACGCAATGACCATCGCCACTCGCTTGGCGATGCTTCGCCCTTTGCCAAAATGGCTAGTCATGATTCAATTTTCACGTTTTGGGCCCGCAGGCGTCCACGAATTGGGCGGCAGTGCAACAGGAATGCTTGCCCTGCATCGCTTGTTAAAATACTGATACTGCTTCGAGTGCATGTCTTGAATAAACGCCACGCTTTGTCGACAATCAGTTCCAGCTGGACCGCTGGGACAACTGATTTGTTGAATACATCCAAGACTCACTGAATAAGCGTCCCGTTCAGAGCAGTCGTTGTTCTTTCCAGGCTTATATTTTTTATCGAATTCGCCTGCAGGAGTATTGCTGCAATCATAATCCGATACATGGACGGCTTCGTGCTGTTTGACACATTCTTCGTATTTAGTGACAACGCTCGGGTCCAGGTATCCCTTACTCCCTCCAGGAAGTGGAATTTCTTGTACTCCTATATTTGTATCGCAAATACACGTAAATGCCGATTTGGTATCGCCATCGCATAGCGTAGTGCCGTGTGCAAATCCATCATTGACATTTCGATTTGCATATGAATTGTCGCAATAACTAGTGCATTTAGCGGCTCGTCGGGATGCCCCTGGTTTCCTACCTTCTTCTTGCCCAACAACCGATGCATCTGGTGGTGTGGTATCGCCGTCATTGACAGGGTCCTTAGAATCTGGGTCCAGAGTACAGCAGCGATCTCCACACCAAACGCACAACTTTAGGCCCTGCGGATCAACCGCGTTGACCGGCATATTCTGCACATACTCATAGACCGACAACCCATCAACATATCCAATCGGATCCCTCCTGTTCCACGTTCCCGAGCTTGGCAGGAAAACGCGGTTGCGGACATGGTACTGGCTGGTCGCACTGTCCCACAGGTACCCTGCATAGCCGATACGGTTATGGATGCCGCCGCTGGCGCTGCCACCCCGCGAGAGCACATTCCGCCCGCCCGCACTCGCTGCGTTGTAGTTGTCGGTGTACAGATCGAAGTCGGTGAAGTCGATGAACCCGTCGTGGTTGGCGTCCGCCCGCGGCGTTCCGTTGTTGTACTCGGTGGTGAATGCGCTGCTGTCTGCGCTGTCCACGTCGCCATCCCGGTCAAAGTCGGCCGGATCGATCCGGAAGGGCACGCCGTACGGCGAGTACTTGATCCACTCCAGGACCTTGCCCGCCTGATCCGTCACGCACGACACATCCGCCCGCCAGTTCTGCAGCAGGTAGACACGCTTCTCGCGCGTGCCGTCGGCCGCGCCGCCCCAGCCATTGGTCATGTCCTTGTCGGCGAGGATCACGCCATCAATATACGAAGAACCGCCCCGTCCACCAAGCCCCGCGGCGTGGTAAATGGTCGTTTCCTTGGGGTTGGTGTCATTGGAGCCGCTGGAGCCCCACGAACTGGCCCGGAAGGTCCGAGCAAATGCGCGTCGCACCGCACTCGCTGGTTCGTCTTGGGTCTCTCGTCCCCCCACGCGAACGGCCGCACCGTGGGCTTTTCCATTGCAGGCTCTGCGGCGATACTCTTTCGCTGCGCCCGCACTTTCCACGGAGCCTGCCATGTCCGCCAACGCTGTGCAATCCGTCCTCGACCTGCTCAAGAGCAACGAAGAAGGCTCAATCCGTCGCCTGCTTGACTGGCTGCGAATTCCCAGCATCAGCACCGACCCGTCGTACAAGGTCGAGTGCCGCCGGGCCGCCGACTGGGCCGCGGCACACCTCAAAGAATCCGGCTTCAAGGCGCAAGTGCTCCCCACCGGCACCGGCGAGGCCCCCGGCCATCCGATCGTCCTCGCCCATTCGCCCGGCTCGCCGGATTACGGCGGGCCGCATGTGCTCTTTTACGGCCACTACGACGTGCAGCCGGTCGACCCCATTGACCTGTGGGATTCGCCGCCGTTTGAACCCGTGGTGCTCGAAGGCACGCCCGGAGGCCCCGGTCGGCGGATCGTCGCCCGCGGCGCGGTCGACGACAAGGGCCAGGTCATGACCTTCCTCGAAGCCATGCGCGCGTGGAAGGAAACCACGGGCGAAGTCGCTGGCGGCGTCAAGTTCACTGTGCTGCTCGAGGGCGAGGAAGAAAGCGGCTCGGTCAACCTCGACGCCTTCGTCGATGCACATCAGGACGAACTCAAACGCTGCGACGTCTGCCTCATCAGCGATACCGGCATGCTCGGCCGGGATCGCCCCGCCATCACCTACGGCGTGCGCGGGCTGGCCTACACCGAGATCGTCCTGCACGGCGCGAACCAAGACCTGCACAGCGGCCTGTGGGGCGGACGCTCGCCCAACCCCATCAGCGAACTCACCAAGGTGCTCTCGCAACTGTGGGACGCGAACCGTCGGGTGACCATCCCCGGCTTCTACGACAGCGTGCGCGAGATCGAGCCCGCAGAACGTGAGGCGTGGAAGAAACTGGGCATCAACCCCGCCGAGGCACTGGCCAACATCGGCTTTCCGCCCGAGGCCGACGTGGGCGAAGCGGGCTACAGCAGCACGGAGCGCGAGTGGGCCCGCCCCACCGCGGAGATCAACGGCATCGTCGGCGGCTACACCGGCAAAGGCGCCAAGACCGTCATCCCCGCGTACGCCAGCGCGAAGGTGAGTTTCCGCCTCGTCGCCGACCAGGACCCGGTGAAGATCACACAGGCGTTCTTTGAGTGGTGCAAGAGTCGCACGCCGCAGGGCTGCCGCTGGGAGCTCATCGACCACCACGGCGGGCATCCGGTGACGTGCGCGACGCAGAGCGCGCCGCTGCAGGCCGCGGCCCGCGCGATGGAACGTGCCGCCGGCAAGCGTCCAGAACTGATCAAGTCGGGTGGCTCGATCCCCGTGGCAGGGATGCTCAAGGCCAAGTGCGGCCTGGAGACGATTTTCATGGGCTTCGGGCTGGAGGACGATCGCGTCCACTCGCCCAACGAGAAGTTCGAGATCGAGTGCTTCCGCATGGGCGTGCGCAGCCACGCGATCCTCATCGATGAACTGCGGAAGATGAAGTCGCGGCGGTAAAGGACACGGCGAACCCCGCTGATACGATGGCCGCGATGTCCACGCACATCCATGCTTTCACGAGACTCGCCGAACGGTTCGGACCGTTCCTCGCCCTCGCCGCTCTCGTGGTGGCCAGCGCGATCCTCAGCCCCGATTTTCTGAAGCCCCAGAATCTCGTCAATATTCTGCAGCAGTGGTCTGCCGTCGGCATCGTCGCGCTGGGCATGACGCTCGTCATCGGCGCCGGCGGGATTGATCTCTCGGTCGGCTCGATGCTCGCGCTCGTCGGCGGTATGGGGCTGGTCGCGGTTGATGCGGTCGCGGGCGCGGGTGCTTCGCCACTGATCGCCTTCGTCGTCGGACTCGCCGTCATGATCTGCGGCGGCGTGGTTCTCGGCGCGATCAACGGGACGCTCGTCACGCTCGCTCGCATCCCGCCGTTCATCGCGACGCTCGGCGGCATGGCCGCGTTCCGGTCGCTCATCCAGATGAAGGCCGACGGCGCCAGCATCAACGCCAGCAGCAGCGTGATGACCGACTCTCTCGACAGCGGCGTGTCGCTCGGGTTTCTCCGCGTCGGCGCGACCGCTGAGTCGCCGGGCGACCCGCTGCTGGTGCCGTGGGGCGTGCTCTTGCTCGCCGCATTCACGCTCGTGTTCTGGTTCGTCTCGTCACGCACGACGCTGGGCGTCATGGTGCGAGCCGTCGGCGACAACGACACCGCCGCACGCTACGCCGCCGTCAAAGTCCGCTGGGTTCGCTTCGTGACCTATGTGCTCGTCGGGGCGTGCTGCGGGGTCGGCGCGGCGATCTCCGCCTCGCGGCTTTCCTCCGTGAGCAGCAGCGCGGGTGGCGTGCTTCTTGAACTCGACGCCATCGCCGCCGTTGTCATCGGCGGCACGCGCATGGCCGGCGGCAATACCCGCGTCGTCGGCACGCTGTGTGGCGTACTCATCCTCGGCGTGGTCGGGAACATGCTCAACTTGCTCGGCGTCGGCGCGTACGCCCAGGGACTCGTCAAGGGCGCGATCATCGTCGGCGCGGTGCTCATCCAGCGCGGCTCGACGAAGTAGCGGGCGTGATCACGACGCCTCGCTTCGCCTCTGTCCCTGCGACGGCCACAGCCACCGCCGCGTCGCCCGTGACATTGACAATCGTGCGGCACATGTCAAGCAGGCGATCGACCGCGAGGATCATCGCGATGCCGTCGCTCGGCACGCCCACCGATCGCAGCACGATGACCAACATCACCATGCCCGCGCTCGGGATGCCGGGCGTGCCGATCGCCGAGAACACGGCCGTGAACACGATCGAGATTTGTTGCCCCAGCGTGAGCTCGATCGCGTAGAACTGGGCGAGGAACACGGTGGCGACGGCCATCATGAGTGCCGTGCCGTCCATGTTGATCTTGGCGCCCATCGCGCACACGAAACTCGTGATGTCCGCGGGCACGCCCAGCCGATCCCGCACGTTCTGGATCGTCACCGGCAGGGTGGCGGCGGAACTTGAACTGCTGAACGCGACCATCTGCACCTGGGCGATGCCGCGAAAGAATGTCCCAACCGGGACGCGAGAAAACAGAAGCACCACGCCGGGATAAATGACGAGTTGAATGATGACCAGCCCGAGCAGCACGGTGCCGAAATACGCCGCCAGCGACGAGAGCACCTGAAAGCCCAGGTTCGCGACGATCGGCGCGATGAGACAGAACACGCCGAGCGGCGCGAGCCGCATGATGCCGCGGACAATGAGCAAAAACGCCTCGTTGAGCCCCTCCACCACCGCGAGCACCGGGTGCGAGCGTTCACGAGGCAGAAGGCTTAGTGCGATCCCCAGCAGCAGCGCGAACACGACGACCTGCATCATGTCGCCGCGGGTGAGCGCGTCGAATAGATTGGTCGGCATCACGTCGCGAGCGAGGTCCCATCCGCGCACGCTTCCCGCCGCGTTCGCGATCTTGGCGGCGGCATCGGTCTTGAGCCCGCCAATGAGACTTTCGCGAGCCTCGGCGCTGATGAACCGCTCGCCGCCGGGCTTGATGACGTTGACGAGGATGAGCCCAACAGTGACGCTGAGCAGCGCGGTGCAGAGAAAGATGCCGACGGTCTTACCGCCGATGCGACCGAGTTTCTTGAGATCGCCCAGCGAGCCGATCGCCAGAATCATCGCAAAGAGAATGATCGGCACCGCGATGAACTGCAGTGCCCGCTTGAAGACATCGCCCGCGAGTTGGTTGAGGTTGACGACGAAGTCGATCACGCCGCTCGCCAGTGGCACCTCGGCGAGGCTCGCGCGAATCGAGCCGCCCCATGCGTTGAGCACGAGGCCCACGCCCACGCCGAGCGAGAGGCCGATCAGGATTTTCCAGTGCAGGGCGAGTTTCAAAGTGCGGCTCTCCGAAGCGCGTGCATGAAGTCGCCGAGTGTAACGGATTGAAACGGCGGGCGATTGTCGTCTCGCGTCTCGCCTTCAGTGGCACTCGGCCCTTGCCCGCGTTTCATGCAGTTTCATCGCAGGCCTTCCGCCGAACCGCGAGCAGGCTCGGGTACGCTTGTATCGGCAACGACTCGGCGGCGTGCTCGCGCGTGCCGCCGGTTCAAACCGGGAGACCGTCATGCTCAACTTCCGCCCCGTCCGTGCGTTTGTCGCGATTGCCGCGCTGTTGGTCGCCCACACCATCTCAAACGCCGCAGGATTCAGCGTCGTCAAGGACGATCGCGGCGTGTGGTGGTTCCAAGGACCCGACGGCTCACGTTTCTACTCACTGGGAGTGAGCAACGTCTCGCCCGAGCCGTTCATGCCGCGCGAGGGCACGAAGTTCTACAACCCCGTGCCCACCGACTTCAAGGGCGACTCCAATGCCTGGGCGACCACAACCCGCGCGATGCTCAAAGACCACGGCTTCAACACCCTCGGCGGCTGGAGCTCGCCGATCATCACTGCGGGCGGCTCGATGTTCACCACGCCCGTGCTCTACGTCGTCGAGCACGATGCCTATCGCTGCCTGACGCCGCTGCGTGCGGACTTCGAGGCGTTCGTGCGCACCAACACCAAGGCCGCGATCGCGAAAATGCCGGGGCGTGAGGGGCTGCTCGGCGTGTTCCTTGACAACGAGATGCCGTGGTACGGCAAGTCCGGGTGGGACGACATCCCAACGTACACCCAGCTCGAGCGTGCCTTTGAACTGCCAACGAGCGATGAACGTCGCGCCGCAGCCCTGAAGTTCCTGCAGTCGCGGCACGCATCCGTCGCCGCGCTCGCCGAGGCATACACGCGTCCGATCGACACCAGCAAGGGCTGGGACGCGATCGACACGCCATATCTGCAGAGCAGCAGCAGCGACGCGGCAATGGCCGACCGCGAGGCCTTCACCGAGCTGCTCGCCGAGCGCTTCTATGAAGTGACAACGCGCATCGTCCGCGAAGAACTTCCCGGGACGCTCATCCTCGGCACCCGCATCCCTGGCAACGCCCCCGACAGCGTCATCCGCGCCTGTGGAAAATACTGCGACGTCATGTCCGTCAACGAGTACGTCTTTGAGCCCAAGGTCAACGTCCACTCCATGACCCGCTTTTGGGTGCTCGGCGGCAAGCCGATCATGCACACTGAGTTCAGTTGGCGGGCCCGCAGCAACACCAGCGGCTGCCCCAACACCCGCGGCGCGAGCGCGATCGTCGACACGCAGGCCGAGCGTGCCGCGGCGTACACGGGGCTGATTGAAGACACCGCGACCGTGCCGTACATCATCGCCTCGCACTGGTTCGAGTTCTCGGATCAATCACCGCAAGGCCGCTTCGACGGCGAGGACGGCAACTACGGCATCATCGACATTCACAACAAGCCGTATACCGAACTGCTCGCCGCGATGAAGGCCACCAACGCCAAGGTCCACGACCTTCACGCCCAGACCACGCGCCAGATGCCGAACGAGCTGCCCAAGAAGAAGAGCGTGACCTACACGCCGGGCCAGCATCCCGGACGCGCGCCAACACAGAGCCTGCTCGTCGAATGGGTGCGGGAGCCCGAAATCTGGGGCGCGCCAGATTCCAAGATCGTGTGGTCACGCCGCGGCGAAGGTGCCGGTGCGCCGATCGTCCTCAAGTACGACACGGGCTCGCAGTACGGCGGCGGGATCAACATCTTCGGCCCTCAGGCCAGCGCGCTGAAAGTCGGCCCCGCACTCGGCGTCGATCTTGACAGTTACTCGACGATCGTGCTGGATCTCGAAGCCCCCAAGGGACTGCAACTCAACATCGTGCTCGCAGAAGCGGGCTCCGGGCCGATGAACTCAACCTATGACACCAGCGCCGGCGACGACGGCGAGGCCTACAACAGCAACGCGTTCTACGGCGAGGGCAAGCGCACAACGTACAAGGTGCCGATCATCTCGCTGCGCCGCCAGCCGTTCTTCGGCAATCAAGGCGGCGGCTTCAGCATCGACATGAAGGCCATCCGCAACCTCGGACTGCAAGTCAGCGGCGCGCCGCGCGAAGGCGAAGTCGTCATCCACGGCTTCTCGTTGCAGCGATAGGCGTTCCGCATCACCCAACAAAAAGCGTGCGCTCCATCGCGACCAGGAGCGGGATGCGCCGAAGCACTTCCCGTGGACGGATGTGGGACGCACGCTTTGTCAGTCACGCGGTGGAAGGTTCACTCCGCGCGGCTTTTCAGATCGTCACTTGGTCAGATGGTGACCTGGCGGCGTAACTGCGAAAGCGCGTAGACCGCAGCCTCCGACTCGCTCCGGCCAACGACCGCGCCCTCGGCCTTGCCGTCGGCGTCGATCCACTCGGCCCTGTAGCAGTCGAACAACTGGATGTGGCGGACCGAGAGCGTGTAGCCCGCCTCGGCAAACTCACGCCGCACGCGCTCGACCGACGGGAATGAACGCCCGTCGGCGTGGTGGGCGCAGTTCGCGCTGTCCAGAGCCGACCAACCCGTCGCGTATAACTCATCGATCGCAAAATCCAGACCCATGCTGACCGTCCTTCCTTGGGACCCCGCGAGATCGTTCGCGCCGCCACGCCAAGAAACCGTTCAACACCGACGGACGCACGAATGTCCGCGACGGCACATCTCGGCCGTCTCTGGACAACCAGTGTAGCAAGTCCTTCAAACGCTGCATGCACAAAATCACGATCGCAATCCGTTCGTACCCGCGATCCGAACAACCCATGGGTTTCATGGGCTTCCCGACGCCCTGGCCTTCGCGTCACGACGTCGCGGACCGAAGAACGATCAGCGCCATGACGTCGTACAGCGCGTGTGTGCCCACCACCACGCCGAACCCGCGCAGCACGAACAAGAACGCGAAGTAGAGCCCCGCGATGGCGAGAAATCCAAGCAGCCGCAGGTCGACGCCGCCGGTGGGCAGCCGAACATCGTGATAGAGCGCGAATGCGAGCGCCGACAGCACCGCCGCCACGACGTACGCCGTGCTGGAAGGCAAACGCATCAGGTCCGCAACGACGAAGTGCGCGGCCGTAATCATCACCAACCGGAACAGCAGTTCCTCATACAGCCCCGCCCCGACCGCCAACGTCAGCCGTGCCTGCCACGGATGCTCCGACAGCGGCAAGGCCCCTTGCACATCCGCCGCCACCGGAGCGTGACGCTGCCACAACACCGCGAACACCAGCAGGGGCAAGACCCACAGCGCGGCCTCGAGCGTCATCCCGAGGATGACCCCCGGCTTCACCTGCCAGCGATGACGCTCCAGCACATGCCACACCAGCATCACCGCGACGATCGCCAACCCCGGCAGATACAGACCCGGCGCGCCAAACGTCGTCATGAACTGCGACAGCAGGCGATACGCGCTGATCGTCTCGACGATCTGCCCGCCCGCGTCAGAGAGGTAGAAGATCGAGCCCAGTTCATACAACACGACCAACGGCAACAAAAACACCAGCACATGCAACGGGCGTTTGGACAACGACGCGTATCCCGCCTCGTCGCTCGCCCGCCGCGTCGAACTGCCCTTGCCGCCTTTGCTCATCGGGGCAGACGATAGCGAGTCTGAGGGCGGTTGTGGAGTCGACGCACGATCTCGTCGTCACTTCGTCGTGATTCAGGTCAAGTCGCGCCGCGGCCAAGGAGTTTCTTGAGTTCTTCGACGGCCCTCTTCGCCGCGCCATCGCGAGCGACGCGCACGTCCGGGCGCACGCCACGCTTCTGGATTCGCTCGCCTCCGGGCCCGATGAAATCGAATGTCGCGAGTCGGATCTGCCACGTCTCATCCAGGTCATACGTCCGCGAGATCAGCGGCCGTTTCGCCGTCGTCTCGCCAATCACAATCGCCCGCTTCTCTCGCTGCAGAGCCCAGGTCAGTACTTCGGCCGCGCCGGAGGTGCGGCTGGACGTCACCACCGCCACCGGCCCACGAAAGCCATCGGCGATTGGTAGGACGGTGATGTCCACGCCGCCGCTGTCATCGAGCGCCCGCCGCATCGGGGCCGCGTCCGAACCGCTGACCGCGCCCGGCGACCATGTGGATGCTTTCTTGAGCGCGGCCTCGCGCTGCCCGCCGCCAAAGTATCGCCCGACCCGCAACGGCGACTCCACCACCCACGCCGCCGCACGCAGGGCCCACAAGTCCGCGCCCGGCGTCGATCGCAGGTCAATCACCATTGCGGCGGGCCCGAACTGCATCGCCTTCGTGAACATCTCATCGACGTTGGCGTCATCAATGAACACCAGCGGTTCCACCGTCACCACGCGCGAGGCGCTGTCAAACGTCACCTTCGACGCCTGAGCACCGTCTTTCACGTTCGCCCAGAGTTTTTCTCGCTGGGCCTCATCCGCGCGCCGGAACACAAATGGGAAGGGCATGTTCTCTCGCTTGCGCCACGCGAGCCCCGAGCCGAGCAGAAACTCCACATCGTCTTGGGCGGACTTGGCCGCCGACTCCAGATCGGCGAAATACTCCTTGGCTTCCTTCGTCTTCAGCACGCTGGGGTCAAAGGCGTGCGTTTCCAGCACACCGCGCGCCTTGGCCGCCAGCGCGACGTAATCGGTGCCCGTAAGCGGCCCAGATTCGCTCGGTTCGATTGTCATCACGGCGATCGTCTTGCCGCCCTCAAAGCGAACCTCGGCAGGGGAGTTGGCCTCGAACGGCAGCACGGTTTTGGCACTCATCATCCCGACGGTCGTCGGGCCAAGCTCGCCCTCGCCGGGTTTGTCCGGCGTCGCCGCCGCGCTCCGCCAGAGGAGCAACATTCCTTGCGGGAAGACATACGGCGCGAGCAGCGGACCGATGGTGCTCTCGACGCCGCCGATCATCGACCACGCGACGCCAGGGCGCGTGTTGGCTTGGAAGCCCGCGTCGGTCGGCGACGCGGCGAAGCGTCCCTTGAGCGTGCCGAACCAGCGGGTGTGGAACGTCATCACGTATTCGCCGTTGAGCACCCGCGGTTCGCCGACACGTGTCTCGCTCGGGGCCATCGCGTTGGCCGTGGGCCGCGCGGGGGAGGCGCAGGCGCCGAGCACGATCAGAGAGATCGCGGTGAGAGCGACGATGAGCTTGGCTCTGAGTGTCCCTGTCGCACATCCGACCTGCGCTACCGATGGGCGAGTCTTTGAGCCGATTGCACGATGTCCCGGAAACAGCATGGTCAGAGGGTAAGCCCGTCGCGGCGGTATCATCGCGCCATGCTGAAACTCGCCCTCGTCATTCTGGGTGGCTCGATCGGTACTGCCATGCGGTTTGGCGCGGTCTCGCTCGCGCAACGGCTCAATCCCGCGCACACCGACGCCACGCCGGTGTGGCCGTGGGGCACGTTCATTGTGAACATGCTGGGTTGTTTCGCGATCGGCTCTCTGGCCACCGCTTTTGATTCTCGCCTGCCGCTGCGGGAGGAGTGGCGTGCCGCGATCCTCATCGGCGTACTCGGCGGCTTCACGACTTTCTCATCGCTCGCGTGGGAGGGGCTGACAATGGTGAACGCCGGGCAGATTGGCAGAGCGGTGTTGTATGTCATCGCCAGCAACACGCTGGGGCTCGGGTTGGCGTGGGCGGGGATGGCGATGGCGAGAACGTGAAGACGCGACTCCGGTTCGGGCGGGCATTCTCATGAAGAATGCCGCGCGGCGGCGTGAATACTCATGCACTGGCCGGGCCGGAGTCGATGCGGAACACATGGTCCACATCAACCTTCAACGGTCGGCGGTCGCCATGGTTTTCGTGCTCTGCACCGCCGCACATGCGCAGCATGTTCAGTCCCTGACGTTGTTGCCCGGAGCAACGGATGCCTACATCTGGGACATTTCACAAGATGGCCAGATACTTGCCGGCGAGTGTTTCGGCTCGGCTCCCAACTCGAGTGGTCCCACGATCTGGACTGCGCCGGACTACCAACCAACCCGCGTGAACGTCAACGGAGTCAGTAGTTTTCAGGGTCCGGTGCGACTGTGGGTCGTGAGCCCGAGCGGCAAGGGCCTCGCCGGAAACGACTACGCGGGCGCGGTGTTTGTGTGGTGGGATGGCGCAAACAAGCCGCCACAGCAGTTCGGAAGCTGGTTCCTTCCTGACCTTGGCTCGATGTTCGCGGAACCGGTCCTTCTCAGCGAGGACAACTCCGTGGTGGTCGTGCAAGCCAGCCCAACACACCCCTTCCGTGTTCTTCGTCGCGATGGGTCGATCACCGTGTATCCGTATCCGGACGATGCGATCTACAACTTCCCTGTCACATGCTCAGCGAACGGTTCTCGCATCGTCGCCAATGTCGAGTTCGCATTCTCTGGCAGCGCGCCGGTCGTCTGGCGCAACGCCGTCCCGGAACGGATGCCCCGGCCGGCCGGCCTCGACGGCGCGTGGGCCGATTGGATTTCGCCCGACGGTTACACGCTTCGCGGCGGCGGGTACAAAATCGACGAGAACGGCAAGGCAGCCGATTTCACCGGCTTGCAGTGGAACTTTTCTTATCCGGATTGGACCGTCGAGCCCGCCGAACTCAAACTGCAAGGAAGGAGATTCCGCTCCACCGAATCAGCACTTCGCGACATCGGGTTCCTTCCCGGCACTGACTCATTCATCATCCGCGACCGATTCCACGGCACGCGCGACCTCAGCGTCCTGCTCCCCTCTCTGTTTCCGAGCATCGCCGGAAACTCGCCCGCGTCGTACCTATTCCCCGATGGACGACGAGTGCTCGGGCCGTACAACACGCCTTGGATCGGCACACTGCCCGACCTGACCGATCTCAACGAGGATCGCGTGCGCGACAATGCGGACGTGTCGATCTTTCTTGATGCCTTGTCGCTGGGAACGAGCAACGCAGATTGGAATCAGGACGGCCAGTTGACGTTCGAGGACGTCGACGCCTTCGTGGACGACTTCGAAGCAGGGCGCTGATCTCTCAACCGCGCCGCTGATATGCCATCAAATGCCCGAGACAGGAATCGAACCTGCACTCCCTCGCGGGAAATGGATTTTGAATCCATCGCGTCTGCCAGTTCCGCCACTCGGGCCGCTGTGGGTCCAGCAGGGCGATGGTACGCGGGCCAAGGGGCAGAATCACGAGGGCAAAGCGGGTAGCGTTGGTGAAGAGGTGGCAGGTCGCCAGGTTGTCAGATCCGGTTGTCAAGCCCGGGACCTCGGTTGACAAGTAGACCTGACAACCTGCGAGAGACATCGGGCGTTTGGTTTTCACGACATGCCCAATGCCTGATTCCCAATGACTTTCTTCGCACTCCGTCTCTTCCCCTCCCCTGATATCCTCCACCCATGGCGACGGATCGCTTGCTTGAGCCGCGGGCCAAACGCCCCGAAGAAGAAGCCCTCAACTGGGCTCTTCGCCCCACGCACATGGCGGAGTACGTCGGCCAAGCCGATCTGGTCGAGCGACTCTCCATCGCCGTGCAGGCCGCCCGGGCTCGCAATGAGCCGATGGAGCACGCCCTCTTCCACGGCCCGCCGGGGCTGGGAAAGACCACGCTCGCCCACGTCATCTCCAAAGAAATGGGCTCTCGCCTCGTCACCACCAGCGGCCCGGTGCTCGCCAAGGGCACCGACCTGGTCGCCGCCCTCTCCAGCCTCGGCCCCCGCGACGTGCTTTTCATCGACGAGATTCATCGCCTGCCCATCGCTGTCGAGGAGTTCATCTATCCCGCGATGGAGGACTTCCGCATCGACGTGCAGGTCGACAGTGGCGTCTCGGCCCGCACCGTGCAGATCAAGTGCAAGCCCTTCACACTCATCGGTGCGACCACCCGGGCCGGGCTGCTCTCCTCGCCTCTGCGCTCTCGCTTCGGGATGGTCCACCACCTGAAGTTCTACCCCGTCGACGACCTGCTGCTCATCGTCCGGCGCAGTGCCGCGATGCTCAACATGAACACGTCGGCCAAGGGCTTTGAGCAAGGGCTGCTCGCCATCGCCGAGCGGGCCCGCGGCACGCCGCGCATCGCCAATCGCCTCCTCCGCCGCGTCCGCGACTTCGCGCACGTCAGAGCCGGCGGCCAGATTTCCGCCGCTGTCGTCGCCGACGCGCTGGCGCTCGAAGGCGTCGACGAGTTGGGCCTGGATGAACTGGACCGCGCGTATCTGCGGACCATCGCGACGACGTACTCGGGCGGCCCCGTCGGCCTCGAAACCGTCGCCGCCACGATGAGCGAAGACGCTGGCACGCTGGAAGACGTCGTCGAGCCGTATCTGCTGCAACTGGGTTTTCTCGCCCGCACCCGCCGCGGCCGGGCCCTCACCAAGCCCGCCGCCGATCATCTGGGCCTGAAGTGGAAGCCCAGCGAAGAACTGCGGCTGCTGATCGGCGACGGGGAACCTGTCTGATTTCCGAATGCCCGATGCCCATGCCGAGCCCGCCCATGCCCCCTTCCATTTTCACCAAGATCATCAACGGCGAGATTCCATGCCACCGCGTCTACGAAGACGACAATGTCTTCGCGTTCCTTGACATCGGCCCGCTCTCGCGCGGCCACACGCTTGTGATTCCCAAGGAGCCCGCCGTTACGCTGGACCAGCTCAGCGAGGAATCCTCGGCCGCGATCGGGCGCGTGCTGCCGCGGATATGCCGCGCGGTGATGAAGGCCACGGGTACGACGGCGTACAACGTGCTCCAAAACAACGGCACGCTCGCGCACCAGGCCGTCATGCACGTTCACTTCCACGTCATCCCCGCCTACGCCGATGGCAGCGCGCTGGGCCTCCGCTGGAACGCGGGCAAACTCGACGCGGCCTCGGGCGCAGAACTCGCCAAGGCGATCGCGGCGAACGTGTGAATGAGGTCGCTCCGAGCCGCGCGGAAAAACACGCCGCCGGTTCATGAACCCAACACCGAGATTCGCCCAGACGAGCGGATGATGGTGGCACACAGAAACGATCAGGTCACGCCGACCGCCGCGGCATCACGATCCGAGAGCATGCCACCGTCGCTGCGGGTCCGAACGGTGCCATCACGCTTCCACGAACGCTCGCAGCGCGGCTCAGTTCGCAGGTCCTGCACGCTCGGTGCGTCTGGCGTGCCGCTGAGTTTGACGCGGCTGACGCCGAGCAAGTCGGCGAGATCAACGGCGTCGAATCGCGCAAGAGTGCCGTCCGGGTCGGGCAGCGTCACCTGCATATCGAGCGGGTTTTCGACGCCCATCGCGGTCTTGGCCTGCTCCATCGCCTGCATGGCCGCCGCACGAACCGTCATCAGCTTGGCCCACCCCTCGTCGGCCCGCACGCCGAAGCCCGGTTGTCCGCCCTTGGAACGCACGAACGACTCGACGTGCACGCACACGCTGTCGTCCTTGGGATCAACGCGGCGGAGGGCGCGATACGCCTCGTCCGCCGTGTGCGGCAGCATCGGGGCGAGCAACTTGCACAGGCCCTCGGTCATATCCCACAGCACCGTCTGCGTCTGGCGACGGCGCGGGCTGTCGGCCTTGTCGCAGTAGAGCCGGTCCTTGACGGCCGCAAGGTACACCGCGCTCAGGGTGTCATTGCAGAAGTCGTACAGCCGCTGCTGCACGCTGCGGAAGTCGTAGTTCTCATAGCCCTTCTCGACCGCGACGGCGAGCGCGTCGAACTCACCGAACACCCACGCGTCGAGCGTCGTGGGCTTGATCGACTCCATCGGCACGCAATGCCCAGTCGCGCCATCGCACGACGCGGTGAAGTCGCTGAGGTTGCTCAGCATGAAGCGCAGCGTGTTGCGAACTTTGCGATACGACTCGCCGTACTCGGCGAAGAAGGACAGGTCGGCCTTCACGTCGTTCTCGTAGGGCAGGCTTGCGACCCACCAGCGCATGACGTCCATGCCGAACTCGTTGCACAGGGCTTCGACCTCGTACTTGGCGGCGTCGGGACGGCTCTTGCTGAGTTTCTTGCCGTCCTTGTCGACGATGAAACCGTGCGTGAGCAGGGTCTTGAACGGTGGCACACCGAGCACGCCCAGTGCTGGGAGCAGCGAACTCTGGAACCAGCCGCGATGCTGGTCAGAGCCTTCGAGGTAGAGATCGGTGACGGGACCGCTGGTATGTGCGAGGCCGCGCTCACGCATGCAGGCGTTCCATGTGCTTCCAGACTCAAACCACACGTCGACGATGTCGCCACCTTTCTTGAGGTCGGAGAGCGGCACGCCGGGCTGGTCCTGCGTGTCTTCGGCGGCGTTGTAGTACTTGAGCAGTTCCTCGGGGCCTGCGCTGAACCAGATGTCGGTGCCCTTCTCGCGCACGAGTTCTGCCACCGCTCGAACGCTGACGGCGGTCATGAAGACACTGCCGTCGGGGCGATAAAACGCCGGAATCGGCATGCCCCAGGAGCGTTGCCGGCTGATGCACCAGTCGGGGCGAGACTCGAGCATGCCGCGCATGCGATTGCGTCCCCATTCGGGGACGAAGGTGATGTCCGAGCCGCCTTGCAGAGCGGTTTGCTGCATCGCCATGTCACGGAGACTCACGCCGCCGCGGGCCAGCGGCTTATCCACCGCCACAAACCACTGGTGCGTGCAGCGGAAGATGACCGGCGTCTTGCTGCGCCAGTCGTGCGGATAACTGTGCGTGAACTTGTGGTTCAGGAACAGGTGACCGCTCGTGCGGAGGTGGTTGGTCACTTCGTCGTTGGCCTTCCAGATCGACTGCCCGCGCAGCCACTGCGGCACGCTGTCGTCATACGTGCCGTTCTCGCGCACGGGGCAATACGCGGGCAAACCGACGGCTTGACCGGTCTGGTAGTCCTCGGTGCCGTGGCCGGGCGCCGTGTGGACAAGACCGGTACCGTCTTCGAGCGTGACATAGTCGGCACCGACCACGCTGTGGATCGGCGCGTTGGGCTTGACGTCAAACTGCTTGCGGAAGAACTCCGAGGCGGTGCCTTCGGTCGACGCGACGAACGGATGGCGGTACTTCAGGCCGAGAAGTTTTTCGCCAGTGGTCCTGCCGAGGATGACGTACTGCTCGATGGCGTGCCCGCACGCCGCGGCTTTCTTCATCACTCGTTCGACCGCGTCGGCGGCCAGCACCGTCACCGCGCCGTCGGCCCACACGCAGGCGTACTCGTACTTCGGGTTCACCGCGATCGCGAGGTTCGCGGGCAACGTCCACGGCGTGGTCGTCCAGATCATGAACGACGGGCGACAGAGCGGACGTGTGCCGGGCTTGGGTGCAGCCGTCGCGTTCTCCGCATCGTCAGCATCATCCGATTCCTCGTTGTCGTCGCCTTCATCCTTCAAACCAAACGCGTCGTAGACCGCGTCAGCGTTGTCGGCTTCAAAGTCCACATAGACGGACAAGTCCTCGCGGTCCTGATACTCCAGTTCCGCCTCGGCGAGCGCCGTCTCATTGGCGATCGACCAGTGTACGGGCTTGAGCCCGCGATACACCAGACCCTGCGCGCACAACTCGGCCAGCACTTCCAGCGTCGCGCCCTCAAAACTCGGCTGGAGCGTGAGGTACGGATGCTCGTAGTCCGCGAGCGTGAGAAATCGTTCCATCTGGCCGCGCTGGAGTTTGACGTACTTTTCGGCGTGGGCCTGGCACTCGCGGCGGATCGCGGTCTTGCGCTGATCGTCGGGCAGGGTCGCCAGTTTGGCGAGCTTGCCCTTCTCTTGCAGGTCGGTGACGACCTTGTGCTCGATCGGCAGGCCGTGGCAGTCCCAGCCCGGCACATATGGGCAATCAAAGCCCATCATCGTGCGGCTGCGCACCACGAAGTCCTTGAGGCACTTGTTGAGCAAGTGCCCGAGATGCAAGTTGCCGTTCGCGTACGGCGGGCCGTCGTGAAACACGAACGGCTTGCCGCCCTTGCGTGCCGCGCGGACCTTGTCGTACAGCCGCATCGCGTGCCAGCGCTTCAGGCTCGCCGGTTCGTTCTGCACCAGACTCGCCTTCATCGGAAAGGTTGTCTGCGGCAGGTTCAGCGTGTTGCGATACCGGTTCTTCTCGGTCGCCTCGGGCTTCGACGCCGGATTGGAAGATGCATTCGCAGGAGCGTTGGCAGGAGCGGGTTGCTGGGTGTTCGACATGGCGGCTACTCAGAACGCCGCGGACGATCGCCGCGGCAGGAAAGAATCGGCTGGAAAGAACGCGATGGTATGTAAATAGGCCGCGGCGCGGCGGCCACACACAGACAACCGGCGGAACGCAACAGCAGAGGCGAGGCTCAGGCCGTGCCGCAGGTCATCCAAACGCCCCGATGTGATTGCCGCCCGTCCCTCGCGTGCTCTGGCCACTGGCCGAGCGCCGCGTGAACCAACCAAGGCAGCCCCTCACCGGGGCCGGGTAATTCGAGTTGGTCGCGGGCGGAACATGGCCCAAGTGTAGGCGACGGCCCGACGGGCCGAGCGCGTACCATCGCCCAATGACCATCCGCCGCGTGCCTGAAGACTTTGCCGTGCATGAGATCGCGCACGAGGCATGGCGGCTTGCCCTCGCGCCAACATGGTCCGCCGCGACGCCGCACGCGGTCTTTGAACTGCGCAAGACGTCGCTGACCACGCCCGAAGCGACCCAGCGTCTTGCCGGAGCCCTCTCCCTCAAAGGCGGTGGCGTCGCCCACGCCGGCCTGAAAGACAAACACGCGAGCACCACCCAGTTCGTCAGCGCGAAGCTCACGCAATCAGCGGGCGGCGTGCCAGCCCCAGACTCCCCCGACACTGCACTCACCGGTCCCGGATGGTCCGCGTCGCTCGTCGGCTTCTCCGACAGCGAAATCGACGCGTCGATCATCGACCGCAACGCCTTCACCATCGTCGTGCGCGACCTGACACGCGAGCGAAACCAATCGCTCAATCACAACCTGCGACGGCTCCGCGATACGCGCGCCGCGGGCAGCGTGCCAACATCTCCCCCGCTTCTCTTCATCAACTACTTCGGCGAGCAGCGATTTGGCTCGGCTCGCCACGGAGGCGGGCTCGCGGGCCCACTCCTCTGCAAGAGCGACTTTGAAGCCGCGCTGCGCCTCCTCGTCGGCACGCCGGCCCGCAAAGACACCGGCACGCGTCGCACGCTGACCCGCGCGTGCGCGACCCACTGGGGTGACTGGGCCCGGATTCTCAAAGAGACCAAACCGCACGCGGAACGCCGCGCGATCGAGTCGCTCGCTGCTGGCAAGTCCTTCCGCGATGCGTTCGCCGCGTTGCCCGCGTTCGTGCAGCAACTCGCCGTCGAAGCGTATCAATCCAGTCTCTGGAACCGCGTTGCCGCGCGGCTGGCTCGCGATGCGGGACTGACCCCCGAGAGCGGCAAGGCCACCACCGCGGACGGCGTGTGCGAAACGCTTCTCTTCCCGAACACAGACACGCTGGCCGCCGCGTGGCGCTCGCTCAAACTGCCGATGCTCAGCCCCGAAGTTGAACTGGCCGGCGCGTGGGCGAGCGCGGCCCGCGCTGAACTCGCAGCCGATGGCCTCGCGCTGACCGATCTGCGTGTGCCCGGCCTTCGCCGACCCGCGTTCGGCTCAGCCATGCGACCGATGCTCGCCGCGGCGACAAACGTTGTGATCGACGACGTGATCGCCGACGAGTTCAACCCCAAGCGTCTGGCCCGCACGCTGCGCTTCGATCTGCCGCGCGGGGCATACGCGACGGTGCTACTTCGGGCGTTGGGCGAGTAGTCACGCTTACGACACAATCGCGCCGGGTGTGATGTCCGCCTTGGGCCCTAGCACGATCACCTTGCGCGGTGCATCGGGGTTCGTCGCGTCCTTGGGCGCATCGCTCGCCGCCAGCAGCATCCCGCGCGACTCCTCGCCCCGGATCACGCGCGGCGCGAGATTCGCGACGATGATGATCAGTTGCCCGACCAGTTCCTCGGCGGTGTAGTGCCCGCGAATGCCCGCGCAAATCTGGCGTGGCGCACCGCTGCCGTCATCAAGTTGCAGTTTAAACAACCGGTCCGCCGAGGGGTGATTCTCGGCGTGAACGACCTTGGCAACCCGCAGGTCGACCTTGGCGAAATCATCAAACGTGATCGTGGGCTTGGGCGTGACAGCGACTTCGGCCATGGGCAAATGCTCCTTCGCCGCAACTCTACGCCTCGCGTCATCGCCCCGCGCGACGCCGCGCGCGTTCGCCCCGCTCAGGGCACCCACTGCCCGTCCATCCAGCGCCGCTTGGTCGCGTCCACGCCCTGGCTCGCGGCCACCATCGACACATCCGGCTCTCGCAGCGGCGTGCCCAGATCGGATAACAACTGCGCCCCCCAAGATCGCTGAATCCCCGACAGCAGCCAACTTTCCAGTCGCAACTGGGCCGCGAGATTCGCGTCCGTCACGACCGGCCCAGGGTCGCCGCCACAGTTCGCGCACGCCTCGTAGACATTTCCCGCCCGGCGGAGCACGCGCTGGTTCTGACATTGCGGGCATGGCCAACGCTCAGCGTCGCGATCCAGCCCGAGCACGCCGCCGGCCGCCCCGGACTCTGACAGCAGCCGCGCATATCGATCAAGCACCGCCCGCACCGCTGGGTCGCGCAGCAGCGCACGGGCCGCCGCCCCGTCCCCCGATCGAATTTCTCCGAGCACCGTCGCCGCCTTGTAAGCCACATCGTCGCGCAGCCCGATTTGCTCTCGCTGCACCCACACCGGCGTCGTGCCCGCCACCGACAGCGTCGCCGCGATGCTCCGGAGCCACGTCGCTTCCTGATGCCCTCGCGCGAGGTCCGAAAGTGCGAGCAACGCCGACGCGGCAACGTTCTTCGCCCCGCCGCGCCCGCGATCAATCTCGATCGCATGGACAAACAGCGTCCGCGCCAGTTGATAGCCGCGCGGCTCGCTCGCCTCCTCCGCGACGTCCTCACCCAGTCGCATATACGCATCCGCATCGCGTGCATCGAGCGCGCGGAGCCTCGTGGAGAAGTTTGCCAGGAGCGCCGCGTGCGCGTCGTCACTCGGGTCCTTGAGCCCCGCCGTGTCCGCCGTGGCGGTTGTGCCGCCCAGCCACACCGACGCGAGCATGGCTAGAACCGCCGCAAGCATGATCACAGGCCGCGCGTTCACGGCGTCGCCTCCTTTGTTGGCGAGAGACGCAGGCACCACAGTTCCGCCGCCGCCTTCTCGCCCAGCCACACCTGCTCGCACACGTCGCGTGCGCCGAGCGACGCCTGCACGAACGCGTCGTGGATTGCCTTCGCCTTGGCCGCCCGCGCCGGTCGTTCCGCGACCACGCAAAACGCGGCGAGTTCAACCAGCGTCGTCTGCCGCGCGACAAACCCCTGCACCGGCCCCGAAACCAGCCCCGCGCGGGCCTCGTCGCGCCGACGGATCGTCTCCAGGCTCAACGGCTCGCGCCCGCTCGCGATCAACGCCGCCGCCTCAAGCCGCGTGCGCTCCAGCAACTCATCCGCGGCCTTTTCCACAGGCATTCCGAGCGGCGTGCTGGACGGCCGCCCCGCCGCCGCGCGGGCTTCATACGACTCCGCGAGTTTGCCCGCCAGCGCATCGATGAGCGAGCCCTCACCTCCTCTGGCGATGAACTCCAGGCACCGCTGCACGAGTTGCCGCCGCGCCTCGATCCTCCATCGCGGGCTGCGCAATGCCGGCAGCGGTCCGCCCCCCGCGACATCCACCAGTTCCGCGTTCTCCGGCGTCACCGGCATGTTTGGCAGCGCGTCCAGCAGCGCGACCACCACCCAGCGATTATCGATCACCCGCCGCATCGCGTCCCGCGCTGCTCGCCGCACCGCAGACGGCGTGCCGCCGATCGCGTCCCGCACCAAGAGATCGGCATCTCCCGCGGCCATTGCCCGCTCGCCCGACACCTGCGAGAGAAGTTCAATCCGCTGCTGAATCGCCGTGCCCAGCGCCGCGTATTTGACGCCCCACTCGCTCAAACCCGACATCTTTTCATCACCCGTGCGCGGCCTTGCCGTGTCGAGCGTGGGAAGATCATCATCTATCGAATCTAGGAGCGACTGCGCCAGTGCGGGCTCGCCGCTGTACGCCAGCACGCCCGCCTGACAGAGCCGCGACAGCACGATCGCCTCCGCAAGTTGCCCGGCGCGCGACAACGGCATCGGCAAATCAAGTTTCGCATCGGCCGCGATCAACCACCGCTCGACGACGACGTTGCGATCTTCGCCGCTGCCCATGCCCCATGCGAGCGAGAATCGATCGCGCAGTTCCGCCCGCGCCCGATCCGACGCGTCGGGCGAGAGCACCATCGAAACGTCCACACCCTCCGCCGCGGACTTGAACGCCATCGCGTGCGTGAGCGCGTTCAAATCGCCGCTGCTGATCGCGGGTGTCGCGAACCATCGCAAGAGCCATGCGCGACTCTCATCACCGCGTTTCCACGACACGCCCGCGACCAGTTCCGCGATGCTCTCGACAAACCGTTCGCCGCCGCTCGGTTCGTCACTCGAGAGCATCACGCCCTCCATGGCGAGCAGCGACGCCCGCTGCCGCGTCGGCCCGTCCGACGCCGCGACCGCGCCGAGCGCATCCCGCCACCGCGCCCACGCCTTCGGATCGCACCGAGCCGGAGCGGCCAGATCCTTGGCGATCACACCCAACCTCGCGAGCACGCCCGCGCGAAACGACGTCTCTCCCGGCACGCCGACACCTGGAAACGCCTCAGCGACCGCTTGATTCACCATCGAAGCCTGCGCAATCGGCAAATCACGTTCGCCAAGCAATCGCGTCATCAGCCCCGCGCCCCACGCGGACCGCTCCAGCGTCTCTGCGTTGACGTTCTGCTCCCCCGACTCGCTCGCCACACGCTTCAACAGCACAGCCGCGCTCGCGTTGTCCGCCCCGAGCCGATACAGCCCATCCAGCAGCGCGGCCGTGGCCGCCTGAGTCCGATCCGGCGTCCAACGCGTCCACGATGACGCCCAATCATCGAGGGCGGCACCCACCCGCTCCACCGCCGCGTCTCGCTCGGTCTCCAGATCACCCACCGCCGCACGCAACCGCCGCAACGTCTCATCGGGGTCAATCTGCCGCGCAGTCGTCGCCACGGTCGGCGTCGCGTTTGTCGTCTCAACGCTCGCCAGCGGCACCGAATCAACCGGCGTCGTCACATCACCTGGCGCAGGCGTCTGTGGCCCGCTCGCCGGCGCAATGAGCCGCAGCACGATCACTGCGAGCACAATCAACACGCACACAAACCCGCCGCCGACAATCGTCGCTGCCCGCACCAGCGACACCATCGGATCAATCTCGCCCTTGGGCGCGCTCTCCATCGCCGCGACTGGACCGCCCGTCGCGCTCGTGCTCACCATCACCCGCGGCAGCGGCTTTGCCGATCGCGACTGCGGTGTCGCGACAGAAGGTGCAACCGCTGGCCTCGCCAACCCCGCCAGCACGTCAGCAAGTTCCTCCGACGCGATCCCGCGCGCGTGCGCGAGCATCGCCAGCCGCCGCAGACTCTGTTTGCTCCACCCGCCCATCGAACCCAGCAGCAACACCGCGTCGCGCTGCAACTCCACGCGCCTCACGCGGGCTTCATCCGCCTCGCTCGACCATGCCGATACCAAATGATCGCGCACCGCCGGGTCCAGCAATTGCGCCGCTGCCGCGTGCAGCGCCAGCCGCAGTTCATCCGCCTCGGGCGTCGCTCCCTCGGAATGGGCCGCGAGCGTTGCGAGCCGTGCGTCGAGCGCGCCGATCACCTGCTCAGCGCTCACCTCCGCCGTCGGCAACCCCAGCAAATCAAACGGCCCCGGATGACCGTCCACGCCGAAGAAACGCTCCCCCGGCGACGCGCGTGCGCCCGACATCGCTTCAAACTCATTCACCCGTCGCCTCCAGTCGATGAAGGCGACACCACCGGCGCGTTCGTCGCCGCCCCGGAGTTCCGCAACGCCTCATCCAGCGTCTTGAGTTTCTCCCGCCACGCCGGCGGCCCGAAGTCCGGATGCAGCAACTTCAGTTGCGCCATCGCCTCCGCCGCTCGCGCCGGCTCCTTCGCCCTCAGCAATCGAATCGTGTGGTACCGCGCCTCAAACCACGCCGGTGAATCCGCGGGCACCGCCGTCAACATCGCACGCCACGCATCCAGCGCGAGCAGCCGATCCTCCGCCGCTTCCGCGAGCGTGCCCAGCCGCCGCATCGACGCCTCCAGCCGCACACCAGCATCCAGCAGATCGCGATCCATCTTGATCGCCACCGCCAGCATGGACTTATCCGACTCCTTCTCCCACACCAATGCCGCCGCCTCCGCCAGTTGCCCATACACCGACGCGACCTGCGGTTCGGACACCGGCGTCTTCGCCGTCTCAAACTGGGCCACGACCCGCGCCCCCGCTCGCACCAACTCCCGCGCCGACTCCGGGTTCGTCGCGCTCGCCCGCCATATCTCCAGCCGCCTCCGATAGATCAGCCGCTCCGCCGCAGGCAGGTAACTCCCGCCCGTGTCGCGCAGCCGGTCAAGGGTTTCCTGCGCCGACGGGTCATCTCCGCGCGCCAAATGAATCTGCAACCGCCGAAACAGCACCTCGCCCGCAAAACTCGCCGTCGACACACCCGCCGCCGTCGCGACCCGCTCCAAGGTGTCCAGCGCCTTGCCCGCCGCCACCAAGTCCGGCGGCGTCATCGCCAGCGCCGCTTCCGCGATCTGGCGCGTGCGTACATCAATGCTCTTCATCACCTCCGGCGTCGCAACGCTCTGCGCGGCGGTTCGCTCATCGATCTCCACGATCCCGGTCGCGATCTCCACAAACCGCCGAGCCGCGTCCGTCCGCGACACCCCCGGCGACGCGCGAAACAACCGAAACAAGATCGCCGACGCGTGCCGCCGGGCCGCGTCAAACAGCGGCGTACGCGGCTCAATGCTCAGGAGCGTCCGCGCCGCCTCCTCATCCGACACGAGCCCATCGCCCGACCTTCGCAGCAGCAACTTGACCGCGTTCTCCGTCCCCGGAAAGAACTGCAGGTACAGCACGCTCACGCGATCGCGCTCGGGTGCCAGCGACGGCTTGCCGTTCTCCACCGCGCGGTCCAGCGCAACCACGGCGTACCACAGCGCATCGCGTTTTTCATCCTTCCCCGTCGCCGCGTCGCTCGCCGCCGTGAACACGGTCGCCGCCTCGCCCAGTTCGTTCGCATAGAACAAACTCAGCGCCCGGAGCAGGAGCGCCTTCGCCCGATCGCCCGCAAACTTCGCCGCGTCGGTGCTCTGGGCAGCCTGATCAAACAACGTCGCCGCGTCGCGATACCGCCCGACCAGCACGGCGTCGCGCGTCGGATCATCACCGTTACCCGCCGCCGCGTGCGTCTCTCTCGCCTTGTCATATATCTGCAGCGCGCGGATGTACTGCCCCATGAACCCCTGCTGCCCGATCGGCGCGGTGCCGAACCGCTGCACCAAATCCAGCACCTGCCCGGCCTCGCCCAGCGAAATCAGATCCCCCAGCGCGACTTGCGCCAGCCGCTCCATGATCGCCTTCGCCTCGGGCGTCGGCGAGCCCTTGTCCGCGTTCTCCAACGCCAGCACCGCGAGAAGCCGCGCCGTCTCCGTGCTCAGCGGCTTGATCGACGCCCCGCCGCCCGTCCCCCCGCGCAGTTCTCGCACCGTCGCCTCGACATCGCCCCACCTCGACGAGCCCGCGTAGATGATGAACTTCGCGTGCGTCAGTTGCTCCGCGGCCGCTGCCGACACCTCCGGGGCTTGCTCCAGCACCGAAATCCACGCCGCCGCTTCGCCGTTGCTCCCGCGCAACCCCGCCGCCAGCGCGCACCCGATCGCCGCCCTCGCGACATGCTCATACTTCAGCAGCGCGATCGGCACGCGGTCGGGCGTCGCTGGCTTGCCGCTTTGTGCGTTGAGCAACGCGCCGAACTGCATGTTCGCAGCGCTCGCAAAGCCCGGGTTCTTGTCCACCATCGCCAGGTAGTAGTTCGCCCACCCCGCGTAGTACCGCGCCAGCGAACGAAGCCGCCTCACCTCCGTCAGTTCCGCGCGCACCAACTCGACATCCTCACCGCGCGGCGATTCCTCCTTGCGTTCCAGCGTGTCCACACGCGCATCCAGTTTGCCAGCGAGTTCGACAAAGGCCGGACACACCTCACGCAGCACCGTCGCCGCCTCGTTCACATCCTCGCCCTTGGCGAGCCGAAGCCGATCTCGCTCCACTTCCTGCTGCGCCCGCAGATACGTCACTTTCAGCAAGTTGATCCGCAGTTCATACGCGGGCGCTTCGCCGACACTCTTGAGCAGTTCGCGTGCCTGACCCTCCACCGCGTGCCGCCGAGCCGCGTCCGTCGACTCGTTCAGTTGCCGCACATAGAGCGCGCCCAATCGCTCCGCGACCCGAATCCGCTCCGACCCCGTCGCCTCTTTCAACTTCTGCCGCAGATGGGCGGCGATCAGGTCATCCAGCCCGCGCGCTTCCAGATACCGCTCCAGCCGCAGCGACGGGTCATCGACATCGCCCTGCACGCCCACCGACTGACCCATCGACTGCGGGGCGGGCTGCATCGGCACCTGCACACCCGGCGCGGGCTGCCGCGCGTGCGCCGCCGCCGAGGCCAGCGCTACCAGCATCATCGGAGATGTCACCTTACGCCGCCGGCACATAACTGATCCTCGTGAAGCCCGCATCGTGCGCTGCCTGCATCGCCGCCGCCGCCGCGTCCACCGTCACTGTCGTTGGCACCTTAATGATCACGCCCTGCGTCTTGGGCAGCGCTCGCAACAACCCCTCAAGTTCGCGCCGGTCTCGCATCACCCTCGCGCCCATTCGAAAGATCACCGTCCCGGTCGGACCAGGCTCTAGGCTCACGACTTGCGGGGTCAGGTCCGCCACGCTCGACGTATCCGCCGCGCCCGTCGCTGACAGCGCCTTCTTCTCCACCCGCAGCCCTGACGCCAACTCCGCCTCTTCCGGCGCGAGGCTGCCCGCAATCAAAAAGTAAATCAGAATGAACAGCACCACGTCGATGAACGCCGTCAGCGGCAGCCGAATAATCGAAGGATGAATCTTGGCGGCGGGCATGAACCTCACGGCACGCCTCCCGTCCGCGGCTCATCGCCGCTCTCGCCTGTGGTGCTCAGCGACCAATCGCGTGCCCCCAGCCCAGCCAACGCAAGCGCAAGCCGATTCAAAAACCGCGTTGAACAGTTGCGATCCGCGCGAATCACCAAACCCGCGCGTTGGCTCTGCATAGCGCCGTCGACACTCCCCGGTGTGTCCGCCTCGCCGCCGGCCTTCGCCGCCGTCGCTTCCTGCCGCTCCATCGCCAACACCGCGCCGAGCCTCTCGAAGGGCACTTCCGCACCCTGAATCCGAATCTGCCCCTGCGCATCAAGATCGATCACCACCGACGTGCTCCGCTGCGACGTTTCGATCCCGCCCGCCTGCGCCGGCAGATCCATCGTCGTGTTCTCCAGTTGCGAAAACTGCGACGACATCATGAAGAACACGATGAGCAGCATCACCACGTCAATCATCGACGTGAGGTCAAACCCCGCTTCGGGCATCTCGCTGGGCTTGCGGAATCTCACAGGGTGCCCGCCCCCCTCGCCACCGGCGCGCTCGCCGACCCCACCGCCACGGCACCATTGGCCGCGGGCCGCCCCGGGCCGCGTGCTACGTTTCCGCCGCTCTCCAGCACGCCCGCGAGATCATCCGCGATCACCGCGACATCAGACGCCAGCCGATCGAGCCGTCGCCGAAACACCGAGTATGCGATCGTCGCCGGGATAGCGACCATCAATCCCTCGGCCGTGGTGACCAGCGCGAGCGACATGAAGTCCGCCAGTTGCTGCGATCGCTCCGCGCCTTTCAATCCGCCGATCGACGCGAACGCGCCGATCATGCCGAACACGGTGCCCAGCAGCCCCATCATCGGGCCCACCGCCGCGATGATCGCCAGCCCTTCCACCGGCTTGAGCATGCGCTCCATCTCGCGCTGCCCCGCCTCCTCCAGCGCGGTCCGAATCTCCAGAAATCCAAACGGGGAGCGCGCGCACCGTTGCAGCGCAGAACCGAAAAGCCCCGTCAAAAAACACCGCTGATCCGGCATCGCGCAGAACTCCATCGCGCCGCGCACGTCGTTGCTCCGCACCAGGCGCGACAACTCATCCACCACCCGCTGCGGTGCCATCCTGGCCCGCTGCGCCTGAAGCAGGTGCGCCACCGTCAGCGCCACCGCGAGCACGGAGATCAGCAGAATCAGATATCCAACCAGCCCGCCCGCGTGGATGTAATCCAAGAGCGAGCGACTCGCCAGACCGCCCGGCGCATCTGCCGCCAGCGTCAACCGGGCACCCAATGCGGGAACAAGTGCGGGAATGAAATCGATCACGCGTGTCACACTCCTTGATGCGCATCAAACACGCACCAACATCACACCAACCCATCCATCAACCGCCACCATCCGACTCAGTCTGCTTCATCGTCTCATCCACCGCCCGCGGCACGATCGCATCCTTCAACGCCGCCATCGCCGCGGGAACCGACGTCCGAACTCCCTCCCACTCCGTCGCCGGATGATCGGGCAATCGCCGCACCAGATCGACCAACACCGTCATCGCCCCACGCGTATCCCCCGCCGCACGCAACGCCGCGCTCGCTTCCGCCAGCGCGATCCCCGTCAAGTACGCGTCGCTCGCGTCCTCCCGCGCCGCCAACGTCAACAACTGCAGCACCCCGTCGCGCACGCTCTCCGCGTCGCTCTCCACCATCAGCGACCGCCCGATCCCCACGCGGCACCACGCCTCGATCCATCCTGTCGCTCCCGCCTTCAGCCGCGCCGTCAGCGCGGCCCTCGCCTCGCGTCGCGCCGCGTCGTCACCGATCCGCGCCGCCACCATCTGCCACACCAGCCGCTGCGCATCCGGCCACGCCGCATTCCCCGCCGGCAATCTCGTCGCCAAGCCGCACTCGCGCCGCGCTGCCTGCACATACAACTCGCGCAACTGCGCCCCTCGCCCCGCCCCATTCCCAAGTTCCGGCGGCATGGCCTCGCCACCCGCGAACGCACGCACGGACGCCACATTCAGCCACACCGGCGGCAGACTCGGCACCAATCCCGTCGCCGCATCCACCCCACCGTGCAATATCTCCTCGCCCCGCTCCCAACTGCTCACGCCCGGTCCGCGCCCCGCGTCGGGCGCAATCTCCCCCGCCTGCATCCACGACATCCACGCATCCACCGCTAGCGTCTGCGAGCCGCGCAGCAGCCGACACTTCAGCAACCCCGCGAACACCGCGCCCGCCGTCGGCCCGCCGCGCCGTGAATACGTCTTCGCGAGCGGCTCAAGCAACAGTTCCGCGCCAATCGCGTCGCCTCGCTCCAGACGCGTCATCGCCCGCCACGCATCGTCTGCCGTGCTCGCGTACTGCTTTGCCTCTTCGGTGAGCGACCCGCCGACGCTCTTCACGCGATGCCACGACAGCATCCGTGCGCTGCTCACACCCGCGACGAGTTCCCCGACGCTCACGCCGTCGATACTCACCGCGACAACGCCCATCTGCTCACCGCGCCCGCCGCGCAGGATCGCCACCGAATCCGCCACCGGTGCCGACACCGCCTGCTGCACCACTGTCGGCACCGCTGGCGCGCCGGGTGCCACAGGCGTTCCCTGCCCATCGGCCTGCCGCGTCATCGCCGCCATCAGCAACACGCACGCGCACGCCATCCCGTGGATCGCGCCGTTGCTCATTGCCCCGGCCCCCGCTGGAATGTGTATGTGCCCCCTGATTGCTTCGCGATCGCCCGCATCTGCTCTTCAGACTCGCGACTTACAAAGCAGATGCAGTGAATCGGAATCTTCAAGCTCTTGTTCAGCCGCGCCACTTCCTCGACCACCTCGCCCGCGAACTCCCCGTCTGTCATGAAGTAGATCGCATCCGGGCGCGGCCTCAACTCAAAGATCGCCCGAAATCCCGACAGCGGCTCTGTCCCTCCCCCCGGCGTCAGCGCCGTGATCGCTCGCCGCGCCCACCGCTTCCCATTCTCATTCGCCTCCGTCCATCCCTTCCTTCCACCCAGCGGCCCGGCATCGCTCGAAAACGTGAACACCGCGAACCGCGACGTCTCGATCATTCCGCCCACCGACGCCGCCAACTCGACGCGGAGCGCATCAATCTTCCCAAACACCTCCATCGATCCCGACACATCCACCAGGTACGCGAACCGCTCACCTTTCGCCTCCACGCCAAAAAAACTCGCGCCCCCGCCGCCGCCCGCGCCACCGACGCCAAGCCCCGCGCTCCCCGTTCCGATATCCCCCGCGCCCGCGCCGCTCCCCACTTGCCCAAGTCCACCCGACGACACCGTCGGGTCCATCGTCGCCAGCGCCGCCAGCGGCTCGTTCACCGTCGGGTCCGGCATCTGATCTGGCGCGCCACCCACCGCCCCCGCATCCAGCGCGGCGTCCATCGCACTGTCCAGTTCACCCTCCGTCATCACTGCCAACTGAATGTCGCCGTTGCCGCCCCCAGGCTCGCCCGGTGCCCCGCTGCGAAACCAGATCCGCGACGACACCACGAGCCCAGTCAGATGGATCAGCAGCGAAATCGCCAGGCCCACGACGAACGCTCGCTTGCCATACCGCGCGATCAAGTCGAGCGTCAACCGCCAACGGTCAACGCCCGATCGCGCTGCAACGCCACCGCTCCCCGCCGACGATCCCGCGTTGTTCTCTGTCTGCTCGGTCATCGATTCCATCCTGATCGCTCGGCCTCCGACCGCGTGCGCACACGCATCGTCCCGCCCCGCGACCCGACCCGCGCTCACATCCCAGGCACGGCTCCGTCGCGCCCTTCCACCAGTCTACCGACACGCGCCCGGCCACGTTTCACCCGCATCGCGGATCCCAACCCCCGCACGCCAGCACCTCTCCCGATTCGCTCCCGCGCGGCCGCCGGTTCGACGCCCCGACAACAACCTTGTTCCCGCGCTTGACGTACGCTGCCGCCGCCGATTGAATGGCGTCGAAGTTCATCTCCATCGTTCTCATCCCGACGCACCCCGGAACCCACCATCATGACGCCCAAGCCCGCGCTGGACCCCGAGCACACCACCCGGCGATCCACCCAGCGTTACAGGCGCGTCCTCCTCAAACTCAGCGGCGAATCCTTCTGCCGCGCCGGTGGCTTCGGTATCGACGCCGATGAACTTGCCGCCATCGCCGCCGAAGTCAAATCCGCCGCGTCCGTCGGCACACAGGTCGCCGTCGTCGTCGGTGGCGGCAACATCATCCGCGGCGCCGACCTCGCCGCCGCAGGCCACATCCACCAGGCCACCGCCGACCAGATGGGCATGCTCGGCACCGTCATCAACGCCCTCGCACTCAAAGAGAAACTCGTCAGCATGGGCGTCGATTGCCGCGTGCAATCCGCCATCGAGATCAAGGCCGTCGCCGAACCCTTCATCCGCGGCCGTGCCATCCGCCACCTCGAAAAAGGCCGCGTCGTCATCCTCGCCGCCGGCACCGGCAACCCCTACTTCACTACCGACACCTGCGCCGCGCTCCGCGCCACCGAACTTGGATGCGACGTCCTCCTCAAAGCCACAAAGGTCGACGGCGTCTACACCGCTGACCCCAAGAAGGACCCCGCCGCCACCCGCTACGAATCCCTCTCCTTCACCGAGGCCATCGGCAAACGCCTCAAGATCATGGACATGACCGCGCTCACCCTCTGCGAACAGAACCGCATCTCCATCCTCGTCTTTGATTTCAAGCAGTCCGGCAACATCCGCCGCGTCGTCCAGGGCGAGAGCATCGGCACGCTCGTTCACCCCGCCTGATCCCACGCCCGCGCCCTCATATGATTTTCACTCGCGGCCACGCCGCTCGCCCAGCGCGAACGCTCGGCCACAACGCGAAGGACACGCCATGAGCACCGATCCCGACATGATTCTTCTCGAATGCGAAGAGGCCATGACCAAGGCCGTCGACTACCTCAAGCACGAGTTCCGCGGCCTTCGTACCGGACGCGCTTCCACCGCTCTGGTCGACTTCCTCAAGGTCGACTACTACGGCGCGATGACCGAACTCAAAGCCCTCGCGTCCATCAGCATCCCCGAGCCCTCGCAGATCCTCATCAAGCCCTTCGACACCGGCTCGATCAGCGCGATCAAGCACGCCATCGAACAGGCCCAGCTCGGCATCAACCCCATCCAGGAAGCCAAGCAGATCCGCCTCAACGTGCCGTCCCTCTCCGCCGAGCGCCGCACCCAGATCGTCACGCGCGTCAAGAAACTCGGCGAAGAACAGAAGGTCGCCATCCGCAACACCCGCCGCGACGCCAACAAGCACGCCGAAACCCTCAGCAAAACCGCGGGCCACAACTTCTCCGAGGACGAGATTGAAACCCTCAAGGAGGAGATCCAGAACCTCCTCAAGAAGTTCGAAACCGACATCGACAAGCTCGTCGAAGGCAAGACCAAAGAGATCAATGAGATTTGATCGCGCCGGTCCCCTTCGCGTGCGCTCGAAGCGGACAATCGGTCGCTACTCTTGCCCGTGAGCAACGCACTGAACTTCGAAATTCTCGCGCGATCGCGCTCCACCCGCGCGCGGCTTGGTCGCGTCACCACCTGCCATGGCTCATTTGACACCCCCGCGTTCATGCCTGTGGGCACCAAGGGAACGATCAAGGGGATTCTGCCCGGATTGGTTCAGCAGACCGGTGCCCAGATTGTCCTGAACAACACGTATCACCTGTTGCTGCGCCCGGGGCCTGATCTGGTCGCACGCCAAGGCGGCGTCCACAAGTTCATGAACTGGCCCGGCCCGATCCTCACCGACTCGGGCGGCTATCAGGCCTATTCGCTCGCAGCGATGAACGCCGTCGACGACGACGGCGTGGAGTTCAAGTCGATTGTCGACGGAAGCATGATTCGGCTCACGCCCGAGCGGGCGACGCAGGTGCAGAATCTGCTCGGCGCCGACATCATCATGGCGTTTGACGATTGCCCGCCATCGGTCGATCCCGCGACAGAGGTCGTGAATCAGGATCGCCTCAAGGCCGCGGTCTCGCGCGATGCCGCGAACACAGCAGCACGGAACGCCCCATCAGACGCCATCGGCAAGAAGCCGAGCCGCAAGCGCGTGTACGACCACGCCGCACGTCTCGACATCGCCAATGAACGCACCGTCCGCTGGCTCCAACGCTGCAAGGACGCGCACGCTCGCCCCGACGAACAATCTCTCTTTGGCATCGTCCAAGGTGGCACCGATCTCGCTCGCCGCTCTTGGTCGGTCGAACGCGTTTGCAACATCGAACTCCCCGGCTATGCCATCGGCGGCGTTGCCGTCGGCGAAACCAGCGAGCAGATCGCCAACGTGGTGCGCCACACCGCGCCGCTGATGCCCGATACCAAGCCGCGCTACCTCATGGGCGTCGGCTACGAGCGCGACCTGCTTGCCGCCGTGCTCGCCGGCGTTGACATGTTCGACTGCGTGCTGCCGACGCGCAACGGCCGAAACGCCAACGCCTTCACGCCCGCCGGTCAGATTCGCCTCCGGAACGCCAAGTACGCCGACGACCCGCGACCGATGCAAGAGGGCTGCGATTGCCCCGCGTGTCGCCCCAGCGGCTACGGCTGGCAGAACTGGACAGACGCCAGCGGCTCGCCCGGCGTCTTCAGCCGCGCATACATCCGGCATCTGTTCATGGCCGACGAAATGCTCGGCCCGATCCTCGTGACGCTGCACAACCTCAGACACTTCCAGCGGTTCATGGCCGACGTGCGTGACACGATCGGGACCGACGATTGGGCGGGGTTGCTGGGCCGCTGGCCGGTGGCCGCGATGGCCGGCACGCGCGAGCACCCTGAACGAACACCGGAAAGAAAACCAGAATAATGGGGGCTGAGGCACGCCTTTGGGATTTTGCAGGGCAACAATCCCCGCCACGCCCACATCGGGCGTCGGTGTGCATTTGGCGCGCCGAGTTGGTGTGCCTCGCGCGCCAGCCATCAGGCCTCCAAGGCTCGGTCGCGACGCACGATTTACGCGGGTGATTTCTTTCCTCTGAGAGCGCAATGAACCACACGACGATCGATCTTTCGGCTTGGAACATAAACACCTTGGCTCAGTCGAGCACGCCGACTGCGGGCGCGACCGCCGCCCCCGCCACCGTCGCTCCGGTGACAGCCGCCGGCATGCCCGGTCAGACCGGCGAGGCCGCACAACCACTCGTGCCCGGCACTGGTGCCGCAGGCGGACCGGCAGGCGCTGGTGCGGCCGGTCCGGGCGGGAGCACATGGGGCTTGCTGCTTCCGATGGTGCTCGTGCTGGGCATCATGATCATCATGAGTGTGTTCACCGGTCGGCGCGACAAGAAGAAGCGTGCGGAGTTGATGTCCGGGCTCGAGCGCGGCGATACGGTCCAACTCTCCGGCGGAATGATCGGCACAATCATCGATATCCGCGACGAGGATGTCGTCGTGAAGTTCGAAGAAGGCAGGATTCGCTTCGTCAAGGCCGCCGTCCAGACCATCATCCGCAAGGGCAAGGGTGCCAACGGCACCATCGAGATGAAGGACGGCTCGCGCGCAACGGCGTCGGTCTAAACCGCCGCCCGCGCATCACGCGAGTGCAAGTCTTCGGCGGCCGGGCGCGTTGAGCCCGCCTTCGCAGGGATGTGAGAATGACCGCGGGCCGCGGCGCACGAAGCGCTCGCCCGCCGCAACCAAGGTTCGAGGTTCATGCCCAAGTTCTTCCGCAATATCACGATCGTTCTCGCGGTGCTCATCCTGTGCGCCTACAGCATCTACCCGCCCAAGGAGAAGTTCCGCCTTGGCCGCGACCTGCAAGGCGGCGTGAGCCTCACCTACACGGTGCAGATACGCCCCGATGAGGATCCGCAGAAGATCCTCAACGACACGATCGGCGTGCTCAAGAACCGCGTCGACCCCGACGGCGTGATGGAGATCCAGATGGTCTCCAGCGGGCGCGACCGCATCGAAGTCGCCATGCCGCTGCCCCGCGACGAGGTAAAGCAACTCCGCAAGGTCTTCGAGGACAAACTCAAAAACCTCGGCAACGCCAACGTCACGCTTGACCGACTCGAGCAGGCGGTGCGCCTGCCCAAGGCCGAGCGCGACGCGGTCTTCTCTCGCTTGTCCGGCAACAGCGACAAGCAACTCGCTCTGCTCAACGCGGCCGCCGCCGCGTACGAAGAATCACGCGCACTTGCCGAGCAAGTCTCAGCGGCGCGAGCCAACAAGATCGCTGGCGAAGAACTCGACGCCCTCGTGAGCAAGGCCGCTGATGCCGCCGTCAAGTTTGAGGATGCCGAGAAGGCCGCCCTCGCCACAGTGCTCTCCCCAGCCGATGTGCGCCGCGCGCTTGAACTCTCAGATCGTTCTCGCAAACTGCTACCCCGCCGCGGAGCCGCAGAGACTGAAAAGGTCGAGATTCCCAGCGATCGCACTCGCGCCCTCGACCGCCTCCGCGCCGAGCACCCCGACGCGGTCTCGACACTCGATGAAATCGTGGCGGCGTACAACACCTACGCCAAGAATCGCCGCACGCTCGACGATCCACAGGACCTCGTCAAACTGCTCCGCGCGGCGGGCGTGCTGTCCTTCCGCATCACCGTCGATCCGGGCAAGCACCCCGACGAGGCCCGTCTGCGCCAGGAACTCCGCGAGCGCGGCCCGCTCAACGTGCGCTCCAACGACGCCCGCTGGTACAAGATCAATCAGATTGCCAACTGGTACAACACCAAGGACGAACTCGACTTCCTCGAAGCCGCCCCGCAAGCGTTCTTCCAATCGCGGGAGTACGTCGGCGAACGCTACGGACCTGACTTCTACATTCTGTGCTGGGACACGCGCTCGACGCGTCTGACGACCAGCGACGGCCTCTGGGGAGTGTCCCGCGCGCTCGAAGGCCGCGACGAAATCGGCCGCCCGTCGATCTCGTTCGAGATGGACGCTCCCGGCGCGGTGATGCTCGGCGAACTCACCAAGAACCATGTAAAAGAACACATGGCCGTCCTGCTCGATGATCAGGTCTACACCGCCCCGACGCTTCAGAGCGCGATCAGCAAGAACGGCCAGATCACCGGCGACTTTAGCAAGGAAGAGCGCGACTACATCATCCGCGTCCTCGGGTCCGGTTCGCTGCAGGCCAAACTCAGCCCCGAGCCCATCAGCCAGAACGTCCTCGGGCCGGAACTCGGCAAGGACAACCTCGAGAACGGCATGAAGGCCGGTCTGGTCGGGCTCGTCGCCGTCGGCGCGTTCATGGTCGTCTACTACTTCGGTTGCGGCATCGTGGCTGTGATCGCGCTGCTGTTCAACGCCTTGATCATCATGGGCCTGATGGTCATCAACCACGCCGCGTTCACGCTCCCGGGCATCGCGGGCATGATCCTCACCTTCGGCATGGCCGTCGACTCCAACGTGCTCATCTACGAGCGCATGCGAGAGGAACTGCTCGCGGGCAAGGACCTCAAGACCGCGGTGCGACTCGGCTTTGACAAGGCGTTCTCGTCGATCGTTGATGGCAACATCGCCAACCTCATCATCTGCGTTGTCCTTGGCTACACCGGCACGCCCGAGATCAAGGGCTTCGCGATCACCATGGGCATCGGTGTGCTTGGCACCCTCTTCTCCGCGCTTGTCGTCACGCGTCTCATGCTTGAACTGCTCGTCTACAAGGGCGGGCTCAAGAAGATCAGCATGCTCCCGATGGCGATTCCGCAGATCCAGAGCGTGATGACGCCGCGGGTCAACTGGCTCAAGTACCGCTTCCTCTTCCTCGGCGTCTCGACCACCTATGTCCTGCTCGGGCTGGGCATGGCCGTTTTCCAGGGCGAAAAACTCCTCGACACCGAGTTCCGCGGCGGCACCAAGATCACGCTCAACTTCAAGCCCTCCGCGGGCGAGGGTTCCGCGCCCGTCACGATGACGCGCGCCGAGGTTGAGGACCGCGTCAAGAAGGTTGGCGCAGAGGCGGCTCAGAACAGCGCCCTGCGGGCCCTCACTTCAGCGGACATCCTGCCGATCAACCCCGAGTCCGACGGCGTCACATCCAGCCGCTTTGATATCAAGACCACCGCGACCGACGAGGCGTCCATCCGCGAAGCCCTCACCGGCGTCTTTGCCGACGTTCTCGAGAGTCAGCCGACGCTCGCGTTCATCGGAAGCAACGAGAGCGACGCCAACAAGGCCCCGATCTACAAGATCATCAACGAGGAACTGGGCGCGAATATCGGTCGCTCACTGCCGGTCGCCCGCGATGTGAAGGGATACATGGGCGGCGCGGTGCTGATGATCGAAGGCATCTCGCCGCGGACGACCCTGCAGTCGCTGACGAACCGCCTCGAACAAGCCCGCTCGCGTCCGGAGTTCGCCGACACGCTCGGGCGGCGAACCGAGATCGTTGTGCTCGCAGGAGCGGACGACGATGTGAAGTCCGCCGCGCTGCTCGTCCTCGATGAGGCCGCGTCGTTCTTCGACAACGAAGAGCAGTGGAAGCAGCGCGTGGCCGGTGTCGAGTGGCGTTTGGCCCGGGCGGCGTTCACGGTCCCCAGCACGCCAGCGAGCGTCCAGCAGTTCAGTCCGGCCATCGCGTCGAGTTTCAAGGCCAACGCGATCGTCGCGGTGCTTCTGTCGTTCCTCTTGATCGCGATCTACATCTGGGTGCGATTCAAGTCCGTGCGATTCTCGCTCGGCGCGCTCGCGTCGCTGGCCCACGACGTGCTGACGGTCATCGGCGCGGTCGGGCTGGCGAACCTGCTCTTCCAGTTCCCCGCCACATCCGACATCGCGCAGCGCATGGGCATCCAGGCGTTCAAGATCGACCTGAACATGATCGCCGCGATCCTCACCATCGGCGGCTATTCGCTCAACGACACCATCGTGCTCATGGACCGCATCCGTGAAAACCGCGGCAAGTCGCGTGAAGCGAGTGGTCGCATGATCAATCAGTCCATCAATCAGGTCATCAGTCGCACCATCATCACTTCGGGCACCACAATGACCTCGTCGCTGATCATCTACCTGTTCGGCGGCGAGGGCGTTCGCGCGTTCGCGTTCGCGCTCGTCGTCGGCGTCTTCGTCGGCACCTATTCGTCCATCGCTGTCGCAGCGCCACTGGTTTGGACCAAGGGCGGTGCCGACCTGAACGACGAACCCAAGCCCGAAGGCGAAGACAACGCGACAGCCGAGCCATCGCTGGCAAGGACGTGAGAGGCGTCAACGCCGTCGACGGGTGCTTGCAGAAACGCGGGCCCAAGCCGCGATTTCCCGTTAAGGACGACCTGTGTTCGTGCTGTTTTGCTCTCGCGGCAGAAAGGTCGGGCCATCAACCTCGCACGGTTGGGTTGTCCGCACCAACCAAACTCTCGCTCGCTCCGACGCACGAACTGACTCCCCCGCGTCTTGCAACTTCCCGTCAGCCAGATTCCGTGTCATCGTCTTCGCGGGCAAGCAGACCCGGACGTTGCATCCGTCCACCAGTGCCTAAGGCGTTCCGGTGCCCGGCACGACGCTTGACGCTGGACTTGGCTCGCTCGACGGCACGGCTGTCCCTGCGGAACGACGCGTTGTCGGCGAGACCAGCCCCAGGCCGAGTCGTGCGTCGAGCACGAGAAGAATGCTCGCGGCAAGCAGGACAACAACCACCCCGGCCGCGATGGTGAGGCTGAGTTTGAGCGCACTCGCTTCTCGTTCCAGCCGATCAAGTCGGGCTCGATCGCGCGACACACTCTGCAGCGAACTCGCGACGCTCACGATCGGCGGCAGCGCAGCGGCGACGTTTCCTGCCGAAGATGAGTTCGACGGATTTGGACCCGCTGGCGTCGGCGTCAGCGTCGAGTTGGCAACGTGCTCCGCGGGTGCCTGGCCCGGCAACAAATGTACCGGTCCGAGCCCAAGATTCTGGCGATCTTCATCAACAATGAACGACGCTCCACATCTGCCGCAGCCCATGGCTTCGCCAGAACCGGCGGACGCGGGAGCTTGACAACTGTGGCACACGCCCAGGAGGTGCGCGACGCCGGGGACGCGACGCGCGGGCATCCAGAACTGTCGGGTCGTTGGGCCACGCATGACTGTGTCGAGCACGACCTTGCCGCGCGCCACGAGTTGGGTCAGCGTCGCGTAGTTGCAGCCGGGTCGGAAGGGGTGGCCGTCGTCTCGGATGAACCACGGCCCCATGGTGTTTTGCGTCGCTTGGCGTGAGAGCGGATCAAGCGGGCCGCGGCATTGATCACACCGGGCCATCGCGCTGGTGCGCCCGCCGCAATAGGGGCAGACGAACTGCGGCCCGACGGGCGGCTTGGCGGCCTTGCCGTGGACGCCGACGTAGATCGGAGTTTCGCCCGCGGGGACATCGGTGGAGTCATCGCGACTGGTCGAGGTCAGCAACGCTGCACCTTCGTTGAGCGTCCTGCCGACATCGGGCAGGGCACCGCTCAACGCGTCTTTGGATGGATCATTCCTCTGCGGGTTGACATTGCTCATCTGCCGCCATCCTATCAGGCGTGAACAACCGCTCCGAACGCCGTCGTCGCCACACCATCCGGGCAGGGTTCGGCGTTGTTGCCCTTTGTGCCGCACCGCTTTGGCTGGCCGCCTGCTCGTCCCAGGGTCTATCCGCACGCTCCGGCGGCACGGTTGCCCCGAGTGAGCGGCGATCGCCGGCGATGCTCGCAATCATTTCGGGTGCTTCGGTGACGTGGGACGACGCGAAGCCGATGCTGCTCGAACTTGCCGGGCGGCAAGCGATCGAGGAGATCGCGCTGGATCGCGAACTGGCCCGAGAACTCGCCGCGACGGGGGTGACCATTGGCCCGGAGGAGACGCGGCGGGAGCAGAATCTGCTTCGGCAGACAATGGGAAGCACGGATGCGGATGCGGCCGTGAAGCAGCTTCGCGCGGAGCGCGGGCTCGGGCCGACACGCTACGCCGCATTGCTCTGGCGATCGGCGGCACTGCGCACGCTCAGCCGCGCGGACGCGATGGTGAGCGAGGAAGAACGCTTGCGCGAACGTGAACTCCGGTTCGGGCCGGCATGGCGAGCAAGGTTGCTGGTTGTTGCGACGATGGATGCGGCACAGGTATGCCGGGAGGCGATCAGTGCCGCGGAGCCGTCACAGCGAGTCGAGACCTTCGCACGACTCGCTCGCGAGCGATCACTCGACGCGAAGGCGTCCGAGGGTGGGCTGGTCGTGCGCATGAGCGCTCTAGACCAGACGATTCCGCTCGCCGTGCGGCAGACTCTGCCGAACGCCGCGGCGGGGACGCTCTCACCGATCATCGCGATTGAACGCGGCTATGCGCTGGTGTTGCCCGAGTCGCAGATCACGGCACGCACGCCAAGCGAGGACGAACGACGCCGCGTCGATGCCGCCCTGGACCTGGGCAAACAACGGCTGGCGATGGACCGTCTCGCGACACGATTGCTTGCGCGAGCACAGATCACGGTGCTTGATCCCTCAGCGGCGTGGCGCGAATCACGCTGACGTTTAGGCTTTCTTCGCGTAGTCGTACACGCCGCGGCCTGACTTGTCGCCAAGGCGGCCGGCGGTCACGAGTTGCTTCAGCAGCGGGCAGGCGCGATAGCGATCGTTGTTCAGGCCGTCGGCCAGCACGTTCATGATGTGGACGCAGGTGTCGAGACCGATGAAGTCGGCCAGGCGAAGCGGGCCCATGGGGAAGTTGCAGCCCAGCTTCATGATGCCGTCGATCGCCTCTGGCTCGGCGACGCCTTCCATCCACGCGTAGAACGCCTCGTTAATCATGGGCATCAGCACGCGATTGCTGACAAAGCCCGCGCGATCGTTGGCCTTCAACGGCGTCTTGCCCATCGCGGTCGCCAGCGCAATCGTGCGCTCGGTGACCTCCGGGCTGGTCGCCAGACCGGGGATGACCTCGACGAGGCCCATCAGCGGCACGGGGTTGAAGAAGTGCATGCCGACGACGCGATGTGCCGCGGGGCCGGTGGCGGTGGCGATCTCGGTGATGGAGATGCTGCTGGTGTTGGTGGCAAGAACGATGTCGTCGCGGGTAAGCATGGCCGCAAGCTTGGCGAAGAGGCCCTGCTTGACCTTCGCGTCTTCGACGATCGCTTCGACGACCCAGTCAACCTTGGCGAGGGCGTCGAGCGTCTCGACGTAGGAGATGCGCGACAAGGCGGCGTCCATTTCGGCCTGCGTGAGCTTCTGCTTTTCGACGAACTTGGCGAGCGACTTCTTGTGCGTCGCCTGGCACTTGGCGATCGCGCCGGGGAACGCGTCGTAGACGACGACGTGCAACCCCGAAACCGCGGCGACTTGGGCGATGCCGCCGCCCATCTGACCCGAACCCACGATGCCGATCGTCTTGACGCTCATCTCAAAGACCTCCGATGGCCGTGCTTCGCGGCACGGCGGACGAACATGAATCACCGCAGCGACTTGCCCTTCTCAACAATCGCGTTGTACGTCTCGCGATAGTGCTTGGTGTACTCCACTGCGGCGACAGCACCGAAGCCGTTCTTGTCCCATGCCGCCTTGATCTCTTTGAAGTTCGACTCATTGAACTCCAGCACGCGACCATCAGGCAGCGTGGTTGGCGGCCATGCGTAGAACATCGCCTCGATCTCTTTGGTGAGCGGGTCGTCGCTGCCGAGTTTGGCGCGGGCCGCGTTCACCGTTTCCCACGCCTGTCGCTGCTCGTGGGCGTTGTCGATCGCGAATGCGCCGAGCATGGGGCCGATCGCCGCACGCCACTTGCCGGGCGTGGCTTTGCTAGCGATCGTGAATGGGTCGATGTCGTCCACAAAGTGCGAGCGATACTTGGTGTAGATATCGGGGCGGATGGGCATGCGGCGAAGTTCATAGAGACGTGGGCCGAGCGGCTGGCCGTCCGCGTTCTTTGGGTTGCCTTTGCCGCGCGGGTCGCGTTGGCTGGGCAACTGCCACATCAACTGGCCTTCGTCCGTCATTAGAAACTCGACGAAGCGCTGAGCGAGCTCGAAGGTCGGCCCGCCGCGCAGAATCGACACCGGATCGGCGTCGACGGCGACCTCGCCGGGCGGATCGACGTATCCCACGCGGCTGTCGGCGGCGGACTCGCCGGGCGCGAGGATGGCCTGGGCCTGCCCGCGCCCATAGAAGTCGATCGCCAGCGCCATCGCGGCTTCGCCTTGGCTGACATCGATCGGCGGCTTGGTGCTGGAGTTGGTGTACGACCGCGAGTTGGCACACATCTCGCGCAGGACGCGCCATCCCTTTTCCCAGCCGTAGGCCGAGAGGATCGAGTCCAGCGCGGTGGTCAGCGAGCCCGACTGGCGCGGGTCGGCGAGCGCGACCCAACCCGCAAGTCGCGGGTCCGCGAGATCGCTGAAGTGCGTCGGCACCTTGACACCCAGTTTCTCGCAGAGCGGCTTGTTGTAGACGATGCCAAAGGCCGAGAGACAGTTGCCCAGCCAGAACTGGTCCTTGTCATACAGCGGCTGCGTGCCGACGAGGTTGGTCGGACCGTACCACGCGAGCAGTTGCTCCTGCGAAAAGCCCGCGGGGGTCGACATCGGCACGTTGACACGTTTGGGCTTGCCTTCGGCGTCGGTGATGGTGGCGAAGACGCCGTCGCCCTTCTTCAGGCGGCCGTGGTCATACGACCCGCCGCCGAACATGAGGTCATAACTGACAGTGCCGGGCGGACAGGAGAAGGAGTTGCCATCGGACTTGAGTTCGCCGCGCGAGATGGCGGCGTTGTACTGCGACTGAAGGAGTTTGAGGATTTCGCTGGTGCCCAGCGGGCCACGCCAGTCGATCTTGACGTCGCGGTTGTGGGCACGCTTCATCCAGCGCTCGAACGCCGGGCCATACTCCGCGGAGATCTGCTGCACATGTGGTGTGATGATGATAAGTTTCTCGACCTTGGCGCGCGTGTCCGCCACCGATGCCGGCTTGAGCACGAACGGCACGCCGAGAATCAGCACCAGAAGCACGAAGACCATCACCCGCGAGAGATTCATGGCGGGAGTGTAGAACCGCGAAACACGTCGAACCAAGACCGAATCTCGTGTGGCCCGCGCTTACTTGCTCTGCTTCGCGCTGCCGGACTTGGCATACGGCAGCGAAAGATCGCCGAACCGCGTCTTGAGTTCCACGTCGCCGCGCACGTCGTAGGACGCGCTGACACTTTTGGCCATGTCGAACAGCGCCAGCCCTGCCTGCTTGGCCGACAGCGAGAACGGGATCGTGATGGCCGCGTCCTTGCCGGCGACCAACTTCACGCGATCGTCGGCCTTGCCGCTGGCGATCTCTCGCCCGCCGAGTTTGATCGCGTAGCCGAGTTTGCGCACGTCGATGTCGAACTGGTTGGGGTTGTTCACCATCAGCCGCACTTCGCCCGCCACTTCCGACAGGCTGACTTTGTCCCACTTTACATCGTCGATTGAGATGTCCGGGGCGGCGGGCACGGGCAGCTCTCCCGCGTGGTTCATCGGCAGCGACACCGGCCCGATGCCGGGCACATCGGTGCTGAAGTTCAGGTCCGCCGTGTACGGCACGACCGCCCCTGGCCGCACACCACTGAGAGCACGGAGCACATCGGCGAACTTCACATTCACCGGAATCGGCACCGTGGTGCTGCTGTTGGAGGGCACGCTGCCAGAGAGCGCGGCCTTGCCCGCGAGCATCTTCTTGTCGCCGCTGGCGAGCGCGTAGTCCACGTTCGCGAGCGGCATCGGCACGGCGTAGGGATTGCTGATCTTGACGTCAAAGGTCAACGCCGCGCCGTCGAGCGAGAGATCGCTGAGCCGGGCGCCGGTCACCTTGGCCGCGGGTTTGTCGATCGCGCCGAAGAGTTCGCCCGCGGTCTTGCACCCCGAAAGCCCAGCGCCCGCGAGCAACGCGAGCGAGCCAACCGTCCTCGCGACCAGTGAACCAAACCGCCGACGCGTCAGCATGGGGAGCCTCCAGTGCGTGCCGCGACAAACCAAGCGGCGTCACGCCAAGCGCAGGATATCGCGTCCGCGCCGCCGTAGCGTTGTCGCATGACATTTCCGCCGGAACCCGCCGTTCATCGCTCCGCGCCGCACCGCTCGGCAGCGATCATCTCGCAAGGCGATGAACTCACGCTCGGCCAGACCCTTGACACCAATAGCCAATGGCTCGCCCAGCAGTTGCTCGGGCTGGGCATCCCGCCCGCGGAACATGTGACGTTGCCAGACGACCGGGCGGCGATCGCCGACGCATTCCGCCGACTCGCCCGACGCATCGATCTCATCATCTGTTCGGGCGGCTTGGGCCCCACCGCGGACGACCTCACGCGCCACGCGCTCGCCGACGCCGCGGACGACACGCTGGTGGAAGACGCGAATGCACTGGATCAGATTCGGGCGTGGTTTCGCTCGCGCGGGCGAGAGATGCCCGAGCTCAACCAAGTGCAGGCACTGCGCCCCACGCGCGGCGTCTCCCTCGAGAACAAGCACGGCACTGCACCAGGTCTTCACGTCACGCTCCGCGTGGATGGTCGCGTATGCGACGTGTATTGCCTGCCCGGCCCACCACGCGAACTTGCACCGATGTGGGAGACGATCGTCGCTCCGGCGCTCCGCCCGGCTCGCACCGTACGCACGCTCGCGCTTCACACGATCGGCGCAGGCGAGTCGGACATCGCCGCCGCGATGGGCGACTTGATGCACCGCGACGCCGTCCCGCTCGTCGGGACCACGGCCAGCGGCGGAATCGTGAGCGTTCGCATTCGTTACGAAGGAGACGAGCCCGCCGCGCACGCCGACGCGCTGATGGCGCGCACGCGAGACGCCGTGCGAGATCGCGTCGGACCCTATGTGTTTGCCGAGGGCCCTGGACCCGTGGGTTTCAAACTCGCGGAAGCCGTGGTCGACTCGCTCCGCGCACACCGTCAGCATGTCGCGGTCGTCGAGTCCTGCACCGGCGGCATGCTCGGCTCGATGCTCGCCGACGTGCCCGGCGCATCCGACGTGTACGTCGGCGGCTGGATCACCTATAGCAATCAGATGAAACAGCGCGAAGTCAACGTGCCTGCGTCGCTCTTCAAAGAGTCCGGCGGCGACACGGCACCCGGCGCGGTCAGTGCTCATGTCGCGCTCGCCATGGCCCGCGGCGGGCTCGATCGCGCCGACGTTGATCACTGTCTCTCGATCACCGGCGTCGCAGGGCCCGCCGGCGGCACGTCCGACAAGCCCGTCGGCACCGTCTGGGTTGCACTCGCGTCGCGCGATGACGGCACGCGCGTGACCTCGCACGCCCGACGCTTCAACATGGCGGGCGATCGCGGCTCGATCCGCGAATGGGCAAGCCGCTCTGCCCTCGCGATGCTGTGGCACCGACTCGCGGGCACCGATGTGAAGTTGCTTCGAGAAGTGGATCGAGTCGACGCATGACGCAACTGGATTTGATTGCCCAACGCCGAATCCAAGCCCCGCGACTACCGCCCCACCACCCTGTCGTACATCGCCTTGGCGATGCCCGGGTCGGCCGTGCCGTGCACGATCGCGCGGCCATCCGCGAAGAGGCTCAATCGCATCCCCTCTCCGCTGGGCACAACGCGAACCATAAACGGCGTCGCGTGAACGCGACCGACGCTCGTGAGTCGCGTGGCGATCTCACCCAGATCAACCCGCGAGGCACCAACGCCGGCCGTGATCTGCACCGCGTTCTGGCCGCAGAGCGAAACAGTTGTCGGTGGGGCGTCGCTGTCAAGGAACTCAAAGTGTCGAAGCCCGCAAGCCGGGCAATCCTCGCGCCGTGATCGCGTCAGATCAATCTCGCGCCAGCGCGACGACCACACATCAACCTCACGAAGCGTTGTGCTCACAGCGTCCGTCTCGCCAATTGCGATCTTTATCGCTTCAGCCCCCTGCATCGACGCAATCATCATCACTGCGGCTCCGAGTACTCCCGCCGACTCGCATGTTGGCTGCGAACCGGGCTCCGGCGGTTCTGGGAAGACGCATCGCAGGCACGGCCCGCGCCCGGGTAGCACGTTCATCTGCATCGCCCGCGTGCCGACCACGCCCGCGTACACAAACGGCACGCCGAACTTGATCGCGATGTCGTTGAGCAGGTAACGAGTGATGAAGTTGTCGGTGCCGTCGACGATCACCGTCGGTTCGGTGCTCGCATCACCGACTCCCAGCAGTTCGACCGCGTTACGATGATGCAGATCAGCGATCACGGCGCGAACATCAATCATGGAGTTGATCGCCACGAGTCGCCGCCGCGCGGCCTCGGCCTTGGGCAACCCATCGATCGCGTCCGTCTCCGCAAAGAGAGTCTGCCGCTGGAGATTGGTCATCTCAACGACATCACGATCGATCACCGTCACTCGCCCGGCGCCCGCGCGGCACAGCAGGTCCGCCGATGCGCACCCAAGCGCGCCGCAGCCGACGATGGCGACATGGGCGGCCGCGAGTCGCGCCTGCCCAGCATCGCCGATCTGAGGCAGTCGTGCTTGGCGTGCATACCGCGCAAGATTGGACGGTGAATCCAACATCGGCAGACCGTAGGTCGCCAGCCAAGCACCTCGCCCTCGCGTCCGAATAACCGCGAGCACGCGCGACGATTGCGCAGCCGAGGCCGTCCGCCCCCACCCACTCGCGCCAGAGCGACGGGGTTGTCCACGGGGTATCCACAATGACCCGCCGCCACTTGCGTTTCGCCGCGAATCAGGTACCTTCATCGCAGCATGGATGCGACCCCAAACCTCAAGATCAGTGTGCAGTCGCAGGCGTTCGCGCAGGCACGGTCGACCTATGGCCAGCCGCGCCCAAACACGAGTGCGACGAGCCCAACCGACGCGCACGATGAATCCGCGTCGCTCTCCTTCCGTGCGGCACGCACTTCCGACCACGTTGAACTTTCTTCCGCGTCGCCCGCCGCGGGTCCGGTTCCGACTTCGCTCCCGACCAAGCCTGCGGGCGGTCGCTCGCTTGTCGCGGCAAAAGTCCCCGGTGGCGTGGAGTTCGACACGCCCTCGCCCATCGTCACCCGCGTGAACGCGACCACGACCTCGCCCGCCGCCTCAGCGATCAATCCCGCGGGCGTGTATTCGATGTATCGCGTGCCGGGCGAAAAGAACGCGGCGGCAACCGCCGTCAGCGTTGGACGCTCGCTGGATGTTCAGGGCTGATTCTTGCTCACTCCGCGCCCGGTCCGCGCTGAGCAACGACAACGCGCCTTCAGTCACGCCCGCGTCGGCATAACTTCTTCAGACACGGCGATGAACGCCTCGAACATCGTTTGCGCGCCGTGCGCCATCGCCTCGACTTCTTCCGTCGAGAACGACGTCGTGTTCATCGCGTTCTTGAAGAACGACCACTTGCTGAACTGCTCGTCGCCATTTGGGTCGAACATCGACGTCCCCGGCCCCGGCAACAGATTCAACGCTCGCTGCACCGCCGGCGCGACATAGCGTGCCCCGTTCTTCGATCCCTCGACGACATAGAGGAATCCGAGCGTCGAACGCGGCACGCGGGCCGCCGCCAAGTGCATCTCATCAACACATCGGCGCACCGCCCGCCCGGCCATCGCCCCGCCGTCACTGCCAAGGAACGTCAGATCGGTCAGAATCCGCGGTGAGAGGAACTGATCCTCGCGGACAATCAGTGCTGCCGCCCGGTCTCGCTCGCGGAGCGTCCGCAGCAGGCGTTCCATCGGCTGATGAATCAGGAGCAGTTGGCGGATGTACGCGACGTACTGCTCGCGGCTGATCTGCCCCGCCACAAGGACGCGCTGGAGCGGGTGCTGTTGCCCGCGGCGAAGGATGTCGTCGGTGCGGGCCTTGAGCCGGTCCATGACCGGCGTTTCAGCGTCCGCGGCGTTCTGTGGCTGCATTCGAGGCACTGCCCCCTGGTTGTCATCAACCATTGAAACCCCTTGCGGGCAATGGTAGCGGATCGCGGCGCGGCCTGTCGCCCACACGCCGCGCTATCCTTTCGCCATGATTCATCCGTGGCATGACGTGACGCCGGGGCTCGAGCGCGCCGAACTCCCCGGCTCGTTCAAGGCGATCGTCGAAATCCCCAAGGGCTCCAGCAACAAGTACGAACTCGACAAGAGTTCCGGGCTCATCCGCCTCGACCGCGTCCTTTCCAGCGCGGTCTATTACCCGGCCAACTACGGCTTCATTCCCCAGACGCTGGCCGAGGACGACGACCCGCTCGACGTGCTCGTCTTCTGCGCGGAGGAAATCCCCAGCCTGTGCCTGTGCGAGGCCCGCGCGGTCGGCCTGATGACGATGATCGACGACGGCCAGCCCGACCACAAGGTCATCGCGGTGCTCATGGACGACCCCGAGTACGCCGACTATCGCACCGCCAGCGACTTCCCCCGCCACACCTTCAAGATGCTCAAGCGGTTCTTCGAGGACTACAAGACGCTCGAAGGCAAGGATGTCGAAGTCGACGACATCATGCCCGCCGAGGCCGCCCACATGGTGATCGAGGATTCCCTCGCCCGCTACTACAAAGTGCGGCGGACCGGCGGCATGACCGGGCTGCGATAGTTCGCGCCGGAGATTTCAAGAGGCGGGGGCGCGCCGCGCGCGAGAGAAACGCGCGCCGACATCGCCGCATGTCCGCGCCTCGCCGCTCACGCCGCCACCGTCGCGCTCGTGACCTCTGACCACGGCCCCTTCTCGCCGCGTGTGTTGACCCAGCGGGCCATGGAGACGGCGGTTTTGCCGCCTTCGCCCGCCTTGAACTCGGCGCGGAAACTTGGGCGGGTGGTCATGGTCAGGAACGTGAGCGCGGCGGGGTCGGTCGGCGCGGGTGCGTCCGCATCGACGAGTTTCACCCACACCTCGGCCCCGAGCACGCCCGCGGGCCGGGCGCGGCGGGTCGGCGTGGACTCATCTCAAACACGGACGAGTGTGAACTACGGACGGTCGAGCACGTCCCTGTAGAGGTGAACATCGTTCACGAAGACCGATAGCAAATCAGAGGGCTTGACAGCTGAGTCCGCGTGACCGCAATCCTTGCGCATCGCGACTAACAACTTGCCCCACGGCTTCAGCACTTCGGCCGCGTCACGTTTTTCATCGCCAGGGTCCACGGCTTGGCCTCTGACGTGATTCCACGCGCGAAGAACGTCATCGGATGCCACCATCGCCAAACGCAAACTCCATCGCCGCCACTCTTCCTTGTTGACTTCCACTTCCTTGCCCGACTCCGACGTTGCCATGACGCTGAGCAAGAAGTCGATGAACTCGAAGTACAACTTGCGCTTCTCTTCGGCGAGAAGCCGTCGATACTCAGCCTTGCGTTCGGCGCTTGTGGAGATCAGCCATCCCATCCCGCCAAGGATGGCGGTCCACATCAGCGATGCTTCCAGGCCGACCTTGGGAAGCACGAACACAAATAGTGCAATCAGCCCTGCCAGAAGCAGAAGCCCTAAGATGGCTGCCCAAGGTGAGCGGGGTTTAGACTGGCGTTCCGACATCTAGAGAAGAGCTTACGCCGCCACCGTCGCGCTCGCCGTCTCGCTCCATGGCCCCGTCGCCCCGCTCGTGCTCACCCAGCGCGAGAGGTAGTAGGCCTGCATGCCGCCCTTGTTAGGCTCAAAGCTCAGCGTCGTCTCGCCGCGCGTGACGCTGCCGATGTAGCGGTACTCGCCGGGGTTCGCGGGCGCGGGATCGCCCGGCGCGGTGAGCGCGACGAATACCTCGGCGCGCTGCACTCCCTTGGGCCGCGCGCGGCGGGTCGGCGTGGACTCATCCACCAGCCGCAGTTGGTGCGTGAGCCGCTGCCCGCTCTCCACCAGCGCGAGCGGGCGCGACGACGGCGCGGGCGTGTGCATCTACTCTTCCTTCGCATGAGGCCTGCTCATAGGATGATGCACTGTGTGCTGATCTGGAGGAAACAAAATGGACTACGGCTTGATACCCGGCGGACTCTTGAAGCTCGCCGATACGCTCTTGAAGTTTGTTCCTGAACGCTTGAAGGCTAAGCGCGAACAGGCCGACCGCTTCGCGGGGTACTGCGAGCGGATCGCGCACGTTCTGGACGACACGGTCGCCTCACTTCGGCAGGGCCGAAGGCCTCACGGCAACTGCGCGGAACTGGATCGCTACATGCACGATGCCGTGGATGTGTTGCGGAAGTGCGTCGCCGAGGACGATCTGGCCCAGATCGGGCACGACTTGAACTACGCCTACAAAGTTGAGTATCTTGATCTCGCATTCTCCGACCTGGCAGAGCGTGAGAAGGGTTACATCGACACCGAGACTGCGGCAGGGAGATTCCGCGCTCTCGCGGCAACACTCCGCGCAACCGGCACTATCGCCCTGCGCTGATGCCGGGGAACCTGCGGTTCCCCCGGCAACCCCTCCCTTTGCCTTCCACATTCACACTGTCACTACGCCGCCACCGTCGCGCTCGCCGTCTCGCTCCACGGCCCGGCCGCGCCGCCTCGCGTCACCCAGCGCGCCAAGTAGTGGGCCTGCAGGCCGCCGTCTTTCACGTCGAATGACAGCGTGGTCGCGCCGTCGCTGACGCTCTGCACATAGCGGTACGCGCTCAGGCTCGTGGGCGGCGGCGTGCCGGCGGGCGTGAACGCGACGAAGACCTCGGCCCGCTCGGCCCCGCGCGGGCGCGAGCGCCGCGTGGGCGTGGCGGCGTCGAACAGACGGAGCGTGTGCGTCAATCGCTCGCCCGCGTCGACGACCGCGACGGGCGGCGAACTCGGCGGCGGCACGGCCCGCGGACCTTTCTCACGGATGGTGATGCCGATGGTGGCGCGGTCGGCGTCGGTGGTCTGCGGAAAGCTCTGAATGAACGCGGTGACGCCGCGGGCCCGAGATTCGAGCGTGCGACGGGCCGCGTCCTTGGTCCGCCGCGCCGACTCGGCGGCGTTCCGGGCCGTCACATGGGCGGGGTACGCCGCGTTCCACGCGTCCAGAGCGTCGGCGAGATCCACCAGCGGAGCCTGCGCCAGGCCGTGCTCCTCGTAGAACGTGGTCACGGCGACGAAGTAGTTGGCCATCCACACGCTGAACTCGGCGTCGGGGCGGGGGAAGCGTCGCTCGGCCATGGTCGGGCTCCACAGGGCCAAAGGTCAACGGGCCAGAGTCCCACAGGACGGGACGGGGCTCGCGCCGTTCGACGCGGCGCACGGTGGCCCGAACCTCCGGGGCGGGCCGTTGGGCCCAGGAAAAGAGGCATGTTCGGCCCGGCTCGGAGATCCGGGCCACCAAAGGCACGCCCGAGCGCGATGGGCGATCCGAATGCGCTCATCGCTCTTGAACACGCGCTCGGCGCGGGGACACGCCGCGTGTCCGACCACACCATCGACACGTCCGCCCGCGCACTTGAGCCGCACGACCGGACCACCCAGTCGGACGATCGGACCACCCAGTCGTGCGATCGACCCGCCCGCCCGTCCGCCCGGACACGCCACATGCGCGGCCGGACCACCGGCGTGCGCGACCGGACACGCGCGTCGGACGATCGGACGACCGACGCGGCCGCGCCCCGCGCGCCGGCAGGGGCGCGAGGAAACGGGGGCCGCTCATCTCGGGTTGGGATTCACGCCACCCGTGGCGACGCCCCCACGCCCCGCTGGGGCGTGTGGAACCACGTCGCGCGATGCCGAACGGGCCCGATGCAGCGTCACAGGGGCTTCGACGAGCGAAGGAGCGGCTCAGCCCGGAACCTTTTCCGCGTGGATCGCCTGCTGGCGGCGAACCGTCCTCTGGGTCCAGTCGTGGTCGGGGCCAAAGACGGCGGTGTGCAGACGGACGCTCTCGTCGATCGCGGCCCGGGCCTCGGGGAACTTGCCCGCGGTGGCGAGGATGAGTGCCTTGAGCTCGTAGCGGATGGCGAGTTCGCGTTGATTGGGTTGGGTCTGGGATTCCTCCCAGTCGATGCTCTTCTGGAGGTCGGCCTCGGCCCCGGCGAGGTCGCCGCGGTGCTGGCGGATGCTGGCCCGCGAGGCGTACCAGATGGCGAGGCTGCGTTCATCGCGTGGGGACTGGGCCTCGCCCCAGTCGATGCTCTTCTGGAGGTCGGCCTCGGCCCCGACGAGGTCGCCGCGGTGCTGGCGGATGCTGGCCCGCGAGGCGTAGCGGATGGCGAGGCTGCGTTCATCGCGTGGGGACTGGGCCTCGCCCCAGTCGATGCTCTTCTGGATGTCGGCCTCGGCCCCGACGAGGTCTCCGCGGCTCTGGCGGATGCGGGCCCGCGAGGCGTACATGATGGCGAGGCTTCGTTCATCGCGTGGGGACTGGGCCTCGCCCCAGTCGATGCTCTTCTGGATGTCGGCCTCGGCCCCGGCGAGGTCGCCGCGGTCCTGGCGGATGCTGGCCCGCGAGGCGTACCAGATGGCGAGGCTTCGTTCATTGCGTGGGGACTGGGCCTCGCCCCAGTCGATGCTCTTCTTGAGGTCGGCCTCGGCCCCGACGAGGTCGCCGCGGTGCTGGCGGATGCGGGCCCGCGAGGCGTAGCGGATGGCGAGGCTGCGTTCATCGCGTGGGGACTGGGCCTCGCCCCAGTCGATGCTCTTCTGGAGGTCGGCCTCGGCCCCGACGAGGTCGCCGCGGTGCTGGCGGATGCTGGCCCGCAAGGCGTAGTCGATGGCGAGGCTTCGTTCATCGCGTGGGGACTGGGCCTCGCCCCAGTCGATGCTCTTCTGGATGTCGGCCTCGGCCCCGGCGAGGTCGCCGCGGTGCTGGCGGATGCGGGCCATCTCGGAGCGCAGGCGGGCGGCCTTGGCACCCAGACCGGCCGCGGCCTTGGCCTTTGCGGGGGTGGGGGTGCGGGGGAGCGGGGCGACAGCCCCCTCCCCTGCCGCGCGCACGCCCATCTCGGCGTGAACGATCACGGCCTCGGCATGGGCCACCGCCGCCAGCCGTGCGGGTGTCTTGGTGTGGTCCACGAGTTGGTCGGGATACGCGGCGGGCCACTTGAACAGGTCGATCAGGGCGTCGAGCAGGCGGGTGAGGGCGGCGTGGTCCTGCTCGCCCCCGGCGATGTCCGCCCGCGACCGGGCCACGCCCTGCGTCAGGCGGTGGAGGCTGATCGTCTTGTCGTGCTTGATGATGCTGTAGGTGGCGAGTGTCCGTGCGGCCTTGATGACCTTGTCCTTGTCCCAGCCCGTGCCGGCCATGAGCCACTCGATGGTGATACCGGTGGGGTGCAGGAAGCTCGCGGCGGCCAGCACGGGGAGCGTGGCGGCGACCTGCGGAATCGCGAACGACAGGCTCAGACTCGCGGCCACGCTCCTGCGATACGAGAGGCCCAGGGCATCGTGCTCGGCGTCGTCCGCCACCGGATCGACATCGCCCACCTTGCTGTCCTTGAGTTTGGCGAGCACTTCCGTGGCCGAGTAACTCGGGTAGTTGGCCAGATACGCCCCCGCGAGGGCGACGGCGAGCGCGTGGCCGCCCAGTTCGGTGGCGATGGCCGTGAGGTCGGCCTCGGTCACATCGGCGCGGTGCCCGGCGATCTCCTTGCGCATGAGCGCGACGGCGTCGGGGATGGGCAGCACGCCCAGCGCGAACGGCTCGACGCCCACCAGCGTCTTGTGGTGCTGGCGCGTGGTCGCGAGGACGCGGGCGGTGGGGAGCGCGGAGAACATCGTGAAGTTCGCGGGATCGTCGACGTTGTCGAGGATGATGAGCGGCCGCTCCCCCCGCCAGTGTTCGACGAGCGCCTGGCAGAGGTCGTCGGCCTGGGCGTTCTGCGGGGCCTGCTTGCCCGTGGCACGCTCGTAGACCTTGACCAGCTCGCCGCGCAGGGCCGCGCTGGAGGCGTCCAGCCACCACGCGCTGTCGTACATGTCGGCGTAGATCAGGGCGTAGACCTTGGCCAGTTCGGTCTTGCCGATGCCGCCTTCGCCCGTGAGCGCGTGCACGATGGCGACGCTGCCGCCCGCGAGCGCGGCGTGCAGGCGGACGAGTTCATCCGTGCGGCCGGTGAAGAACTGGTTGGGCGCGATTTTGGCGACGGCGAGGTTGTTGGTGGTTTTGAGGGTGGTGGCGGAGAGTTGGCCAGAGACGAGACGCGCCAAGTCTGCCCGCAGTTGCGCGAGGGCTTGGGTGTTTGCTTGCGCCGCCTCGGTGTTGCGCTCGGTGGCGTTGGTGTTGGTGTTGAGGGCCACGGTGTTGTAGTTGGTGGCTTTGAGCCAGGCGCGGAACACCGTGTAGTCGGCGGTGGGGTTAGCGGTCGTCGTGCTGGCGAGCTTGTCGATCACATCGTGGAGCAACAAGGTGATGTTGTCGAGCCTGTTGCCGTGTTCGGCTTGGCGTTTGTCGATGCGTTCGAGGTACGCCAGTGCCCGGCCCATGCCGCGGAGCATGATGCCGGGGTAGGCGCGGCCGCCATCGGTGGCATCCTGCTTGAGAACTTGGTAAAACTCGTAGCAGAAACGGGTGTCGAGCGCGTTGATGACGGCGTCGTACCCGGGCGCGGCGGCGAGCATCGCAGGATCGACCTTGGCTTGTGTGGCCATCAGGGCGAGAATGTCACGCCAGAAGGGCTTATCGCTGGGCAAGCTGAAGGCGGGCGTGTCGGGGTTGTTCTTGATGGCTTCGAGGATCGTCGCGTCGTGCAACATGCCCAGTTGAACCAGCGGCGCGTTCTCGGCAAGGCCGACCCAGATGGTTTCGTAGTCGTCGGCAAGGGCCCTCCACGGACTGTCATTGGGTTGCGCGCCCACATGCAGGGCGATTATGGTGGCAATGGTCTTGCCGATGGCCTTCGCAATGTCGTGGTTGGCGAGGCGGTTGGCTTCGGACTCCTCCGCGCTGCGAGCCTCGACGAGATCGTTGGCCTTGACATTCTGTTGGAGCGCGGCGGCGGTAGATGCGGAGCCGGCGGCCATTGCCAATGCCGCGCTGGAAAACTGCCCCTCGATGGTTTGCGGGTCGATGTCAACGCCGATTGCCTTGGCCAACACCGGCGCGAGCGCGACGCTTGCCGGAATGGCGAGCGTGCCCGCGAGAGATTTGATCTTGCCCCAAGACGTGAGATCCGATGTTCCCCAGTTGATCGGCATGAAGGAATGTTAGGGAGAATGGGCGGGTAGTTTCTTGCGGTGGCTGGTCAGCGACGGGTCCCGATCGGCGGATATTGCCATTGCCACGGCTGCCGCCCCCGGCACCCCCGCGTTGCACACAGTGCGGCGTGCGCGGACAAGCGGGGCTGACGCACCCGGGGGCGGCACCCCCGCTCAAGTCACTCGGAGCGCACGACGATCGCGGCGGGCGGTTCTCTTCCGCGCAGGGAGAGATGCGGACGCGTCATCGACACGCGGGCGGCACGCCCTCTGGGGGGGCGGCGTCAGCGCGGCGAATCGACGAGTGGGTTGGAAGCATCGGCGGGTCGTGTGGGTGTCGGTGGAGAGTGATGCGCCGTGTGCAGGATTCCTCCGCCCCCGTGGGGGGCGGGGCGGGCCGGGCTGATTCACGCGGTCCACGGGTTGCGCTGCGCTCCACCCGTGGCGACAGCCCTGCGCCCCTCTGGGGCGAAAAGTGAGCGGAGCGGGGCGAAGAGCCGCGGGTTGTCGCTCCACCCGTGGCGCGGGGGGGCGGCCCTGCGCCCCGTTGGGGCGAAGAGCCGCCGAAGAAGCCGCGGGCTGGCCCGCCGAAGCGGCGGCGACGCTGCCACGCCGGGCGGCGAACGGTCCACATCTCAACGGGTCACATTTCCACATGAAGACGGAAGCCGCGGCCCCGTTCGCCGGCGCCCGCCCCGCGTTCGGCGCGGCTGTCCGCTCCGCGTTCGCGCTCTCCTTCGCGTCTTTCGCGGCCTTCGCGTTGAAGACCTCCTCTGCCTTCTCTTCGTCTTCGCCCGCTCCGCGCTGCGCTACTTCCCGGCGCCTCTGTGTCTCTTTGGCGGCTCGGCTGACTTTCCCCGCGTCTCACGTCTGCAGCACGCCCGTCTTGAACGGCTTTGAAAAATCCCACCCCTGCGCCGCCGCGTCGAGGGCCGCGATGAGTTCCTCGCGCGTCTTGTGCGGCTCGATGATGCGGTCGACCCAGCCCCGGGCCGCGCCGTGGCGGATGTCGGCCTGCTCGGTGTAGCCCGCGTGGATCGCCGAGTAAATCGCCTTGTGCGTCTCGGGGTCGATGCTTTCGCCCTTGCGTTTGCGGCTGGCCTCTTCGATGGTGGTCAGCACGCCCGTCGCCTGGTTCGCGCCCATCACGGCGCACTTGGAGCCGGGCCACGCGAAGGCGACGAACTGGTCGAACGCGCGGCCGCACATCGCGTAGTTGCCCGCGCCGTAACTGCCGCCGAGGATGACGACGAGCTTGGGCACGACGCAGTTGGACATGACGTTCACCATCTTCGCGCCGGCGCGGATGATGCCGCCCTGCTCGCTGTCGCGGCCGACCATGAAGCCCGTCGTGTCGTGCAGGAAGAGGAGCGGGATCTTGCGCTGGTTGCAGTCCATGATGAAACGGGCGGATTTGTCCGCGCTGTCGTCGTAGATGACGCCGGGCATCTGCACGGCTTTGGTCGGGCCGTTCTTGCCGCCGGGCCCACCTTGGGGTAGGGTGCGCTGGACGAGTTTCTTCTGGTTGGCGACGATGCCGCAGGCGTGGCCGCCGATGGTGGCGTAGCCGCAGACGATCGACTGGCCGTATTCGGCTTTGTATTCGTCAAAGTCGGGGGCGAGGGATTCGTGGCCGTGGTCGTTGGGTTCGGCCCGCACGTCGACGATGCAGTGGATCACGTCGCGCACGTCGTACTGCGCGCCGGGCTTGTCGGTGAAGGCGGCGTAGATGTCGCTTGCGTCGCGCAGCGCCGCGGCCGAGCCCGCGCGAACGGGGGCGGCGGGTGCTGCCGACGTCGTGGCGTCGTGACTTCGCGGCTGCTCGCCATACTTGGCGAAGAGTTCGCGCAGCCGCCGCAGGCACGCCTCGTCGTCCTTCTCTTTGAAGTCGATGGTGCCGCTGATGCTCGCGTGCATGCTCGCGCCGCCGAGTTCTTCGTCGGTGACTTCCTGGCCGATCGCGGCCTTGACCAGCGCCTGACCGGCGAGGTAGAGGCCGCTGCCTTCGGTCATGAGGAGCGTGTCGCAGAGCACGGGCAAATAGCCGCCGCCCGCGACGCAGAACCCCATGATCGCGGCGATCTGCGGGATGCCTTCGGCGCTGATGACGGCGTTGTTGCGGAAGATGCGGCCAAAGTCGTCGGTGTCGGGGAAGACGTCTTCCTGCATCGGCAGGAACACGCCCGCGGAGTCAACGAGGTAGACGAGGGGCAGGCGGGCCATCGACGCCATGGTCTGGGCACGGATGATCTTCTTGCAGGTCATCGGGAAGAACGCCCCGGCCTTCACCGTCGCGTCATTGGCGATGATCATGCAGCGGCGGCCGTGGATGACACCCACGCCGGTGACGACGCCCGCGGCGGGGGCTCCGCCGTGCTCCTTGTACATCTCGTACGCGGACCAGAGCCCGTACTCCTGGAAGAAGGTGCCGGAATCGATGAGCCGGTCGATGCGTTCGCGCGCGGTGAGGCGGCCTTTTTCATGCTGGCGTTCGATGGCCTTCGCGCCGCCGCCCTCTTTGATCTTGCGCTCGATGGCGAGGAACGCGGCGGTGGTGGCGCGTAAGTCGGCGGGGACGGAGTTGGTCGCGCTGGTGTTCGCGGCGGCCGGGCCAGCGGCCCCCACTGCTGCCTTCGTCGTGGAATCAGCGTGCGGTTTGGTCATGCAGCGAGGGTAGGTTCGGCCCGCGAGAATCGCCGCTCAGTCCGCTACCATTTAGTGTGGCGCGTTATGCGGAGTCAAACACATGTCGATCGAACAGCACCCAGCTTCTCATGCCGGGCGAGTGTGGATGACATTGGCGATGTCAATCCTGTTGGGGCTCTGCGGGCTGACGGCTCTTTGCACAGGAGAGGCTTCGCTCCCTTACGGCAAGACTTCCTCACAGCATCTTCGCGTGGCAGGGCTGCACGCGTATCTTTGTGGTGCCACCTTATGCATATGGAGCGTCACGCTTTTCCGTGTTTCATTCTTGGTTAGAGCAGGCGACTCGGTTGAAGATATCATCTTTGATGGACCGACGCGTCCACTCCTCTTTGCATCCCTTGTCGGGTTTGTGTACGTCGCAGCCCTCTTCATTGGTCACGGGTAGGTCCGAGTCGCATCAGAGACAGTCATAGCAACGCACTTGACGACCCCGTGGATTAGATGCTTGACGCGATCGATCCAAGCGAATGTGACCAGTACTTCGAGTGCATGCACGACGTCGCATCCGCGCCAGCAGCCGTCTGACGCGACGATCGGCCGACGCCGTTCATCCCTCGACATTGAACCCCAGACGCGCGGCCTTGTCGACCCACTCGGCCTTTTCGCGCTTGTTCTCGGTGGCGATGTCGCCGCGTTCGCCCTTGGCGAGCGCCCGTAGCGCGTCGATCTCCAGCCGCGTCAGGTGCAGAGCCTCGAAGTCATAGTCGCGCCATGCCTGCATCGTGATCGGCACGATCGGCTTGATCAGATCGTGCATCGCCGTCGCAAACTGGCGAATCTCCAGTTGCGCGTGCCCGTCCATCCGCAGCGACAAAAAGCGCAGCAGGTTGTGCAGGTCGATCTTCCAGTACCACTCGGTGTACATGTTCACCGGCAGGCCGATGCGGGCCAGTTCGCGCGAGACGCCACGCTCCGCCAGCGACAGATACTCCTTGTAGAACTCCTCGACCCGCGACAGATAGTCCACAAAGTCCTGCGCCGTCTTCACGTCCTCCGCGTCGCCCAGGTTGAACAACTCCTCCCCACCCTGGCGATTGGACTTGCTCTGCTTGCGCACCTGCTCAAGCGACGGCGTGTAAAAGCGATCGCGGATGATCGAGTACCGCGCCGAGTATTCGTTCACGTTCGCCGTGCGATGGCGAATCCACTGCCGCGCGATGAAGATCGGCATGCACACATGGAACTTAAACTCCACCATCTCGAACGGCGTCGTGTGCCGATGCCGCAGCAGATAGCGGATCAGCCCCTTGTCCTCGTTCACCATCTTCGTGCCCGTGCCATACGACACCCGCGCCGCCTGCACAATCGCCGCGTCCGCCGTCTGCCCGATCGGCACCAGCCGCGGCATCACATCCACCAGCGCGACGAACCCGTGCTCGTGAATCTTGATCTCGTGCCGCGCCGCCCCACCCATGACGTCAAACGTCGGTGACTCGGGCATCGCGTGCGAAATCGCGTGCTGCCCGACCGCGTCGGCCGTCGAATCCTCGGCACCGCCGCTCTGGAGTTTGGGCTCGGTCATCGCGGCCTGCTCGCGCGGGCGGTCGCTGCTGGTCTTGGATGTGCTGGTCGTCGGATCGGGCATGATGGCCAGCGTAGCAACCGTCACTCCGCGGCGGCGCACAAGATGCGCATCGCGAATGACGAATCTCTCAACATCTTTCCAGCAAACGGTTTACCGCCTGCGACGACCGACCGCGATCCCACCCATCGCAAGCAGCCCCGCCGCGCCCGGCGACGGGATGATCACCATCGCGTACTCCGTCGCCCCTGCCACGCCGTAGAAATCCGAACGCGACGACGACGCGCTCCCATGGAACGCAAACTGATATCCAGTGCTGACATTCGCCAGCACGGCATCAATGTTGAACGAACGAAGATTGCTGTTGCCGATCGTCATCTCAAACTGCAGCAGCAGCGACCGCGCGCTGGTGTCGTACTGCGTCGAGAAACTCGGCGGCTTCTGGGCACTGGAAATCTCGCCGAACGATCCCGGCGATGACGCGCCCTCCGCGCCCAGCCTCAGCTTCCCCGGCTCGCGCAGAATCTTCGACCGCTGATACCCAAAGTCATACGGCGGCTTTCGATTTCCCGCAAACTCAGGGTCCACCACGATGTCGTCGCCGTCCTGCGTGCCTTGCGTGAACACGTTGTACAGCACGCCCGACAGGCCGTACGCGGGGGCGGCGCCCCGGTCCGCGATGACGCGGACCTTCACGCGATCACCCTGCTTGGCCCACACGTACCGCCCCCACGCCTCATCTCCGTTGGCGACTTCGATGCGAAGACGCGGTTGGTTGACGGCGGCCGCAGTGCCACACGCCATCACAAGACACGCCAGCGCAACACAACCCGGCCGCCCGACGCGGCGACACTTTGACCCCGTTTTTGACATCGCAGGCCTCCGGACCAAGTGCGTGAAAGAAACACGCCCCCACATCTCGGACTATGCCACCACAATCCGAAAATGCCACTGATCTGTCGCACATTGGTGCGAAAACCGACTCGCATGAAGCGAGCAGGCTGCAGCGGTCGTCGCCCGCTCGCCTCATCCCATCGTGCGGCATACAACACACGTCGGCGGACCCATGGAAACACCTCGCCTCGCGTTCTGCTACTCGATCGGTGGCGTTGGTTTGGGGAAGACCGGGGCCGGCCAGAAAACCAAGTCGCGCCCGATCGCGTTCTTCGTCAACACGACGTCGCTCCGCTCCATCCGGCGAAGGTCATCCGCCGCCCGCTCGACTGAAGGAGAGACGCCGTCATTGTCTTGGCGATCCGCCCCGATCGAGTACAGCAGCGGCTTGCCGTCCTTCAGCCGATAGCGCATCGGCTTGCCATCAAATGGATCGATCGGCACGCGCGGCACGTGCGTCGGCACCAGTTCATCGAGCGTGCTCGGCCACGCTCCCGCGCGAGCGCGATGCGCCGCGATCGCAACGCACGTCATCGCGGCGTCGCGGCGGAACTCCAACTCTCGCTGCACAGAGATCATCCGGCCAAGCGCGGGCCAGAGCGTGCCCAGCACGAAGTAGCGGGTCCTGGCCGAGCCCTGGTCGTACTTCGCGCCCACTTCCGCGAGTTGGCTCTTCGTGTCGCGATCCCAGAGGGGCACGCGCCGGTCGACTTCGTACGCCGCAGCCAGCTCGCGATAAGCGTCCGAAGTCTCGCGACGACTCGCGCTGAGCACCACGGCCACAGGAGCAACCGGGCCAACGGTCACGTTCTGGTCCGTCACCCCAAGCGCCGAGTTGGCCTCATACATCCAGCCCGCGAGCGATTGCTGACCCAGAAGCGCGAGCCCGCGCGGAGCGAGCCGCCCGTCGCCGTGCCCGTTATCGGTGAACACACGCTGCAGCGTGTCCTCGATGAGGTCATGCTCGCGCCGCAGATCGAGCGCAAGGTCTCCGGGCTGGTCTCGCAGCGACGCCGCCGCCAGTTCGTGAGCAACACGCCGCAGACCCGCTTCATCAAACAGGTCGGGATGCGATTGCATCACGCGCACGACATCGTCGCTCACCATCATAATCACGGCTGCTCCGACAAGTTGGCCGATCAACGTGCAGTCTTCGCTCGCGTGGCGAGCCAGACCCAACATGTCAGACCAGTCGTCAGCGACGCGAGCGGCATCGCCACGGCGCACCGCGATTGCCGCGTCCTGCGCAAGAAACCGCGCCATCTGCCGCATCGGACCAAGGTGCGGCAGCAACACGGTGATCAACGCCGGGTTCTCCGACGCGGTGGGCACCACGCGGTTCGTGTTCGCGGCATCGTCGAACGGCCCCATCGCCCAATGCGGAAGCGGGTCGGCATCGCCCACGACCATACCCATCCTCGGCTTGCGCGTCGCTTCCTTGATCATCTCGACCAGCCGCGGATTCGCTTCCAGAAACGCCTTCGAAACCGCGTAACCGGGCTCGCGCGGATCGCGCTCGACCATGAAGCGCGTGCCGTCCTTCAACCCCGGCGTGTACGCGATCGCGTGATTCGCCGCCAAGTACAGGGGGGCGGCTCGATCTTGCGGCGGGATCGCCAACGCCGCGGCATTCCACTCTGCGGTGTAGTTGCGCTTGATCGACGGCACATCGATCCACGCGCGCGCATAGAGGAACACATACGCCGCGACGAGCAAGCCGATGAACGCCACCACGCTGCGCGACCAGTAGAACCAGAGCTTCCACGCCAGCGGACGCTTGCGCCGCACGCCGCGCCGGATCAGACGCGCCGCGACGCGCTCGTTGCCGAACTCGCGTACGAGGTCGGACTCGCTCGTGCCTTTGGCGAGCCCCTCGCGGAAGTGCGAGGTCAGTTCGGCGGCGACATCCTTCCGCTCATGCGTCCACAGCCGGGCCCGGCGAACAACACGCGTCACCAGTTCGCGCAACGTGGTCGGCAGCGCATCGAGGCCCGGCGTCGCGGCGTGCTCGCGCCGCCCGCGCGTCGCGATGATCTCAAAGATGGACGTGCGGAAGAAGAGTTGAATCAAGGAACGCTTCTGGATCGAAGTCGCCGCCCCGCTCTCCTGGTCTGACCGGTGCGCATTCGGAGTGTTCATGCCAGCACCTCCAGGTCGCGTTGTGGGCGAGCAACGAAACCTGCGGTGACACCCGCCGTCACATACCCCGCCGCGATCCCAAGGTTTCGCATCGCCTCCGCCAGCGCGGCCCACTGCTTGGTGTCCTTCTCGAGTCGCTTGCGACCCTTGGGCGTTAGCCGGTAGTACTTCCGCTCGCGCCCGCTCTCGGCCTCGCGCCGCTCACCCTCGATCAGCCCCTTGGCCTCAAGGTTGTAAAGCAACGGATACAGCGTCGATTGCCCCATCGCCAGCACGCCGCCGGATTGGCGTTCGAGTGCTTCGACAAGTTCATAGCCGTACATCTCGCGGGCCTGCAGCAACTTGAGCACTGCGATGGGTCCGGCACCGCGGAGCAACTCGGTCTCGGCCTTCATGGTGGCACCTCGTGTGGTCAGCGGACGACTCGTTCACGCGGCCCCGCATCATCAGCAAGGCGGCGGCGCATACTATGCGTGCCATAGTATACGTCGCAGACCCGGCCCGGTTGCAAAACTCTGAGGAAACGAACCCATTCAGATCGCCGATCAATCTCGAGCGTGCATTGGGTGGGCCGGATCTCCGAGCCGGGCCGAAACTCGCCGCCCGCCATCGCCCCCATCAACGTTCGCTCAACGCGGGCCAATCGCGATGAAGTTCACGCTCGTGTTCACGGGCGACCCACCGACGTCATAGGTAAAAAACGTGCAACTATTGTTCGTCACATTGCCCACAACCACCGTCCGCCCCGTGCTGCCCGCCGTCGCCACATAGGTCGGCGTGCTGCTGAACCCCGTCGTAAAGGTCACATCGAATCGCCCTGTGGACGGGCGCGTCACGGTCCAGCCCGCGCCCGCGAACACCGTGCCTGCGGCACCAACCACGCCGCGCACCGTGCGGAGGTTCTCTTCCGTCGCGTTGGCAAAGAACTGCCCCGTGCTGCCCAGTCGAATGTCGCCGCGTACATCGAGTTTCGCGGCGGGGGACGCGGTTCCGATCCCGACGTTTCCAGTCGCCGCCGTCAGCAGCACGAGGTCGCCGCTCGGTCGCGTGTTGAAAATCGTGAAGTCTGGATCTCCCGTCGAGCCATAACCCATCCACGCACGCTCGACGTTGCCGCTGTCGCGATAACTGATGTATCCGACCTGTTGCGTGGTCGAATCGGTGTCCTGCAGCGCGAGTGTCGGCGCTGGAGATGCGAGGTGCAGCGTGTGCGTGGGCAACAGTGTTCCCACACCGACCTTGCCCGCGTTGTCGACGATCACCGCCGCGGGATTTGAGCCATCCGCGGACGCGAGCGTGAACGCCGACTTGGCCTGAATGGCCGTCGGCGCTGGCGTGATTGGTTGCCGCGGCGCAAGTTTCGTGAACCCGGTCGCGTCCCCGCAGCCGAGCCCCGTGTCGCTTCTGACTTCAATCTCAATGAAGCGTTGCCCCGTCGTCGCGAACTGATTCCCGAAGTCCAGCGTCGCGGTGAACGCACCGTTCACCACTTGAACATTGTCGACACACTGCGTCGTGCCGACCTGCGATCCATCGATCGCGGCGTTGAAGAGCAGAAACCGCAAGTCATGGACGCCGTTCGCGGGCGAATCGTTCGACTTAAGTTGGCCTTGATAAGTGAACGCCGTCGGCTGGGCGAACGACGCCGACGCGGCAAAAGCGAGAACAAACATCGCGAGGAGGTGACGGCCCATGATGTGACTCCAGTCTGTTTGTGCGGACACGCACGCGGTCAGTGACTCCAACCGTAAACCCCAGCGAGACACAACACCGCGCGCCAGGACCGTTTTGCGTACGCTCAGCCGCTCGCGACGGTTCCAGCAGTTCTTTCGGATTTTGAAAGGCTTGGCACGGGGCGGTCCCGCGAACCCGCCGAAGGGCAACAGACCCACACGCCACCCGACGCACGCCCGTAGTCCGTGCTCTTCGGCCCGTTGCGGGATTCAGAGCCGATCAAGCGGCCAATGCCGATCACTCCGTCATTGGGCACCGGGTCCGTGCGACTTCACTCTGCCACTTCGCCACTTTGCGACTTGTTCACCAATCAGCGGTGCCTTCTGCCCAATGACTCTTCAAAACAGACACACCCCGGACTTTCATCCGGGGTGTGCTGCGGGGGGAAGCTTTCTGCTGCGATTCACTCACGTGGCCGCGCCGATGTGCGACCATCGCGGCTTACTTCGGGTTGCGACGACGGCGGGCGCACATGATGCCGCCGAGGCCGGCGAGCGCGAGCGACCCAGGAGCGGGGATCATGCTCGCGGTGCCGTTGTACGACGCCTCGGCCTCCCAGCGAGCCGTGGGCAGCTTGCTGATGGCGTCGATAACGACGCCGGAGGTGCCGCCGACGGTCTTCAGCGCCGTCAGGCCGAACGCGAAGTCAACATCCTTGAGCATGCCGGGGGCGAGGTCATAGCCCGCGAGGTTCAGGTCCGTCTTCGCGGCAACACTCGTGAACTGATCGCTGCCAAGCACCGAGCCGGTCGTGAGCCACTTGTTGTTCTTGGACTGAACCGTCATCACGGCGTCCTCGAAGCTCACCGTCAGCAGGTTCATCGAACCAGCGTCGCTGTTCTGCGTGAAACTGAACCAGCCCGAGAGCGAGTAGACCAGCGTGGTCGTACCCGCGAAGGTCGACGAGCCGCGAAGCGTGATCCCGCTGAAATCGGCACTGAACTCCGTGTTGCCAAACGTCAGCGTCGGGAGCACGCCGTTGTTGTCGTCGATGAGCAGGTCCACGCGCCCGTTGAGCAGGCCGCTGCCCATGTTCGAACCGCCGCCGCGGAACGTGGACTCGCTGCTGAGGTTGTCGGACGCAAACGAGAAGTAGGCGGCGTTCGCCGAAGCGGCGGCGAGCGCGAGGCCCGCGAGGGCCGAGAACGCAAACGTGGTCTTCATCTCTGCTTCTCCTGGAACTCGAGTTCCCTTTACCCCACGCCAGTGGGACGGAAACCGTCGACCGCACTCATTGCGGCGTTCCAGAGATGTGCCACACGCCAAGCGTTTTTCCAGCGATCCGCCGCTTGCCGAAACGATAACCGCCGATTGACGGTCGGTCTGTAAGGACCGGCACATCAATCGGCGGTTATCAACGAAGGTTACGGGCAGGGAGCTTGGCTTCGAACCTCAGTCCACCACAGACGGGGGCCGGGCCTTGCTCATGCCGCGGTCGCGGACGATTCCACGCCGAGCCTTAGCGGCGGCGGCGGGCGGTGACCAGACCGGCCACGCCGAGGAGAGCCAGCGAACCCGGGGTCGGGACGAAGGTCTGCTCGATGAGGGCGATACCGGCCAGGTCGAGACCATCGCCGTCTTCGGCGGTGATGATGATGGTCTTCTTGACCTTGAAGGAGCTCGACGCGCGGTTGAAGTTGATGTTGGTGAAGGTCGGGGGCGGGTTGTCCTTGTTGAGCGTCACGGTGACGTCAGCGAGGATGTTGCCCTCGAAGCCGGCTTCACGGTCCTCGATCACTTCGTTGAAGATGATCGTTCCGCGACCAGCGATCGCGCCCAAGATGCTGAGCACGTCGAGGTTGAGCTTCTCGCCCGCGGTCGTGTCAACCAGGAAGGTCGCCGTGATGATGCCCGAGCGGAGCGGGGCGACGGGGTCGCCAACGATCGCGAGCGGGAACACCAGGTCAACGTCGATGTTGCCGAGGAACTCCTGAGCGCCGCCAGCCAGCGAGCCGCCGTACTGGAAGTTCGAGAAGACGATCGCGCCGTTCGCGGAAGCCGCGAGACCTGCGAACGCCACGGTGGAAAGAATCAAAGAACGGGTCATTGGTACTCTCTCTTCACGAATGTGAGTTGCGCCCGAGGCCCGAGGCCGACAGTCGCTCTCCTCCGAAACTCCCCGAAACAGCGGTCTGCACACCGCCCCTCGGGCCCTCTACTACTCACGGCGTTGGCCGACGGATTTGTCCGCCGGACGGGACGCACCACACGCCCGTCGCCGAGTTCATTTCCGAATCTCTTCCGTCTCCGTCACGCACTTAGGCGCGGCGGCGGCGGCCCATCACCAGAACGCCCATGCCCATGAGGGCCGCGGCACCGGGGGTGGGAACCAACTTCTGCTCGACGAGCGCGACGCCAGCGAGATCGAAATCGCGGGTGTCGATCGCCGACAGGATCAGCGTCTTCTTGACCTTGACGTACGTGCTCTCGCGGCTGAAGTGGATGTCAGCGGTGTGCGGGAGCTGGCTGTTCTGGGTGAGCGTCACGCCGTAGGTGGCGATGATGCCCGGGTTGATCAGGTCTTCCACGACTTCGTTGAAGATGATCGTGCCGCTGCCCGAAAGCCCGCCGAGGATGCTCAGGCCGAGCTTGTCAAGGTTCATGGCCTTGTCGCTCTTGGCAAGGAACGTGATCGTGATCACGCCGCTGCGGAACTGCTGCCCGTCGCCGACAAGGGCGTTGGGGAAGGTGAAGTCGATATCGTCGCCAGCACCGCCAAGAACCCAGGCCGCGCCTGAGGCGAGCGTGCCCGTGATGCTGACGTTGCTGAAGGTGACGCCCGCGTTGGCGGTCGCGGCGATGCCGGCTGCGGCGGCAAGGGCGATGGTCGTGATCGTGCGGCGCATGTTTACTTCTCTCTCAAAGCGATGTGGTCACAAACTCCCAGCGCGAGCCCTACGAAAAGCCCGCTTCTCCACGTCGAACATGCCTCAAGAAATGAGAAGTGCCAATCACTCACGCGGTTTTTCTGGTTTTTTTGCGCTTTCCCACCGAACCCGAGCCCCCCGCCGAGTCCGCTGCGCGGTTCTTGCGGGCGTTGTGACCGATAAATCGCGGTTTCACGCCGCAGCAGGCCTGACCAGACGGGCGGTGGCGGAATCTGGTCCAAAAAACGACAACGCCCCGGCCGGGACCGGGGCGTTCTGAAATATTCGCATTTTGAACGGGTGCTCACAACCCGTCGTCTACTACATTGGCTTCTTATTGATGGTCACGTCGTAGACATGCAGGAGCTTCTCCTTGTCGAAGATCATCTCCTGGCGGGTTCGGCCGACGATGTCGTACTCGGTGGTCAGTTCGATCGCGTCGACCGGACACGCCTCTTCGCACATGCCGCAGAAGATGCAGCGGAGTTCGTCAATCTCGAACTTCTTGGGGTACTTCTCGCGATCGTCCCACGGGCTCTCAGCGGCCTCAATATGGATGCAGCGGGCCGGGCAGATCGTCGGGCACATCATGCAGGCGACGCACTTGACGCGGCCCTGCTCGTCGCGGTTGAGCCGGTGAAAACCCCGGAAGTTGCCAGCATAGATGCCGCCTTCCTCGACGGGCAGGTGTTCGCGGCGTTCCTCGGGGTACTGCATCGCCCGGGTGGTTTTCTTGAAGCCCAGCAGCGCCGCCGGCTTGCTCTGGCCGAAACTGGTGAACAGGTGGCGGAGCGTCGTTCCGAAGCCCTTGACGACCTCGGGGACGTAGATCGACTCCAGCCGAGTCATCGGTGGCACGGTGATGTTCAGCACTTCGTCGTCGCGGATAGGCATGGCGGGATGATAGCGACCCGCACGGCGGAAGTGGCGATCTGAGTCGCCCGGGTCGGGCTCAAGATCGGCAATCGCGCCGCGTATGCTCGCCCCGATGAGCGATGCAGCCCAGACGACGGACAAAGCCTCCACCCAGTCGAGCGACTTCTATGCCGACGCGCGGGTGTATGACATTCTCCACGCCCCGGGAACGCTGGCAGATGTGCGGATGCTGGAACGGATCGAAGCGGCGGCGGCCCGCGCCGCCGGCACGAAGACGCCGAAGAAATCTCGCGTATGGCTCGAGCCCGCGTGCGGCTCGGGGCGCTATCTGCTCGCGGCTCTGCGTCGGGGCCGCCGCGTCATCGGATTCGATCTTGAACCGGGCATGGTCGCGTATTGCAACGATCGGGCGGCGAAATTCGCGCCCGACGTTCGTCGACGCTGCACGTTCGCGGTCGCGGACATGACGGATTTCGCCGCGCTTGCGCCCGCGGCAACCGTCGACTTCGCGTTCAACCTCATCAACACCATCCGCCATCTGCCGACCGACGCGGCGATGGTGTCGCATCTCTCGCTCGTCCGCCGCTCGCTGCGGCCCGGGGGCGTGTACGTCGTTGGTCTGAGCCTGAGCGCGTATGGCCTCGAAGCCCCGACCGAAGACCTCTGGTCCGGCTCGCGTGGCAACACCCGCGTGACGCAAGTTGTGCAGTATGAGCCGCCGATCGGCCCACGCGGCGGGTCGCGCATTGAACGCGTCTTCAGCGTCGTCACCGTGTCCACGCCCGAGGGCGAGCGGCAGTTTTCATCGACGTACGGCCTGCGGACCTACAGCCGCCCGCAGTGGGAACGCGTCATCGCGCGCGCGGGGATGCGTGTCGCCCGAGTTGTGGATGGCGACGGGCACGACCACGAGCCGGGCGAACTGGGATATGCGATTTGGGTGCTGCAGACGGTGGCCTAGGGCCTGTCTGAAGGATCGTTTTGGTGGCCCGGATCTCCGAGCCGGCCCGTTGGGCACTCGACTTCTCTCGCAAAACGGCACGATTCGGAAACTCGTGCCACCACAATCCCGCTCCGTCAGACAGACCCTAGGCCGTCCAGTCGCCGGCGTAGTCCAGCCGAAATCCGCGTGCATCGCGCTGCGTGAGGTTGTAGATGCGTTTGGCGATCTGGCGCAGGTGCAGCGCGTCATGGGCGGCCCATGACACCATCAAATCTCCCGCTCGCAACGGGCCGAACTTCGGATGGTGGTACGTCGTCTCCCACACCGGATCGCACATCGCCCGCAGTCGCTTCACGCTCGCGGCTCGCTCAACCTCAAACGCATCCAGCGTCGGCGCAAGTTCACGCGCGTTGTATCCGCGTCGTTCGGCGACGCGGTCGTGATTGAGATCGGCCCACGCCCGCGTGGGGTCCGCGAGCGTGCTGAAGACGCGCGCCGAAAAGTCCTCGCGTTCCTCGTCAAGCAGGTGGCAGCAAATCTCCAGGATCGACCAATGCTCGGGCGCGGGCTTGAAGCGAACGTCCTCACCAGAAACGATCGCCACCGCGGCCCGCAACGCGACAGGAAAACGCTCCAACCTCGCGATCATGGCGACATGGTCCACACGCTTCTCCGGTGTGCTCGGCTTCAGACGTTTCGACCCGCGACTTACGACGACCCGCCGCGCATCCGCTCGACGCCTTCGGGGAATGGATACGTCGGGAAGACGCCGACGTTTCCGAACCGCCACATCGAGGGCGAGGCGTAGACATCGCCGCGGAACCCGGCATTGAACATCGTACGCAGCACGGCCTCGAAACTCGGCTCTTGGCCATGGTGATCGACGAGGCGATTCGCGCGGGCGTTGAGGAAACTCACGCTCGCCACCGGCAGACGCTCGCGACGATCGTGCAGCATCTTCGTCACCGTGTTGAAGCCGCGATGCAGATCCTCAAGCGTGAAGTGGTCGCGCCCGCGCGGCCGCAGGATCGCCAGGATCAGCAGGCTGTCCAGATCATACTTGAGCACATACGGCTCCTTGTCGTGGGCCGCGTGCACGCTGACGGACTTCTGGAAGACCTCGGCGTAACTGGTCACCGTGTGGGCCGTCCACTGGCTGGTCTGGATGAGTTCGCAGAGTTGGGCGATCACGCCGTGGCTGTTGTCGTGGTCGTTCACGCCGCAGACGACGGTGCGATATCGCCCGTCGAGCAGGTCGCGGAGCAGGTCCTGCCCCCAGACGATGCGGATGCGTTCGGTACCGACAAGCTTGCCGCCCGCGCCGGGCAGAAGCGTGACACGATCGGGGAACAACTCCGACGACATGAGGTTTTCAGTGTCGCCGTCGTAGAGACGGCAGCCGGACTGCGGATGGTGGTTGGTGTGGGCCATGAGGACCTCCGGATGAGGAACTCATGGTATCACAACAGGCGATGATTTGTGCCGCCGCGGAAGGGCGAAAAACGCGAGCGGCGCGAGAATCTTCGCCCGCGCCGCTGCTCAAAAACAAGAATCTCGATCCGCGCGATTACTTGGGCGCGGGCTCGGTGGCCGGGGCGGGCGAAGCGCTGGTGGTCGCGGGCTGCGCGAGCAGGTCATCGACCTGCTTGGTCATTTTCACGTCAGTCGGGCGGGTCTTGGGCTCGAACCTCGCAACGACATTGCCATTGCGATCGAGCAGGAACTTGGTGAAGTTCCAACCCGGGTCGCCGCCGATGGGCTTGGGCTGCTGCGCAAGCTGCTTGTAGAGCGGGTGCTGGTCGTCACCCTTGACGGCGATCTTGCTGAACATCGGAAACGTGACGTTGTACTTGCCGGTGCAGAAGGACTTGATCTCGGCGTCGCTGCCGGGCTCCTGTTCGCCGAAGTTGTTGGCCGGGAAACCGAGAATGACAAAACCCTTGTCCTTGTTGTCCGAGTAGAGTTTCTGCAGGTCGGCGTACTGACGCGTGTAGCCGCAGTTGCTGGCGACGTTCACGATCAGCACGACGCTGCCCTTGAACGACGCGAGGTCGACGTCCTTGCCGTCGATGTCCTTCATCGTGTACGCCAGCACCATGGGCGAGGGCGGGACGATCGGGGCCGCCGGTTGAACGGCGTCCTTCTTGTCGGCCTCCTTGGCCGCGCCCGCGTCCGCGGGCTTGGCGTCAGGCTTTGGGGCGTCGGGAGCGGCGGCAGGCGGACTTGTCGGCTGGGCGGCGGGTTGGGCCGCAGGTGCCGGGTCGTCGGCCAGCGCGTGCGTACCGCATGCCGCGAGCACCGACAACGCGGCGGCGACGAGCAGGTTTCGCGGATTGAACTTCGACGCCGTGTGCGGGGCTTTGCGTTCGAACGTGTTCATCATGTTCGTGGCGTTCATTGGCTCTCCTTGGTCGCTGCGAAGTGCAGTCTGGGGGGTTTCCGCGGTGGGCATTCTGGCATGGCCAGTCACGACAAGTACCGAGCAAACGGCGCAGCGGGATCGGCCGCTCGCGACGATCATGTCTTCGCCGAATCTCGCCCGCTGGACGCGGCGAATACGATCTCGCCGTGCCCACGCTGGAACGAATCGTACGCTTCGCCGTCAACGACCCGACGTTCACGCCGACGGGCGGCCCGAACGGCTTCGCCGGCTCGCCCGCGATCCGCGGCCTGGGTCGGCATTATGAACTCACGATCCGGTGCGCCGGCCCGATCGACCCGCGCACGGGATACCTGATCGACATCAAGACGATCGACAAGGCCGCCCGCGCAAGCGTCATTCCGTTGATCGCGCAGGCGTGCGTGAACCGCCCCACCGCCGACCCTTCATCAATGATCTCGGAACTCTTCGCCGTGCTGCGCGAGTCGATTGCGCGAGAGAGTTCCGCCGCCCTCGACATGTTGCAATGGAGTTTGAGCCCCACCTATGGAGTCGCCATGCACGCCGCCGAAATGAACACCGCGCTGCTGCGTCAGCGCTTCGACTTTGCCGCCGCCCATCGACTGCACGCGCCGACGCTGAGCGATGAAGAAAACCGGCGCGCGTTCGGCAAGTGCAACAACCCCAGCGGGCACGGGCACAACTATCAGTTTGAGCCGCTGGTCGCGGTGCCCGTTTCGAGCGAGAGCCATCGCGGCACGACATTCTCTCTCATTGAACTCGAAGACCTCGTGCAGCGCGTGCTCATCGAGCCCTTTGACCACAAGCACCTGAACGTCGACACGCCCGAGTTCGCCGCGCTTGGCGGCGCCATTCCGTCGGTGGAAAATATCGCCCGCGTCTTCTATGAACGGCTCGCGTCGGCGATCGCGGCCCAAGCCCGCGGCGCGTCGCTTCGCGCCATCACCGTGTGGGAGACCGATCGAACGAGTTGCACGTATCCGGGATAGGCCGCGGGAAAATGCTGCGGCTGGCTCAACGGCACCCCGCGCGATCACTCTTCGTCAAAGCCGCTCTCGACCAGCCCCTTGAGTTTCGCGCACGCATCCGCGGCATCCGCGCCCTCGGCCGTGATCTTCAGCACCGCGCCCTGGGCGGCGGCAAGCATCATCATCATCATGATGCTCTTGCCGTCGACTTCTGTGTCGTCTTTGGCGACCTTGATGTCGGCGGCAAAGGTGCCGGCGAGGTCGACGAACGCCATCGCAGGCCGGGCGTGGAGCCCAAGCCGATTCACGACCGTCGCGTTGACTTCATGCCGATCACCCATCGCCGATCCGCCGGAATCCCTTTCACTCGCGCACCCGAATCGTTTATCGCCGCCTTCATCGTTGCTCAGCCGCCGAGCGTTTGCGCGTCGGCCTCGAGGAACAAGTCGCGGACCTCGTCGACGCTCGCGGCCTGCCTGAGAAAGCGTCGGAAGGTGTCCTTGCTCAGGCTTTTGAAGATCGCCTCCATCGCCTGAAGATGGTCGTCGGGGCGATCGGCGGGCGAGAGCAGCAGCACGACGCTGAAGACGGGCTGGCGATCCAGCGAACTGAAATCGACGCCGCGCGGGCAGAGCCCCACCGCCGCGCTCATCTTGGTGATGCTGTGGTGCTTGACGTGCGGCACACCCACACCCTTGCCAAAGCCGGTGGTGGACAGCCGTTCGCGGTCCATGATCTTGCCGTAGAGCTCGTCGCGGACGCTGCGAACGGCGGCCCCGCTGGCGACCAGCGCGTCGAGCAGTTCGGCGATGACGTCATCGCGGGTCGCGCCGGTGACCGGTGCGAGAATCGCTCCCTGAGGCACAAGTTCGCTCAGTTTGACCACGCCCACGGCTCCATCAATCACCACCCCACCCACGCACCCCGACGCATCTCGCCCGCCGCGTCGGGGCCCTGGACAACCCCACCCCGAGTTCAGCGGTTGCCCATCTTGAGTCGCTCTTTGAAGTCGCTGAGTTGCCGCGACGATTTCTGCACCGCCGCGTCGATCGCCAGGTACAGGTCTTCGCCCGCGGCATGGGCGACAAAGTCGTCATGCTTCTCGACATCGACAACCAGTTCGACGCCGATCTGTCCGTGCTTGTGGTGGTCTTCCTTGGCGACCGTGATCGTGATCTGCTGCACGCCATCGAAGTAGCGAGGGAGTTTGCCGGCCTTGCCCTCGGCGTGCGCCTTGATGGCGTCGGTGATCTCGATCCCCTTGCCCACCACGTTGATACGCATCACGGCTCCTTCCCCTTCCCACGCGCATTTGGGGCGTCGAGGCCCCGCGCTGTTGCTGGCATCCCTGTCGCGGCCCGCCGCCCGGCGAGTCCGAGCCTTTCCTGCTGAGCCGCCAACCACGATCATACCCGACCCGGACATCCGCCCCTGACGGGAAACCACGCACGGGCGGGGCCAAGAAACGAACACGGGGCGCCCAATCGGACGCCCCGCAACGCTTGCGTCAGCCGTCCGAAGGACCGGGACGGCATCTGTGAATGGGCCTGGGCAGATTCGAACTGCCGACCTCACCGTTATCAGCGGTGCGCTCTAGCCAACTGAGCTACAAGCCCGCCGCGACCCGGGAAACCCGAGCCGCTTTGGGGAGGTCAGTATACCCCGCGACCCCGCCCGCGTCATCTCCCGGGAGCGTGCGTCTGGCAGGTCAGGTTCGGCTCTCTTCGGCCGCCAGAACGAGGTCGTCCCGCGTCTGTCGGGGTCTGAAAGTCGCCATCGGCGGGGCGGGCGGGCGGATGCCCAGCCCCATCGCCCCGGAAACCACCAGCAACGAGGCGGTGACACCGCACGCCCACGTCATGCCGAACTGCGTCATCAGCCACTGTGCCAGCCAAGGCCCCACCCCGGCGACCGACCACGCGCCGCCCATCATCAGCCCCGAGGCCAGACTTGTGCGGTGCGGCAGGAGTCGCTGGGCGAGCGTGATCGTGATCGGCATGATCCCGCCGTACGCGACGCCCGCCAACACCGCGAGCATGAAGGCAACGCCTTCGCCGGGGGCGAAGGGAAACGCGCCGATCGCCACCGCTCCGATGCACGGCACCCAGACGAGCATCTGTCTGTGCCGAGATTCGGCGACCAGAAAACCGACAAGCAGCCCGGTGACGCCCATGCCGATCTGCATCGCGCCCTGCAGCGGGCCGTTGATCTGCGACGCGGCACGACGGGTCGCCTCATCCAGTACGCCGACGCTGGCGCGCTGCATGGCTTCGATCTCCGTCCAGCGGATGATGATCTTGACCATCATCATGTTGACGGTGAAGCGGAGCACGTTTCCCGCGTAGAGCATCCACACGCCGCGCCAGCGCTCGACGCGCTCGGCGCGGCTGAGAGCGTTGTGGTCGCGGCGGGCGTGAACATGCAGGTGGCTGACGCTCCAACTCACCCACGCGAGCATCGCCGTGAAGACCACGCCCGCGGGGATGAGCCACACGAAGCGTTCGAGACCGAAGCGAGCGTTGAAGAGGGGGCCGCTGACATTGCCGAGAATGCCGCCGAACATGCCGGCGGAGTAGAAGATGGCGACGCCCAGGGCGCGATGTCGCCCGGAGAGATGGCCCATGAGCGCCGCGCCGGGCGGGTGAAACGCGCCGACGCCCGCCGCGCCGATCGCCTGCAGCACCATCAACCCGGCGAAGGAGTCGACGTATCCGAGCATGCCCATCGACGCGGCGGCCAGCAACAACCCCAGCGGGCCGATCCATCGTGTGTCATACTTGTCGCCGATGATCGCGACGACAGGCTGGATGATGCCGCTGCTGACGGAGCCGGTGGCGAGCAGAATCGCGCCCTGCGAGGGCGTGAGGTGGGTGCGGCCTTCGAGGACGCTCATGAGCGGGATGATGAGGTAGGAAAGGAAGTCGACGACGAGGTGCGCGATCGTGACGCCCGCGAGCCGCACGCGGGTACGCATCGCGTGCGACGGGGCGGCGGATGATTCATCGACGACCATGGGTGGTGTTTATAGGAGCGAAGTGCGCGAGAAAACGAAAAACCCCGCGGGTCGCGGGGTTGGGGGGACGCTGAGCTGCTCTTGATCGCCATCAGCGCGGCGGCTGCTGGCCGTCCTTTCGATTACGAATCTCCTTGATCGCTTCACGCTGCTTCTCAAGCCATTCCGCGTAAGCCTCTTCATCGGGGAACCCAAGCGCCATGCCCATCGCGTTCGGGTTGGTCTTCACCATTCCGACGATCTTGTTGAGGTTCTGCTCCGCGCGAGCGAGCAATCGCAGGCGAATTTCCTTGTCCGGCGCGCCTGCGGCTTGCTGCAACGAAGCACCAAACTCCTTGAAATAGTCGTTCAACTGGCGACTGTCGACAAACACTTTGTCGCGGTATGCACGTTGAACGTCCTCGGCCCGGCTCACCGGATAGGGCACGCCAGCCCGCTTCCGGCCAACCCACTCAACCTCTTGGAGGCCCATGAGTTTCTCGAGTTCCTCAAGCGAGGAGGCGGTGCCGCGAGAGAACTTGAAGCGCTCGGCGGTCTGGGCGGTGAAGGACAGCACTAGACCGTTCTTGTTGACAATGTCCGTGCCGCTGCTCTCATCTTGGAACCACGTGACGTCGCCGTTGGGATCAATCGTCGCGGAGAGGGGATCCATGATCTGCATCGAGCGCATGATCTTGGGATCATGCTGGCCATAGGCACTGTACTTTCGCATCATCTCAAGGTAGAGCTCAACTTGGAACCCTTTGGCGGCAATCAAATCGCCGTGCCACGCGGTGCAAGCACCGTAGTTGCCTTCGGGAAAGAAGTAGATTTCTTCGATGCAATGGGTCGCCATCGCGGCGGCCGAAATCGCGCTGCGAATCCACGACACCACGCGGAACTCCTTCTTGAACTCGTTCTGGATGAGATCCGCGAGCTTCGGTACTTCGCTCGCCGCGCCACCACCGGAGTTCACGAGAAAGACAACGATGTCGACTTTGTCGCGTTTCAGTTCCTTTATCGATTGACGAAGGATGTCGGCGGTCATGTACTGGCCGACCATGTTTTTGTCACCGCCCTCGCCCAGCGAAATGACGGCTCCTCGCTTGACGCCAGATCGCGTCACGATGGCGGGCGCATCACTGGGCGTCTCGGCCGCAACGTCCTTCGATGCTTCCACCTGAGCAGGCTCTACACCTTGCTCTTCGGGCTTGTCCGCAGGTTTGGCGTCGCCCGGATCGCGGATCAGTTCGGATATTTCGCCGGGACCGAATAGTTCGGTCTTGACCATTTCGCCGATTTTGTACTTGAACTGGTAGTAGCCGCCCTCAACCTCTTTGATGACTTCGCCCTTGAGGACGCGCCCATCTTTGAGCTTGAGGGTCGACTCGCCAGCGAACGTGGCAAGAGGCATCATCACGACCGCTACCAGCATCGCGAGCGAGATCGCCGCTCTCCGAAGGATTGACCGAACCATCCGTTCCACCTTTCTACATCATGACACCCGAGTCCGCCGTTTGTCTCGGGTCGCTCGTTCTGTGCTTATCGCTTCTCTGGCTTGTCGGCGATCTGCTCACGCTCGATGCTCGACTTTTCCTGCTCGAACGCGGCGAGATCAGGAATCCGGTTTTCAGACATCCACCGCGGAGTGATCGCTGTGCCGACGGTGTTGAGGAGTCGGATCGCCTCATTCAGAAGCGTGAGTTTGCGACCGCGATTCTTCGTACGCTCGTTGAAGTTGTTGCCCTGCTCAACACGGCCAATCTCGTTCAATATCTGCTTGAGCCGCTTCTTGGCGTTTCCGAGCTGTGATTCAAACGTCTTGCGGACCTGTTCTCCGCGCTTCTCCGGTATCACGTCGGCGATGCGATCGATGCCCAACTGGAACAGGAGTTCATCCTTGGTGTCGGCCGTGCCTTTGGAAAATCCAAGGTCAAACGCGAGTTTGGCTCGCAGCGTCAGCACGTCATTGCCTTTGTTGGCGGCAACATCCGCCAAGAGATCGGCGTTCGCGTCCTTGCCGTCGTCTGTGAGCAGCACCTCGCCGGGGTTGAGTGGCATTCGTTCAAACAACTCTGGGCGACCGGACTCGTAGGAAACGCTGAGAACATATGACTTGATGCAAAGAGCCCGGATGATTCGTTCGTCGTGCCCGCCGCGATTGCCCCACCCCAAGGCATGGGAGAGGAGAGCCGCGCGAAGCTTCTGACGGACAACTTCATCTCCGCGACCTTCGTACTTCTCGCCAAGGTCGCCGATGCCTCCAAGTCGCCCGGAAGATGTGAAATAAATCTCGCGACATGAGATCGGGAGGAACGCTGCGCCGCCCATTGCTTGATCCACCCAGAACACCACACGAGTGTTGGGGAGCGCGGCGGGAAGCTCATCGACCAAGATGGGCAGGATTTCTTCAACGCGGAAGATGTCGAACTCGCCCTCTGCATCGGGGAGTTTGTCCTTTCCACCGCCGCCTTCGAAGTCCCAAGTGTTGTTGATTTTGAAGACGAGTACATCAGCGTTCGAACGGGCAGCGTCCTTGATCGCGTTGCGAATCGGAATCTCTGATATCTCGGCCCCGAACTCACCGGCGAGATTCATGAAGTAGACTCGCTTGTGGCCGGGTACAGACTCCGACTGCGGCTCGTCCGTAGACCCAGACTCCGGCTCAACCACTGCGGCGTCGGTCGCATTGGCCGCCTCAGCGGGCTTCTCGGGCGCGGCAGGGGTCGCGACCTTGATGCCGCGCTTGATCTCGAGAATGTCTGACTTCTTGTACTCGGTCTTGATGTCGATGCCGCCGACTTTGCCTTGGAAAACCACGATCTCGGCGGTCTCGGAGACGATCGTGCCGACGAGGACGTTTTGATTCTTGAAGATCAGTGTGTCCTGCGTGGCCTGAGTGGTCTTGGTGCTGCCGGAGTCGGAGGCTTGGCGCAGCACGGGCTTGACCACGAGAGTCGCGGCCGAGGCCTGCGCGGACCAACCCGCGCTGGCGAGGGCGAGGCACAGACCCGTGAACACCACTGCCGCTTTCCTGACGCTTCGCATGTGATTCATCCCGTGTGATTCATCGCGCCGTCCATCGTCGGCGTCGTGGTCAACTGTGCTGTCTCGCCCGCCCGGTCGAGAACCGTGCCGCGTTGCGCAGCCGAGCCGATGCCTCGTGTCGTCGGAGCATGGTCCTTGGACGGAGAGACATACGCCCCGGCGGGCAAAGCGGGTTCGTCCAATAGTGTAACGAGCCCGTGGTTAGACGCCCAGTCGGATCGCGAGTTCCCGGGCGATGGCGAGGGCTGTCGGAATCGTGCTGGCGTCGCCCCGGAGTTGGGCGTCATACACCAAGTCGAGCAATGAACGGAACTTGGGGCCGGGGACAAGCCCGGCGGCAATGAGATCGTCACCAGAAAGAAGCGGATCAGGCGAAAGCCCTATGCCGTCATCCGTAAGAATGCCGACACGATTGTTAATTTGTTCGTTTTTTGATTGGTTCACGAGCGAAAGGAGGGTGAGTGCTCGCGGAAAGTGGGCTCTGGCGGCGAGTCGCTTGAGCCGGGCGACGTCTCCGGCGGCATCGAGCGCGTCCCACTCACGCACGATGCGATCGAGGGTCTGGAGCGTGCCGACAAGCGACGCCGTCTCATCGTTGCTGAGACAAAGCGATCGGCGGCAGTGCCGGGCGGTGTCAAGGGCGATGCCGAGCTCATCAGGGCCGATCGAACGGCCGCGATCCAGAAGCCAAGCGGCGAGCGCGATCATCGCGTCGGCGTCGGCGACAAGACGCGACACCAGATCGGGCGCGACCTGCATTGGCGGAAGGTCGAAGGCGGCGGCGTCGAGCGACAGGTCGTTCATCAGGCGGCACGCCATGCCGCGAGATGGATGCGCGAGCATGCGCCGAAGTTCGTCACCGATGCGCTCGCGACTGACGCCAGAGAGTTCGGAAGCGTGGCGGCGGATCGCGTCGGCGGTGGCGGGTTCGATGGAGAAACCAAGACGGGCGGCGAAGCGGACGGCACGCAGCGCGCGAAGATGATCTTCGGAGAGACGGGCGTCGGCATCGCCGACCGCACGGACCACTCGCGCGGCCAAATCCGCGCGGCCGCCGACAAAGTCGATGATCTGAGCATCGACAGCGGCGAGGGGATCGAGAAACATCGCGTTGATCGTGAAGTCGCGGCGCTGGGCGTCGGAGGCGGGGTCACTGAAGTGGACGTGATCGGGGCGTCGCCGATCGGAGTATGGGCCGTCGGCGCGGAACGTGGCGACCTCGACACTCAGGCCGTGGTCGCGGACAAGCACAACGCCGAAGGATGCGCCGACTTCGCTGGTTCGGCCTTTGAAGATCGAAGTGATGGCTTGTGGCGTGGCGTCGGTGGCGACGTCGTAGTCGGAGGGGGCGATGGAGAGAAGTTCGTCGCGCACGCAGCCGCCTGCGAAGTAAGCGGCGTGCCCGCGTCCTCGCAACTCGGTGACGATGCGGAGGGCGAGCGAGCGCCGAGCGGCGGAGTCGCCGGTGGGCGGGTCGGCGTCGCTCGGGTTGATCTTGCTGCGACTCACGGCGGAAGTGTACGGGATCGCGGCTGGTTTCAGGGGTCGAGCCGGACTTCGCCCACGGCGTTGTTAAACGCGGGCACCGCGTCGCGCGTGTCGAGTGCGGCGCAATCGACGATGTCGGCATCGAGCCCGAGTTCGATGAGATTGCGGCCGCCGAGTGAGTCGCGCAGCGCGGCAAGAAGCCCCTGGCGGCACGCATTGATGAAGGCCGCGCACACGATGCGGGTTGTGTCGTCGTGATTGAGAGGCTGGTCGCCGCCCGCGGCGGAGTTGAGGATCGCATCGGCAATCGCGCCCGCGGCGAGCGCGTCGTCCATACACACCATGCCGCCCGTGCCCGCACAGAGAAGATGGATGGTGCCATCGCGGGCGAGTTGGATCGCGCGTCGAGCGACGGCGGCGCGGTTGTTCAGACACCCGATCAGAACGTGGTCCGCGGCGCTGGCGTGAAGCAGGGCACGAGTGCCGTTCGTGGTGGTGAAGATGATCGTGCGGGCGGCGACACGCTGAGGTGTGTAGTCGCGGGGCGAGTTGGCAAGATCGAACCCGGGGATGAGTGCGCCGTGTCGCTCGCCGCCGAGGAGGGGCGCGGCGACGAGTCCTGCGCTGGACGCACACTGTTTCGCGGCACGGGCTTCGTCGGGGGCAAGGCAAGGTATGACGGCGCGGGCACCGCTGGTGAGCGCGGCGACCATCGTGGATGACGCTCGCAACTGATCGATGACGATGACCACGCCGCGGAGCGCGGCGGCATCGATGTGGGCGGGGAGCAGGTGCGTGTGGAGCGTCATTCCTCAACCTCGGCGAAGCGGGCGTAGGCGTCGGCAAGGCGAGCGAGGACGAGGTCGGCGAGTTCGGTCTCGCCGCGTTCGAAGGTCAGCACGAGGCGCGGACGCAGCACGGGGCAAGGCCAATCGTCGCCAGGCGCGTGCATGAGTTTGGACCAGTCTTTCTCGGTGACGATGATCGCGTCGGCGTTCATCGAGCGCGCCGCGGCGACGAGACGACGCACAGTGGCAGGCGAGAATGGATCGTGGTCAGGGCGGATGAACGCCTCGACGTGGCCGAGCTCGGCGACGGCGCGATCGCAGGCGGCGATGAACGCGCCGGGGTTGCCGATCGCGCACGCCGCCATCACGCGCCTGCCGCGCAGCGACGAGACACCAACGTCGGGGCGCTGGCCGCGGTCGAAGACGGCGAGATCGGACCAATCGTGGCGACAGATGGCGATCGGACGCGAGCCGGTCAGACGCGACACTTCGGCATCGAGACGGTGCAGCGTCGCGGGGGCGGCGAGCTCAGCGTGCGTCACAACAACGGCGTGAGCGCGACGGAGCGAATCGACCGGCTCGCGCAGCCAGCCCTGCGGCAGAAGCGCATCGTCAAACGGCGGACGCGATGCGTCGATGAGCACGACGTCGACTTGTCGCGCGATCTGTCGATGTTGAAAGCCGTCGTCGAGAACGACGCAGTCGATCTGCTGACCTTCGGGCGTCGCGAAGAGTTCGATAAGCCCTTGCGTGCGATCGGGACGGGCGACGACCGGAAGATCGGGAAAGGCGCGCTGATACACGGCGGCTTCGTCGGAGCCGTGGGTTGCGCCCGAGCGTGCGGCGGCGTAGCCGCGCATCGCGATCGCGGGCGAACGGCCCGCGCGACGGAGCACCTCGATAAAGTGGGCGACCATCGGCGTCTTGCCGGTGCCGCCGACGGACAGATTGCCGATGCTGACCACGGGGCGATCGAGTTCGACGACGCCGCGGCCGGCGTCGAAGGCTTGGTTCTTGCGTGTGATGACGGAGCGATAGAGGCGGGAGAGCACGCCGCCGAGCATCGAACCGAGCACGCGGCCCATCGGCCCGACGCGGGTTGGCGCGGCGTCACTCATCGCGCGGGACTCCGGTCGGCGGCGTCGGCGAAGGGGCGTGCGGCCCGGCATCGGCGCGACTCGCGGATCGCATCTCTCGCTCCACCTGGGCGCGGGCTCGCTCGAACTCCGCACGCAAATCACGGCGCGACGCCGCGAACAGACGATGGTTGTTGAGCAGGTCGATGAGCGCGACAACAAGAATGATCATCACAAGCCCGACGGCGGCGAGCCACACCAGCACAAAGGCTCGCGGACGCGCGGGAGAGACGATCGAAACCGCTGACGCAAGGAGCGGAATCGCGATCACCATGAGCCATGCGTTGGCGACGCGAATGCGACGGCGACTGGCGGGCATCAGCGTGTCGCGGTACATGGCGGCGACGTGGGCCGCGACGACGATGATCGCCAGCATCGCGATCGGGAGCGCGATCCACGCGGGCATGAGCGGGACATCGCTGAGCGAGGATGCGATGGCGAACGCGCCGCCATTCATGGGACGTGCTCCTCGCGATCATGCCAAATCTTGGCGAGCTCGCGGCGAAGCGCGAGCATCGGAAGACCCATCACGGTGGTCTCGTCGCCCTGGAATGAGAGCGGCCAGCCCGCAACCATGCGCTCTCGGAGGTTGTAGCCGCCTGCCTTGCCTTGCCACTGGCCGCTGTCGATGTACGCACGCACCTGCTCGTCGCTAAGCGAGCCGAGTCGCACGCGGGCGCGATCGGCGAAGACCCAGCGCTTGCCGTCGCGACGCCGGACGAGGGCGACTCCGGTGAAGACTTCGTGCTCCCCGTCCATGAGGGAACGGATGATCGCCTCGGCTTCGCGGGCGTCGCGCGGCGTGCCGATGAGTTGGCCGTTTTTGAGACACGCGGTATCGGCACCGAGGATGAAGTCGGTGGGCGCGTTGCCGCCGGCATCGGCGTTGAGCAAGTCGCGGCCAGCCTGGGCCTTGAGGTGCGCGAGAGAGGCGACCCACTGCGCAGGTGAGACCTGACCCGGCATCAGATCGCTGTCCTCGATGCCGGGATGGTCGAAGCCAAAGTTGTAGCCGTGCTCGGCGAGGAGTTCGCGCCGGCGCGGCGAGCGACTGGCAAGGAAGAGCCGGGGCGCAGGGCGCGGGGCGGCGTTGGGATCGCGCGGCTCGCCGGTTGCACGAGTTTCGCGGGCGTCGGGTTGGTTCGCGCCAAGACTCACGGCCACATTCTACAACTTCGCGGCATCGACGCTGCTGAATGCGACGAATCAACGCCAGAAGACCCACGAATCCACACCGGCGAGGGCCTCATCGCTGACAAGCGTGCGGCGGATCTGGCGGGCGAGGGCGTCGATGCCGTGCTCTCTCGGCACGCACACGCTGGCGTCGGATCGCCATGCGGGCTCGCCGAGATCGGTGCGAAGCGCGATTCGCAGGAGCGCTTGGCCGTCGCGCGGCGCGATCGAAGGCGGTTCGTGGTCCGCGTCGCCGCAGAGCACGAGCACGTCCGCGGCACGGATGACCTCATGGGCAAGGGTCTGGGCGGCGTGCTCGATCGGATCATCGGTGGACCGCAGACCGGGGGTATCGACGACGCGTGCGGTGACGCCGTCGAGTTCGAGGATCGCGCCGACGTGGTCGCGGGTGCTGCCGGGCGTGGAGTCGACGATGGAGACGTCGCGACGGGCGAGGGCGTTGAGAAGCGTCGACTTGCCGATGTTCGCGGTTCCGGCAAGCACGACGAGCGGCGGATCAATCAGACGAGCGAGGGCGGAATCGTGTGGAGAAGGCGGGGCGGCCCGCCATGCGTGCTGGCCGCGAGATTGCCAAGCCCGACACGCGACGAGCAGTGCATCCACGGCGCGGGACGACGCGGCACGCGCGAGCGCGTCGAGCATGTGGGCTTCAAGTTCGTCGGCTGCGGCAGGCTGACGTGAATGCCAGGGCAGAGACGCGGGATCAGCGATCGAGATACCACGAGCGACGAGGGAATCGAGCAGCAGTCGCTGAACAAGCGGGCCGGCGTGTGGAAAGAGGTCGACGGTGGTTACGTTCCATCGCGCGACGAGCCCGCGATCAACGCCGAGCAGATCGACGAGCAGCACCGCGCCGACCCGCGGCGTGGAACCGGCACGGTCGCTCAGCCCGCACGCGAGGAGCACACGATCGAGAGCCGACTCGCTGTCGGCCCAGACACGAACCACCCCGACCGCTCCGACGGCGGTGGTCGGCGTCAAGATAGAGCACACGACGGACATGCGCGGGGATCGTAACGAGTCGGACGCGACGACGGCGAACACCCCTACCGTTGCCGCGTGCCGCCATGTGTCTCGCTTTCATTTGATGTCGAGGAGTTCGATCTCCCCACGGAGTACGGCGTCGCCATCGACGAGGCCGAGCAGTTTCGCGTGGGGCATGAAGGGCTCGGCGTCGTGCTCGACATGCTCGACGGGCTAGATGCGACCGCGACGTTCTTTGTCACCGGCGCCTTCGCGGAGCGATACCCGGGGACGATCCGGCGCATCGTCGGGCGGCATGAACTCGCGTCGCACGGGATGCGCCACAGCGGGTTTGAGATCGCCGACCTTCGAACGTCGCGAGAGACGCTGGAGCGAATCGGCGGCGTCCAAGTTCGCGGTTTTCGCATGGCTCGCATGGCCCCGGTGAATGCGGAGGCGATCCGCGCCGCGGGGTATGCGTACAACGCGAGCGAGAATCCGATCTGGCTGCCGGGACGATACAACAAGTTCTTCGCGCCGCGCCGTCCGCATGCACGAGAAGGGCTTGTCCATATCCCCGCGGGTACGACGCCGCTCCTGCGCTGGCCGATGTTCTGGCTGGCGTTCAAGAACACGCCGATGGCGATGACTCGACTGGCCACCCGCTGGTCGCTGGCGTGGGACGGCGAAACGAATCTGTACTTTCATCCGTGGGAGTTCGCGGCGCTCGATCGATTCAAGGTGCCGGGGTTCATTCGACGCCCGGATGGTGTGGCGATGCGAGACCGGCTCATCGGGTATCTTCGGTGGGTGATGAAGCGGGCCGAACTGGTGACGATGGATTCGATCGCGCGGCGCGTGCTCGCGGCGGACGCGATGGAGGGGCGATGAAGCCCGACGCCGATCGCGTACGTTTTTTGACCCGCGTCGCATGGGCGGTGTGGCTCATCGTCGCGTCGATCATCGGCGTCAGCGTCGCACGCAATCCCGACAAGAACACCGTAACGCCGAACTATCGAGAGGCGGCGGCGTTGTTCTGGGCGGGGCAGCCGATGTACGGCGACGTCGCGGACAAGGACGGGTTTCTCTATCTGCCTCAGGCGGCGATCGTGTACTCGCCGTTCACGCTCGGGCCCAGGGCGGTCGGCGAAGTCGCGTGGCGACTGGTGGCGATCGGGGTCTTCGCGACGGGGTTGTGGCGAGCGTCGCGGCTGGTGCGCCCCGCGAACGTGCTGCCGGTGTTCTTCATCGCGTCTGTGCTTTCACTGCCGATCTTGTGGGGCAACGCGCGGAACGGGCAGGCCAATGTGCCGATGGCCGGACTGATGCTGCACGTCGCGGTGGACCTGGTGGCGCGGCACTGGAATCGTGCGACGCTTGGGTTGGTGCTGCTCGTCGGGCTCAAGCCACTTGCGGTTGTGCCGCTGCTCTTGGTGGGCGCGTTGTACCCGGCGATGTGGTGGCGGCTGGGCGCGGGGCTGATCGCGCTGGCACTCCTGCCGCTGATCAAAGGCGACGCCGGGTACGCGATCGACCAGTACCGCTTGGCGGTGCTGAAAATGCGATCGGCCGCCGTACCGGACGCAGGTCGCTGGCAGGACATCACCGGATTGCTGCGGGCTCTCAATATCGACGTGCCGGGCTTGGCGATGACCGTGGCGCGCGGCCTTGCGGCCTTGGGAACGCTTGCGATCGCGTGGGTCGCGCGGCAGCGCTGGGGAGAGCCGTTGGGCTCGCTGGGAGTGCTCGCGCTGGCGGCGATCTACATCTGCCTCTTCAACCCGCGCACGGAAGGATTGACGTGGTGTCTGGCGATCGCGCCGGTGCTGTTGTTTATGTGCGTGCAGGCTCTGGATGGACGTTGGCGCACCGCGGCGGTGTTGCTGGGCGCGGCCATCCTGATCGACGCGAGCCAGACGTTCACGGGCGGCGTCAACACCTTCCTGCGACCGATCGCCGGGCTGGTCTTTCTTGGATGGCTGGTGATCGCCGCGTTCGACTGGCGGCCGCGGGTGATGGCGCAGGAACCGGCATCCGCGCGAGGCATCTGAAATCGGCACCGGACGGGCCCCAATGACGGGGCAGCCGCGCGTGCGCATCTGTGTGACAGATGGTGGCGGTTTCTCGGGTTGCAACCCATCGCTCGCGCGAGCGTGCGACCGGATATTCTGTCACGCCGATCGGCCGGGCCCCGATCAGCGAATGGGTTGGTTTCCGCATCGGTTTCTGGTTTTGCCGTCGTGATCATCTTGGGTCATGCCTGTACATCGAGGAGTTGCATCTTGAAGACGTCTTCCGCTCGTGGGTTTTCGGTGCGTTCTGGGCTCATGGTTTCGGCGACGATGCTGACGCTGTGTGCCGGTCTGCCAGCCGTCGCCGATGTGTCGCCCCACGCGACGATGCTGCGCTTCCCGGACATCAGTCCGACGCACATCGTCTTCAGTTATGCGAATGACCTCTGGCTGGTGCCGCGCGAGGGCGGCGTCGCGATGCCGCTGGCCAGCCCTCCGGGCGCGGAGAGCCTGCCCAAGTTCAGCCCTGACGGCAAGACGATCGCATTCGTCGGAAACTACGACGGATCGCGCGATGTGTACACCCTCGCGGTCAACGGCGGCGTGCCCACGCGGGTGACGTATGGCCCAGGCAACAAGTCGATTTCCGACTGGACGCCCGACGGCACCAGCGTGCTTTTCGCGACCAATGCCTTCGCGGGATTGCAGCGGATCCAGCAGTTGTGGACGGTGCCGACGGGCGGCGGCATGCCCACGAAACTCGTGATGCCCTACGGCGCGGTCGGCTCGCTCAGCGCCGATGCCTCGTCGATCGCGTACCTCACTCACTCGACCGACACCCGCACGTGGAAGCGCTATCGCGGCGGCATGGCAACCGACATCTGGCTCTACAACCTCAACGACAACTCGGCCAAGAAGATCACCGACTGGGAAGGCACAGACACCGCGCCGATGTACTGGTCCGACAAGGCGGGCGACAAGGTTTACTACATGTCCGACGCCGGGCCGGAGCATCGCCAGAACATCTGGGTCTACGACATCAAGAGCGGCAAACGCGAGCAGGTCACCGACTTCAAAGAAGACGACGTGAAATGGCCGAGCATGGGGCCGGGCCCGGGCGGCAAGGGCGAGATTGTCTTCCAACTGGGCTCGAAGCTCCGCCGCCTTGACCTGGACACGCGGAAGAGCGTTGAGGTCAACGTCACGATTCCTGGCGCGCGCCCGACGCTGCGGAGCGCGGCAAAGAACGCCGGGGGAAACGTCGCCGGAGCGACCATCTCGCCCAGCGGCAAACGCGTGATCGCTGAGGCCCGAGGCGATCTGTGGTCCGCGCCCGCCAAGGAAGGCCCGGTGCGCCCGTTGACGCAAACGAGCGGCGTCGCCGAGCGCGATCCGTCGTGGTCGCCCGATGGCAAGTGGATCGCGTACTTCTCCGACGAGACGGGCGAGAATGAACTGTGGGTCCGCCCTGCCGACGCCAAGCCCGAAGAGAAAAAAGACGAGAAGAAGGGCGACAAGAAAGAAGACGGCAAGAAGGACGACGCAGCCAAAGCGGAAGACAAGAAAGACGATCCGAACGCCGACGGCGCAAAGGCTGAGGAAAAGAAAGCCTTTGTCAAGCCCGCCGACCCGCGCAAACTGACCAACCTCGGTGCGGGTTATCGCTTCAATCCGATTTGGTCGCCCGACAGCAAGACAATCACGATGACCGATCAGGCCGGGCGCTTGATCATGGTCGATGTCGAAAGCGGCACCACGACCGCGCTCGACCAAGACCCGTGGTCCAATCGCATTGACGTCTCCTGGTCGCACGACTCGAAGTGGTTCGCGTACGCACGCGGCGATGAGAAGGCGAACAACCGCGCGATCTGGCTTTATGACGTGACCACCAAGACCAAGACGCAGGTCACGAGCGTGATGTTCAACTCGGACGGGCCGGCGTTTGACCGTAAAGGCGATCTCCTGTACTTCAAGTCAAGCCGAAAGGTGTCCGACCCCGCGTACAGCGACCTGGACAACACATTCATCTACCACGGCAGCGAGCAGTTGTTCGTCGTGCCCCTGCGCAAGGACGTGAAGAGCCCGTTCGCGCTCAAGAGCGACGAAGAGAACTACAAACTCGAAGAGAAGAAGGACGACGCCAAGCCCGCCGACGAAAAGAAGGACGGCGACGCGAAGCCCGAGAACGCTGATGCCAAAACGGACGAGAAGTCCGATGACAAGGCGGGCGAGAAGTCTGCGGACAAGAAGGACGACAAGGCGGCAGAGGCAAAGGACGGGAAGAAGGAAGACAAGAAGCCCGATCCGATCAAGATCGACATCGACGGCTTTGAGCGGCGTGCAATCGTGCTGCCGGTCGCCGCCGGCAACTTCGGCGGCATGGCCGTCGCGGACTCGGGGGCTCTGGTCTACACCCGCTTCCCCGCCACCGGCTCGGACGAGAAGACCGCGATCAAGGTCTTCGACGCCGGTGCTGACGAGAAGAAGGAAGAGACGGTCATCAGCGACGCGGGCGGATTTGCTCTCTCCGCCGACGGCAAGAAACTGCTCTTCTTCAAGGAGGGCGGCGTTCACGTCGGCAACCCAAGCGCGGGCGGCGGCAAGCCAACCAAGGTGCCCACCGGCCAGTTCGTCAGCACGGTTGATCCGCGTGCCGAGTGGAAGCAAATCTTCAACGATGCGTGGCGCGTCATGCGCGACTATTTCTACGAGCCGACGATGCACGGCGTCGACTGGGCCAAGCAGCGCGAGCATTACGGCAGCATGATCGATGACTGCGTCACCCGCGAGGACGTCAACTTCGTCATCAGCGAGATGATCTCTGAACTCAACATCGGGCACGCCTATCTGGGCAACCCCGGCGACACCGAGAATCAGAACTTGGTCGGCGTCGGGCTGCTCGGGGCAGATTATGAACTGACCACCACCGACGCGGGCAGCGCGTACAAGATCACGAAGATCTACGCCGGCGGCGAGTTCGACACCGACGCGCGTTCGCCGCTGCTGGCGCAAGGCGTGGACGCGAAGGTCGGCGAATATGTGCTCGCCGTCAACGGCGTCCCCATCGACACCACGCGCGACATCTGGGCGTCGTTCCAGCGGATGGCGGACAAGACGATCGCGCTGACGATTGGCAAGAACCCAACGATTGACGCGGACAGTCGCGAAGTGCTGGTGAAGCCGCTGGGCAGTGAGGTCGGCGTGCGCTATCGCGACTTCATCGAGCGCAATCGCCAGTATGTGCTTGAGAAGTCGGGCGGCAAGGTCGGCTACGTCTATGTGCCCAACACCGGCGTCGACGGGCAGAATGATCTCTTCCGCCAGTTCTTCGGCCAGACGCACATGGAGGCGATCATCATCGACGAGCGCTGGAACGGCGGCGGTCAGATTCCCAACCGCTTTATCGAACTGCTCAACCGCCCCGTCACCAACTACTGGGCCAAGCGCGACGGCAACGACTGGACCTGGCCGCCCAATGCACACAACGGGCCCAAGTGCATGCTCGCCAACGGGCTCGCGGGCTCGGGCGGCGACATGTTCCCGTGGCTCTTCAAGCACCACAAGATCGGCAAGGTGATCGGCACGCGCACCTGGGGCGGACTCGTCGGCATCTCGGGCAACCCCAACTTCATCGACGGCGGCAGCATCACGGTGCCCACCTTCGGCTTTTACGAGACCGATGGCACGTGGGGCGTCGAGGGCCACGGCACCGACCCGGACATCGAAGTGATCGATGATCCATCGAAGATGCTGAGCGGCAACGACCCGCAACTCAACGCGGCGATTGATCTGATGCTCAGCGAGATCAAAGAACGCGGCTACAAGGCACCCAAACGCCCGGCGAGCCCGAACCGCAGCGGCATGGGCAGCCGTTCTGAAGATCACTGACGTCAGCCGCGGTTGATCAGAACTCGATTGTCACACCCCGCCCTCCGGTCACCCGGAGGGCGTTTCATTCCCCGACCGGATTTCACGCCCGAAGCAGCGCCGCGACGCGTGCCGACGTCGGCACGTCGGCGAGTTCAATCGGACGGGCCTTGACCGCCGTGCCCGCGTCGCTGTCGACGAGCATCACGCGATTCGGGCCAAGTTGCGACGCGGCGGAGGAGTCCATCAGCCCCGCCGAGTCAGACGCATTCATCTGCATGAGCACGCGAAGGCCAAACTCACGGATCGCGGGGCGCGCCATCACGCGTTCAAGCGTCGTGAGAGAATCGCACCATGCGATTGTCCAGATGCCGACGCCGGGACCGTCACGCATGACACGTTCGAGCAGCGCGTATGCCGAGCCCTTGTCGTCATCGAGGGAGAACCCGAAGTCCTCGCTCTTTCGTAGTTCGCGGAGTCGGTGCAGGCCCGCGAGCATCAGCACACGCGGCGTACCGACGTTGCCGCCCTGTCTCGATTCCACGTCGACGGCAAGCTCGCGCACGATCTCCACAGCGTCGCCCGCACGCGCGACGCGCAGTGCCGAGGCTGGCACGCCGCAGGTACTCAGCGACCGCGGCAAACGGCCAACCAGCGGATCATCTTCAAGTGTCGGATCGACGAGAGTGATCTGCATGTCTGGCGTACGCACGAGCGAGACGCACATCGCGCCGGCGATGCCCAGCGCGGTCTCGGCCATGGCCCCCACCATCAGCACGTTTCCGCCCGAACGCTTGCGCAGCACCGCGAACACCGGAGGCGCGATCGACACCGCGTCGCCGATGATCGCACGAGGCACCGCGGCGTCGGCGCTGGACTTGGATGTCGCGCTCACAAGAGCCGACATCGAAACGTCCAGTCGTGCCGGCGCATTGCCCTCAAAGACCACCGGCAGCGGCAGCGTTGCGCTCTTGCCCAACGCCTCCGGCGTGAGTTTCTTGCCCATACGTCGAAGTTGCCCATCGCGCACCGAATCGCTCAGCCAAGCGGTCTGGAACGGGCTGTTGCCCTCGCTCAAGCCGCCCGCGTCGTTGTAGATCGCCTCGCCGGGTCGCGTGAGCAATCGTGCTCCGTCATTGTCGTCGTCGAGGATGAGATGCGCATCGGCCTCCGAGCATTGAAGCGCGATGCGCACGCCCATTTGGCCAAGCGTCGAACGGGCCAAAGAGTACGCGCCCGCGAGCGTCTGGGACCCCAGCACGACATGCACGCCGAAGGCGCGGCCTTGCCGCACGAGGCGATCCAGCAGGAGAGCCGACTCGGACGCCACGTTGTCGTCAACGACGAAGAACTCCTGGAACTCGTCGATGAGCAGCAACACACGCGGCAGGCGTGCCGTCGGCTCCGCGCGGCGGGCGGCAGCCAAATCTTGAGCCCGCAGCTTGCGGAACAGATCGCCGCGCTGCGTCAGTTCTTCGTCCAAGCGACGAAGCACCGACAGACCAAACTCGCGATCCGACTCGATCGCGACGGCCCGCACGTGCGGCATCGCGCCGTCGCAGTAGGCCTTGAACTCCACGCCCTTCTTGAAGTCGATGAGGTAGAACTCGAGCTCATCGGGCGAGTGCCACAACGCGGCCGCCGAGATCATCACATGGAGCAGGGTCGACTTGCCCGAACCGGTGCGGCCCGCGATCAACGCGTGCTGGCGCGTGCCCGAACCAAGCCGCAGGTGCTGAATCTTCTGTGCGCCGGAGCGACCGAGCGGAATCGCCAGTTCTGTGTCGCACGAGCGCGACCACATCTCGGCGTCGCTGGGCACGAGCCGATCGAATGCGACCTCCACGCGCCCGGCGTTCTTGCCCGCGTCGGCGACACGATCGAGAATCTCGCGAGCCAGCGCGTCATCCGGCGGAGCATCGAGCGTCAGCACGCATTCATCGAAGCGCGTGTCATCGATCGCGGTGACGCCGTCCTTGACGTGCAGGTTGAGCACTTTGCTCTTGAGCGTCGCCAGCGGCAGCCCCGCGGGGATGCGCTTGCCGATCTCGCTCGCAAGGATCGCGTACACGCCGCATCGCGGGCCGGAGTCGATGATGCTGGCGAGGCGTGCCGCGCCGGTGTCGGACAATGCCGCGTGCATGTCGGCGATGATGATGAAGCGGTACGGTTCGGCGATCTCGCCCGCCGCGACGTTGTATTCCTCGATGGTCGCGAAGTCCGAACGCAGGTACTTCTGAATCACCGTCTGCATGTGCTCCGTCAGGTCCGCGAGTTGACGCTCGATCTGGGCCGGGTCGGACCAGATCTTCAGCCCGACCGGAGAGGGTTCCTGGTCGGCGAGGCGCATGAAGCCGGCGAACGATTGGCCCAGACCGATCGGGTCGGCCATCGTGAATCGCACTTTGCCCGCGGGAAACGATCCGAGAATCCGCAGCATCAGCGAGCGAATCATCGCGAGCGATTCCGCGCGTCCGGCGGCATCGTGCTGCACATGCAGCGACAGCGGTCCCGGCAGCGACACCACCAATGGCTCGGCGAGTCGCGCCGGAATCGGGGCATCGTGTTTGGCTTCGTCATCCAAGCGTTCGAGCCGAGCAGACAGGTCCAGCACTGCGCGGCCGATGGGTACAACGCGCGGCACGCTGATCGGATGCGAGCGAGTTCGCCACACCGAGTCCTCCCATGCGGGACAGGTGTCGTCGGCTTGTTCGCGTGTCGCGCGAAGAAGTTCGAGCGAGGGCGTCGAACGCTGTTTCAGTGCCTCACGGGCGAGGGCTTCCTCCTTGAGTGCTGTCGCAACCACGGCACCGCTGCTGTGTTCGTGGTCGGCATGGGCCTTGGCGAGCGCCTCGCGATGCGTGCGATCGGCGAGTTCTCGCTGTTCGCTTTCCCACGCGGCGATCTTCGCGAGTTCCTCGCTCCGTTTCTGGTCGATCTCTCGCTTCTTCGTGGTGTACGCCGCCTCAGCGTCGCGCACGACCAACGCGAGTTGTCGTTCGCAGTCGCTGACGATGCGCAACGTCTGACCGCTGACTTCGGCGATCTCGGCATCGCGCCGGTTCTTGGAGGCGGAGATCGCCGCGTCGCGCTGTGCCGCGCTCTGCTCAAGCAGTCTTGCCGTCGTTGTACTGATGATCGCCATCTTCGCGCGGGCCTCGACCGCCATGTCGAGGGTCGAAGCGCGAGACCGCAGCAGTTTCCGCACGCCTCCGCCGCCGACCTCGGCGACCGACGCGCTCGCCTGCTCCATCGCCGACTTGAGCCCGTCCATCGACGCGGAGTCGATCGGCGGCGGCACGGGAACAGCGAGTTCCGCGAGACGCGCCGCGTTCGCGGGGCCGAGGAGTTGCAAGAGCGCGGCATCCAGTGCCTCCACATCCTGCGCGACTTCGCCCATGCGCGTCTTGACGCGCTCATGTTCGGAGCGGGCTTTGCTCGTGGCCGCCTCGCACACAGTCTCGGCAAGCCAACTCGCCTCGGACTTCTCCTTGCGTGCGGCTGAGGCTTGCGCACCAAGCTCGCGTCGGGCACGCTCGATCGCGAGTGCGCGATCGTTCGACGCCTTGCTGTCCTTGGAGGCGTACCTGTCTTCGGTCTGCGCGGTCAAGTCGGCGGCGTGCCGCTCCGCCCTCGCGATCGCCTCCGCACGGATCGCATCCGCTTCGCCGATCGCCTGCTCGCGTGCCGTGTTCGCCGCGGTGAGTGTTCTTTGACGGCGTGTCGATGCCGCGTTCAACGTTGTCGCCGCCGCGTCGAGCGCGGCGCGAAGCGTTTGAAGGGCCTCGGCCTGCCCTGCGTGACCAGGCAGCAGCGCGGGCGCGAGATCGCTCGCCTCTGGCGAAGGCATGGCTTGGTCCTCGATCTGCTCTCGGCTTGACTGTGTCAACCGTCGCTCACTTTGTTCGTGGGCACTCGAATCCTCAATCACGACACGCCCGCACGGCGTCGTCCGTCGCCGACTGCAGCGCGTCCATCGCCTGGATGCTCTGCCGCAACGCCGACTCCAACGGGTCGATGTACGTTTCGCCGAACTTCTGGGCCACTTCGTCGCGCCACTGCTCGCGACAACGGAACCACTCGCGGCGAAGGAGGTTCACCGCGTCCGTCAGCATTCCTGCGCCGCTTCCTGTACTCATGCCGCCCCCTCTGACTGTTCGGTCGCGTTGTTGCGTGCGCCGTCCGCCGCCTCGCCAACTTTGCCGGGCACGCTTCGCAACTGCATCGCCGTGTAGGCGTCGAGCGCCGACGCAAGTTTGTCGAGCGTCGCGATCGCCTGGGGCGTGGCCGATCGCACGATCGTCAACATCGCCGTGATCCCCACGCGATACTGCTCGATCTCCTTCTCCAGTCGACGGATGTGGACCTGAGTCGCTTCGTACTTCTCTTCCGCTTCACGGACGCGGCGTTTCGCGGCTTCGTAGGCGAGTCTCGCGTCCACCGAGGGACGCGGCGCGTCGCTCGCCGTCTGCTGGATCAACTTCGTGTTCGCGCGGACCACTTCCTCTGAACGAACGCGAATCTCTCGCTTCCAATGCGGTAGGGACTCGCGACGAAGCTGGTCCATCACGCTGGCGGCACGCGACCCGGGGCCGATGAGCGCAACGCCGGCATCCTCGCCGAAGCGGATGAACGCCCCACGGAGATCACGCAGGGCTTTGACGTCGAAGATGTTCGCGCGTTCTGCCATTGCGGGTCACATCGGAAAGAAGCACTTACCGCAGAGGCACAGACATGCAGAGAGGAAGTCGCGAAATGGCAAAGTGACTTTCCGCTTCGTGCCTTTGTGCCTCCGACCCTGCGTGCCTTGATGACTCCGTGGATCTTGACTTCGTCACTCTTCCGACTCCATTCGTGCTCCGTCTCTTCCGACTTTGCTCACCTCTGCCTCAGATACTCGTCCAGCCGCTCCGCCTTGCGCAGCAAAAACGGAATCTGCTCGTCGACCGCTTCGGCGAAGCGGGCGAGTTGACGCATGGTCTGTTCGAACTCAGTGTTGAACTTCTGGTGTTCCTGATCGCGCCACGTCTCGCCCAGCGACGACATCGACGCGTTGATCTGCGTCATCTGTCCGGAGAGCCCGACGCTGAAGCGTTTGAGCATCTGGGCGAAGCGCCTGATTTCTTCCGGGTCCGCGACTGCCTTGGCCATGTCCGCCGCCTTTCCGCGCGTGGGGTGCGGTTCGTCTCGTCGACACCCGATGGCGAGTGTACCGGCGGCCCCCGTGCCGCGCCGCGTCTGATTGGTCCATCCGCCGCCGATGCGGCTCGGGTTTCGTGATCCGTGGCCGCGTGGTCCCGACCGCGTGCTTCGCGCGTCCTCGCTGCCCGTTCAACGCCCGAGAACCGGCGATGTGCTTGTGTTTGTAGAACGCAAAAACAAAGACGCCCGATCCGGTCAGGAATCGGGCGTCCGGTGTGTTTCGCCTTTCGGCACCACAGTCGCGACAGATCGCAGCCTGTCGCGTAAGAGAGCAGACTTGTCTCAACCCGCCTTGGGGGCGGTCCGCACGTCGGCGGTCTCCTCGGATTCCTCATCACCATTCTGCGCGAACCACTGGCTCGGCTCTTCGTGATTGAGGCGTTCGTTCAACTTGGTCAGGGCTTCGTCGACAATCTGGCGGACGCGCTCGCGGCTGATCCCGACTTCGTCGGCGATCTGCTTGAGCGTCAGCGGCTCGACGCCGTCGAGACCGAAACGCAAACGCAGAATGCGGGCTTCGCGCTCGTCGATTGCCTCAAGCAGTTTCTTGAGGGTCGCGAGTTCGTCGCCGCGGAGGATCGCCTCGGTCGGGGTGGCCGTGCGCTCATCGGCGAGCATATCGGTCATACTCATCAGGTCGCCGCCGACTTCACGCGAATCGCTGCCCGCATTCTGGAACGCGCGGACGGCACGCTTGATGACTCGGAGCTTCTTGACGGGCAGGTCCATCGCCTTGGCGAGGTCCTGAATCGACGGCGGATAGCCCAGTTCGGCCTCAAGTTTGCGCTGAGCGATGCGCCACTTGGCGATCAGTTCGACCATGTAGGCCGGGATGTGCACCGGCTGGGTCGCGTTGATGAGGGCCCTCTTGATGGCCTGCTTGATCCACCACGAGGCGTAAGTGGAGAAGCGAGCACCCTGCGAGGGGTCAAACCCTTCCACGGCCCGCATGAGGCCGATGTTGCCTTCCTCGATGAGGTCGGTGAGAGGAAGACCGCGATTGCTGTAATGCTTCGCGATCGCAACCACCAGCCGCAAGTTCGAGCGGATCATCCGCTCGCGTGCCGCGGGGCAGCTGTCGTTGATAATGGCCCACCCCAGCTCACGCTCTTCGTCGAGCGTAAGCAATGGAGTCTTGTTGATCTCTCGGAGGTACAGCTGAATATCAGACTGCACCGCGCGTGACTGCGCCGAAGCGCGACCGCTCGCACGACTCACGTCTACCACCTTCCGCGGGCACCACACCCGCCTACACCACTTACCACACCGTCAGTATAGCCCCGAGGGCTTACCGACACAAGAAGGTTCGTCCCGTCTCCGACTGCGGTTCCATCGTCCGGCAGAGACACAGGCAAAAGCCTGCGCGGAATCTCCGCCAGAATCCTCCACTGTCAACCTGTCACAGATTGCGCCAAAAGCAAACTCGACAGACCGAAAAAGACAAAAATTCTTCTCGGATGCGCGCGATCTTGTCCCGAGCCCCGCCGAACATACCTTTCGAGGTCGTCACTCGGCTCGGGATTCCAAACAAATCCCGTCCTCGTGATGGGCCGGAGTCCCCAGCCGTTCCACCCCGGATGACCCGGACTTCCCGGTGATTCCCCGGAGCGCCTTGATGAACCTTGATCTCTCCAAACTCCTCAACGACTGGCCGCACGAGCCTGGGACGATCAACGCCCGGATCATTGAGGCCGAGGACGGCGAGCAGCGCATCCAGGTCCGCATCGATCTGGGCGTGCTGCAGATGCACGTCGACGGGCGACCCGACGGCCAGACGCCCAATGGCTACACCAGCCTGCTGGAGTACTTCGAGGCCAAGCACGATGAGATGAACGAGCAGGGGTCGTCCGAGAAGTTCAAACTGAACGAGGACGAGTGCAAAGCACTCCGCGAGGAGGCCGTCCAGTATTACCACCGTTACATCGCGCTGCTCGCGTTGGAGGACTACGAAGGCGTGGTTCGCGATACCAGCCGCAACCTGCGGGTGCTTGACCTGTGCGCCAAGTACGCCGAGACCGAGAGTGATCGTCAGTTCCTCGAGCAGTTCCGCCCGTACATCACCATGATGCGGACGCGGGCGATGGCGAGTCAGGCGGTGCAGGACAACGAACCCAAGGCCGCGATTCTCGCGATCGATCAAGGACTTGACGTGCTGCGTCAGTTCTTCGCCGACCATGGCGAGGCGGGCGAGTTCGACCAATCGGCCGAGGTGCAGATGCTCCGCGGCATGCGCGACTCGCTCGTGCCCAAACTGCCGGTCAGCCAGAAGTCGGAACTCAAAGAGCGACTCCAGAGAGCGCTCGAGCAGGAGAACTACGAGCTCGCGGCGATCCTTCGCGATGAACTCAAGATGATGAAGGACTTGCCGTGAGCCAGCCACGGCGCGGGCGCTCGCGGGGAGTCCGGCACCCCCGTCCCTACACTTGGCCCGACGCATGAACATCGCCGTCAGTCCATACCACATGACCACGCGCGAGCCCGCCGCCATGGCGTCGCTTCTGCTCGCGACGCGCGTCGTGACCATCCTGCCGACGCCGGAGGTGGGCATGTCGGCGGCGGACATGCGCTCTGCGGTGGAGCGTGCCCCCCGCTACGCCAAGTTCATGGAGTCGTGGGCATGGTCGATGCCGCTGTGGCGGAGCGGGCTGGTCTGCTCCAGCGTCGCCGACGACGACGCGTCGAGCGATGTGCGGGCGATCAGCGATCGCATCCAGCGTGATGACGCCCTCGCGCCATTGCGCGCGTTCGTCAAGCCGGGGTTGTTCGAGGCACCCGGCGAAGACAACGCCGCACCAGACGACGATGATCCCCCTCACGGATTTCTTGATCTGGTCGCCGCCGATCTGCTCAAGGGCGGGCCAGATCCGGCCATCAGCACGACGCTCGCGGCGGGGCTTGATCGCTTCGCGGCCAGACACCAACTCCTGGTCGCCCGGTCCGAGGCGGCGTCCGTCGCGCAGCGCGCAGAAGCGAGGCTCGGTCGCCCGTTGCTCGCGTTCCAACTGCCGATGTTGAGCGAAGCGGAAGCCGGGCGCGTGCTGCACATCCGCGAGGAGCTTGACGCGTCTTTGACGCCGCTGCGTGACGCGCTGCATGATGCAATTGACGGACTCGGGCTCGGCGAATCACCTTCGCGCGGGCAGATCGACGCGGTACACGCCGCCGCGGGCGCGTTCACCGAGGCGTTCGACGAACGCTGGGATGAGTTTGAGGACGACTCCGGGCATGACGAGTGTCGCCTGCGGCGCTGCACAGCCACCATCATCGTGATGGCGCTCCCCAGCGACGCGGTGCTGCGGTCCAGCGCGGCGGCGGTGCGGGCGCTGACGCCCAGACTCTCGCGAGCAACCGGCGATCGCGCGAACGATCGGGCCTCTTCCGCATCCAAAGGGGCAACGCCGCTGCCCGCTGTGTTTGACGTCGCGGACGCGCGCGAGGTGATTTCTCTGGTGGTCAAGGTGGTTGGCTCGCGGGCTTCGTCGGGGGCAAGGCGCAGATGAAGATCAATCGAGTGGTCGGCGGTTTTCTGTGGCTCGCGGTCTTTGTCGCCGCGTTCTATGTCGCACCGCGCTGGTTCAGCGCGGGCCAAGTGCCCAAGCCGCCGGCGTTTGACGCGGGGCTGACGCTGACGAGCGCGAAGGAAGCAGCACGAGGGAACGCCAAACCGGTGCTGGTCTTTGCGACCGCGGACTGGTGCCCGCCGTGCAAGCAGATGAAAAAGTCGACACTGCTGAACGACAATGTCGCGAGGATGATTCGCGACGACTTCAACAGTGTCTATCTGGACACGGACCGCAATCCGGCGGACGGCGGGACGCTCAACGTCTTCAGCCTCCCCACCACCATCGTCATGGTCGGCGATCAGGAACTCGCCCGGGTCGAGGGGTACCTCGACACGGATTCGTATCTGTCCTGGCTCGAAGCGGCGTGGGCACAGGCCCAAAGCGGTGTGATCCCGCCGCGCACGCGCGATCTCAAGCCCGGCGATACGCCGCGACCGCCCGTGGGGAGCGAGACGCCGACGGCACCATGACCTCGACCAATGTTTCTGGCAAAGTCGCTGGCTGAAGCGTCGTCACTTCCCCGCCTGCTCGCGGACTTCGTCGCAGTCAACTTCCGTTGCCGTCGCAAATGGCCCCGCCGAGCGCGTCACGAGTGAGACGCCGTCGGGCATGTGCTTGGCGACCTCGGCGACGATGTCTCCGGCGAGGGCACGGCTGAAGACACCGCGCCGCGACTTGCCCATGATCAGCGTGTCACAGCCGAACGTGACGGTGTAGTCCAAGAGTTCGTTCGCAACCTCGGGGCTGATGACGTAGATCGGGACGAACGGCACGCCCGCGTCGCGGGCCACCGTCGCGGTCGTGCCGAGCGCCTCCATCGCGTCCTTGTCGTCTTCGACACGCGGCACCGCGCTCGAACCCATGTCGCTCACGCGCAGCGTGCGGACGAAGATGCCAAACAGTGCCGCTCCGCGCTTCTTCGCGAGGTCAACGGCGTACTGGGCCTGATCGCGACCGCGGGCGGCGAGCATGATGCGCGGGCCGCCGGTCGGGGGCTTGCCCGCCGCAGCGTGCAGCACCGCTGCCCAGCCGGTCTCGGGTTCGGGCAGCATCTTGGGCTGCAGGTAGTGCGTCAGCACGCGACCGATGAGCACCGCCGCCACCATGCCGCCGGCGAACATGGCGGCGTGCGGCTTGGTGATGACGATGGTGACGAAAACGCCGCTCATCAGCGTCGCGACCACGACCATGCCGGCGCGTTCCCAGCCCTTGAGTTTCAGGGCCTTGTTGAACACGCAACAGGAGACATTGATGGCGATCGCACCGACCACGCCGACGGCATACAGGTCTGCCAGCAACATGACATCATGCACGAACAACAGAACGATGATGGGCCCGACGACGCCGACGATCAGGCCGATGACGGGCACACCAGAGTAGTTGAGTTTCGTACACCTGGCGGGCAGTTCGCGATCGCGACCGAGCGAATAGACCACCGAGACCATGCCGAGGATGACGGTGTTGGCAGCAGAGAGCAGCAAGAGGCCGAAAATGATCGCCGCCGTCTTGCCGAGGACGAAACCCGCCGTCACGCCGAGCCAGTGCTGACCGGCTTCGATGGACAGTGTTTTCATCGCCGTATCGCGATAGGCCTTGACGTCTTCAGGCACCGCTTCCGCGCTGCCGCCAGGCGAGGTGACGTAGGTGATGTAGTCGGGCACATGGAGTTCGGCCAGCTTTGGCAGGCCAGCGAGCGCGATACCAAAGACCATGTTGAGCACCACCACTTCGGCCAGCACTGGCCAGATCGTGCGCTTGGCAGTGCGTGCGACTGGCTCCTTCATCACGCCGGTCATGGTGGACACGGCCTCGACGCCCGAAAGCGCGAGCATGATTGAGACAAGCGAAGTCCAGCGCTGCCAGTTGTCGCTGTTCTTGACACCTTCGAGGCTGATCGTGCGAACTCCGTCCCCTAGGAACGGGATGCACATCAGCGCGATAACGAGCGAGGCGCCCATCGCGGCGATGGCGATGATGAGCGCGAACTGCCCCGCGCGGCGTGAACCAAACCAGTTGACGATGCCGAGCAGACCGATCGTGCCCAGCGACAGCGGCAGCACCCAATCCTTGCTGATGCCGAAGTAATGGAAGGCCTCGATGGTCGAGAGCGACGCGGTGATGATGTAGTCGCACAACAGCAGCGTCGCGCCGACGACCGACAGCAGCGGGCTGATCTGACGAGCGGAGGAATAGACGCCGCCGCCCTCGGGGAAGCAACGACAGATGATGACATAGGCCCACGCGACGGCGGCCATGATGATGCCCATCGCGCCGAGGTAGAAGACTGAGGTGTGTGCGGTGTAGAAGAACGCCAGACCGAGGACATAGAGGCGGCTGGTGCCCCAGTCACCAAACAGCAACGGACCCGAGTGGTACCAATCGAGGTTGCGCGGACGACTCTCGGCAACAAGCATCGAGGGACGGTCCAAAGGGCCGATCCCGGCCCGGGTCGCGTCGGAGGACGCCACGGGGAAGACTCTACCCCCCCAACATCAACAACTCAACCTGTCCTCTATCGCACATTGATCGATTTTTGATAGGTTTTTGATAGTTTTTCAACCCTCGGAGGCTGCCAATGACCGGCCGAATCATGGCTGCTTGAAGAGCTCGCGCAGCCACTGGGCATCCGCCGCCGACATCGGCTCATCGCTGCCGGCGCGGAGGTTGCACTTGGCCTGCGTCGCATTGCGGAAGCCGGGGATCGTCGAGCAAACGTTCTGATGGCTCAGCAACCAGCGGCAGGCCACCGACGCGAGTACCGCGGTCGCATCGTCGCCAGGCTTGACGAAGCGTTCCTTCACCTTCGCGAGTTTCGCGCGGACGCTCGAGAGCGTGCCCGAGTCAAAATCCTTGCGGTTGTTGCGATAGTCGCCCTCGACGAACTTGGGCGGGCTGGCGGGATCGAACTTGTCAAGCAGGATGCCTTGATCGACGGGGCCAAAGGCGATGAACGAGCAGCCATGCTTGTCCATGAGCGCCTGACAGCGCGAGCCGACGCGGATGAACTCGTCGCCGCGCAGGTTCGCCTTGGTCTGCAGCACATGCGGCCGCAACACCGGCACGGCACGCTCAAAGTCATCGTCGTTGTACGCCGACTGACCGATCGCGCGGACCTTGCCCTCTTTCACCAGCGCGTGCATGGTGGCGGCCGCCTCGTGCAGATAATCGTGCGGTTGGCCGTCGTAGCCCGGCGCGACGTATGTGCCGTGGTGGAAGTAGTAGAGATCGATGCAGTCGATGTTGAGGTTGCGGAGCGACTGCTCGCACTGGTTGCGGATGTGGCGAGGCTCGTAGGCGTGAGGCGCGGTGCCCTTGAAGTGCCCCACCTTGGTCGCGATCACCTGGCCCTCGTGCTTGACGCCCAGCTTCTTGAAGCACACGCCGAGAAGCCGCTCGGCCCGACCGTTGCCGTAAATGTCGGCATTGTCCCAGTGATTGACGCCGGCGTCGAGCCCGGCCTTGATGCCGGCGAGCACGTCATCCTCGTTGACGTCGGCCCAGCCGATGGGCTGGCCGTTGCCGGTGGACCAGTTGGGCCCGCCCATGGTCCAGCAGCCGAAGCCAATTTCAGAGACCTTGATGCCAGAGTGGCCGAGGGTGCGGTAGCGCATGGGTGATGGTAGGCGATCTCGCCGACAGGAGATTCAGGTTTGTGGACTATAGTCCGTGGCCAATAGGCTTTGACGGCAGTTAGCCTGCCATCATGTCATTGACACGGACGTTTGCAGACGCGCTCCAGCGTGCTCGCGAGGTAAAGGGCCTAAGCCAAGAGGAGTTGGCTCGCCGCGCGGAACTTGACCGGACATTTGTGAGCCAGCTGGAACGTGGACTCAAGAGTCCAACACTCACTTCGATTGAGAAACTTGCATCAGTTCTGCAGGTCTCGCCACACAAGCTGTTGGGCCCAGTTGATCGACGCATGGACGCGCCGCAGTTTCCTCGCGCGTACCTCTTAGCCCCACACGCGGAGATATCTATCAAACGGGAACGCACCAACATCCCACTCGACCAACGCACGATCACGACGATGCTCGCGGCAATCGATGATGCGCACGCCACGATTGACGGCTTCTATTCCACCGGGCTCGACATCGCGCGGCTGTTGGAACTCCGAAATCTGAGCGCGTTTCTCGGAGCGGTCTATGCCGCTGCGATCGTCAAGGCCAGTGGCGACACATTTGTTGGCAATCCGCACCAAGATGGCTATCCCGACCTCTTGCTCATGGACGCGGAGGGTCGCAGGCAGTGGGATCGTTTGGCGCCACGCCGCCAAGAAAAGTCGCCGTTCAGCCCGTTCCCCGGTGGAGGAATCGAGATCAAGGCAACATGCGGATCTGTTCCGACGCCAAGCAAGTGCGCCGCGCGGGATCAGCGACGCCCCGGACTCGGTGATCCGCGCATCGGCGCGATGACGGGGTACGACTGGAAGGCCCATCATCGAAAGACGAACAACTTGCTCGGTATCGTATGGGACTTTGTCGCAGGTCGCCCTCGCATCGTTGCAGTGTTCTACTCCAGCACACTGGAAGAACAGGACTGGGGCGCGATCGTCATGCCCAAAGTAGGTGGCGGCAAGACGACGAGCGTGTCGATTATGACGAAGAGTGGAATCAGTAAGATGTACGCAGGTTGGCTGTGCGTCTTGAGAGATGGGGGCTACGCCTCATTTTTCAACAAGAAGAATCGTGCGTCGCTTATTCCCGAGCGTTGAGTTCGAGCATCAGCTGCGCCCGCTCGTTCCGCGGCCTCACGCCCTTTCCATCGCGAATCGCGATCAGATGATCTGTGATGCACTGAAGTCCGAGAGGCGGAATGCTCTCGCCGATGATCTCGCGGATTACCTTGTCCGCAACACGCTTGCCGTCTTTGCGACACCAATGGTAAACGTAACGATCAATCGTGTGAATGGCAAACGCTTCTCGCAGCGAAAGCACACGGTGCTGTACCGGATGGAGTTTGTTATCACTGCACGCGTAAGACAGATTTCGCGTCAGGGCGGTCGCAGGCTTATCAAACGACATCCGCTTGTATGCAGAGGTGAATCCACGCATGATCTGCTTGACACCGTCCCGCTCGACATGCGGGCGGGGCAGTAGAGAGCCGCACCGCTCGCAAAACAGAGGCGTAGCGGTCGATGCGCGATTAATGCCATCCTTTGCCCGATTCGCGACGTGTGTCGCATTCTGATCCCACCCGCACCCATCGCATTGGTTGTCGAAGGCACCTCGCTCCGGCGGCGTACGCCGGACCCACCAGTACTTCATTTCATCCAGAAGCGGTACCTTGTGAAACGGAATGTCCGAGGTCGCACCCGAAGGTGTCCCGGCATCAAGCGGGGGAAACCCGCTGATTGCGTCGCGCACCGTGACCCAAGCCCGCTGCCCAGAGCGAGGCGTCCGCGCGTGGGTAGGAACGGGCAAAACTGATCCATGGGAATCGAACCAAGCACGCAGTTCCGAACTTCGTGTAAAGACGGTGATCAGGCGTTGGCGGCGCTGAGGGACGCCGTAGTCGGCAAACTCAACCACCTCAGCGCGCCCGTCATACTCGGACCCGAGTTGCTCGCGGATCAGATCGATGATGCCGATAGCACGACTGCTCGCATCGAGAATCACCGTCTCGGACATCTCGGGGACGTTCTCGAACAGCAGGGTCTCAGGCTTCAGCCTTTTGGCCAGCTCAAGAGTGGGAATGATCAATCGATTTCGAGGGTCTGATGGCGGTTTTCGTCCGGCGCGGACAGCATTGAGCAACTTGCCGCGGCCGTTTTTTGACATGCCCTGACAAGGCGGGGTCGCGTAGAGCAGCGACAATTCGCGCCCCGCAAGCCGATGGCGTGTTGCCTCCTCAATCTCACCGACACGCGTCCAAATGTCGCCTGTAATCGATGTCGCCGAGGGAAAGTTGCACTCGAAGACCGCGTGTCGCTCGGGCATCATCTCGTTCGAGACGAGAATGTCGAAGCCGGATGCACGAAGCGCAAGATCGCCAATGCCACCCGACGTGAACAGGGATATTGCGGTCGCCTTACTCAACACGAGAGCAGTATAGTCAAGTCTACCTCAGCACCCCGTCTCAAACGCCGCGACGAAGGCATCGAAGTCGGTGAAGTCGAGGAAGCCGTCGCCGTTGTAGTCGGCGGCATTGTCTCCGGCCTCGAACGCCGCAACGAAGGCGTCAAAGTCAGTGAAGTCGAGGAAGCCGTCGTTGTTGAAGTCCGGCGGGCAGCCCAGGCGGACTTCCACGATCGTCTGGGCACCGAGGCCGACGTTCGCGGGCACGCCCACCGTCACCGCGCCGATCGCGCTGTCGTGGGTGTAGAAGACCGGCGTGCCGTTGCGCGTCACGCTGTAAACCGTCGAGCCCGACGGCACGCGCACGACCGTCTCGAGGTTGAGCGGGTTCTCGGAACGCATCGTGAAGGTGTGCGTGTACCGCTGGGCGGCGGCGTTCTCTTCCACCAGGACATCCATCTTGTGGAAGAAGTTCGCGGGCGCGACCTTGAGCACCACGTTGTTGAACTGCATGCTGGTCCACGCCGTCGGCAGCTTGGGCTTGAAGCGCATGGTGTTGCTGGGCGCGTCGGGCGAGTAGTCGAGGAAGGCCATGACGCTGTCGACGAACGTGCTCATGCTCTCCCACGCGTTGGGCCACGCGGTCTGAAGCGTGAAGTCGCTCTGGCCCGGATAGAGGTACGAGTTGGCGTAGGCGATCTGCTCGGCACCCATGCCCGCGGGGCCGAGACGGTCGATCATGAGATCGACGCGATACTTGTGGTTGTCAATGTCGCCCTTGCCAGCGGTGAAGTCGGCCCGGGTCGCATAGTGCAGACCGTACCACAGCGTGCTGAGGAACCAAGGGCCGCCGTTCCAGTACGAGTCGCCCCAGTAGCGATTGACCGTGTCCTGATGCTCACCGGAGAAGTTGATCAGGGGGTGGTTGTTGCCGAATCGATCGGTGGCGACGCCGTTGATGCGATCAACGACTTTGTTCACGCGGGCGTCGAGCGGGTTGTAGACCTCGAACGGATAAGTGATGCCGAGCTGGCTGACGTCGGTGTTCTCGCCGTTCCAGTCCAGGCGAGCGTCCAGCCCGCTCTTGATGAGATTTCGCTTGTTGAAGGCGTTGAACGCCTCGCCGGGTGAGCCAACGGCGTCGAAAATCTTGCGGGCATCCTCCAGCCCGCGCCACACGTTCGCGTTGCTGTAGATGAACGTGTCGTACGAGTCCTCCCACACGTTGTTGGAGTAGACGAGGTTGAAGGGCGTGAACTGCAGGCGTCCCGGATCAATCGTCGACGTCCGCGTCATGGTCTCCACCGAGTCACGCACCTGCTCGATGTAGTTGCTCAGCAGGCTCGTGTCCGCGGTCATCTGATACTGATACCACACGCCCCAAGGGAAGACCGCCGTCTCGTCGATCTGCGGCGCGCCCCAGATCACATAGCCGTCGGTCGAATACTTCTGCTTCCAGAAACCCTTGCGGCCCCAGCCTTCGAAATCGCGATAGGTCGTGTTCTTCATCCACGCGTACACGCCCTCGGCCTCGGCCAAGTGACCCGTGCGGGCCAGCGTCACGGCGGCATACACCGCGTCGCGCGGCCAGACGTACGGATACGCGCCGTTGTGGAAGCCCGCGATCACGCCGCCGTTCACGCCGTCGACGTGGAGCGCGGTGGCGAGCAGGCCACGCTTCATCAGCGCGTCGTAGTCGTTGTCCGGCGTATCCACGGTCGTGCCGTTGTTCAGCCATGCCTGCCAGTGGTTGTCAGTCTGAGTCATCAGGCTCGTGATGCTGTTGTTGTAGAACCACTCCATGACGTTCTGAAGTTGGAAGTTGTACGTCCCACTCGCGCCCGCGAAGTTGTCGACCGCGCCAGCCATGATGAAGTCGACTTCGACCGGCTGGCCGACGGGCAGCGTGACGCGCGTGCCCATCCAGCCCTGGCCGTTGTCGCCGCTCGTGTCGCGCCAGAAGTCGGTCGCGGTCGAGGCGATCGAGCCCGAGTTGGTCAGGACCTTCATCGCCGACGCGAGATACAGCGACTTGTTCTTCTCATAGCCGCCTGAGGTCGTCGGGTTGTACTCGTTGGGGCTGGTGAAGCCCGTGCCCGTGCCGGTGACGACGCGGAATGTGTTGTCAAACGCGACCATCGCAGCCTTGGACGAATCGACGAACATGCCGTCGTAGGTGTCGCCGCCGTTGATCGCCGGATCGATGTACCAGTAGACGTCGACGTCCTTGCTGGATGCGCCGTTGTTGGTGAGCACCAATCGCTTCAAATAGATGTGCCGCTGCGGATTGCCGCCGCCGTCGGTCGGCCACGAGACGCCGATGGGCGAGAAGTCGTACTGCGTGACGGCGATGTTGTTGCCGCTGGCGTACAGACGCTGGCTGGTGATGATGGTGTTGGAGTTGGGCTCATAGGCCTGCGTGATGTTGTCATACGACGCGCCATTGACGTTGCTCAGCCAGTGCGTCGTCCCGTCGACGCGGACGCCCGGCATCGCTTGGTTCAGGTGCATCTGGCCGCGCCAGCCCAAGGGCAGCCCTGCGGGGAAGGTGTCGATGCCGTCGACGTAGCCCTCGTTACGGGTGCCAACGCCGTAAACACCGCCCGGCGTGGGGAAGTGCATGTCATACACGGTGCCGTTGCGATCGATCATGCCGGCGGTGTAGGTGTTGCCGAAGATCGCCTCTTCCTTCCAGAAGTTGACGCCGGGATAGCCGATGGCGGGGCTGGGGTTGCCCGCGCCCGCGCCGGGCCAAGCGAGTTTGTTCGTGTAGGCATATGACGCCCCGCCGTTGGCAAAGACTTCGCCGCCGACGAACGGCTTCCACGCCGAAATCTTGTACTTGATGTTCTTGGCGTAGGCGCGGGTGGCGACGGGCAGCGTCGCCCTCCACCAGTCGCGCGTGCCGCCCGAGTTCTCGTTCACGAGGAACGAGACGCCGCCAAGGTCATTGCGAAGAACCTGCGTGGTGCCGGTGCCAGTGCCAAATGCGCCGCTGGGCTCGCTGCCGTCGGTCGTGTAGTACACACACACGCGGTCGTAGGTGAACTGGAACGATACACGGAAGAACAGGTCCACCGTCTCCCCGTCGCGCGGCACTTCGGGCTCTCGCTGGGTGATGCCGCTCGGCTGGCTGAAAGTCTGGTTGGCGGGCGTGTGCTCCACGCTGCTGGGCTGAGCCGCAGCCACGCCAGCGAACGCGATGAGAACGGCGGCGGACAACGACAAACGCTTGTCAAACATGAACATGTGTGAGTCCTTGAACGGACAATCCCCGAGTGGTCGCCCGAGCGCGGGTGAGACAGCCAGCCACACAACGTGGTTGGTCGTCTTGGCCGAGTGGGCAACGTTGTTCCGCGGCGGCATCCAGACCGGCCGAGGAATATGCACCTCAACTATCCATGCACCGCAGCGCAAGGTCAACTTCTGAAAGCGGTTCCAGCCCGAGACAAATGAAAAATCGGCCCCAAGACCCCCGGCGACGAGTGAAACTAGGGAAAGTATGGGTTATGGGGCTCAAAGGCTCTCGCTCACGCCGCGACCGATTTCGGCTAGTCTTCTTCGGCGGCGACTGGCCGCTCATCCTGTTTCCCGAAAGGACTTCTTCATGCAGTCATGGTCTGCTGTCTCTGACGCCTGCGGCACGCGGCGTTGTGGTTCGTGGTCGGGGCTTGCCTTGGGTGCCGCCGCAGCTCTCATTGCGGCGTTTGGCGCGGCCTGCGATTCCAAGAGTGATTCCAAGTCCTCCGCCACGCCCGCCAACGGCAACTCCCCCACCGTTCAGGCCGGCGGTGCCGCGACCGGCGGCGACACGGTCACCATCGGGCACTATGGTTCGCTCACTGGTGCCGAAGCCACGTTCGGTCGCAGCACCGACAACGGCATCAAGATCGCCGTTGAGGAAGTGAACAAGGCCGGCGGCGTTCTATGGGGCGGCAAGAAAGTCCAGATCGCCCTCGTCTCCGACGACACCGAAGGCAAGCCTGAAAAGGCCGGCGCAGTCGTCACCAAGCAGATCACCAAGGACAACGTTCTGTGCCTCCTCGGCGAAGTCGCCTCGAGCGTGTCCCTTGCCGCGGCGCCCGTCGCCCAGTCCTATGGCGTGCCGATGATCAGCCCGTCAAGCACCAATCCCGCCGTCACCGCCAAAGGCGACTACATCTTCCGCGTGTGCTTCATCGATCCGTTCCAGGGCTACGCCTGCGCGAAGTTCGCGATCGAGAATCTGAAGATCAAGCGTGCCGCCGTGCTCTTTGATCAGGCCGCTGCCTACTCCGTCGGTCTCAAGGACGAGTTCAACAAGGCCTTCAAGGCCATGGGCGGTGAGCTCGTCAGCGAGCAGTCCTACAGCAAGGGTGACAGTGACTTCAACGCCCAACTCACCAAGATCCGCGAAGCCAAGCCCGAACTCCTCTTCGTCCCCGGCTACTACACCGATGTCGCCAACATCGCCCGTCAGGCCCGCAAACTCGACATCAAGGTGCCGATGCTCGGCGGCGACGGCTGGGACAGTGAAGACCTCGCCAAGAACGCCGGTGACGCGATCGAAGGCTCGTATTACTCAAATCACTACGCCGCCGACCAACCCACGCCCGAGATTCAGGCGTTCGTCGCCAAATACAAGGCCGCCTACGGCTCGACTCCCGACGGGCTCGCGGCACTCGGCTACGACGCGGCACTGATCCTCTTTGATGCGATGGCACGCAGCGCCAGCACGTCCAAGAGCGACCTGCGTGCGGCGATCGCGGCGACCAAAGACTTCAAGGGTGTCACCGGCGTGATCTCGCTCAACGCCCAGCGCGACGCCGTCAAGCCCGCCGTCATCGTGCAGATGAAAGGCGGCGTGCCGGTCTACGCGGCGACCGTCAGTCCGTAACCGCGACTCGACCACGAGTCATTGTTCGAGTTCCCCGACCCCGCGAGTAATCGCGGGGTTTTCATTTCGTTCTGACTCGATGACCTGATGCCTCATGCCGTGATGCCATCTTGTCGCCGACTCTCGGAAAAGATGGTCCGGGTGAGAAGAAGGCAGGAGCCACCAGGCATCAAGCCTGGGAAGCGATGGTCATTCATAGTTCGTCGCCTCCGGCCCGACTCGGCGTAATCTCTTCGCGTCGCCCGACCTCCACCGGAGCCTCGCATGTCCGTCTCCATCCGCGTCATCAGCATCGGCACGCTCGCGTCGCACCCGCTCTGGAGCGAGAAGGGCCCGGCACGCACCGGGCACGCCACGACCACACTCATCCGCAGCGGCAAGAAGGTCATTCTCGTCGACCCGGGACTTCCCGATCAGGCCATTGCCGCCCGACTCAACGAGCGGAGCGGCCTGCGCCCCGCGGATGTCACCGATGTGTTCCTCACCAGTTTCCGTCCCGACGTGCGACGTGGATTGCGGGCGTTCGAAGACGCGGAGTGGTGGATCCACGAAAACGAGCGTGAAGCATTCGGCGTGCCGCTGGCGCAGAGACTCAAGGAAGCGGTGACGCAGGGGGACGGCGAGATGAAGGCCGCGCTGGAGAGCGAAATCTCGATGCTGCGGCGCTGCAAGCCCGCGCCGGACAACCTCGCCCCGCATGTGTCCATCTTCCCGCTCCCGGGGATCACACCCGGCATGTGCGGCGTGCTCATCGAGGAACCGCGGCACACCACGCTCGTCTGCGGCGACGCGATCGCCACGATCGAGCATCTTGAGCAGGGACAAGTACTGACGCCGGCGTCCAGCGTCGAACAAGCCCGCGAGAGTTTCGCCGAGGCGACAGAGATCGGCGACTTGCTGGTGCTGGGGCGCGACAACATGGTCGCGAATCCGACCAAGCGCCCGTTCTGAGAAAGAAAGAGGGGACAAAAACGTCGAGGGGGAGGCTGCCAAAGCAACCCCCCCCTCGCCCCTCGCGGACGGCCATAGGACGTATTGCCCCTCTCCCTTGGCAACGGCGTCCGGCTGTCCTACTCACGCGGGCGGATCAACTTTTTCTCACATCCTCACCGGCGGCGACGGGCGGCAACCAACCCACCCAGCCCGAGCAAGGCGAGCGAACCCGGCGTCGGGACGCTGGTCAGATCCCAGCCGTACGAGATGCCCTCGTAAGTCGTCATGGTGCGGGTGGCACTGTCGATCGCAACAAGCAGCACGACAGCGTGGAAGTAGACGGTGGTGTCCTTGACAGTGAACGCCGCGGGCTGGTCATAGAAGTGCTGATCGGGATAGGTGTGGGGATACGCGGGGTTGGTCGCGCCCGATGCCACGTCCATTTCGTAGCGCTGCTTGCCGCCCGGACCGGTCCAAGGCGGGCTGACGCCGTCGTAGTTGTCATCCAGACCCTGCGACCAGACCCACTTGGTCGGGTCCTTGCCCTTGGGGGTGAAGTTCATACGGAAGGTGACGCCGCCCTTGCCCGCGCCGTCGATCCAAGTGCGGAAGGTGGAGACGTCGAACTCGCCCTCGAGTTTGCCGCCATCCTTGAGCGTCCACTTGTCGGTCTGGCCCTTGTTCCACGCATCCCATGATTTGCCGAAGAAGCCGGTGCCGCTGTTCGCGGGGTTCTTCGCGTCGAGATAACTGGTGATCGATGCCTTGTACCCCTTCTCGGTGGCCCGCGGGTCGGGGTCCTTCGCGTCCTTGTAGGTCGGAGCGGGGTCACTGATCTTGATCGTCGCGGCTGGGGCGAGCCCAGCGAACGCGACCATCATCAGAACGGAGGTCAGGGCGGCGACGGTGTTCAGACGAGTGTTGCTGCGAGCGTTCATGGTTCCGGTCTCCCGTCAGGCCGCGGTTGGTGTTCCCGGGGTTTCCCCTCTCGGTCCCGGATGCGTCCGGGTCTGCCGCGTGTCCTGACGGGTTGAGAAACGACAACGCCGCGTGCCACTCACGCGGTTTGATGCGAAAACTCCGCCTCCAGTGGGCAGGGCGGGTTTCACCCCAGTCATGCCCCAGGGGACGCGCCGATGCGCGGCGGTGAAAGAAAATCTGCATGTACTCGGGTCGGGCGCGCCGGCCGCGAGAAGCACCTTTAAGACAGTCTCCCGCAAAGGCTTCGATATTCTGGTTTGTTTCACACTGGGGCGGCGGCGTTGCCGATGGAATGGGCGTCGGGTTCTCGCCGCTGGCGACACCCGTTCCCCGATCGCAGTATCCGCATTTCGGAGTCGTTGTCGATGTCGTCGACCGCTGCCCGTCTGAGCAAGATTGATGTTCCCGCCGCGCCCTCCATCGCTTCGGGCCCGAGCCTGTCCGCCGCTCTGGCGAACTTCGTTGCACCGTCGTCGATTTGGCATCTGGACCCCGCGGTCACCTTCCTCAACCACGGCTCGTACGGCGCGGTGCCCAAGGTCGTGCTGGAAAAGCAGCACGAACTTCGGCAGAGGATGGAGCGCGAAGCCGTGCGTTTCTTCAAGGTCGATCTCGAGCGTCTGATGGACGAGTTCCGCGCGGACCTTGGCGCGTTCGTCGGCTGCGACGCCGCCGATCTGGCCCCGATGGCGAATGCCACGCTCGCGATCTGCAGCGTCCTTCACAACATCAACTGGCGAGCGGGCGACGAGGTGCTCATCACCGATCACGAGTACATGTCCGGCGTGAACGAACTGGAACGGATCGCGAGTCGCACGGGCATCAAGATCGTCCGTGCCGCGATTCCGTTCCCGATTCAGTCGCCCGAGCAGGTGTTCGACGCGATCATGTCGTGCATCACGCCGCGGACGCGGCTGGCGATGGTGAGCCACATCACCAGCGCGACCTCGCTGATCTTCCCGGTCGAGCGCATCGTGCCGGCGTTGAAGGCTAAAGGCATCGAAGTTCTCGTCGACGGCGCGCACGCCCCGGGACAGATTCCGGTCAACATCCGCGCACTGGAGCCGACCTACTACGTCGGATCGTGCCACAAGTGGATCAGCGGCCCCAAAGGCACCGGATTCCTCTACGTTGCGAGCGAGAAGCAGGCGAACTTCCGCCCGGTCTTCCTCTCGAGCCGCGCCCATCGCATCCGCCCCGAACGCGCGTTGTTCCTTCGAGACTTCGACTACATGGGGACCGACGACTACACGGGCATCCTCAGCGTGCCCAGCGCGATCAAGGTGATGGGCTCGATCGTGCCCGCAGCGACGATCGATGCCCGCGAGCACGCAGATCCCTTCGCCGGCTGGCACGCGTTGATGGCTCGCAACCACGCGATGGTGTTGCAGGCCCGCGATATTCTGTGTGCCGCCCTCGGATGCACGCCCGCCGCCCCCGCGTCGATGATCGGCACCATGGCGACGCTCATCCTGCCCGAGGCCGCGCCGGAGATGCAGGCCCGCGCGACGCTCTACGACGACCCGCTGCAAGACGAACTCGTTCACAACCACGCGATCGTCACGCCGGTGTGGCGACTCGGCGCCGGCGACATCCGCGTGCTCCGCATCAGCGCCCAGCTCTACAACACCCTCGATCAGTACGAGAAACTGGCTCGCGTACTGCCGGACGAACTCGCGCGGGAACACCCGCGTCGCGAGATGCGCAAGTCGGCGTGAACCGGGTTGCCTGGACGGCACGTCGCGCGGCACCTTTCGGTATCACGATGGCGTGGCGACACCCGAGGGGCTGTCTGACGAATCGGGATTGTGGTGGCACGAGTCTCCGAATGGTGCCGTTTTGATGAGAAGTCGAGTGCCCAACGGCCCGGCTCGGAGATCCGGGCCACCCAAACGATCCGTCAGAGAGAGCGTAGGGGAACGCGACGCGTGTGTTTGGTTCCGACCCCGTGGACGCTGAGCGGTGCTGCTGCACGCACTCGCGCGTCAGCAGCTTCGACGCTTCTTCACTCTCGTATAGTCCCTTCATGACGTCGTTGCCGGTGCTTCCCGTTGTTCCACGTTCTGCGTCGATCGAGCGCGAGAGTCTTGACGCGCTGGCCCGCGATCTCTCGTCGGCGGTGGCTGGCGAGGTGCGATTCTCGCACCATGATCGCATGCTTTACGCGACCGACGCCTCGCTCTATCAGGTCGAGCCGCTGGGCGTCTTTCTGCCGGCCGGCACCGAGGACGTCGTCGCGGGCGTGCGGTTTTGCGCGGGGCGGAGCATGCCGATCCTGCCGCGCGGCGGCGGCACCAGCCTCGCCGGGCAATGCACGAATCGCGCGGTTGTCTTTGATCTCTCGCCCAACTGTCGTCGCGTGCTGGAGGTCGATGTCGCGGGCCGGTCGTGCCGCGTCGAGCCGGGGATCACGGTTGACGATCTCAACGATGCGCTGTCGCCGACGGGGCTGTTCTTCGCGCCAGATCCGGCGACCAGCAAGCACGCCAACGTCGGCGGCTGCGTGGGCAACAACGCGGCCGGGGCACGCTCGATTCTGTACGGGCGCACCAGCGAGAACGTGTTCGGGCTTGATGTCGTGCTCGCCGACGGCTTCGTCGCGCGGCTCGAACCCGGTGCGGCGTCGCGGCATCCGCGCCTGCACCGACTGCATCGCGAGGTCGCCGACATCGTGCTGGCGCACGAGCGACTCATCGACGAACGCTTCCCCAAGACCGTGCGCCGCAACGCGGGGTACAACCTCGATCTGATTCTCGCGCAACTTCGCTCGGGCCGCGGCGTGCTTGATGCAATCAATCTGGACCGCATGAACTTGGCCCACCTGCTCTGCGGCAGCGAGGGCACGCTCGCGATGACGCTGGGCGCGCATCTGAAACTGCATCCCAAACCCGCGGTAAAGGGGCTTGCCGTACTCGGCTTCGCGTCGCTCGACGAGGCGATGGACGCGGTGAGCCCGATTCTCACCACGCGACCCTCGGCGGTGGAACTGCTCGATGACACGGTCGTCGATTTGGCGCGTGCCAACACCGAGTATCGTCGCTACGTGGAACTCATGCCCGCGCCAGCGCGCGGCGTTTTGAAGGCCGTGCTGTACGTCGAATACTTCTGCGCGTCCGCCGCGGAGCTCGACGATCGCTTCAGTGCGATGCGAGATCAGACACCCGGCGTCGCCTCGCAGACGCACACTGATGCGAAGGCCATGCTCAACGCGTGGAAGCTCCGCAAGGCGGGCGAGCCGCTCCTGCATGGCATTCCGGGGCATCGCAAGCCGCTCACGTTTGTCGAGGACAACGCCGTCCCTGTGGAGAATCTGCCAACGTTCGTCAAGGAGTTCCGCAAGGTGGTGGAGCGGCACGGCACACGTGCGGCGTTCTACGCCCACGCCAGCGTCGGCGTGCTGCACGTGCGCCCGCTTCTCGACCTGCACGACGAGAGCGATCGTGAGCGGCTCCGCGCCATCGGCGTCGAGATCGCCGATTTGGCCAAGAGCCTGGGCGGTGTGATGTCCGGCGAGCACGGCGACGGACGCATCCGCTCGCCGCTGCTCGAACGCTTCTACGGCCCCGAACTCATGGCGGCGTTCCGCGCGATCAAACGCGTCTTCGACCCCGCCGACCTGCTCAACCCCGGCAACATCGTCGATCTCACGGGCGATCATCAGCGACCGATCGCTTCGATGACCGAGCAACTGCGCATCAAACCGGGCGCACAGCAACTCAGTGTGCCGCGCGTCGACACCTACTTCGAGTACGACGATCAGCACGGGTTCGATGCGGCGGTGGAGATGTGCAACGGGGCAGGCGTGTGCCGCAAGAAGACCGGCGGCACGATGTGCCCGTCGTACATGGCGACGCTCGACGAGCGCCATGCGACGCGCGGACGCGGCAACGCGCTGCGGCTTGCGATCACCGGGCAAACCGAGGGCGGCACGACCGGCATGCCTGCGTGGAACGACCCCGACACGATCGAGACGCTGCACCTGTGTCTGTCGTGCAAGGCTTGCAAAACCGAGTGCCCGTCGAATGTCGATGTGTCCCGTCTCAAGGCCGAGTACACCGCGCAACGCTTCAAGGCCCAGGGCCGCCCGGATCTCAAGACGTTGCTCCTCGGCAACGTGCGCCTGCTCAACCGCATAGGGTCGCTCATGCCAGGTGTGAGCAACGCGATGCTCCGCTCGCGGCTGGTGCGCCGCATCATGAACCGCGTGCTGGGCTTTGACGCCCGCCGCTCGCTGCCGCCGTTTGCATCAAGCCTTGCCGGTTCGTTCGAGCGCGGCCTGCGCACGCACGACGCACGCCGCGATCATCGCGGGGATGACACGCGGCCCGTGATTGTGCTCTTTGGCGACTGCTTCACGATGTTCAGTGAGCCGCGGATTGGGCGTGCCGCGCGATTCGTGTTTGAGAAGTTGGGCTATCGCGTCGAGCTGGCCGACGCGGGGTGCTGCGGGCGGGCGATGATCTCGATGGGCGCACTGGAGCAGGCGGCGGACATGATCGACGCGACGATCGAGCGGCTGACGCCGTGGATCGAGGATGATCGTGTGCGAGCGATCGTGGTGGCCGAACCGTCGTGCCTGAGCGCGATGAAGGACGACTGGCTGCAACTCAAGCTTCAGTCCCCGCGACGGCTGCGCCGAGCACTCGCGGACAAGTGCTTCCTGCCCGAAGAATTCTTCGAGCGTGGCTGGAAGGAGCATCCACGTCGCGCCATCCTCAACGCCCACGCGGGCGACGTGCTGCTGCACGGGCACTGCCACCAGAAGGCGTTGTGGGGGGCCGAGACGAGCGCGGCCGGTGCGCGGCGCGTCGCGGGCAAGGACCTGTGCGTGCTCGATACCGGATGCTGCGGCATGGCGGGTTCGTTCGGCTACACCGCCGATCGCTATGACCTTTCGCAGCGGATCGGCGGCCTGACGCTCTACCCGGCGGTCGACGCCAAGCCAGACGCGACCGTGCTCGCGCCAGGGACCAGTTGCCGCCATCAACTCCACGACCACGGTTGCGCGGCGATGCACCCCATCGAGTTCATCGCGCAGGCGATGACGTAGCTGCCGCTCGCTGCCAAGCTGCCGCACACCGTTCCAGAATGGCAAACGACCCGGCGCGGGGCCGGGTCGGCTATGAACGCGTAAAACGACCGAGAGGGAACGCGGTGCCGACGGCCTCAGCCGTTGATCGCGGTGACCTTCAGGGCGGTGTAGCGCTGGCGGTGACCGGTCTTGCGCTTCCACGCCTTCTTCTCGCGATACTTGTAGATATGGATCTTGTCACCGAGCACGGTGGGCTCGATGACCTCGGCCGTGACCGACGCGCCGCTGACGTAGGGCATGCCGATCTTGGCGTCGCCGCCGACCTTGCCGACGACGAGCACCTTGTCAAAGGTGATCTTCTGGCCGGCAGTGGCCTGACCCTCGTTGAGGAGGTCGACGAGGATTTCTTCACCTTGAGCGACCTTGCGCTGGCCGCCGGATTCTTCGATGATGGCGTACATGGGGCAAAACTCCGATGCGAAACGGCGTCGAGGCGATGGCCTCGGACGCGGGTCGGAATACTACGCGGGCGACCGGCGGAAGCAAGCGGTCGGTTCCCCGGCGGTTACCCCGCCTGCCGTGTCGCCCCGGACGCAACTTCACCGGCGGAACCGGAGGACTTTGGGCTCCAATTCCTTCCGCATTCCGTACACAAACCGGTTGTTGAGAGCGGGTACTGGCACGATGGGCAGACGCCGCGCTTGAGGCGACGGCGGACTCGGGCAGCAAACGTGAAAGGAGCCAATCCCATGACAACCAGCCAGAAAACCCAGTTGGCGATCACTCCAAACTCAGAAAACCACATATCTTCTCGAAAGCTCGTCGGTGCAAACCAAACAACTGAACTGCCGCCCAAGACGAATGGAAAGCCGCCGCCCCACTCGTGGAATCGGATCGCACCTTTGCCCGCAACGATAACATCATCCAAGTGGCTCCAACTCGCCAACACGCGAGGGTGACCACTCGACCATGAGTCCGGAAACGCGTCGAACGCACCATTAGGCTGGCGATACGCCTCGATCGACGAAACGAGAAAGCCGGTCGTGATCGTTCCGGCCCAGCGGCCGCCGACGGGATCTGCCGGCTTCACAAACGGCCATGGACCAACCCTAACACGAGAAATCTGCTCGCGTTCGACTCGCATGACCACGAGCATCTGCCCAGCGACGATCGCTGCCGAAATCAGCACGGCAAATCCAACCGCCCGTCGCGTCAGGGGCACATCGGTCAACGCTGCGGCACCTTCAAGTTCCGACATAATATTTTATTTATTTCAATATTTGTACGGAATGTGGTTAAAATGAGCAAGCTAATTCACTGACTTGATCTTCAACATCCAGAACATGACACCCATGCGGAATAGTCCTCTGAGTCAGATGACCAGGGGAGGACAGGATTGCGCAGCCTCCCCCACAAGGTGCGCGGCAGGGAGTGAGAAAGGTAGGCATGCCATAACCGGAATTCGTGGTTGTCAAAGTGTGGCTTCTGCATTCTTTGTACGGCGCGGACTGAGTCGAAGTCCCATCGGTGCATTCCCGCCGGTCGACCAAAACGCGAACCTCTGCACTTGTTTCATATCGCGTGAAAGTACAATCAAACGTTCTCTCTTCATTTTTCCAGACACAACCAAGTGATTCCGTGCATGTGTGACCAGCGAGGCACCCGTAGGTCGTGAGTGTGACTGTTCGATCGTAACACACTACCAGAGGCTCATTGTCCGGCCACAAATTTTCGAAACCGAGCTCTTCAAAGTCGATCTCCCTCTGCCGCAACGCCTCCGCCATGGCTTCCACCGAGTCTGACGAGTGCGCCGCCAAAAACTCAGACTCACCCGCGAGCATGTTCAGGACGGCGTCATTCGTTGTTTCAACCCCCGGAATAAGGTCGAATGGGACAACCGCTGCCGGATAGCCCGCCGAGGTCAGATACTGCAAAATCGCCTCGCGATTCGACTGGTCCAACAGTGCCAGCATCGGGTCGCCAGCAAGCAGACCTCGCTCGTAGGCCATCATCCCGTCCAATCCCGCCATGGCGTTGCCGCCGCCGCCAAAGCCGATTGTGCCCTCGGGTTCGATGCCTTCGACCTCGCCGATGAATGCCTCAGCATCGTTTGAGATCGTGGTCCATGCGAAGGCTTGCCACCCGATGTTGCCCGTCGCCGGTCGACGGAACCAGATCGCAGAGATCGAACCTTCGACTCCAGCGGTCGCAGCTCGCGTCGCAAAGAAGCCGATCGTTCGTTCAGCCTGTCCTTCCGACCGCACGATCGGCTGCAAAGTCCAATCACCGATGATGGTCTGGTTCACGGTCAGCCGTGCGGACTGCGCGTTTACAACGCTACACACACACACACACACACGAAGAGCGCGATCGTCAGAGTCTTAACGGTGATCGTCATGTTGATCTCCTTGAAAATCAGACTAACTGCTCCCGTTTGGCTTGTCAAGCCCCGCCGCCGGCTCGATATGGATCAGAACGTCGTACACGCCCGGCTCGGCGGCCCGTACCGCGTCCTTGATGCGGTGCGCCAGCGTGTGCCCGTCGCGGACGCTCATGTCGCCGTTGACCCAGACGTGCATGTCGAGCCAGTGGTGCGTGCCGCTCTTGCGACTGAAGACCTTCTGCACCTTCACCACCCCCGGCACCGCCGCGGCAATGACGGCGGCCCGATGGCCCATGGTGTCTTGCTGCCGGTCGAGCAACTCGCGCACCGGCGGGATGATGAGATGCACGGCGTTGTAGAGGATGATCGTCGATGCGAACAACGCGGCGATGTCATCCGCAGGTGCCCACTTGAAGTACAGGGCGGCGGCGATGCCGATGAACGCCGCGAGGGAGGTGATCGCGTCGGCGCGATGATGCCACGCCTCGGTCGCCATCGCCGTGCTGTCGCTCTTCTGTGCGTTGGCGCGGCCGAGTCGAAAGAGTGTTTCCTTGGTCAGCACCACGCCGACAAGCACCGGCAGCGTCCACCACTCGGGCAAGTGATGGGGCGTGATGATCTCGCGCACGGCTTCGACGCCGATCGCGATGCCCGCGAGGAAGACGATCACCGCGACCACAAGCGCGGCGAGCGGCTCGGCTTTGCCGTAGCCGTAAGGATGCTGCGGATTGACGGGGCGCGCCGCGAGACGCATGCCGCCCCAGATGACGGCCGAGCCAAAGATGTCGGCGAGCGACTCGATGGCGTCGGCGACGAGCGCGTAACTGTTGCCGATGAGCCCCGCGAGAAGTTTGACGCCCGCGAGCGCGATGTTGGTGACCAAGCCCGCGACGACCAGCCGCGTGGCACGGGCGGGAGTCGGTTCACGAACGGCTTTCGTCGCTTGGGATGGCGAGGGCGTCGGCACGGGTTGGGCCGGGGCGTCGGACATGATGACTCTGGAATCGTCGCAGGGCAAAGACGGCGGACAAGTGCGCCGACCTGAGATTGATCGCGACGTGTATCGATCACAAGACGACGGCACCGCCCACACAACCGGCGCACGCCGCGCGACCGCTTCATTCAGCACGCGGCGTCGGCAACTTTTCGCATGCGATTGGCATCCACCGCTCCGGATTTGGATGGTGAGGGTGGATCGCGGCTCTCACGCGGTCCGGCGGAGGAATCACCATGGCGGGCTTGAACGACATCGCTGCTCCACGTCGCGTGCTCGGTGCTTTGGCGTGCGTCGGTGCCGTTGTGCTGGCTGACACCGCTCAGGCGGGGTACTACTCGTCATTTGATTCGTTTGCGAACGGGCAGCAGTTGTCCGCGAATGGCGGCTGGCAGGGTTGGGACAACGTCGCGTCCGCAGCCGGCATCGTTGATTCGAGCCTGTCGTTCTCAGGCGCACACTCAATGCGCGTCGGCGACATATACACCGACGCCGTGCAGCAGTTCAGCGGCGTCACGAGCGGCGTGTGGACCTTCGCCACGCAGCAGTACATCGCCAGCGGTCAGACCGGCTCGACGTATGTGATTCTGATGAACCAGTACGCCGACGGTGCGAACAACGCGTCGGACATGTGGAGTTCCCAACTGAACTTCGATCTGAGCGCGGGCATCGTGCGCGACGACTTCCGCGGCGGGTCAGTCGCTATCGCGTTTGACCAGTGGTCGACCGTCTCGATCAGCATCGACCTGGCCAGCAACATCGTGAGCCAGTACTACAACGGTTCGCTCATCGCGTCGGGCTCATGGACCACCGGTGCCACGTCCGCGCTGCGGGTCGCGGCATTGGACCTCTACACCGGCGGCGGCAACACCGCGTTCTATGACAACGTCGCACTCTCGAACGCCGCGGCGATCCCCGCACCCGGCGTTCTCTCCCTCGCGTCGCTGGGGCTTCTGCTCGCCGGGGCGCGCCAGCGGCGGTGAGCAGAGGCGGGTCAGCGATCGCGAGGTCGAAAAAAGAACCCGGCCCGGGGGCGACCCGGGCCGGTGTTCATTGCTGTGTGGGCACGTTCAACGATTCCGCGATCAGCGACGACGACGGCCGACGCCAAGGAGGGCGATGCCCGCCGCGAGCATGGTGCTCGGAGCCGGGATTGCCAGTTCCTTGAGGTTGAAGACCATCGGATTGTCGCCCGCGAGGTTGATGTCGATCACCATGCCGCCGTTGGCGACACCGGGGGCCCACGCCGCGCCATCAGCGAGCGTGCCACCCGCGAAGGTGACGACGGTACTGTCGGGCGAGTAGGTGGTGGTGGTGAACGGCGGGTTGATGCTGAACCCGGCCGAAAGGGCCTGGTTCCACACCGCGTTGCCGCTGTCGAGCAGAGCCATCTGGAACGCGCTCCAGTTCTGGCCCGTGCTGTTCTTGATGAGTTCGTCGTTGATGACGATGCGGGTCGCGGTGTTGGCGTCGCTCGAAATCTGACGGAACTGGATGAGCACCGGCGAAGGCAGGCCGGTGAACGGATCATTGGCGATAAACTCAGCGAACTTCTGGATCACAAGCGTCCCGGCGGGGGACGGATCCACAAAGAGGCTGACCGTGCCGGGGACGGGCTCGAAAATCTCGGCTTCCCATCCCTGTCCCAGGCTGACGATCGTGCCCGCTGATGCCGAACCGGCAATCAGCGCGACGATCGCGCCCGTGGCGATCTGAATCTTCATGTCTTGACTCCTCTCTACTCCGAACACTTCGAGCGAGGGCGGCACCCGTGCACACGGCGTCGCCTGATCGCTCTTCCAAACAGCCCACACAGACAACCCGGTCAGGCGGAAACCGACCGAGAGGTCCCTTACAGCACCAGTAGGTTATTGGGCTTGAACGGAGGCCGCAAGCCCAAAAGCGCAAAGAAACGGACAAACCAAGGAGAATCCCGGCTTGCCATTTCGTTTGTATTTTGATCTGATCGCTTCTGACGCCCGAATCAGGCTTCGACGGCAGCCGCCTTGTCCTTGGACTGGCGGTCGGCCCGCTTGCGCATGCTCTCGTCGAGGATCTTTTTGCGCATGCGGATCGAAGTAGGCGTCAGTTCGACCAGTTCGTCGTCCTCGATGTATTCGAGGGCCTGTTCGAGGCTGAGCTTGCGCGGGGCCTTGAGAACGACGGTGGCGTCCTTACTGGCGGCGCGGAAGTTGGTGAGCTGCTTGGCGCGGGTGATGTTCACAGTGAGATCGTTGTCGCGGTTGTGCTCGCCGACGATCTGGCCCATGTAGACCTTCTCCTGCGGCGTGACGAACAGGAAGCCGCGATCGGAGAGGTTTTCGATCGAGTACGACGTGACCGTGCCGCCTTCGAGCGATATGAGCACGCCCTGGAGGCGGTGCGGCACTTCCCCGCTGACGGGGCGGAACTCGAGGAACGAGTGGTGCATGATCGCTGCGCCTTGCGAGGCGGTGAGTATCTTGCTCCGCAGGCCGATGAGGGCGCGGCTGGGAATCTCGAAGAGCATGTGCGTGACCTTGTCGCCGCGCGGCTCCATCTTCTTCAGGTCGCCCTTGCGGCTGCCGACAAGTTCCATCACGCTGCCGACCGCTTCATTCGGCGCGTCAATGACGAGTTCTTCGACGGGCTCGTGGGGCTCGCCGTCGATGTCCTTGATGATGACCTCGGGCTTGCCGACGGACAGTTCGAAGCCCTCACGGCGCATGGTCTCGATGAGGATGCCGAGGCTGAGCACGCCGCGACCGGAGACCATGAACTCGTCGGCGCTGCGACCTTGCTCCACGCGGAGCGCGACGTTGTGCTGCAGTTCCTTGTCGAGGCGCTCGCGGATTTGGCGGCTGGTGACGTAGGTGCCTTCTTGACCGCCGAACGGCGAGTCATTGACACGGAAGAGCATCGTCATCGTCGGTTCATCGACGCGGACGGGCGGCAGCGGCTGCGCGTTCTCGGGGTCGGCGATCGTGTCACCGATGTCGACGGTTTCGAGGCCGACGATGGCGCACAGGTCGCCCGCGCTCACTTCCTGCACTTCGGTCCGCTTGAGGCCCTGGAACTGCATGAGCTTGCCGACCTTAGAGTTGACGCGCTTGCCATCGGACTGCTTGAGAATCGCGACCGTTTGGCCGGACTTGATCCTGCCGGCAAAGACACGACCGATGCCGATGCGGCCAACGTAGTCGTTGTAATCCAACGCGGTGATGAGGGCCTGCAGCGGGGCGGCCACGTCGGCGACCGGCGGCTTCACCTTGGTGATGATCGCCTCGAAGATGTCGCGGAGGTTGTCGGGCTTGGTGCCTTCCGCCGGCGGCCAGGTCTTGGTGGCCCAGCCGTCGCGCCCTGAACCGAAAACAACTGGGAAGGTGAGGGCGTGGTCATCGGCGCCGAGTTCGACGAGAAGGTCGAAGACCTCGTCAACAACTTCCTGCGGGCGGCCGTCGGGACGATCCGCCTTGTTGACAATCACGACGGGCTGGAGCCCGGCTTCGAGGGCCTTGCCAAGAACGAACTTGGTCTGAGGCATCGGGCCGTCGAAGGAATCGACGACGAGAAGGCACCCGTCGGCCATGCGGAGGACGCGCTCGACTTCGCCGCCGAAGTCGGCGTGGCCCGGGGTGTCGATGATGTTGATGCGGTACTCGTTGCCATCAAGTCCGACGTAGGAAACCGCACAGTTCTTGGAGAGGATGGTGATGCCGCGCTCGCGCTCGAGCGGGTTGGAGTCCATGATCAGGCCGTGCTGGCCGCCTTCGAGTTTCTCGAGTTCGCCGGAGCGGAAGTTGCCCGACTGCTTGAGAAGGTTGTCGACGAGCGTGGTTTTGCCATGGTCGACGTGGGCGATGACGGCGACGTTGCGGATGAAATGGTTGACGGCGGTGGTCATGGTGGTCACTTCTGGCCCGCCGACGGCGGCGGGTCGGGACAGCGTTTGTGTCATGTACGGCGACTTTCGCGGCTGGGCGTTCGGCGATCCTAGGTCGGACGCAGGCTGAAAGCGCGAAGCGAGAGGCACTTGGACATTCGGTACGCGGAGCGTGAGATGACGAGGAACGGACTCGCGTACGCTGACCTGTCGCCGAACGGACGCCACCATGTCGAACGGGCCGAGCACGATGACCATGAACGCCACGAGTGACGCCGCCGTCTTCACCACCGATCTGTCGCTGCCGGATCGGCGGGGCGGCAAGGTGCGCGATGTCTACACGCTCGACGCCGAGCGTCTGCTTGTCGTTGCAACCGATCGAATCTCGGCGTTTGACGTGGTGATGCCGACGCCAATCGCGGGGAAAGGGCGATTGTTGACCGCGATGAGTCTTTTCTGGCTGCGGTTCATTGAGTCGCGAGGAATCTGCCAGACGCACCTCCTGGGTGACGATGTCGCCGCGGTCCCATCGTCGGCGTTCAAGGGCGCGACGACGCGCGAGATGCTTCGTGGCAGGATCATGATCGCCAAACGCTGCCGCGTCGTGCCCATCGAATGCGTCGTACGCGGCTATCTCGAAGGCTCGGGGTTGAAGGAGTATCAGGCGACCGGCGCGGTGTGCGGCGTGCGCCTGCCCGACGGCTTGAAGCAGTGCGATCGACTGCCGCAGCCGATTTTCACGCCAGCGACAAAGGAGGAGATGGGCAAGCACGACGAGAACATCTCGTTCGAGCGTGCGAGCGAAATCGTTGGTGCTCCGATGATGACGCGCCTGCGCGAAATGAGTCTGGCGATTTACAACGCCGCCGCCGAGCATGCGCTGGCCCGCGGCATCATCATCGCGGATACGAAGTTCGAGTTCGGCGTGCCGATGAGTGATGGCGGCGATGCTGCCGGCGAACCGATCTTGATTGACGAAGCGCTGACACCCGACAGTTCTCGCTTCTGGCCGGCCGAGACGTATGCATCGGGACGGGCCCAGCAGAGCTACGACAAGCAGTACCTGCGAGAGTACCTCGAGTCTCTCGTCGCACGCGGCGTGTGGAACAAGCAGGCACGGGGGCCGGAGTTGCCGACGGAGATCGTGGCGGCGACACTTGGGAAGTATGAGGCAGCGCTGAACACGTTGACTGCGTGACGCGAACGGGGAGACCGATGAACCACAGTTTCAAGTGCCTGTCGCTGGCGGCACCGCTGCTGCTCGCACTTCTGATCGGCGGCGGATGTCAGCACGCTGGACGCAGCGAATGTGCCAGCACGGCGCGAGCGAACGCCGCCAACTCCCCCACCGCCAGCGAACCTTGGTACGAGCCGGAGGTCTGCGCGTTCGAAGAGTCGGATCGCAAGTCACCGCCGGAGCCCGGGCAGGTTCTCTTCATTGGCAGTTCGAGTTTTCGGTTGTGGAAAACGCTCGCCGCGGACATGGCCCCGATGCCAATCCTCAATCGCGGCTTCGGCGGAGCGAAGACGCCTGATGTGCTCGCCGTCTTCGACCGCGTCGTGCCCGCGTGCCGCCCCGCGATCATCGTGTACTACTGCGGCGATAACGATCTGGGCATCGACAACACCGACGACCAGAGCGTGGTGCGGAACTTCATCGCGTTCGACGAACGCGTGCGGGCGCTCTGGCCCAAGACGCGCGTCTACTTCGTGGCGATCAAGGCGAGCGTGCAGCGCTGGAACAACTGGCCCGCGATGAAGCGGGCCAATGAGGCGATTCGCGCATACTGCGAACGCACGCCGGGCCGCGGCTTTCTCGACATCGTCCCGCCGACGCTGCGGGCCGACGGCACGCCTGATCCCGCACTCTTCGAAGAAGACGGTCTGCACATCAACGCGTCGGGGTACACGAAGTGGACGAGTGTGGTCCGCCCGCGGCTGATGGAGGCATGGGAGCAGGTAAAGCAGGAACGATGATCGTTCAGTTCATCACCATCGCCACGCTGCTCACCATGCCGACGCCCTGCTGGTCCATCGCCGCGGCGTAGTTGAGGATGCTCACCGTCTGCGGGTCGACGGCCTTCATCGTCGCAACAAGATTGCCCAGCGAGCACCAGCGCGTCGGGTTCTGCTGCCACGACATTGCCGCAATCAAATCATCAATCTTTTTCTCGCGGAGCATGTTGAGCATCTCCTTGTCGTGCGCGAAGACACGATTGCGGAACTGCTCTGGCTCAGAGCCTTCGCCCGCGAGGGCCTGCTGGTCGCCGAACGCCGGACCGACATGCGAAAGATCCGCCGAAGAGACGATCAGCGTCTTGCCCGGCAGGGTCTTGAGGCTTTCGCGGAGCGCGTCAACGAACGTCTGCACCGAGATGCCCTTGCCGTCGTAACTTTCACCCGCGTTGACGGTCGGATCGTGGATCAGCGCGCCGAAGACCTTGGGGAAGTTGCCGCTGTCGTCGGCCCCGATGCAGTGCTGTATCCACGGGATGTGCAGTTCGATCGAGTGCTCGCGCTCGTGGTCGTAGCGATTCTCGAAAATCGCATCGCCCAAGCGCTGACGCAACTGCGCGACGAGCGCCGTGTCGAGTTCGCACAAGCCCAGCGGCGTCTGATAGCCCTTGTCACAGCCAACGACCCCGGTGCCTTCGCCAAAGTGGTTCGTACCAAGGACGACGATGCGGTCCGGGCGCTCACACACGCGCAGGCGGCCATACGTCGATGCGTAGTTCATCCAGCCGCGCGGATAGTCCAGGTGCGGCGCGACGATCGCCTTGGGCAATGTGTCGAATGACGGATTCTCGGCGGTTTCGAGGGCCTTGGCGATCCACTCATCGAACGCCTCGCGGAGTTTCGTCGCGCCCAGTTCCTGCTTCTGGTCGTCGCTGGCCTTCGCGAATCCTTCCTCCCCAAGTTCCTGCATCACCAGCGCGTCGGTGAACGCGACCGTGCTGGCGGGCGGCAGAATTGGGTTGCTATCAAAATCCAAACGCATCTTGGCAACCAGAGCCTCAAACCGCGGCGAGTAGAGCAGGCACGCATCCTCAAGCTGCATCACGATTTGCTGCATCACCTCGCGATTGAGACCACGACCGACCTCGGCGACGACCTGATCGAGATTGCGCGTCCCGTCGAGCAGCGGCAGGATGAACTGGGCCGCCGGCGCAAGCATCACGATCTTGTCTGATATCTGCTTGGCGTCCGCGAGGCCGAGGGCGACCTGGTCGCCGACTTGGGCGGGGAAGCCTCGCACCGGACGTAGGCGGGGTGTGACCAGTGCGGGGTTGGAGGGGTCAAACTGGGGAAGTTGAGGCTGATTCTCTGTCATAGGGAGTGAGTCTAGGTCGTTCCCGGGCGGTCTCCGGGGTCGGCGGGAAGGATTTGTCGCTGGATTTCGCTCCGAGGTTCGCTACCATTCCGGCCCGGCACCGGGAGGCAGATTCTCCATGTGCCGCGCAACCGCAGACACGTCTTTGAAGGCAGAACTCCGATGAGCACCGCACTGAAGCCCGGCCAGAAGATTGACCTCACCGTCACCTCGCTCCCCCGCGCCAAGGGCGACGCCGACACCATCGAGCGCCTGATGCGGCTCGACCCGGCCAACAAGAAGGCCCTGCGCACCGCCGCCCGCAAACGCGGCCAGCGCGTCATCATCTACAACCGCGGCAATCGCGACTGGGTCAAGCGTGAGAAGTGCGCCCGCGTCGTCCGCCTCGAAAAGGGCGCGAACTGGAGCATGACCTACACCGCCGACCTCGCCAACGAGTTCGCGGCCGTTGGCTCGTTCCTCGACATCAAGAACGCCAAGTAAGGCGCTTGGGTCGCGTGCCTCTGCCGGCGACGACCTCATCAATCTGAATCTCTCGCCGGCGGCCTCCGGGTCGCCGGTGTTGTTTTTGGCACACGCAAAAGAAGCCCCGCGTCGATCGTGAGTCGACGGCGGGGCCCTGCGATCGGCGACGGAAGGTGTGCGCGTCGTCCGCCGCCGCAAGAGTGGCGCGAGGAACACCTGAGCGTGGTTCGAGCGGGATCAGCGTTTGAGCAGGTTCAGCCGCGGCGGCGCTTGGCGACCAGCCCGGTGGCGAACGCGGCGAGCGCGAGCGAACCCGGCGCGGGAACGTGATGGAGCGGGCCGACAGGATTGTGCTTCTCGTCGGTCCACCACCAATAGTACTTAGGCGATTCGCCGGTGTATTCGATCCGCACGCTGATGAACGAGCCGGGGTCGATGCCGAGTTGCCCGGCCTTGGCGACGAGGCTGCCGCTGAACGTGGTGTTCGAGTTGGTCCAATCGTCCTGGCCGCCGCCAGGCTTGATGCGCCCGCCGGAGATGCCTGTGATCGTGCACTTGGTGTCGTTGTAGAGGCCAAAGTGCCAGTCAAACGTCTTCACCATCGTGTCGTTCTTGAAGTTGTTGCCGATCGCGGACTGGGCGTCGGCACTCGATGTCGCGGTGGAAACGAACGCCACGGCGAGGACACTCGCAAAAAGCGAAGCGAACGAAACGGACGTCGCGGACGTTGCGGGGCGTTGGGCGTTCATTGGCGTGTCTCCCTTGTGCGGATCGTCGGAGCGACGACCGCGACACTTTGAGAACGCGATCCACGAGGGAGCCTCACGCGATGATCAAAGAAAAGTAAAACTCAAGCGCATCCGACCGCTGGGCGGCGTCTGGCTGCACACTCATCTGACACGGAGCACCGGTCAATCTCGGGCGTGCCTGCGGTGGCCCGGGTCTCTAAGCCGGGCCGAAAATTGCCTATTTTCATGGCTCAGCGGCCCGCCCCGGAGGTTCGGGCCACCACGAGACGCCTCCTTTTGGACGGCGATCCGTCCGAGACGATCAAGAGTCTCAGAGCGAACGCTTGCTCGTGTCAGACGAATGAGCCGCACGTTCTCGCGAGGGCTGCATCAACCATGGATGACGACCCGCTGGACTCGTGCCGCCGGGCTCCCGGGGTTGTTGATGAGGTCGCATATCTCGCGGCAACAGGCCCGCTGGCCCGGCCAGACGAACTCTGTCGCGACGTCCGCATCAGGCACCCAGCGATAGGCGTCGTGCTCCTCGTTGAGGACCGGCGTCCAGTCGTGCGGCACGAGGACCGCGAAGCGCGGGCTGAGCATCACGCAGTCCCTCCGCGCGATGTAGTACGGATGCACCTGCTCCAACGCCCACATCGCGAGCGCGTCGGCGGCGGCCAGCCCCACTTCTTCCTTCAGCTCGCGGATGGCGGCGTCGAGACTGGTTTCGGCAGTCTCCGGGGTTTCGTGCGTATGCCCCATGATCGGCTGCCACGTGCCGCGCAATGGCTCTTCGACCCGGCGGAGTTGCAGGAACTCGATCGCGTCGTGATGCACACGCGCGACGAAGACATCGACGACATCCGTGCGGAGACGGGCACTCATGGGTGATTCTCCGCCAAGCGATTGGCTGCGAGGCTTCTGAGATCGACGAGGCCACCCAGCGGCCCCGCCTTCACCAGCGTCTCTCGCCATTCGGCATCGGGAACGCTGTCGGCGACGATGCCCGCACCGACGCTGTAGCGGAGCGTGCCGCAGATGTCGTCGGCGGGGGCAATTGAGGCATCGGCGGCAGCCGCCGCGTGCGAGACCCCTTCAATGAGGGCGGTGCGGATGGCGACGCTGAGGGTCATCGAGCCATCGGCGCGGATGTGGATGCCACTGCCGCAGTAGATGCCGCGGGGCTCGGGTTCGAGTTCATCGATGATCTGCATGGCGCGGATCTTCGGTGCGCCAGTGACGGAGCCGGCGGGGAACGTGGCCGCGATGAGGTCAGCGGCATCGCACTCGGGACGAAGCGTGCCCGAGACTTGTGCGATGGCCTGCCACACGCCGCCGGCGGCATTGTCGTGGCGCTCGATGCGGCGCGGTACATCCACGCGCACACTGCCGACGTCGCACACGCGGCCGAGATCGTTTCGCATGAGGTCGACGATCATCGCGAGTTCGGCACGATCCTTCTCGCTTGCCTCGAGTTCTTCCAGCGCGCCGGGGACACACGGGCGCGTGCCCTTCATCGGGCGCGTGACGACGCGACGGCTGGCGGCGTCGTAGTCGAGGAAGAGTTCCGGACTGAGCGAGAGCATCGCGAGATGCCGCGTGCCGCCGCCGGTGAGCGGCTCGGGCGGGGCTTCGACGTACATCGCAAAGGGCGGGTCGGCGCGATCGGCAAGCGTCGCGAACGCGGCACGCGGCGAACCTTCGAAGGGCGCGACGAGCGTGTGGGCGAGGTTGACCTGGTAGCAATCGCCGTCGCGGATGTAGTCGAGGACGCGCTCGACGCCAAGGGTGTAGCCGGCGCGACCCCATGGCGAGGTTGCGCTCGTCGCAGTGGAGGCACTGAGACGCGATCCAGAGCCATCGCTTCTCGGTGGCACGGCGACGGCATCGGAAGCATGCCGGACCTCGCGAAGCAGAATCAGCGGCCATCCGGTCGATCGCGGCCGGCGCGCCGCAGCCGCGGGCTCAAGCAGTCGCCCGATGTCGTAGGAAAGCCAGCCCGCCCACGAGCCACCATGGCGGATGGCGGCTCGGACCGGGCCGAGTGGGTCGGCAGACGACCTCTCAGCCACAAAGCCATCTGCATCATTGACTTGCGACAAAATCCCGCCGTAACGTCCAAACGCGTTTGGCGGGTCAAACCGGAGCGTCTCCCCGGCACCAAGGACGACAGGCGTGCCGTCGGGTTCGCGCAGGGCGATGAGGCCGCCTGAAACCCCAGATCGTGCGGCGTGGAGCAGTCGCGACCAGCCCGGCGCCTGCGCAAGGCCCGGCGGGACCGGTTCTTTGGAGCGTTCCAGCGAGGTGGCGGCGGGTGCGGGCACGCGTGATTGTTCGCACGGAGCCAACGGGTCACGCGCGCGAAAACCTCGAAAAACCGCTTTTGTCTTACCTACACTTCCTGCCCTTGCGATGTCGCCTCGGCGGCGTCGTGACGGCAAACCCGACGGACCATCGTGGGTGTCGACAAGGGTCTTCCTTGCCGGGCACTGCGACTGGTTGAGACGCCAAAGCCGCGATGCCTTGGTCGCGGGACGAGTGTTGATGAGACCGCGCCGACGGGCCACAAGCCCGGCGGCATCCTCGGCGAGCCGGGGATGCGAGGCGGGATGGAGAAACTTGGTTGCGTCACGGTCTGGGGACAGACCGCGTGCGGCAGCCGGGGAAGTGCTCGAACGAACAGGAAGGTCATGAACATGCCCAAGCCCGCGATGAAAACCCCCAAGATCACCCACTCCGGGACCGCTGTCGCCAAGAAGGCGATCAAGAAGGTCGCGAAGAAGTCGGCCGGCGTCGGTGTCGGCCCGGCTCCGACCCTGCGCAACAAGCCTGGCAAGATGGTGTACTACTTCGGCAAGACCAAGACCGAGGGCGAAGCCAGCATGAAACTGCTGCTGGGCGGCAAGGGTGCCAACCTCGCCGACATGACCAGCATCGGTCTGCCGGTGCCCCCGGGCTTCACGATCACGACCGACACATGCGCGGCGTACTACAAGGCCGGCCAGCGCTTGCCGCACGGCCTGATGAATGAAGTCCACAAGAACATCGCGATGCTCGAGAAGGAATCGGGCAAGAAGTTCGGCAGCAACGACACCCCGCTGCTTGTGTCGGTTCGCTCGGGCGCGGCTGTCTCGATGCCCGGCATGATGGACACCATCCTCAACCTCGGCCTGACCGACGCGGCGACGGAAGGCTTGGCGACGAGCACCAAGAACCGTCGCTTTGCATATGACGCGTATCGCCGTCTGATCAACATGTTCGGCGACGTTGTGATGGGCGTGGACCACCACCACTTCGAGGTCGCGTTCAAGAACATCAAGACTAAGTATCGCGTGCAGGAAGACACCGACGTCCCCGAGCAGGGCATTGTCGATCTGTGCAACGAGTACAAGTCGATCTACAAGAAGCACGTCGGCGAAGAGTTCCCGCAGAACCCGTTCAAGCAGCTTGAACTCGCGATCGAAGCGGTGTTCAAGAGCTGGAACGGCGATCGCGCGATCTCGTACCGGCGCATCGCGGGCATCCAGGGGCTCAACGGAACTGCCGTGAACATCCAGTCGATGGTGTACGGCAACATGGGTGACGACTCGGGAACGGGCGTCGCCTTCACCCGCAATCCCGCGACCGGCGAGAACCACTTCTACGGCGAGTACCTCATCAACGCCCAGGGCGAAGACGTGGTCGCTGGCATCCGCACGCCGCTGCCGGTGGACGAGATGCCCAAGTGGAACAAGAACGTCTACCAGCAGTTGTTGAAGATCAAGGCCAAGCTCGAGAAGCACTATCAGGACATGCAGGACATTGAGTTCACCATCGAGCGTGGCGAACTCTTCATGCTCCAGACGCGCAACGGCAAGCGTGCCGGCACGGCCGCGGTGAAGATCGCGTGCGAAATGGTGCGTGAGCGACTGATCGACGAGAAGACCGCGATCCTGCGCATCCCCGCGGGCGACCTGACCCAGCTCCTGCTCCCGTCCTTTGACAACACTCAGAAGAAGGGCGCGGAACTGCTGACCCGCGGCATCCCGGCGTCGCCCGGCGCGGCCGTCGGCAAGATGGCATTCACGGCACAGGAAGCCGTTGAGCGTGCGCACAAGGGCGAGAAGGTCATTCTGGTCCGCAAGGAGACCAGCCCCGAGGACGTCGAGGGCATGCACTCGGCGGCGGGGATTCTCACCAGCACCGGCGGACGCACCAGCCACGCGGCGGTGGTCGCCTGCGGCTGGGGCAAGTGCTGCGTCGTCGGCGCGGGCGAACTGAACATCGACCCCGAGGAAGGCATCGTCAAGGTCAACGGCAAGATCATCAGCCGCGACGCGATTATCTCGATCGACGGCAGCACAGGCGAAGTGATGTTCGGACCGATCGCGACCGTCGAGCCCAAGCTGAGCGGCGATTTCGCTCAGGTCATGAAGTGGGCCGACAAGTATCGCACCATCGGCGTTCGCACCAACGCGGACACCCCGGCAGACGCGCAGCGCGGACGCGACTTTGGCGCCGAAGGCATTGGCCTCTGCCGCACCGAGCACATGTTCTTCGAGGGCGATCGCATCCGCGCGATGCGTGAGATGATCCTGGCGGACAGCAAGGACGCCCGCATCAAGGCCCTCAACAAACTGCTGCCGTATCAGCGCGAAGACTTTGTGGGCATCTTCAAGAGCATGAAGGGCCTGCCGGTGACGATCCGCCTGATCGATCCGCCGCTGCACGAGTTCGTGCCGCACGAGGCCGATCAGCAGAAGGAACTGGCGAAGATCATGGGCATCAGCTACGAGAAGGTCCGCACGCGCGTGGCGATGCTCCACGAGGCGAACCCGATGCTGGGCCATCGCGGCTGCCGCCTGTGCGTGACCTATCCCGAGATTCTTGAGATGCAGGTGACGGCCATCGTCGAAGCGACGATCGACTGCATCCGAAGCAACATCAAGGCACTTCCCGAGATCATGATCCCGCTCGTCGGCACCCGCAAGGAGTTGTCGGTGCTGCGCGGCGAGGTCGAGGCGACGATCGCCAAGGTCAAAGAAGAGCAGGACTACAAGCCGCGTCTGGACATCAAGATCGGCACGATGATCGAAATCCCGCGTGCGGCCCTCACGGCCGACGAGATCGCCAACGACGCTGACTTCTTCTCCTTCGGCACCAACGACCTGACCCAGATGACGTTCGGCTATTCGCGCGACGACATCAACACCTTCCTCCCGGATTACCTGCACCGCGAAATCCTGCCGGGCGATCCGTTCGTCTCGCTGGACCAGGGCGGTGTCGGCCAACTCGTGAAGATGGGCATCGAGAAGGGCCGCAGCGTCAAGGGCGACCTCAAGGTCGGAATCTGCGGCGAGCACGGCGGCGACCCCAAGAGCGTGCACTTCTGCCACAAAGTCGGCATGGACTACGTGTCCTGCTCGCCGTTCCGCGTGCCGATCGCGCGTCTTGCGGCGGCTCAGGCGGCGCTCATGGCCGAAAAGAACGACTAAGGTAAAAGCCTCAGTCAAACTGGCCTGAGTCACAGCCTTCTGAGTCCGAAAACGCTCTCACCCCCCACGGAAACGTGGGGTTTTTCTTGCGCTTGGTGGTTCGCCTGACGGGGTTTTTCCCTGATCTTTGTGTGCAAGATCAGAAGCCTGACAGGAAAGTCATCGGTTGATGTAACATGGATGGAGTGACGTCGATCTTCTGGACGGCCTGAGGGGCGCGAACGGGACGATCGCGATGCGGCTGAGCGAAGGATTTCTGTCGATCGACGAGCACGGGATGATCCGGGCGATCGATCCCTTTGCGCAGGCGATCACCGGCTTCACGCCCGAAGAGGTCGTCGGCAGAAACGTCGCGCTGCTTGTGCGACGCGGCGTCGGAGAGACACACGACTTCGACGTCGCCACACTCGGTCCGGGCCACGCGGTTCTGGTGGGCGCGGAGCCGCCGGTCGCTTGGCAAACTCGGCACGGTCGCGAGATGGACGTGACCATCACGCCGGGCAAGGAACGATCGGGGCTGCTCTCGCTCTTCGCGGTGTCGGTGCGGCTGCGCGTGCCGAACGAGGATAACGACGAGCGAATGGCGGACCTTTTCCAGCACGCAAGCGCGGCGATGCACTCGGCCGACGCGGCGGGACGGATTGAACTCGTCAACGACGCCTGGCTGCGCATGATGGGGTATCAGCGCGACGAAGTTGTCGGGAGATTGAGCCGCGACTTCGTCTGCGACCCGGACGCGTGGGAACGCACGATCGCCGCACTACGGACCAACGGCTTTGTGCGAGGCGCGGAACTGCTTGCGAGACGAAAGGACGGCACGGTCATCTCGATCCTCGTCGATTCGACGGCCGCCACCGACGAACACGGCGTGGCCTATACACGGACGATGATCCGCGACATCACGGAAATCCGATCTATCGAACGAACGATGCGCTTGCAGGTCCACGGACAGGCGGCGGGAGTCGTCGCGCAGACCTTGGGCGGGCGTCACGCCAGCGTGATCGAATTGATCGGGCGAGCCGGGGACGCCGACGCGGTTGGCATATGGCTCCCCGACGGTGCCCGCGGTGTTCTGCGGGTGGGGCCGCGTTGGTTTGCGCCGCGATTGCGAGGAAGTTCGTTTGAACGGGCGACCGGCGTGATTTCCTTTGCACGCGGCGTGGGTCTTCCGGGCAGGGTGTGGCAGTCGGGAACGCCGGTCGTCATCTCCGATCTCCGATTTGACAGCAACTACCTTCGCCAGCGTGAAGCCGGCGAGGCGGGCCTGGTCGGCGCGGCGGCATTCCCGCTGCGCCGCGACGACGAAACCCTCGGCGTTATCGACTTCTACTCGGATGAAGTCATGATCGGCGACGACAACGTGCTGCGCGAACTCTCGCGGCTCGGAGAGACGCTCGGGCCGCTGATGTGAGCACCGATGTGTCGTCTCGTTGGACCATCACCTACGATGGGCGATCATCCAGAAATCGTTCTCGCCATGCGGGATTGGGGAGTTCGCAAGACTCTGCCGCCCCAAACCAGCGTCGCCTCCGTGCGGCGATGTAGTCGTAGACCCGATCTCGTAACGGGCGCGGCACGCATCGCAGCACCACAAGCCATCGCCATGGCGGCGACAGACGGGACGCGACACGGAGCGCCGCGTCGGAACGGGTGAATACGCCGTCCTCATCGACCAAGACGAACGTGCCCGCCGACGCGCCTTGGCCCGCTGCTGGCACGAGCAGTGTCGCCGTCGGTGAGCCGAGCGCCGAAAACCTGAAGACCGCCGCGTGATCGTGGCGAAGGACAAATCGCACACACCGATCGCACAAGCCGCACTCGGCGTCGTAGAAGATGATCGGCGGTTGCGGCACGATTCACTGTACGCGAACATTCGGGCATCTCGCGAGCGGACGTCCTCCGCAACTGGTCGATACTCTCGGAGGTACACTGGGGTATGCGTTCTTCGCCGCTTCTCCCCGTCGCGTGTCTTCTGCCGATTGGTGTCGGCGGGTGCTGCATGATTCGCGATGCGTGTTCACCAAGTGCCAAGCCAGAGGCGAGCGCCACATCCAGCGAAGCACCAGGCTCTGCAAGGCGCGCACACTCGCCGGCAGTCGCGGCCCCGGCGTTGGCCGACGAACGCCCGAGTGATCTACCCGGGTTGCATAACGTCGTCGCGTATCACGAAGGGTTCTATTCCGGCGCGGCACCAGAAGGTCGCGTGGCGTTCGAGACCATGTACGCGATGGGCGTCCGCACAGTGATCTCGGTGGATGGAGCGGTGCCAAACGTCGAGGCCGCAAAGGCCGCGGGGCTTCGCTACATCCACTTGCCAATCGGCTACAACGGCTTTGACCAAGAGCGGCGGCTTCAATTGCTGCGAGCGACGCGTGACGCGATGAATGACGGCGGCGTGTATATGCACTGCCACCACGGCAAGCACCGTTCGGCCGGCGCGGCGGCGGCGGTTGCGGCGGGACTCGGATGGATGACGCCCCAGCAAGGCGTGGCACGCATGAAAGTCTCCGGCACCTCGCCAAGTTATGAAGGCCTGTATGCGTGTGCCAACGACTCGACCGTGATTGGCGCAGAGGTGATCGACCGCGTGCCCGCCGAGTTTCCTGAGGTGTGGAAGCCCGCGACTTTCGTGCATCAGATGGTGGAGATCGACGAGGCAGCCGATCAACTGAAACTGATCGAGAAGGCTGGTTGGTTATCGCCGAAGGACCACCCCGATCTCGTCCCTGCGGCCGAGGCGGCGCGACTCGTTGACCACCTCCGCGACGCGGCGGCGGGCGAACGAGCGAAAAAGGAGCCTGCGGAGTTCGCGACCATGTTGCTGGCGTCCATGCACGAGGCCCAACGACTTGAGGGCTTGCTCGCGAGATCGCCGACGGACTCGGCGACGGCGACTGCGGCATTCAAGGTCGTCGTCGCGTCGTGCAAGGACTGTCACGCGAAGTATCGAGATTAGAGGCTGTCCCCAAACGTCGTGAACCCTGCGGAAAACACACCTGGAAACCAGGTTCTGGGATTAACCTCTCGCCTCGCGGCGGGGCAAGAACGAGCGTACAAGACGGGGTGGCGAACCAATGAAGCGGGCAATGGACGTCACGCCTTTCTGCCAATCCGGTGCTGAATCCGATATCCTCGCCGCGTTGCGATGCTCCCCCGCGTTGACTTCTCCCCCGACCGAGGCTTGACTCCACCCGTGCCCGACGCGATACACACAGCCGCCGTGCTTTTCACGGCCTTTGAGCCCAGCGGCGACGACCACGCGTCGGTGGTTATTGCGGAGTTGCGCCGGCGCCATGCTTCACTCGCGATCTACGCCTGGGGCGGACCCAAGATGGAAGCCGCGGGCGCGACGATCGTCGAACGCACGGGCGATGACGCCGTCATGGGCATGCCCGGTCTCAAAAAGATCCACGAGCACACGCGGATCAACGCCCGCATCGATCGCTGGCTCGCGACCAACCACGTCTCGTTGCATGTGCCCGTCGATTCACCCGCCGCCAACTTCCCAATCTGCAAGATCGCGCGCAAGCGCGGCGTGCGTGTGGTTCACCTCGTCGCGCCGCAGGTCTGGGCCTGGGGGCAATGGCGGATCGCCAAGCTCCGTCGCCTCACCAACCACCTCATGTGCATTTTGCCGTTCGAGCAGGAGTGGTTCCGCAAACGCGACATCCCCGCGACGTTCATCGGCCATCCGCTGTTCGACACGCCCGCCGACACTGCGGCTCTGGACGCCGCCGGCGCGCATCTGGTCCCCGGCTCGCCCAAGATCGCGATCATGCCCGGCTCGCGGCCCAAGGAAATCGAGCGAAACTTCCCCGTGCAGCTCGACGCCTTCCGCCGCCTCTACGCCGATTTCCCGAAGGTGACGGGCCTCATCGCCGCCACGCGCCCCGCAGTAGAGCGACGCCTGCGCCAGATCGCCGACAAGATGGGCGGCTGGCCGGACAATCTCTATTCCATCTCCGGCCAGACCGACGCCGTCGTGCGATGGTGCGACGCGGCGCTCGTCGTCAGCGGCACCGTCACGCTGCAGATCGCCAAACAGCGCAAGCCGATGGTGATCCTTTACAAGTCCAATCGATTGCTCTACTTGCTCATCGGGCGAGCGTTCGTCGCGACGCGCTACTTCACGCTGCCCAACCTCATCGCCGGGCGGCGCGTCGTGCCTGAGCTCATTCCATACTCCGGCGACGGCGCGATGCTCTACGACGAAGCACGCAAACTGCTCTCAAGCGAGCAGGAAATGCAGCGCCAGCGCGAAGCGCTGGATGCGGTGTGCAGGTCTTTCGACGGCACGCACGCGGGCTCGGCGGCGTCAGACGTCATCGAACGAGAGTTGGACTTGGTGCTCGCCTCGACGACATCCTGATCACTCAAGACGCTCCAGCCCGATCTCGCGACAATTTCGAACGATCGAAACATCGGTGCGAACGCGCTCGAAATCAGAAACCGATATCAGTTGCAGAATCCTGCTTGACAACCGATCGGGGGGGGGTAGGCTGTTGCTCGTGCCGTGCGTTCTCCGGATGTTGTTGAGTTCTCTCGACCATTCACGAGGAGATGTCATGATGCGCTTCACTTTCAGGTCTTTTGGTGTCGCGGGAGCCACAGTGTGCTTGGCGGCCGCGTCCGGCGCAGTCGTTGGCTCAGAATCGATACGGCTCGAGTCGAGCGTACAACTGGGCCGCGAGGATGTGGCGATGCTTTCGCCGCGTCCCAGTGCGAGAGTGACTCTGATGCTCGGTGCCTTCGACCGCCTCGTCAGTATCGATACCACCGAACAACGACTGTCCGAAGAGGGCTCGCTCTACCTCCATGGCAAGGGCCTTGCAGCGCACGGCAGCGTCGGCACGCGAGTCGAACTTGGCATGAGCATCGACGTTTCCCAAGCAGGGCAATGGTCTGCTGTTGAAACCGGCGGCGAACGCTGGCTCGTTTCGTCTCTCGGAGGCATTCTGAGAGTCGAGCGGAGCAGCGACAACAGCGTTTCGGCGTTTTCGGCCGACGGTTCACTCATCGCCACGGTGGTTTTGACCGGTGATTGGTCCACGCTTCAGAGTGAGAGCATGAACGGCGAGTATCTTTCCGCCGAAGAAGTCGTCGTGACGGCTCTTGCCGCGCCAGTCGAGGCTCTTCCGGCACACTGCCAACTCAGCGAAGCCGACTGCTGGAATCGCGCAGTATCCTCCTGTGGCGGAGCGGACAAGGTCGCTGCATACAGCTACGAGTGCTCGCAGGATCCGCCGAAGTTCAAGTGTGCGTTCTCATGCGGCGGTGCGAACCCGATCTAAGTCCTCGCGCATCGTCAGGTCGCACATGCCGCCGCAACGCGAGATCAACTGCGTCGCGGCGTTTTCAGTTTTCGCGCTGGCTCGGTCGTCTCTTCCATGTCATACGGATCGCCGCTGAAACGGAGGCGTCTCGTGGTGGCCCGAACCTCCGGGGCGGGCCGCTGAGCCTAGGAAAACAGGCGATTCTCGGCCCGGCTCGGAGATCCGGGCCACCAAAGGCACGCCCGAGACTGACCGGTGATCGGTATCACTGCATCGTTTGTGCCATCATCGCAAATGTTGCCAACTGCCCAAGCGTGAACGCGACGACGATCGCGTGAACGCCGACGCCGAACGTCGCGACGCTACTGCCGAGTTGCAGTTTGCGGCGTCCGACGATCTCGCACAGGAGGATCACGCATGAGATCATTGCGAACTTCAGCGCGACCAGCCCCGGCAGCCCCGCCGCCTGCAAGACATTGTTCGCGATGGCGTTGAGTTCCTGTCCGCCCAGCGTCAGGACCACGGCGGTCAGCAGCACGTCGATCGCGCCGCCAAGTACCAAGAGCGGATAGAGCGTGGGGTAAAGGACCGGGCGGGTGAACACGTCGCACCTCCGGACAAGAAAGCCGCGGGCCCAACGTCCGTGCGCGCCGAGCATTGCACCCGGCGATCTCCCAGGCCCGGTTGGCCCGCCCGATCACTCGACCTTGATCGTCAACTTCTCTCTCACCATTCGTTCGATGTCGCCGACGGTTGCAGCGTCACCGGCGACATTCCCGAGCCATGCCGCCGACTGGGCCGCCGCTTGACGTGCGAACATCCCCACGCCGTCAACCGTCCGCCAACCCGCGTCGCGGGCCGCACGCAGGAGTGGTGTTTCGATTGGTGAATATACGGTATCCATGACGAGCGGCGGTGTGCCGCCGCGTGCCGCGATCTCGCGTTGGAGCGCCCCCACGTCGAGGGGTGACTCTGCGGGCAGCGGGCCGCCCTTCATGCCTATCGGCGTGCAGTTGACGTACGCCGCGACTTCTCCGCGCACTGCGTCGGCAAGCGCCGCCCCATTGATCGTCGCGCCCGCGCGCAACACACCGCGGCCGCTCAGCGATCGCGTCAACTCCTCCGCCAACGCGATCGCCTTCGACGCCGTGCGATTGAAAATCGTCACCCGCGCGCCCTCGCACGCCAGACCAGCGGACACCGCCCGCGCGACGCCCCCCGCGCCAAGCACGCCAAAGGACTTTCCTTGGATCCCGCCGCCGACGGGGTCGCGTGACCCGCCCATCGCTTCACGCAACGGCGACACCGCCGCTTCGATGTCCGTGTTCATCACGCGTGCCCCACGCACGCCGCTCGCGCCGTGCTCATCATGTCCGTCGCGTTCAATCACCAGCGTGTTTGCCGCACCGATCGCGTCCGCAATCGGGTCGATCTCCCACCCACGCTCGCGCGCCAGCCGAACCAGATTCTCCTTGTGCGGCAGCGTCACGCTGCACCCCGCAAAGTCGAGCCGCGGATCATCCACCAGCGCGCCAAGCGTCGCCTTGAACTGCAAGTACGAATCCTCGCCGCTCGCGCCTTCGGTCACCGGAATCGGCAGCGGCAGATAGACGCCCTCGTGCCCGGCGCTCGCAAACCGCGCGTTATGCACCATCGGCGACATCGAGTGCGACACCGGCCATCCGACAATCCCATACACCTTCGTTCGCGCGTTGATCTCGCGGAAGCGATACATGCCCAACAGCTCGCCCAGTGTCGGCTGTCCTGGCGCGGTCGCACCCGCCGGCCGCAGCGCTGCGAACGTCAAAAACCCGCCGAACTTCGGCGAAAGCACACGGCTCATCAGCCCGAACTCGCCCATCCCAAGCGCGATCATCGGCGTGTCGCGCTGCCCGAGCATCTCGAACAGTTCCAGATTGTCCCTCAGCGACCGACACCGAAACGCGAACTTGTGAACCCGCGCCGCCGGCTGCTCACGCATCCGCAGCACCCGTCGATGCAAGTCCGTCGGCCGCTGCTGAAAATCGTGGTTGCTCAAGATCAGCGATGTCGACAGGTCGCGCTGCTGCCTGGGGTGATCCACCGCCAAGTTGATCTTCTGGCGGATGTTCTCGCTCGCGGTGTAGGACTCGAGTTCAAAATCCAGGTATCGCGGCGGATGTTCTCCCGTCCCGCTCGCCGTTCCGAGCCTCTCATACAACGACACCCGCGCCGACTCGTCGCCGTCGTACGAGCCCCCCTCCCGCGAAGACCGGCACGTCACGATCGTCGGCAGCGGGCACTCCGCCACCAGCCGCAACACGCGACGGATCTCCAGTTCCATGTCCGCCTGCGCCCCGCCGCTGAACATCTCGTCGATCCGCAGTTCGACGATGTCCGCGCCCAGCCTCTTGGCTTCGGCGGCATCCGCCAGCGCATCGTCGGCGTCTCGCACCATGATGGGAACGCACAAAAGCGTGCTCACGAGATCAGGTCTCCTCGGCGTTCCGCCCCGCCGCTGGTTCCAATCGTCTACCCACGCCGCGGAAAGCGATTTTGAATCCCGTTGGCCTCGTCACGCATCATCTGCTCGATGAACTGCTGGAACTCATCGTGCATGATCTTCATGGCCGGATTGCGCATCATGCGGCGGAAGGAATCCTCGCGCTGGATGATGTGCATGCGCTTGAGCCAAGAGTTGTAGTAGTCCTCAGTGATCTGCCCGTGCTTGTGGCTGAACCACGCGATCTCGAACAGACTGAGTTGCATCAGGTTGAAGAAGTACTGGCGGACTTCGCCGTCGTTGACGAACCCCTCGACATCGTGCTTGTAGACTGCGGCCAAACGCGGATCATCGACGCGCATCTGCCGCAGGTGCATCTGCAGCTCGACAAGTTTGGTGAAGTTGGCGACGACCGTCGACTGGCGACTCTGACGGAAGGAGTAGGCCGCGAAGACGAAGCCGCCAGCGATCGCGAGGCAGGAGATTGACTGCAGCACGATGGCGACAAACTGAAGAACGACCTGAAGGTCCTGCTGGTCCATGGGCGTGATCGTTCGCCGTCCCAGAACGCCGGACCAGTCGGGGGTGTCCAAACGAGTTGGATTCATGCGGGTGTGCGCGGCAATTCGATCCGCCCTGCGTCGTTGAACCGATGGTGTGGAGCAGCCTGAGCCCGGGGATTGACCATGACGCCATCAACTGATACTGCAGCCTATCGGACAACACTTGCCATCGCGATTATCGCGTGGCTCGTGCTGACGGCACGCTCTCTGCTGGCACAGTCTGAAGTGCCTTCCGCACCGAGCGTAACAACCACCAAAGAGGCTGCCTCCTCGCCATTTGCAGCAGTGAGTCCGGGATCCCATTACAAGAGCGAACGCGGGCCATTCGAGACGGGCGAAGCGATGCTCACGCTCAAGGACGCGGCACGCAAGAAGGATGTGCAGATTCGTGTGCGCTTTCCGAAGAATGCGCCCGGGCCGGTGCCACTGGTGCTGTTCTCACACGGCATGGGCGGGTCGAACAACGCGTTCACGGACCTGACGACGCACTGGGCGAGCCACGGATATGTCGTGATCCTGCCGACGCACGAAGACTCGATCTCGCTCAAGAAGGCGAGGGGCGAAGATGTCTCGGAGTTTCTGACGGCTCCGAACAAGTATGTGCGCAACGTCGACCCGCCGGAGCGCGTGGCGGATCTGTCGCTGATTCTTGATCAGATCGAACTGATTCAGAAGGACGCAGGGTTGAAGACCGCCGACGGCACATCGCTGGTGAACATGGAACACGTCGGCGTGGCGGGACACTCGGCGGGCGCACTGACGGCGCAGCTGGCGATCGGCGTGAAAGCTCGCACGAAGAAGCACCCGCTACGGGCACTCAGCGAGCCGGAGAAGCGGTTTGATTGTGCTGTCGTGATCTCGGGGCAGGGCACGACCAATCGTATGTTTACGGTGGATTCGTGGAACGAACTGAGCAAGCCGATGTTTGTGATCGCGGGGTCGGAGGATGTGACGCGGGTCGGCAAGGAGACGCCCGCTTCGCGGCGTGAGCCGTTCGAGCGGGCCAAGCCCGGCGACAAGTATCTGCTGTGGATCGAGGGCGCGACACACTCGTCGTACCAAGGCAAGCAGCACTTGGCACTGATGGGTGAAAAGCCGACGACAGATCTGTCGATCATTACGACCGCCACCGCCGACGGCACGCTGGCGTTCCTCGATGCGTACCTGAAGGACGACGCTGCGGCGAAGAAGTATCTGCAATCAGATGAACTGGCGCACGCGAGCGGTGGGAAGGCGGAGTTCAAGCGGAAGTGAGCTTGGACGCTGAGGTCGAAGCGTCCGATCAGACGTCCGAAAGCATGCCATGCCGCGAGATGAATCGCTTGATGTCGATCGTGCCCTGAAAGGCCTCGGATCGACTAATGCCCATGATTCCATCCAGGCCGGGAATGGGGATTGAGACCACGGTGGGCTGCCGTGTCGTCAGTCCAGCAGCGGCGTCGTTTGCGATCGAGATCATCCCCTGAACATCCCACAGAGCCTTCGCCATCTTGACTGCGTTCCGAGCCTCCAACGCGAGCTTGAGCAGTTTGAAAGGTGGGATGCCAATCGTCAGATCCGCACCATTTCCAAAGGATTTCCCTTCGAGTTTGGCGATATTGCCTGTGTTGAAGAAGAACATCACGTGCGAGCTAGAGCCCGCAGCGAAACCGATACCGAGGTGACGCGCCCGCGACTCGAACGTACACATCACGGTCGAAGGGTCGTCCAAGCGGAACATCGTCCCTTCCCACTCGGTCCAACCCGCAACGCCCGCAAACAGCTTGCTTTGCTGTGCGAGCCCCACCCACGTCTTGCTTGGATTGACGCCCATGAGACACCCCCTCACCAAAGTGCGGCGAGCGGCGGGCCGCATGGCCGACCGATCGACGCACGTTTCATCAAGATAGCGAAATCGCATCTTTACCGTGCGCATAAAAAAAATACTGCCTACGGCGGCAAAGAGACAGCCCAGAGTTTCCTTGGGAACTCAGGACGCGGCGACGCACGCCGCGGTTCTGCCGAGCGTGCGGGGCGGGCCGGCCATGCACAATGAAAACGGGCGAGCGTCCACACCGATCGCCCGAATCGACCAAGTTCCATCTCATGGCACGAACGCGACTTACACGCCCACGGGCTGCTTGCTCTCATTGAGCAGCCGCCGCAACACGGTCTGCAGCACGCCGCCGTTGCGGTAGTACTCGGCTTCGACGGGCGTATCGATGCGGCAGCGGGTGGTGAAGTCGACCTTTTTGCCGTCAGGCTTGGTCGCCGTCACGTTCACTTCACAGCGCGGCTCGACCAGCCCATCGGCACTCACGCTCAGGTGAATGTCGAAAGACTCGTCGCCCGTCAGGCCGAGGCTCGCGGCGGTCTCACCTTCCTTGAAGTTGAGCGGCAGGACGCCCATGCCGACCAGATTGCTGCGATGGATGCGCTCGAACGACTCGCTAATGACAGCCCGGCAGCCGAGGAGGAGCGTGCCCTTGGCGGCCCAGTCGCGCGACGAGCCCATGCCGTAGTCCTTGCCCGCGAGCACGATGAGTGGCGTGCCCTCGGCCTTGTAGTTCATGGCCGCGTCGTAGATGAACGCGATCGAGTTCGCGCCCTTCTTGCTCATGTCCTTGGTCCAGCCGCCTTCCTTGATCTTGCCGGTGGCGGGATCGATTGCAAGCTTGTTCTTGATGCGGACGTTGGCGTACGTGCCGCGGGTCATGATGCGGTCGTTGCCGCGACGGCTGCCGTAGGAGTTGAAGTCGGCCTTGCGCACGCCCAGCGTCTTGAGGTATGCGCCGGCGGGGCTGTTCTCGGCGATATCACCGGCGGGGCTGATGTGGTCGGTGGTCACACTGTCGGCGACGTAGGCGAGAACTTTGGCGCCCTTGATCGCCGCGGGTTTGCCGGGCGTCGCGCTCATCCCCGTGAAGTACGGCGGGTTTTGGATGTACGTCGAGGCATCGTTCCATGCGTACTGCTCGGACTTGCTGACGGGCACCGCGTTCCACGTTGGGTTGCCGTTGAAGACGTTGCCGTACTCCTTGCGGAACTGCTCGGGGCTAAGGCACTGGGCCTTCACCGCCTGCACCTCTTGCAGCGTGGGCCATATCTCCTTGAGGAACACCGGCTTGCCGTCCTTGCTTATGCCGAGCGGCTCGGTCGCGAGATCGATCGCGACGCTGCCCGCGATTGCGTACGCCACACACAGCGGCGGGCTGGCGAGGTAGTTCGCCTTCACGCTCTGGTGGACGCGGCCTTCGAAGTTGCGATTGCCCGAGAGCACCGACGCGACGCAGAGATCCCCTTCCTTGATCGCGGCTTCGACTTCCTCGGGCAGCGGGCCGGAGTTTCCGATACAGGTGGTGCAGCCGTAGCCGACGGTGTTGAAGCCGATGGCGTCAAGGTCCGCGCTCAGATTCGCGCGATCGAGATACGCGGTGACGACCTTGGAACCGGGCGCGAGGCTGGTCTTCACCCAGGGCTTGCGGGTGAGGCCAAGGGCTCGCGCCTTGCGGGCGACGAGGCCTGCAGCGATGAGCACGTCGGGGTTGCTCGTATTGGTACACGAGGTGATCGCGGCGATGACGACCGCGCCGTGGGTGATCTTGCTTGGAGCGCTGCCGTCGGCGTGCTTGACGGTACCAGTCGCACCGAAGATCTTGTCGGCGGTCATGCCGAAGGACGTGTTGCCCAGCGGGGCGGCCATTGACTTGAAGAACTCTGCCTTGACGTTCTTGAGTTCGACGCGATCCTGCGGGCGCTTGGGACCGGCCATCGAGGGCTGAATGGTGGTGAGGTCGAGTTCCAGCACGTCGGTGAACTCAGGCTCCGGTGTGCCGGGTGCCCAGAACATGCCCTGAGCCTTGCTGTACGCCTCGACCAGCGCGACGGTCGCCTCATCGCGGCCGGTGAATCGCAGGTAGTCGAGCGTGGCCTGATCGACCGGGAAGAAGCCGATCGTCGCGCCGTACTCGGGGGCCATGTTCGCGATCGTGGCGCGATCGGGCACGCTCATGCTCGAGAGGCCTTCGCCGAAGAATTCGACGAACTTGTCGACCACGCCCTTCTTGCGGAGGATTTGCGTGACGGTGAGGACAAGGTCGGTCGCGGTCGTGCCCTCGGGCAACTTACCCTTGAGCCGGAAGCCGATGACGTCGGGCGTGAGCATGTAGATCGGCTGGCCGAGCATCACGGCCTCGGCCTCGATGCCGCCGACGCCCCAACCGACAACACCAAGGCCGTTGATCATCGTCGTGTGCGAGTCGGTCCCGACGCACGAGTCGGGGAACGCGACCGTTTCGCCCGCGGCATTTTTCTTGGTCCACACCGCCTTTGCGAGGTACTCCAGATTCACCTGATGGACGATGCCCGTCGCGGGGGGCACCACGCTGAAGTTGCTCAGGCTTTGCTGACCCCACTTGAGGAACTCATATCGCTCGTTGTTGCGTTCAAACTCCTTCCCCGCATTGATCGTCAGCGCCTGGGCCGAGCCGAAAGCGTCGACCTGCACCGAGTGGTCGATGACGAGGTCGCACTGGACCAGCGGGTTGATCTTCTTGGGATCGCCGCCCAGGGCCTTCATCGCGTCACGCATGGCCGCGAGATCGACGACGCACGGGACGCCGGTGAAGTCCTGCAGCACCACGCGCCCCGGCATGAACGGTATCTCTTCCTTCACAGGGGCCTTGGCGTTCCAGTTGGCGAGGCCGCTCACATCATCGGAGGTGACGACGAACCCGTCGAGGTTGCGGAGCATGGCCTCGAGCAGCACCTTGATCGACACCGGGAGTTTGCTGATGTGGCCGACGCCCTTCTTGGTCACGGCGTCGAGCGAGTAGTAGGTGTAGGTGCCGTGCGCGGTTTTGAGGGTGGACTTGCTGCTGAACGGGTCGTGGCTGGTCATGAGAGAGACTCCGAGGGGTGTGCGATGCGTGCCGAGCGGCGTACCGGCGAGTGCAGGCGTTGGACCGGCGCAAGCAAGGCAGATGCGTTCCGCCGGGATCGAAGAACCCTAGGCCTCTATCGGCATGAATCGAATCAATCAGAGTGAGTTGTTCAATCACTTCTGCTTATCATAAGCACGCCCGCCGGGTGTCGATGCGATCTTCGCGGCGGCCTGCTTTCGCTCCATCGCCAGCAGCGCGTCCTCGACGCGCATGACGATCTCGATGAGTTCGCCCGCCATCTCTCGCTGGGCATTCACGGCACGATCCGCCGTGCCGCGCCCGGCGAGGAAAACGTCGTGCTCCTGGTTTCGTGCCGTCTCGCCGCCCGTGATGCGCGACCCGAGTCTCTGTTCGAGCAGTCCACCCGACGACGCCTGCGGATCAGGCACGTTGAGCGCGTCATCGATTCGCTGAATGATCGCGCGGGTGGAGCGCAGTCGCTCCCGCAACGGCTCAATAATCGCCTTGCGTTGGTCCACGGTTTTGCCGACGGCAAACTCGGCGAGCGGCTCGGTGCCCGCGAGCGCCAGTCGCAGTTCGCGAACTGCGGCACCGCACGACGCCAATGCCCCCACCGCCGGCGCAACCAGCGCGGCACGCGCGAGCAACACATCGCCTTGGGGGACGTGCTTGCGCAGGCCATCGACGGCGAGCAACTGCAGTGCCGCCGCCATGCGCTTGGCCGCGGCCTCGGCGCGATCATCAATCGCCGCGGCGGCGTCCGCCATCATTCCCTGCGCGGCGGTTCGGGCCGCCGACACGCCCGAAGGCGTCGCGGGCACGATCTTCATCGCGGCGTCGATCTTGCCGAGTTTGTGCCTCAGCATGGTGTCCGCACGCTCGCACCGCGTGAGTTGCTCCTCAGCCTCGCTAAACGCCTTCGGACTCTCGGCATCGCGGCCCTGCTTGGACATCGCGTCACGCGCAGCCCGCCATTGACGCAGCGTGGCCTTTGGGTCCGCCGGCGGCAGCACCTGCCCGAGTCGCGGTGCGAACGGACGCCACGTCGGGGGCACGAAACCCAGATATTCCTCGACCCGCGACAGCCGTCGCTCGGTCTCGGCGTGCCCGGCGAGCAGGTCGTCGGTCGGCACGAGCGTGGTGCCCTGCATGAACGGGCCGAGCACTTGGAGATACATCTTGTGACTCGCGTGCCGATTCACATCGCGCAGATTCATGAACAGGTCCGCGGTCGTCAGATTCGACCTGAATATTCCCGGTTCGTCCGCCCGCTTGATCGCGGCGAGTCGGGCCCCGCTCGCCGGGTGGGTGCTGAACCACTCGGAGCGATGATTGTCCAACTCCTTCTCCACCGCCTCTCGCTGGCTGGGCGAGAGCCGACGCGACGCCGCCGCGACCAGCGACGGCAGGTCCTCGGGCACGCGCTTGCTGTCGCGATACATGAGCCGCGCCTGCTCGAACGCGATTTCTTGTGCCGCCGAGAGTTCGGCCATGCGCCGCGTCAGTGTCGCAGACTCCGCCGAGCCGACCAGTCGCGCCTCAACTCGATCGGCGTTGAACTCCATCTGTCGCGCGAGTCCGCTTGCGATCGCGGCAGCGACGATCGCAAGCCCCATCAACGCCAGCCTCGCCACCCAGATACACAGTTGCGCAATCCCGATGATGATCGAGATGAGCCAACTGTCGGCCGAGACTCGCGACGCGGCAAGGGCTTCGTCAAGCGCGTCGCGACCAAACGCCCGCATCGCGAACCACGAGATGACGTGGTGAATCACAAGACCGGCGCGCATCGCCACCCGCTGGCGGAAGTGGCCGAACTCGTGCGCCATCACGCCTGCGAACTGATTGAGGCTCAGCCCCATCACCAACGGCATGCCGATCGTGAGCGTCAGATCACCGGGAACAAAGAGGCTCAACAACCCACGACGAAATGATGCGGACGCGTTCACTTGTCCATCCACAACGATCGCCTTGGGCCGCGGCACGCCGATCCGATCGCACAACTCGTGCACAAACTGAAAGAGCCACGGCTCTTCCTCGGGGCGAAGGTCGAGCGGTTGGTCAGCACGCCCGGGACGCACAAACAGCGGCTTGAGCAAAAACAGAAAGAGACAGCCGCCGATGATGAGCGGCACGAGATAAATGACGACGAACTGGAAGAGGTCCGCGCGGGCGTTGAATCGCGAGGAACCAGAGTTGGGCCGATGAAGAAAGCCCAGTCCGTGCCGCGCGTACCACTGCAAGCCGTATCCCACCGCCGCGACGAACGCGAGATACAAGATCGGGAGGATCGTCATGACGATCGCGACCAGCACAAGCATGACGGTGTAGAACGGCGAGACCCAGATCGGTCGCCACTCGCCAACCCACGCCGCGCTCAGGTCGAGCCGGCGCGTCGGAGACTCTTGCGTCGCGGAAGAGTTTGGCATGACCAAAATCTAACGCGACCCAAACCACATTGCAAGTCGAAATTCACGTCCGGCCGCGCTCAGCCTGTTCGCTCCACCCGCATCGCCGTTTCATCTCATCCCATTCGCTCGTGACGCCAAGCTTGGCCGCCCAATCGTCGAGATACGCGCGGTCCATGTCCTCGCCGCTGACCTTCATCATCGACGCGATGTCGCGCAAGTGCTTGTCCGATTCACCCTGCTGGTAGAACTGGAGTTTCTTGAGGATGACGTCTTCGGGGGCGGAGACGAATCCAAACACGCCGGGAAGGATCTCGACGCGCCGCGATCGTTGGAAACGAGTCGCTTCGTATCCCTCCAACTCCTTGCACATCACGTCCACCTTCATCCCCGTCGCATGGTGGATGAGGTTGAAGTTTCCCTCGCACTGCAGCGATTCGATTGCCATCGCGCGATCAAAGTAGAACTCCTTCGGCGACAGCACCTGAGCGAGGAAGTCGATATCCGCATATTTCAGATGCACGACAATGTCCACGTCGCGCGTCATCCGCGACTCGCCGTAATACATGGCCGCGATCGACCCGGTGATGAAGTACTTGACGCCCCCGCGTTCAAGCAACTCGGTGATGACTCGGAGAATGACTTCCTCGTCAGTCACCGGCGAATCTCCGCGCGACTTCGCACCGTACGGCGTTCGCATCCCAGTCCGGATGACGCGACTTGACGTTTGCCTCGATGATCATGCGTGCGAATGAGCCCATTGCAAGGCCCCGTTGCACACGCTGGGCCGGCGTCATCCTGCGCAGGCGATCCGCCGTCGCGTCGTCGATCACCTCGATGCGGATCTCGCGGCGTTCCATGTGCTCATCGTACCACACCGCCACGCTTGCGCGTCTTGGCCCGCTCCAGCAGTTCTCGCTCCACGGCGGCCGCCGCGGGGCTGGGAAATCGATCGGCTCGGCGACAGATCGCCATGCCACGCACCAGCGACGACTCCTTGCACACGAGGCCCCCGCCTCCGGAGTCCATGTCTGCCTCGGCGAGAGCGAGGCGAGAAACAAATCCGACGCCAACCCCCGCCGTCACCATCTGCTGGATGCTCTGAATCGATCGCAGTTCCATGATGACATCGAGCGAGACACCAGCACGAGCTGCGGCTTGGTCGACGACCTCGCGCACCGCAGACCCGGCCTCGAATCCGATCACGCGCTCGCCCGCGAGATCGCTCCATTTGAACGACTTCTTGCCCGCGAGTCGATGCCGCGGCGGCACGATCAGCCGCAGTTCATCCTCCATCAGCGGCAGCGTCAGCAGCTCCTTTTCCCCCACGCCGCGTACCGGCAGCGTGACGATGCCGAGGTCAAGTTCGCCGCTCAACAGCGCGGCCGCCACCGCCGCCGACCCCGTCTCACGCACATAGAACCGCAGGCCCGGGTGTCGTTCGCGCACGGCCGAGATCACCGGCGGCAGCAGATACGACGCCGCCGTCGCCCCCGCGCCGACACGCACCGAACCGGTTTGCAACCCCATCAACTCGCGCACGGCCTGCACGCCGGCGTCCGCACGGCGCAGCGCATCCTCGGCGTGGCTCAGAAACACGCGCCCCGGTTCCGTCAGTTCCACGCCGCGCCCGGTTCGATGCAGCAGCGGCGCGCCGACTTCACTCTCCAGTTTCCGCAGCATCGCTGACAGTGCGGGCTGCGACACACCCAGTGACCGCGCGGCCCGCGTCATGTGCCCGACCCGCGCGATTTCGCGAAAGTACCTCAGCGGGGTGAGTTCCATGCTGGCCAGCGTAGCGAGTCAGCGCGTGCGGGCCTCGTCGCGCTCGCCGGTGCCGCCCATCGCGGGATGGGCCCAACCTTCGCCGAATCGCCCCTCCGCCAACCTACACTTCGCCCCTATGTCCACTCCCTCCCATCGCGCCACTCCGACCGTCACCAACACCAAGCGAGGCGTCACGCACCGCTGGTCCGCCACGCTCATCCCGACCGCTCGCGAGGCCCCCACCGACGCCGAGGCCCCGAGCCATGTGCTGCTCCATCGCGCCGGGTTCATCCGCCCCGTCGTCAGCGGCGGCGCGGGCATCTACGACTATCTCCCCCTCGCGTGGCGCACACTCCGCAAACTCAGCGACATCGTTCGCGAAGAACTCGACGCCGAGGGCGCGAGCGAGATGCTCATGCCCGCGCTCGAGCCCTTCGAACTCTTCACCGGCACCAAGCGCGACGAGACGTACGGTGACAACCTTTTCCGTCTCGAAGACCGGCACGGTCGTCGTGCGGCGCTCGCGCCGACCCACGAGGAAGTCATCACCGAACTGCTGCGGACGACCATATCTTCGTATCGCCAACTGCCGCTGAATCTCTACCAGATTCAGACCAAGTTCCGCGACGAGGCTCGCCCGCGTGCAGGTTTGCTCCGCTGCCGCGAGTTCATCATGAAGGACGCCTACTCGTTCCACACAACGGTCGAGGGAACGGGCGGCCTGAACGATACCTACGACGCGATGTATCGCGCCTATAGCAACATCTTCCGTCGCTGCGGGCTGGACTTCACCCCCGTCGAAGCCGAGAGCGGCCCGATCGGCGGCAGCGCGAGCCACGAGTTCATGGTCAACTGCGCTGCTGGCGAGGACACAATCCTGCGCTGCAAAGCGAGCGGCTACGCAGCGAACGTGGAGAAGTGCGAGATCGGCGCTCGCTCCGCGCCCGCCAAGGGCTACTTCGTCGGCGACCCGAGCGGCGCACTCGAAGAGGTCCATACGCCCGACTGCCCCGGCATCGAAGACGTGTGCAAGTTCATGAAGGTCAAGCCTCAGAACATGCTCAAGAGCGTGCTCTTCAAGGTCGAGAGCACCAAGGATGACCTCGCAAAGTTCGGCGAGGAGTACATCCTCGCGGTCGTGCGCGGCGATCACGATGTGAACGAGGGCAAGGTCCGCGATGCCGCGGGCGTCAAGGGCATCAAACTCGCCGATCCAGCCGAGGCGATCACCAAGGGATTTGCGATCGGCTTCGTCTCGCCGCGCAGCGCGGTGGGCAAGAAGGGTGTGCTGGTGCTCGTGGATCGCGAAGTCGCCGTTGGCTTCAACGACGCCACCGGCAAGTCACAGTTCTGGGTCACTGGCGGCGACAAGAAGGACTACCACGTCAAGCACTTTAACTGGCAGCGTGACCTGGGCAAAGATCCGCTCGCGGCGGGCGCACACAACGCAAACACGCACGGCACGGGCGGGTTGCCCAACGCGACCGGTGGTGGCGACGACTATCTCATGGTCGCCGATGTCCGCAACGCGATCGCCGGCGATCCCTCGCCGCGGACCGCGGGTTCGACGCTCGAGACCCAGCGCGGCATCGAGGTTGGACACATCTTCAAACTCGGCACCAAGTATTCCGACGCGATGGGGCTGACGGTGCTCGACGATGCGCAGCAGCGTCGCAGCGTCATCATGGGGTGCTATGGCATCGGCGTGAGTCGTACCATGGCCGCCTGCGTGGAGATGAGCCACGACGCCGACGGCATCATCTGGCCCGCCGCCATCGCGCCCTACCACGTCATCATCACCATCATGAAGGCCGACGACGCGCGACAGACGGAAGTCGCGCAGCAGGTCGCTCGCGATTTGACGGCACGCGGCGTCGACGTGCTCATCGACGATCGCGACGAACGCGCAGGTGTGAAGTTCAAGGATGCCGATCTGCTTGGCATTCCGGTGCGCCTGACGCTCGGCGACAAGGCGTTGGCGGATGATGCTGTCGAGTTCAAGCGTCGCGGCGCGCCCGGCAAGGGCGAGAACGTGCCGATGGGCGATGTGGTCAGCAAAGTCGTCGCGGCACTCAACGCGTGAGTGCGGCACGAAACAACGCTGGGCCGCGTGATGAGTCCGCCACTTCCATCCGCATCGAGCACGCCGAGAGCGGTCCGATGCTCGCGATCGCGCGTGAACTGTTCGTCGAGTATGTCCACTCGCTCTCGTTCAGCCTCGACTATCAGGGGATCGACGACGAACTCGCCGCGTTGCCAGGCAAGTACGCGCCGCCGCACGGCTGCATCCTCGTCGCGACGCTCCGCGACCAACCAATCGGATGCATCGCGCTGCGTGCGATCGAGCCCATGGCATGGGACACGATCATCGAGCGCGGCACGCCGCGTCCCGCCCGCGTCTGCGAGATGAAACGCATGTACGTCCGTCCCGTTGCCCGCAGGCTTGGCGCCGGCCGCATTCTCGCCGATGAACTCGTCGCGTTCGCGACCCGCGCCGACTACGACCTGATGAAACTCGACACCGAATCGACCTTCACTGCGGCGGTCGCCCTCTATCAATCGCTTGGTTTCACGCCGTGCCCGCGTTATAATGACGATCCACAGCCCGACACAATCTGGATGTCGCGTCTGCTCCGCGCAAGGTGATCGGCCAGCCGACGCGCGCCGCCACTCGCACGCCGACGCCCGAAGTCCCCGGCCTCCATATCCTTGTGTCTGCAATGACCCGGCTTTCGGACCAATCCGCTCCCGCGTCCAGTGCCGCGCCATCCGCTGCCCAAGACGCCGTGTTCGCCGCGGAAATTCTGCGGGCTGAGTCCGATGCGCTCGCGTCGCTCGCCGATCGTCTCGCCGGACCGATGGCCGTCGCCTTTGAACGTGCCGTGGATCTCATCTGTGCCTGCGCCGATCACAATGGAACCGTGCTCGTCTCCGGCTTGGGAAAGTCTGGGCTCGTCGGCGCGAAGATCAGCGCGACAATGGCATCGCTCGGCATCCCGTCGCACCCGGTGCATCCCGCCGAGGCCGCCCACGGCGACCTTGGTCGCTTCCGCGCCAGCGACACCGTCATTTGCATCTCTTCTTCCGGGCAAACGCAGGAAGTCGTCGACCTCGCATCGATCCTCAAGCAAGACGGCCTGCCCATCATCGCGATCGTGAACCCGCTCAACGCTGACGCCACCTCGCTCGGGCATCTCGCGACGGTCACACTCTCGCTCGGTGTCGATCGCGAGGCCGGGCATCCTCAGTTTGTTGCGCCGACAAGCACGACCACAGCGACTATGGCCCTCGGTGACGCACTCTCGCTCGCTGCCGCCCGCAGGCGCTGCTTCAGCGACGCCGACTTTGCACGCCGTCATCCAGGCGGCTCTCTCGGCGGCTTGCTCCGGCCCGTCACCGATGTGCTCCGCTTCGAAGTCGGCAAGAACCTGCCGCTGATTCCCGACACCGCCAGCGTGCGTGAGGCCCTTCAGGCCGCCGCCACCGTCGGGCGTCGCCCCGGCGCCATCGTGCTCGTCGACGCCGCCAGCGGTCGCCTCAGCGGCATCTTCACGGACGCCGACGTGCGCCGCCTCATTCTCCGCAATCCATCCGAACTGGACCACCCGATCGCAACGGTCATGACCCGCTCGCCGCGCACACTTCCCGCGGGGTCGCTGGTGCGTGATGCGGTGCTGCTCGTGCGCGAAACCCGGGCCGATGAGATCCCCGTCGTGGACGACGCCGGACGCCCCATCGGCGTCCTGGACGTGCAGGATCTCTTCACCATGCGTCTGGTCCGCGATTGACGCTCTTTCCCGCGATTTCTTCGATTTCGCGCCCCTCGTTCCTATAGTTCCCTCCCCAGCGATTTCCCCGCGTGGGCGGCCGTCTCGCCCCGCGATCCTTCTCCCGTCTTTCGCTTCGGAGGCACCATGCGTCGCGCCAAGATCAGCGTCATCGGTTCCGGCAACATCGGCGGCGAGTGCGCCCGCTCCATCGCCATGAAAGAACTCGGCGACGTCGTCCTCCTCGACATCCCGATCAAAGACAAGCCCGAACTCCACATGCCCAAGGGAAAGGCCCTCGACCTCGCCTGCTGCGGCCCGGTCGAGAACTTCGACTCCAAGATCACCGGCACCTTCGACTACAAGGACATTGAAGGCTCCGACGTCATCATCGTGACCGCCGGCGTGCCGCGCAAGCCTGGCCAGAGCCGCGACGATCTCGTGAGCATCAACGCGGGCATCGTCAAGAGCGTCGCCCAGAACATTAAGCAGTACGCCCCCAACGCCATCGTCATCGTCGTCAGCAACCCGCTCGACGCGATGGTTTATGTCATGTGGAAGGTCACGGGCTTCCCCGCCAATCGCGTGCTCGGCCAGGCCGGCGCGCTCGACGTCGCCCGCTACAAGACCTTCCTCGCCATGGAACTCGGCGTCAGCGTCGAAGACATCCAAGGCCTTCTCCTCGGCGGCCACGGCGACGACATGGTGCCGCTGCCCCGCCTCACCAGCGTCAACGGCATTCCCGTCTCCGACCTCCTCTCCGCCGACGTCATCCAGAAGTGCGTCGATCGAGCCAAGGTCGGCGGCGGCGAAATCGTCAAACTCATGGGTACCAGCGCGTGGTACGCCCCCAGCGCCGGCACCGTCGAAATGGTCGAGTCGATCGTCCGCGACAAGAAGCGGGTCATCGCCTCCGCCGCGTACTGCGAGAAGGAGTACGGCGTCGCCGGCATGAACGGCGGCAAGGGCCTCTTCGTCGGCGTGCCTTGCGTCTTGGGCAGCAACGGCGTCGAGAAGATCCTGTCGTTCAACATGAACGAGACCGAGCGTGCCTCGATGAACGAGTCCATCACCCACGTCAAGGACCTCATCGGCGCGACGGTGAAACTCTTCCCCGATCTCGCCTAGGACGGACCGTGGATGAATCTCGGGTGCCCCTGTCGCGGCCCGGTGCTCCGAACCGGGCCGAGTTTCCCTCCATTCTCTGAGTCACACCGCACGCCACAGAGGACCTGACGCACTCCGAAGACGCACGCTTTTCGGTGGCCAACCGCATGACCCAGCACGCGGACATCGTGGTCGTCGGGTGCGGAGCCGCGGGTCTGTTCGCGTCGATCTTCGCCGGTCGCACGCTGCGCGCCGCAGACTCCGCCGCACGCATACTCGCCGTCGACGGCGCGAAGTCGATCGGCGCGAAGATTCTCATCGCCGGCGGCGGGCGCTGCAATGTCACCCATCACGCCGTCGACGAAACCGCCTACGCAGGTTCGACTCCCGGCGCGATCCGCAAGGTGCTGCGCCGATTTGATGTGCCGCACACTTGCGCGTTCTTCGCTGAACTGGGTGTCGAACTCAAGCGTGAAGAAACCGGCAAACTCTTTCCGACAACCGACGACGCACACACCGTGCTCAACGCGCTCAAGCGCGCCGCCGACGATGCCGGCGTGCGCCTCGTGCATCCCTGGCGTGTGTCGTCCATCGCACGCTCGAACGATGGCTTCACGCTTTCAAGCGAGCATCGCACCGCAACCGACGCGACCAGCGCCATCGCAACTCAAACACTCACCAGTCGTCGCCTCATCCTCGCCACCGGCGGCAAAAGCCTTCCAAAAACCGGCTCCGACGGCATCGGTCACACGCTCGCCATATCTCTCGGCCACAGCATCACGCCGCGCGTGTTCCCCGCGCTCGTGCCGCTCACGCTCGCCGACGGTTCGTTCATCCGCGCCCTCAGCGGCCTCACGATCCCCACGACCATCGAACTGCGTTCCCCCAGCGGCAAAAAACTCCGCTCCTTCACCAACTCCATGCTCTGCACGCATTTCGGCCTCTCCGGCCCCGGCGTGCTTGACATCAGCCGTTACTGGCTCGACGCACGCGCCGACGCACACGACCGCTCCGAGCCCGACCCGCAGTTGCTCATCAACTGGCTGCCAGCGCACACACTCGAATCACTGGAAGCACTGCTCGTTGACCGCGCCCGCAGGCCGCAGGCTCCAAGCCCAGGCCGCGTGCTTTCGGAGATGATCCCCGAGCGCCTCGCCCGTCAGTTGTGCCTCGAAGCCGGCGTTGACTTCTCGCAGTCACTCTCCGTGCTCACCCGCGACCAACGCCGCGCCATCTGCGCCAGCGTCACGCAAACCCGCGTGGCCGCGACCGGCGATCGCGGCTACCTCTTCGCCGAAGTCACCGCCGGCGGCGTGCCCCTTTCCGAGATCAACCTCGACACCATGGAAAGCCGCGTTTGCCCCGGGCTTCACCTCTGCGGCGAACTCTGCGATGTCGACGGCCGAATCGGCGGCTTCAACTTCCAATGGGCATGGGCCAGCGGCCATCTCGCAGGATGCGGCGCGGCACGCGGCGTGCTCGAACCAGGTAACAATGTCCATCCAGCAGCACACTGAACAGCCTTCCAACGTGGGGTCCGACATGATTCATCGCCGCAGCATTCATCCTCTCGCCTTCCGCGCCACGCTCGCCGGCGTCACCGCGTTTGCGACACTTGCGTCGCTTCTCGCCGGCGGCTGTGCCTCCAATCGCGGCGTTGCCGCTTCGCCGACAAGCATCACCTTTGACGGCGACGTCGGAGAGTGGCGCCCCGAAGTCGTCGCCGCCGCCGATCCAGACTGGATCGCCTTCCGCTGGAGCGTCAACGGCGAACAGTTCACGCCGCAGGCCAACAAGGAGACCCTCGCCGTTTGGATCGATGCCGATGAGAGCGCAGCGACCGGCTTCACCAGCGATCGCCCCGCACTCGCAGGCATGGGCATCGACCTCGTGATCGAGTTCTCTCGCGTCAATCCCGACGGCCTGCCGCTGCCCGGCGTCGCCGTCTATCGCTGCACGAGCGGCACGCGCGAACTCGTCAACCTCCGTGATGCCGACGTCCTGCTCACGCCCACCTACGCCGCCGAGTGGTACGAAGGCCGCGTTTCTCGCCACATGCTCGGTCTGCCCTCGGGCTCCAGCGCCGCCGGCGCGTTCGTCCTCCAAGGCGCAGCCGGCAAGGTCGTCGGCCAGAGTGAAGTCTTCCGTATGACGCTCCCCACGCTCGCGGCACGCAAGCCCATGCTCGAAGGAGACCTGCCCGCCAAGCCCGCAGGTGCGTTCCGCGTGCTTTCGTACAACGTGCAGAAAAGTGCCCCGCTCAAGAACCCCGTCGTCTTCGCGCGCGTGCTGCGTGCCATCGACGCCGATGTCCTCATGCTGCAGGAATGGGGTGAAGGGGACGCCAAGCAACTTCAAGAGTGGTTCTTCGCCCACGTTCGCCAGGACGTGGAATGGAGCGTCCACAAGCCCGACGGTGCCGAGGTCGCGATCGTCTCCCGCTTCCCCGTGCGTGACGGCGGTCTCTCACCCGTGCGCGTCAACGTCGAAGGTCGCGACAAGCCGTGGACCGTCCGCGCCACAGCAGCTGTCATCGAGACGCCCGCGGGCGATGTCGCTTTCGCCACGACTCACCTCAAGTGCTGCGGCACGATGAACAGCAGCGAGGACACGCTCCGCATCGCCGAGACCAGAGCTCTGCAAGCCGCGCTCTCAAGCCTGTGGGCGAGCGGACCCGCGATGCGCGTCGTCGGCGGCGACATCAACCTCGTCGGCACCAACACGCCGCGCGATAAACTTTTCGCCGATCTTGATGGTGGCATGCCTCTGACCGCCGCGCCCGGATTCGTCCTCGGCGATCGCGCCATGTCCACCTGGGCAGATCCTCCGACGTTCTTTGGCCCCGGTCGTCTCGACTGGGTCGGCGTGAGCGCGTCCACGCTCCGCACGGTCAACGCGTTCGTTCTCGACACCTCTCGCCTCGGCGAACGCTCGCTCGCTCGCCTCGGCATGGACGCCAGCGACACCGACGCATCGGACCACAAGCCCGTCGTCGTGGATGTTCTGCCGCGATGACCCGCGCCGCGGCAGGCACAGCCCGCGTGAATCGTGAAGTAGCGGCGTCTATCGACCTGCCGCTCGCACTGCTCGCCCACGCCCCCGATCTGCTCGCTGACCTCGACGCGCTCGGTTCCTCGCCCGCCCAGCTCGTCCGCCTGCTGCGGCGCGTTGGTGCCCGCCGCGGCTCGCGCGTCATCGACCTCGCCTGCGGCAAAGCCTCGGCGTCCATCGCACTGGCGACGCAGCTCGGATGCAAGTGCCTCGGGCTCGATGCGTTCGAGCCGTTCATCGAAGAAGCCACGGCCAGAGCCGAGCGCCAGCGCCTCGACTCTCGCGTTCTCTTCGGCGCGGCGGACTTGACCGCGATCGAACGCCGCTTGCCGCGCGGCTACGCCGCGGCGTTCGACATCGGCCTCATGCTCGGTCTCTGGCCCGCCGAGCGCGCCGCCGCACTTCTCCGTCGTCTCGTCCGCCCCGGTGGTGTCTATGTCATCGACGATGCCGTTTGGCTCGACTCTCGCGACGGTGCGACATTGGAGATCGTGTCCGCAGCCATCGAATCCCGTGGTGACACCATCGTCACCCACGAGGTCGTGTCACCGAGTGTGATGCGACGCCGCGAAGCATCACTGCGAGAGCGCATGGCCCGCCGTGCCAAGTCCATCGCACAGCGCGAACCCGACCTCCGCGCCGATCTGCTCGCCTTCCTCAACCGCCAGAAAGAGGCCGCCGAGGTCCTGTCAGGCCCGATGCGAGCGGTCGTCTGGGTTGTCCGCCGCGGCGGCCAGAAGACACGCCGATCGTGTTTTCAATAAACATTGAAACATCGCCCCGTCACCCCTATCCTCAACGCATGTCGCCGATTGTCATGGATGCACACCCGCGCAACACACATCGTGAGGGATCGGGCTTGAACGCATCGAACGGCTCAACCACGTCCACCGCCTCAACCCACCCCGCGCCGCGCACGGGCGGGCCCGACCCGCGCCTCGACGCCATCCGCGACAAGGTCGCCGCCGGTACACGCCTCACGATCGCCGATGGCGAACTTCTCTTCACCACGCCCGACCTCTGGTCCGTCCTCGAACTCGCCGACACGGTCCGTCGTCGCCTGCACGGCACCAACGCCTACTACAACATCAATCGCCACCTCAACTACTCCAACGTCTGCGCCCTCTCCTGCAAGTTCTGCGACTTCTACGCCAAGAAGGACGACGCCAAGGCCTACACCCGCACCATCGACGAGATCCGCGAAGAAGCTCGCAAGGCCGTCGAAGCCGGCGCCACCGAGATGCACTGCGTCGGCGGCTTGCATCCCTATCTGCCCTTTGACTACTACACCTCGTTCATCACGACGATCAAAGAGACCGCACGCTCGATGGGCAGCGATCTGCACGTCAAGGCGTTCACCGCCGTCGAAGTCGTCCACCTTGCCAAGATCGCCAAGGTCTACAAGCAGGACGATCGTGCCGCCGGCATCCGCCATGTCCTCAGCGAACTCAAGCACGCCGGCCTCGGCTCGCTCCCCGGTGGCGGTGCCGAAGTCTTTGACGATCGCATCCACGACGAGGCCTACAAGGGCAAGATCCGCAGCGATGTCTGGCTCGACGTCCATCGCGTCGCCCACGAACTCGGCCTCAACACCAACGCCACCATCCTCTACGGCCACATCGAACAGCGCCGTGAGCGCCTCGTCCACATGGACATGCTCCGCCGTGCGCAGGATCGCGCACTTGCTCGCCTCGGCTACTCAGGTGTCGCCCATGCCGCCACGACCGAGACCAGCGGCCACCTGGGTTACAGCGGCGACGAAGGCGCTGATGTCCCCGAAGTGACGCTCACCCGCCCCGGCACGCCGTTGCCCTTGCAGCAGGCCACCTCACGCGGCGTGCTCGGCGTCCACGGCTATTTCCAGACGATCATCCCGCTTCCGTTCTTCCCCGACGGCTGCGAACTCGAACATCTCCCAGGCCCGACCGGCCTCGAAAATCTCCGCACGCTCGCGATTGCCCGCCTCATGCTCGACAACTTCCCGCACGTCAAGGCGTTCTGGATCATGCAAACGCTGCCGATGGCCCAGCTCATGCTCCAGAACGGCGCGGACGATATCGACGGCACCGTCGTCTGGTACGACATCACCCACGTCGGCGGCGCGAGCACGCATCAAGAAGTCAACGTGTGGACGCTGCAGAAGGCGATCCGCGAAGCCGGCTTCATCCCCGTCGAACGCGACACGCTGTATCGCCGCGTGACGCGCGAGGGGAAGACGTGGAAGGTCACCTCAGCGTGAGCCGCACACGTTGACGGGTTCGTGGAGGTATGGCATGCCATCCGATGAGCCTTCAACGCAGTATGCGATTGACTCTTTGATCGTTCGCACGGCAATGATGTGGATCGGTATTGCTTCTGCCGTGACGTTCGTCTTTTGCGGCGGCGTTTTGTGCCTCGTTGATCCTGGTCTCGTCTTCGGCTTCATGTTTTTCAGCGGCCCTGCGGCCGCCGTGTATTCATCAATACTCCGAATCGCCGCCGGAGGGGCAATCCCAGGTCTCCACTATGGCCTCTACATGGCTGTCGGCATGACGCACCTGCTGTGGTGTTTGGCATTGGTGACTTTGGTGCAGTTGCTGCAGTTCGCGAATCCAGCCGATGGGCGTCTGCTCCTCATTGCCGCGACCGTTATCGTGTATGCGGGCATGCTTTGGCTGGACTTCCGTCGATGGTGGCCCGCCGCGTTCCTTCTCGGCCTCATCGTCATGCCGCTCATCGCATGCCATTTCCTCGCCCCTGGCTGGTCAAACGCGATGGCGCACGCGGCGATCTTCGTGCTCCATCTTGCCCTCGCCGGATCCATGACCATCTTGGCCGCACAACGAATCTCGAGCGACGAACAACTCAGTCATGCGGCAACGCATTGCCTCGCCTGCGGCTACGACCTCTGCGGCACCAAAGACCGCTGCCCCGAGTGCGGCACGGCCGTCCCCTCGCCCCACACGCCGCCCACCGCGGCATAAACTCCCGACATGCCCACCGCCATCGTCATCAAGGCTCCCGGCACCAACTGTGACGCCGAGATGGTGCGCGGCTTCACCCTCGCGGGGGCGTCCACCGAACTCGTCCTGCTCGAATCCCTCCTCGCCGATCCCTCACGTCTGCACGCCGTCGACCTCATCGGTTTCGCCGGCGGTTTCAGTTACGGCGACGATGTCGCCAGCGGTCGCATCTTCGCCGTTCGCGCCCGCGAACGCCTCTACCCCGCCCTCCGCGACGCTGCTTCTCGCGGCACGCTCATGATCGGCGCGTGCAACGGATTCCAGATTCTCGTCCAGTGCGGCCTACTCCCCGGCCCCGACAGTGCCGAAGCGTGGCCCACCACCCCGCCGCCGCAGTCCCTCTCGCTCACCGACAACATCGGCGCCCGCTTCATTGATCGCTGGGTGGGCATGGTCCCCGAGTCCGCCAGCGTCTGCCTCTGGACCCGCGGCCTCGCCGACACGTTCTCGCCCGAGCACCGCGCCGACGCTCTGCAACTCCCCGTCGCTCACGGCGAGGGCCGCCTCGTCGCCGAGTCCCCCGCTGTCCTGCAGCGTCTTGAATCCCGCGGCCAAATCTCGCTCCGCTACGCCGACAACTTCAACGGCTCCGAAGGAGCGATCGCGGGCATCTGCGACCCCAGCGGCCGCATCTTCGGTCTCATGCCCCACCCCGAGCGTTTCCTCGACTGGACACGCCATCCCTACTGGACACGTCTCCCCAAGAGCGTCACCAAGGGCGACACGCCGGGCCTGACGATCTTCAAAAACGCCGTCGCTGTCGCGAGCCCCGTGGGCGTGTGATTCGCCTCATCTCGCCGCCGAAAACACCTCGCGCCGCCGTGCGCTTCGCGTTGCCTCCATACCATCCAACTCTGCATGTGTCGACAAACGTCGATCCGTGCCGACGCCCTTACAACCGCCCTGCATCGATGACAAGGAACGCGGCTTGAACGCAGACGACCGAACGAATCTCGCCGCACGCCCACTCACCGCGCACCGCGTCGCTCGCCGCGGCAACACCCGTGTCGTCGGCCTCATTGTCGCGCTGCTCGTTGCCCTTGCCACGCTCACGCTCATGGGCTGGTTCATCTTCGGTCCGCGCGGCGACGCCGCACGCGAAGCTGCGCGACAGGCGGCCCTCACCAACGCCGACGCCGCCCCGCCCGACATCACCGCACTCAAAGGCGACTCCGCCGGCGGCCGCGGCAAAGAGATCCACATCCAACTCGTCGACAAGCAAGACCCGACTCGTGTCGCGTCCGAAGTCTTCCTCCCCAGCGTCGAGCCCCTCGAAAACCGCCGCTATCTCGTACAGCGCCCCGAGGCCTGGTTCTACATGAAGGACGGCAAAAGCGTCCACATCCGCGCCGACCGCGGCAACCTTCGCCTCCCCTCGCGCGACGCTCTCCCGGAGTCCGGCCTGCTCGAAGGCGGCGTGCTCGTCCGACTCTTTGAACCCACCATCGACGGCACGCGCCCGCAACCCGGCCGCGATGTCCCCGTCATCGACGCCCGCACCGAAACCCTGCAGTTTGACGGCACGCTCGGCGAACTCACCACCCCCGACATTCTCCGCGTCGAAGGCCGCGGCGTCTCCTTCGCCGGTTCACAGATGCGAGCAATCTTCGACGAGATGCAGCAGCACATCGAACTGCTCACGTTCCAGAAAGTCACGCAGTTCACCTACAACCCCCGCCTCGCCAACCAGAACGCTCGCCCCGCGCCCACCACAACACGCAACCCGCCGACCACTCCTGCGAACTCCGACGCCAAGTCAAGCGCGGCATCGCCCGCGCCGTCGACCATCGCCGGCGGCACGCCCTCGACAACGCCTTCCACCAGCGTCGCATCGACGGCCACGCCCACAACCTCTGCCGCTCAAGAACCGCGATCGACCCTCTATCACGCCACCGCGAACGGCAACGTCGTGCTGACGCAAGGCCAGCGCATCGCACGCTCCGCGTCGCTCGACGCCTTCGCCCTCGTCCGAGACGGCCGCATCGTCGATTCGGCGGCGACCAACACAACTCCAACGCGCCCCACCGACACGCAAGCCACTTCGCCGAGCTCAACCGCCGCGAGTTCGGCTCCCGGAATCGCATCCACCCCCACGCCCGCACGCGCACCATCCACCTCGACGACTCCAGCCGTCACCTCTTCAACTGTGCCTTCATCACCCGCAATCGGCGACGAAGTCGTCACGCTCGAGTTCTCCGGTCCACTTGAAATCAAGGCACTCGACGCGCGCCCCGAAGCCCTCAGCCCCTCCAATCTCGCCATCGCCTTCGTCGGCGACGCCGCCCGCCGCGCCACGGTCGTCGACGGCGTCGGCAACAGCACCGCGACCGGCGACCGCATCACCTATTTCGCCGACGTGCGCGAAGCCGCCCTCTGGTCCGCCGCCGACAACGGTGTCGAACTCCTGTCTCCCGCCAGCGGCTCCGCCCTCGCACGCGATGTGCGCATTTCGCTCGCCACCGGCAACGCTGCCTTCAATGGCCCCGGCTCGCTCCGCACCAGCACCGATGCAAAGGAATCACAACGCGGCACGATCGCGTGGACCGATCACGCCGCCTTCTCCTTCGTCGTCCGTGACGGCACGATGACCTCAATCCTCCGCGACGCCACGCTCGAAGGCGCCGCCCGTGCACAGGGCTCCGCCGGAGAACTCCGCGCCCAAACCGTTCAGGCACTCTTCCAACCCATCACCGATTCCACCGACAACCGCACACGCCTCGCCTCACTCTCGCTCACAGGTGACGCCAGCGCGGCCGACACCCGCGGCGGCTCCCTCAAGGGCCAGTCCATCCTCGTTCAGTTCCTCGACTCCGCCGATGACGCCGTTCCGACCAGTGCCACCGCCGTCGGTGCTGTCACCGCCACCCGCGGCACCTCTCGCCTCGAATGTGCTGAACTCGAAGCCACCTTCTTCACCGCCACCGACCAGCGCGGCAAGGTCGATCGCGTCGTCGCCAAAGACAACGTCCACTTCACGGGCGCCGACGGCGTCTCCGCACGCTCCGATCTCCTCACCGCCTTTGCCAGCGACCAGATCGCCGATCTTGAAGGCAGCGCGGTCACGCTCTCACAGACCCGCCCCGAGAGCGGCGAAACCGCCAGCGTCACCGGCACCAAGATGCGCCTCGAAGGCGCGACCGGCAAACTCATCGTCTTCGGCTCCGGCTTCTTCCGCCAAGACGGCCCGCTTGACGATACCCCCAACGCCCCGCGCGGCACAAAGGCCATCGCTCGCTGGTCCAGTGGCATGACCTACGACGACAGCACCGGCGAACTCGACGCCAGCGGCGACACACAGGCTCAGGCCTTCAGTTCCCCCACCTCCTACGACGAACTCAAGTCGCAATCCATCAAACTCCTTCTCACCAAGGGAAGCGCACCAGCGCAGTCCGCGGGCGGCGGGCTCTCGCTCATCACCCAGCCCGCGACAAATTTGCCCCCCGCCAAGCCCGACGCCGCCACACGCAAGCAACTGATCAAGGCCACCGCGCTCGGCACCGCCACCGCTCCGGCGAGCGTGACGACGCGTCGCTTCGCGCTCGGCACGCCGCGCGATCAGTTCGCCACCGCCAAGCCCGAGATGTTGCTGTTCCTTCAAGGCGCGACGATCATCGCTGACAACGCCGCAGGCACGCTCGATGTCCCCGGCGAGGGCAAACTTCTCGTCGTCGATCGCCGACCCGAGGCCGCCGGCGACAAGCCCCCCACCGCCGACACCCTCGCGGGCATCGCCGGCGGCAAGAGTGGCTCGCGCGGCAACTCGCTCTTTGATTGGAAAGGCTCGCTCAACGTCGCTCGCGCCACCAACGAGCTCACCATGTCGCGCTCCGTCCGTCTCATCCACACGCCGCTCGACGCCGCCGCCGAGCAGACCGAACTCGAGTGCGACACACTCAAGGCTCGCATGGCCGAGGCGGCCACACCCGCCTCCCCCGGCGCGACGCCCGAACCAACGCTCCGACAGGTCGACGCCGAGGGCTCGGTCTTCGCCAAGTCCGGAAAGCGCGAGGTCGTTGCCGACGCCGTCACCTACGACGCAGTCCTGCGCCGCATGGAAGCATGGTCCAAGGGTGTGAACATGGTCACCGCGACCGACCCCGCGTCGGCCCAACCGATCACCGCCCAGGCCCTCTTCTGGGATCTCGCCGCCGACCGCGTCGAAGTCCGCAAGCCCGGCACCATCGTCACCCCACGCTGATCGCTCCTACGCTTTGCCGATCCTCGTTCGTGGAGACCTTTCATGGCCGAATCGTCCAGCGCACCGACGCTCCAACACCCCATCTTCAAGCTCGTCAAAGACCGCTTTCCCTCCGCCCGCCTCCAAGGCACGGAGTTCCGCGGCCAGCCGACGCTGATCGTCGCCGCCGATGACGCCCACGCCATCCTCGCGTTCCTTCGCGACGATGAACGGGCCCGCTTCGACTTCCTCTCCGATGTCTTCGGCATCGACTATCTGAACTACCCCGGCAAGATGCCCGGCCGATTCGCCGTCGTCTACAACCTCTGCTCCACCGTCCGAAACGATCGCTTCTTCGTCAAGGTCTGCCTTGATCCCTCGCTCCCGACCGACGGCGTCGCCAACGACCCCGCGCTCGTTGTCGACAGCGTCTGCGACCTGTGGCCCGGTGCAGAGTGGAATGAGCGAGAAACCTTCGACATGTTCGGCGTCCGCTTCCGCAATCACCCCGACCTTCGTCGCATCCTCACCTGGGAGGAGTTCCCCGCCCACCCGCTCCGCAAGGACTACCCCGTCCGCGGCCGCGGCGAGCGAGAGGCCTATCGCGTCATCGATCGCACGTCGGCGTGACACCGTTGACGCCTTCGATATCCCGGATCTCCGAGCCGGCCGTTTGGTTGAAGAAAAGCGATCTCCTCGATGCGGCAACAGCAATCCGATCCGTTCTGCAACCACGATTGACGGTCCGTCGAGTCGCGCCGCATCGGTGACGGCCTCAATGCAGCGGTCTTGACAATCACGTCCTCCGCGAGCAAGTCATGAGCACACGACCGACACAGATCAATCGTGATTCGCGCTGCATCTTGGCCCTCTCGATTTTCCTCGCGGTCATCGCCGGCGGCTGCCAGACTCGCCCCGCCAGCACGCCCGCCCCGGCCCCGGAGCCCGTTGCGCCAGCCGCCGCGACTCCGCCACCGACCCCACCCGCTGCACCCGCTGCTGCTCCGACCGCCGCGGTGCCAACCTCGCCATCAGCAGCGGCCAGCGCCACCAAGCCGCCGACACCCATCCTGCCCTCATGGTGGAATCGGCCTGCGCCGCAGATTGACGGCAAGGTCACGCTGATCCAGCGCGGCGACGGCGATGACCCCGCCACCAGCAAGACCGCCGCGATCGCCGCCGCCCGTGAAAGCCTGCGCGCCGCTGGCACCGACGCGGACAAAATGGAAATCCTCAGAACCGAGACCACCAAGATGGGCTTTGAAGGCCGCTACCGCACCTTTGTCTTGGTTGCGGCCGCCAAACCGCCTCAGTAAGCACCGCCGTTTCACGTGCCCAACGCCACGCAGAAGGCGACGCAATGCTCCGCCCGCAAATGCAAAACGCCGACCGCTTTCGCGATCGGCGTTCCTTGGTTTTGGGCGGGCAACTCGCTTACTTCTTGTTCGCGGGCACCGCGAGGTTACTGGTGCGCGTCGGAGTCTCCTCTTTCGCCGGAGCCTCATCCAACTTCGCGCCGCTCGCCGCTTCCGCGGACGGCGTCAGAAGCTTGGAATCAACCGTCGGCGTCGACGACCTTCCGACAAACGCCCACACGACCACCGCGCCGGCCGCGATGACCAGAAGAAGCACCAACTTGTTCTTGTTCTCTTTCATGCGTTGAAATCCCACGACCTCGGACGGTCTGCCAAATCAGATTCACTTGTTGAAGTCGCGACCGTAGATGCCCTTTCGGGTGTACCAGAAGTACGGGCGATACACACCCTTAGACGACGGTTCCGTCGCCTGGGTGCCCCACTCCAGTTCCAGGTTCGCGTCGTCAGAGGCATCGTGCCACATGTCCGAACGCTTGGCCTGGAAGAACCCGTTGGTAAAGCCCGGCGGCAGCAAATCCAAGTTGCCCTGCTGCTGGAGCGTCTTGGTCGTCTCGTACAGGTCACCCATGTTCACAGCCTTGACACTGCCGTCCGCAAGCGTCACGTTGGGCTTCGCGGTCGGGTTGTTCCAGTTGGGGAACATGTTCTTGAACACACCCGTCACCGACCCGTTGAACATGTTGAACGACGAGCGGGTGTTCTGCTTGAAGTCAAACCGCTCAAACACCACCGCCTTGAACGACGGATTGGTCACATCGTCGATCTTGTTGCGACGCAGGTAACCCGAGGGTTGGGGGAACTGCGCCCACGGCTTGGTCTTCACGCCAGTCTGGCTGAAGCGATCCGGGTGCGTCCACAGCGTGGGCGACATGATGTAGCTGCCCGGCCAGATGAAGCTCTGAGGGCCATAGCGTGCCCAGTCCGGGTTGGTAGCCTGATAGTTCCGCACCGTCTGGATCATGTTGCGATCCGCCGGCGAGAACTGGAACGGGTTGGCGTACGCGCCCGGGTCGTCAAACGCCCAGGACGAAGTCGTGCTGAACCAGTACAACGCCCAGAAGTCGGTGCGCAGGTCATCGGCCGAGCTCGCGAAGTCCCAGTAGCCGCCACCAGGTGCCGGCAACTGGAACGCCTTGGCGAAGGTGCCCGAGGGCGACTCATCCCAGAAGTTGCAGAATGAGCCTTTGTTCTGCGAGGCGTATGTGAACTGCACCTGATTCAGGCTGCGCAGGTTCGCGATGCTCACCACGTTGCGGGCCGACTTGCGCGCCTCGCCCAACGCCGGCAACAGAATACCGATCAGCAGCGCGATGATCGCGATCACCACCAGCAACTCGATGAGGGTGAACGCTCGGCTCGGCATTGCTGCCCCAAAACGACGCGTGGTCGTTTGCATGCGGAACTCCTTCTTTCATTCTTCAGACGAAACCCATGGGCTCGCAAACTTCGGAAAGGACGGCCTCAGAAACCGCCTTGGATCCCCGTGCCGGGGCTCCCTTTTCATGCGTATTAGACCACACTGTCAAAATCGTGTCAAGCGATACGCCAGAATCATCGCGTTCATCCGACCGCTTTCAGTCATTCAAACCGGACAGCCGAGTACGCTTTGTGGACGCGCCAGCGCAGACGAAGCGCACAGAAAACGGCCCCATTCGGGGCCGTGGTACGATTGTGACTGTCGAGGCAAACCACCCCTCAGTTCTTCTGACCCTTCTTCGTAAAGCCTGACGGCTTTTCCGGTTCGGCGTTCGCCGCCGAGGAGTCTTTGAGTTGCTCCTCGGTCGCCTTCGCGTTGGCGTCGATGACCTTTTGGTCGACGACAGGTGCCGAGCCTGACCTCAGCAACATGACGCCCGCCAATGCGATCGCGAGAACGCATCCCGCAACAACCAGAACTTTCTTGTTCACGAAGACCTCCACACACTGATCCGATCAAACTCCGTAAATCATCAACTCCGTCTCACCGCGGAATGTCGCGTCCCTGCACGCCGTTGGTCGTCGCCCAGAAGAACGCGGAGTAGACGCCGCGGTTCGCGGTGCCACCGTTCTCCAGACCATCCTTGTTCATCGAATAGTCCGTGAGAATCTTGTCGGGAATGTTCCACGTTCCACGAGCGCGGAACGTGTCGCGCTCGGAGGCGACCGTGCTGCCCGCGAGTTCGTGCAGTCGCGACATCTTGATGCGAGAGACACTGCCGTCGGCGACGACCGCGCTCGGTTCCGCTCCAGGATTGTTCCAATTCGGAGGGAGACTCTTCACGCCGACGACGGTGCTCGCCGCGAACTCCGTCCGCTTGACCTTGGAGAAGTCAAACCGCTCCCAAACCACGACCTTGGCCGACGGATTCACGACATCGTCGATGCGGACGCGCTTGAACGCCGCCCCTTTCCCGCCGCCGCCCATGGTCGTCGCCTCACGAACCGCCTTCGTTGGCGTGTAGCGAGATGGCTTGTACCAGAACGTCGGCGAGTAGTAGTACGAACCGTCCCAGAGGTACCTGTCGAAGCTGAAATCCGGCTCGGCCTGGGTGTCCTTGAATCGCAGCTTGACCGATTGGTCGGCGGGAGAGAACTGCACAGGGCTGGCGGCGTCACCGGTGTTCAGGCTTGCCGCGAGAACGCTGTACCAGTGCGGTGCCAACATTTCACCATTCCACGGCTCCGAGTCGGCGAAATCCCAGCGGAGCTGATTCGGAGTCCCGCGAAAGCGATAAATCGAAGTCCACGACGTCGCCACGCCGGTCGATCCGACCGCGGCATCGTCGTAGGGATTCACGAAAGAGGACTTGTTCTCCGCCTGATAGGTCGCCTGCATCTGACCCGTCGACCGAAGATTCGCTTGGCTCACCAGCGTCCGTGCCGAACGCCGCGCTTCGCCCAGCGCCGGCAACAGAATGCCGATCAGCAGCGCGATGATCGCGATCACGACCAACAGCTCGATAAGGGTGAACGCTTTGCCAAGAGAACGATGCTTGCTCATGTCCAGACACTCCCTGAAACCTCGCGGAGCGAATGCCCCGCCCGAACCACGACGTGCCTTGCACCCAGAACGGGACGCCCATGTTTTCGCCGGATGCATGACCCGGCTGGGCCGGCGCGCCGCCCGAGCGGCACGCGAAGACAGTCGGACTCTTCTTGTCGAATCACCTTTGCACTGGGCCGCCGGCTGACGCTTGGTCCACCAAGCCGCACAATCGACGACGAACCGACCCGAAACACTTCCCACTTCTCCCAGCCGCCCTCGCCAGATTCGGCAGTGGCACACTCGACACACCAGCGGCGGAACAGATTTCGACCGCCGACTCAGACTTCGTCACGCTTGCTCAACACACGATCTCGAAAGCACCAGACGGGCTCGAACGAGCCCGCCCCATCAATCTGTCCGATACGCGGAGTGTCCCACATGGTTGCAGAAACTTCACGCAATTTGCGGACAGGATTTTGGTAGGGCGCCGTATCACGACTACTTCTCACCAGCCTTGAGTCGTCCACCCGGTTTCGCCGGTTTCGGGAGTTCTTTCTCCGTTGTCGGAGGAGGTGATTCGGCAGCGGACACTTGCTCTGACGACTTCAAAGCGTCGCGAATCTCCGGGCTGGTTGCGACGGGTTCGCTGGCGGGCTTGAAAAACATCCAGACTGCCCCCGCGAGGCAGCAGATCGAGACCGCCCCCAGAACGATGTTCCGTGTCGTCTGAGATTGATCATCGCTCATTTCGCCAAGTCCCTCCCGCGAACCCCGTTTCGCGTGGCCCAGAACATCGCCGGATACTTCCCGCCGCCCTTGCCTTCGGGTTCGAGTTGGCCGTTCTCGATATCGTTGTCCGTCAGATCAAACTGTCCATTGTTCAAACTTGCAGAGGTGGGGTTGAACCAGCGGCCAGAGGGCTGAAACACGTCACGCACCGACTTGGGTTGAGAATCGGCTGCGAGCAGCACCAAATCCGCGGATTTCACACGAGTCACGCTACCGTCGACAACACAAACGTTTGGCTCCGCCTGCGGATTGTTCCACTGCGGCGACTTCTTCTGGACTCGCGAGCCTGAGTCAGCGATCTCCGTTCGAATCTTCTTCCGCGTGTCCTGCTTTTCAAACACCAGCGCTTTGGATGCCGTGTAGAACACGTCGTCGACTTTGTTCCGGCGCACGGTGTTCTTCGTCATGTCGCCTTTCTTGACGAACGAAGCGAATCGCGAAGACTCGCTCCAGAACACCGGGCTGTAGATGTACGACCCTGTCCAGACCGATTCTCCAAGGGCGAAATCCGACGAGTTCTTGATGTCCAAGAAACGAAGTCGAGTCGCGTCGTCATCGGGGGCGAACTGAACGGGGTTCGCGTAATCCATGGGGTTGTTCCACTGAAGGAGGAAACTGCCGAAGTGCATGCCGTAGAACTCAGTTTCCCAGTGCTTCTGAGCCGCGTTGAAGCGCCAGCCGTACTGCGGATCTTGGGCCCAGAGCACCCAAAAGTACGGAACGCTGATCTTGCCGCCCGGCGGAACAACGTCCGTGAACGGGTTCAGCCACTCGCCGCGATTCTCGTTGGTGTACAAGAACTGGAGTTGGCCAAGCGAACGGAGGTTGGCCTGACTCACCGCATTGCGCCCAGCCCCCCGCGCGCCTTGGATCGCTGGAAGCAAGATTCCAATGAGCAGCGCGATCACCGCGATGACCACCAGCAACTCGATGAGTGTAAAACCGCGGCGGACAGAGACGCGACAGACCATGAATGGCCTCCCGTTCCGGCGGCACTGCCGGAAGTGTGCGAGCAAGACAAGCGTGTCGGACACGCCCGAAATCCGGTTTTGGGCCGCGTGCGACAATCGGCCAGAACGGCCTCGCGGCTGGGACTTCCCTTGGACCGCTATATCTGAACACAATCTGCGCGCGGCGTCAAGCCGCTTTCTTCCGGTTGCTTCTGTCGGGAATTGCGGCTCCTCCTCTCCACGCAAGACGTCGAAACCGCGATTTACGGTTCGATTTCCGTAAGGATGAAACCGGGCGGGCTGGGGCCCGTATCGACCATTGCCACCCCGCCGTCACGCCGCGACACGGGACGGTACACTCAACGCCCGCGGCGACCGAGCCGATTTCGATGGTGTCGATGAGCGAAAACGTCCGACAGCCCGATCTCTCAGGCCTCCCCCCGACCGCACGGTCGGAGGACACTGTGCGCATGGGGTCTGGGCAACTCAACGCGGCCTCGGGTTCAGGGGCTCCGTCGGGCGACCCGGCAGCGTCGCTGGAAGCCGCCGCCGAGGCGTTGCAGGCCCAGATGGGCGGCACAAAGGCGGGGACGAATCTCGACACACTCGTCAGCCGCCTCGTTGTCGATCAGGGCCTCGCGACCGCGGATGAAGTCGCGCACTGCCTCGAGCAGGCACGCCAACTGCAACGCGAGCAAAACCAAAAGTCGCTCGTGCAACTGCTCGTCGACAACGAGTACGTCACCAAGCGTCAGTTGACGCGGCTCAAGGCGATTCTCGAAGCCGAACGCAGCGGCCAGAAAATCCCCGGGTATCGCGTGCTTGGCAAAGTCGGTGCCGGCGCGATGGCGACCGTCTACAAGGCCAAGCAACTGAGCCTCGATCGGCTTGTGGCGATCAAACTGCTGCCGCGGAAGTTCAGCCAGAACCCGCAGTTCATTGATCGGTTCTACGCCGAGGGTCGTGCGGCGGCCCAGCTCAATCATCCCAATATCGTGCAGGCGTATGACGTCGGCAAGGCCGGCGAGTACCACTACTTCGTGATGGAATACGTCGACGGGCGCACCGTCTTTGACGACATCACCAAGCAGAAGCGGATGAACGAGAAAGAAGCGATCGAGCTCATCATGCAGATGGCCGACGCGCTGCTTCATGCCCACGAGCGAGGGTTGATCCACCGCGACGTGAAGCCCAAGAACATCATGATCAACAAGGAGGGCGTGGCGAAACTGGCCGACATGGGCCTCGCCCGCGCCATCACGGACAAGGAAGCGGCGGAGGCAGAGGCAGGCAAGGCCTTCGGCACGCCGTACTACATCAGCCCGGAACAGATCCGCGGCGAGAAGGTGGTCGGTCCGCCAGCGGATATCTATTCGCTGGGCGCGACGCTGTACCACATGCTGACGGGCAATGTGCCGTTCGACGGGCCGAATCCGTCGGCGGTGATGCACAAGCACCTGAAGGCGGAACTGGTGCCGCCGGACCATGTGAATCCGAAGTTGAGCACGGGGATTTCAGAGATCATCGAAATGATGATGGCGAAGGACCCCAAGGCTCGCTATCAGTCGTGCCGCGACCTGTTGGTGGATTTGAAGGCCGTACGCGAGGGCAAGTCCCCGGTGCTGGCGCACCGAGAGCAGACGTCGGCGCTGGCCGGGCTGGCCTCGATGGAGGCGGCGGCGGTCGTCGAAGTGCCGCAGGACGCGACGCGGCCGGACGCGGGCATTCGGGCGTGGATGCTCTGGACGCTGGTGGCCCTGTTGGCGGTGAGCGTCACGATCAACGTGGTGCAGGTTTTGGCGCGTTGATCTGCCCGTCCCGATATCCGTCAAATCGATACGGCGGCCTGGAAATGGTGTTGCCTTCCGGGGTCGGTTTGGTTAGCCTTCCAGAGGTGGATTCCGCGTTTGGCCGAGAGTCGGTCGGGCGGGTCTGCCCTCAGATCAGATTGGAAACGGTCCAGTTGTCGATTCGGCAGGACAGCATGTGCGGCGGGTCGTCGGCCAAGAGCCGAGCGGCGGCGTCGCGCGGCTGGCGTTGCCAGGGTTCGGCTGGGCTCGCGGCGTGGCGTGTCTCATGATCGCCTGCGCCGCTCAATTTCGTGATTCATCGTGTTGGTGTCGTCACTCGGGCTTGTGCCGCGAACGGGTGACGGCGATTTTTCGCAGCATCGCGGCGAGGACCGCGCGGCGTCGAGTGTGACGCCACAGCGGAAGGAGTCGTCCCATCGCTTTTGGTCGCTTTCAGCGTGACGCGGGGCCGGTGCAGCGCACCCGCGTGAACTTCCTCATCCGTATCACTCCGGTCCGTGTGCTCGGGCCGGACAACGAGCCGATCGGCGTGATCGAGACGGCGGACGCCCTGCGCATGGCGCAGGAGAAGGGGCTTGACCTTGTGGAGATTTCTCCCGAGGCCCGCCCGCCCGTCTGCAAGATCATGGACTACGGCAAGTACAAGTACGAACTGAGCCAGAAGCAGCGCAAGAACCGGGCGGCGAGCAAGCAGACGGAAATGAAGGAAGTGCGCCTCGGGCGGTCGGTGAAGATCGACCCGCACGACATTCAGGTGCGCATCGATCAGAGTCGTCGCTTCCTGATCGCCGGGCACAAGGTGATGGTGACGCAGAAGTTCAAGGGTCGCGAGATCGCGCACCGCGAACTGGGGCTGGACAATCTGCGCAAGGTGGCGGATGCGCTGCTGGACCTGGGCAAGGTCGAGCAGACGCCGCGCTGGATGGGCAAGCAGGCCAGCATCATCATGGCACCGGACAAGGTGAAGATCGACGCGCACAAGCGGAAGCTCGAGAAGGAACGCGCGGAGAAGATCGCGCGCGGCGAGATCGTCGCGCCCGAGCCCGAAATCAAGGATGAGGAGATCGAGGATCAGGTCGATGACATCGACGACAACGAGGATGATGATGACGAGGAGGAATGAACGGGGGCATGAGCGTTTGACGCTCGCGCGTTCCTGACCTCGCCTTCGTGCTCGTTTACTTCGACGGCAGCTGAACCGTCCCCACCAACGCCGCGACCGATGCGGCGTTTTTTCTTTCTGCCCACTTTTCCAGACCGGCGGCGATGGCGATCGGTGCCCGCGGGTCCGCGAAGAGCGCGGTGCCGAGTTGCACGGCGGTCGCACCCGCGAGGATGAACTCCGCCGCGTGCTGCCAGCGGAGCACGCCGCCGATCGCAACGAGTGGTGTTGACGTGTCGCGGGCGACGCCGCGAAAGACGTCGTACACGATCTTGACGACGATCGGATGCACAGCCGCACCGGACAGGCCGCCGGTGACATTTGCGAGTCGCGGCGTGCGCGACTCGACGTCGATCGCCATCGCGGGAGTCGTGTTGCAGAGGCACAGGCCGTCCGCGCCGGGGCGCTGGTTCGGCCCCGTCGGCGATGAGCCACTGGGTTCGATCGCGGCTCGAGCGAGTTGCACGATGCCCACACCCGCGACAGGGACGCTCACCGGGCTGAGTTTGACGAACAGTCGCGTTTGCGGCAGGACGAGGCGTACTTCTCGCACCAGGTCCGCGAGCAGCGCGGGGTCGGCACCAAACTCGCACCCGCCGTGGACGTTGGGGCACGAGACGTTCATCTCCACGCCGGCGAAGTTCGCGTGCGCGGCGAGTTCATTGGCGGCCGACGCGCACGCCACATACTCGTCGATGCTGTACCCGGCGATCGACATGAACACCGGGCACGGCACGGCGGGAATGCACGGCGCGGTGTCGCGTATGAAGGTGTCAAGCCCTGGGTTGGCGAGCCCGATCGCGTTGAGCATGCCGACCTCGGCGGGCAGGATGCGCCAGGTCGGATTGCCCTCGCGGGATGATCGCGTGATGGACTTGGTGACGACGCCGCCGACGCGAGAGAGGTCGAGCACATCGCGCATCTCGTCGAGAAGGCCAGCCGTGCCCGCGGCGAGGAGGGCAGGCGAGCGCAGGGCGACGCCGGCGAGGGATGTGGCGAGCGGGGAGGAATGTGTCGACGCGGCGTCGGCCATTACGAGGAGAGTAGCGAAAGAGGAGAGGCAGCGGCATTTGGAGATCATCGCGTTCTGCTTTGTGCCTCCGTGCCTCGGCCCCTCCGTGCCTTCTACTTCATCTTCCATCAACGCCAACTCGCGATCCCTGCCGCCTACTGTTTTCCATGGACATTTCCCAGCGAATCGCCCAGTTCGAGAACATGGTGCAAGCCGACCCGACCAACGACATGGCCCACTTTTCGCTGGGCGGGGCGTATGCCCAGGCGGGGCGCCCGCTCGACGCCGCCGAGTCGTATGTCCGTTGCTTCCGCATCAACGTGGACATGTCCAAGGCGTATCAACTCGCGGGCAAGGCGTTCATCGACGCGGGCAAACGCCCCGAAGCGATCGCGGTGCTGAACGAGGGTTACGCCGTGGCGGCCAAACGCGGCGACTTCATGCCCAAGAAGGCGATGGGCGATCTGCTTGTGTCGCTCGGCGAATCGCTCCCGACCGTCGAGGGCGCCAAGCCCGAGGTCGCGCCGATCGTTGGATCGTTTGTTGATCGGCGCACGGGTCGCCCGGGGACGAAGATGGATCGCCCGCCGTTCCGCGGCCCGGTTGGGGCGTGGATTCAGGAGAACATCTCCGCCGAGTCGTTCAAGGAATGGATCTTGCAAGGAACGAAGGTCATCAATGAACTGCGGCTCGATCTTTCGCGCGACGACCACGCGGAGACGTACGACCAGCACATGCGCGAGTACCTCGGCATCGATGAAGAACTTCTGTCGAAACTGACGACGAAGACGTGAGGTGCCGCAGAGGCTCGGGCTGAGCCAGAGGCTGTGACCACTGCAAAGATGCTCGTGTTCGCGGCGGCGTTGTCGCCTTCGTTTTCGCCGCTCGGTCCACCGTTTGGGCCCCACTTCTGGCCCCCTGTTTGAGCCCCCACGGCCGCCGTTCGAAGCCCTTGCGTGGCGGCGTGATGCAGATATACTGAGTGTTGCCCCGTGGGGTTGAAAGGGGGCTGACAATGGGACGACGTCTCTTCGCGGTTCTGACGGTCTGTGGCGTGTGTGCATCTGCAGACGCCGCATCCAGGCTCATCTGGCAGGTCTCCACCGACGGTGGCACCACATGGCAGTCGGGGAACGACATCCCGGTGTACAGCAACACCACGTTCAAGGTCCGTTGCATTGTCGACTGGACCGGCACCACCGCATATGGCTTTGCTGGTCTCACGCAGACGATTTTCATCGACAACTACGAGCCCAGCGAGCCCGGTGCCAAAATCTCGGCAAGCGGTGTTGGGAATCGTCTGGTTCCGTTTCACTTTGGTGCCGCGACCCTCGCCGTGCGTGCCAATGGCACGACACAACGCGTCGTGGCACTCGGCATCGGCGGTGTTGAAGGCAATATCGCCAGTGGTCAGCAAGCGTACAACAATCACGTCGTCTACAGCACTGCCAACCCCGCCCCGATCTTCATGTTTGACTATGTCGCGGGTGATATCGCTGACCGAACTCTCGTCTTTCGCAGCCAAGTCGCTACCAGCAGCGGCGTGCCGCAGTCGTTCTCGTATCACGCCTCGCAAACTTCAACCAGCACCAGTTTCCGCGAGACAGGGACAATCCATCCCGCGAGCGTCATGCTCGTCTTCGATCCCGCGTGTCGAATCACCGCCGAGCCGAACAACGCCGTTCTTGTGCCCGGCAGTACAGCATCGTTCACATTCGGCTTCTCGGATCCCACCGCGAGCTATCAGTGGCGCAAGGCTGGCTCGCCCATCTCGGACGACGCTCGCATCACTGGCACCAAGACGGCCACACTGACCATCCGCGATGTCGTGTCCAGTGATGAAAATCTGTACGACTGCGTGGTCAGCGGGGCATGCATGACCACCACCAGCCGCGCGGCGGCACTCGCTTGCAAGGCAACTCTGGTTGAGCAACCCCAGGGCGGTACCTTCCCCGCCGGAAGCGTCGTTGTCCTCAACAGTCAAGCGTCGCAGACTCAGGGTGTGACCTACCAGTGGTCCAAAACCAGCCCGGTCTTTGCGACCTTGTCGGACTCTGCCATCTATTCGGGCACCAAGTCGCCGACCCTCACGATCGCCTCAACCGACCCGACACAAACGGGGCAATATCGAGTCAGTGTGACCAACGGCTGCGGCACGATCTCGAGCGACGTTGCGGTCGTGACCATTGTCTGCGTCGCGGATTTCGACGGCGACAGGACAATCACCTTCAACGACTTCGCCACGTTCGTCGGTGAGTTCGAGGTGGGGTTGCCCCGCTCGGACATCAACGCCGACGGCTTCCTCGACTTCGAGGACTTCGACGCATTCGTGCGGGCGTATGAAAGAGGGTGCTGAGCGATCCGCGAAATGACGGGGCGGCCGTTACGGGTTCATTCGTTGCCTGAAGTCTCTGAGAGGGGGCACGATGCATGGTTCAACGCTCAAGGTGATCGCGGTTCTGGCGGTCTGTGGCGTGTGCGTGTCGGCGGATGCCGCATCTAGACTCATCTGGCAGGCATCGCTTGATGGCGGAGAGACTTGGCAAACCGGGCCGAACGTTCAGGCGTACTCGACAGGAACCATCAAGTTCCGCGCGATCGTCGACTGGACAGGGACGACGGCGTACGGGCTTTCGGGGCTGTCGCAGCAGGTCTTCATCAGTAACCATGATACCGGCGACGGTGGCGCGATCGTCGCCAGCAACGGTGTCGGGAATCGACTCGGACCTTTCAACTTCGGGGCAGCAATCCTTGCCGCGCGCGTCACCGGCACGACGCAGCGCATCGTCGCGCTCGGAATCGGTGGGGCGACAGAGGGGAACATTATCAGCGGCCAGCAGGCACCCGCGAGCGCGGGCACACTATATAGCACCGCAAATCCTGCGGCCATCTTTGCGTTCGACTATGCAGTCGGCTCGCTCGCCAATCGAACACTCGAAGTCTCCAGCACCATCGGGACGAGCAGCGGCGTGCAGTCGTCGTTCTCCTATCACGCGTCATCGATATCCACCAGCACAAGTTTCCGCGAGACCGGCACGGTCGAACCGGTGCGCGTCACCATCGTTCCCAATCCGGGTTGCCGAATCCTCGAAGAACCAGAAGATCGAACGCTCGTTCCGGGCGCGAGCGCGTCGTTCTCATTCGGATTTTCCGATCCGTCGGCGACGTATCAGTGGCGAAAGGATGGCGTGCCGCTGGTCGATGATTCGCGCATTTCGGGCAGCCAAACGCCCACGTTGGTCATCCGTGACTTGAACTCGAGCGACAAGGGGCAGTACGTCTGCGTGCTCAACACCCTCTGCGGCGGGACGAGAAGTCGCACAGCCGAACTGACGTGCAAGGCGATCCCCATTGAGCAGCCGCGCGGCGGCACCTTCGCAGCCAGCACGCTCGTCGTGCTCTCGGGCCAATCGGCGCAGACCGAGGGCGTCACCTATCGCTGGCGCAAGGACGGCAGTCCGCTCTTCAACTCTTCGATTTTCTCAGGAACGACCTCGCCCACGCTGATGATCGCGACCACCGATCCGACTCAATCTGGCGTGTACACCGTGACGGCCACGAACAACTGCGGCCCGACCACAAGCGCCCCGGCGACCGTGACGATCTTCTGTGCCGCGGATTTCAACAACGACCAGTGGATCGACTTCAGCGACTTTGATGCGTTCGTGCAAGCGTTCAAAGCGGGCGAGGCCCGCGCCGACATCAACGCCGACGGGTTCCTTGAGTTCGATGATTTCGATGCCTTCGTGTTCGCGTTCGAGCGCGGATGCTGAATGAAAGCCGCAGGTGCTGAACCCTGCGACTTTCAAATCCAAATCACGCGATTCGTCACGCGTCGTACGTCATGCTGGCGTCATGGTGCCCACACATTCGCCGTGCCCGCGGCGGATTTGCCGCTTGCGCCGTTCGCGTGTCCATTCGCACTGGCGTTCGTGCCGGGGGCGGGAATGACGGTCTGCGCGACATCGGCTTTGATGACGGCAACGGGGTGAACCTCTTTGGGGAAGGCCGCCGCGCTGGCTGCGGGGACGGTCGTGCCGTTGAGGTGCATCTTGCCGCTGGCGAGACCGGGAAAGTGCTCGCCCTGCCACGACGCGGGATACTTGGTGTCGTCCAGGTCCATCGCCGCCTTGGTCGGGAAGAGCGGGCGGAAGGTGTCACACATCACCGCGAGTTCCTGCGTGTGCGTGGCGGCGAGGCTGGCCTCGAGCGTGCCCGGGTGCGGGCCGTGCGGGATGCCCTGCGGGTGCAGTGTGAGGCTGCCGATCTCGATGCCCTTGCGGCTGCCGAAGTTGCCGTCGACGTAGTAGAGCACTTCGTCGCTGTCGAGGTTGCTGTGGTTGTACGGCACCTTGATCGCCTGCGGGTGGTAGTCGAGCATGCGCGGCGCGAACGTGCAGATCACGAAGTTGTGTGCCTCGAACGTCTGATGGATGGGCGGCGGCATGTGCAGCTTGCCGGTGATGGGGCTGAAGTCGTCGGCGTTGAAGATGAACGGGTAATAGCAGCCGTCCCAGCCCACGATGTCGAGCGGGTGGTAGTGGTAGATGTACTCGTGGATGAGATCGCGGGCCTTGATGCGAACGGGGAAGTCACCCTTGTGGTCCCACGTCATCGGCAGTTCGGGCGTGCGGATGTCACGCTCGCAGAACGGCGCGTGCTCGAGGTATTGGCCGTGCATCTTGCTGACGTACCGCGGCGGCGGGCCGATGTGGCTGCCGTTGGTCGTCTCGATGAGGAGGTACTTGCCGAAGGGGCAGGCGTCGATCGCCGGGCCGCCGTCGGCGGGCTTGGCGTCGGAGCCGTTGACGCGTTTGTCCCAGATGATCGTGTAGATGACGCCCTTGGGGATGACGAGGTAGTCGCGGGGGCCGAAGCGGAGCGTGCCGAGCGCGGTGTGGCAGACGCCCGAACCGTAGTGGATGAAGATGCACTCATCGCCCTGGCCGTTCTTGAAGTGATAACCGAGTTGCTCGGCGGGGTTGCAGACGGCCATCTCGACGTCGCTGTTGCCAAAGAGCACGACGCGACCGGTGATGAAGTCGCCCTTGGGCGGCAGCGGCGCGGACTTCACGTGCCGCATCCGCATGATCTCGGGCTCGACGTACTCGACTTTGGTCGAATACAGCGGCTTCCAGCCGTACACCTGCGTCGGCGGCTGGATGTGGTACATGGTCGTGGTCGGCCCCGAGAAGCCCTCGGTGCCGAAGACCTCTTCGGAATACAGACAGCCGTCGGGACGACGGAACTGCACGTGGCGCTTTTGGGGGAGTAAGCCGAGTTTCAGGTAGTGCGGCATGGCATTCTCCGGCGATGCGAAAGCGGGTGGTCGTTTCGCGGCAATCGGGCTCGTGTCTCCCACTAGTGTACGCGAAGGTTTGGGCTGTTCTGGACGAAGAATGCCGCCTCGGGCGGCTGTCGTCTCCGGATTGCGGTTTGACCGATAGCCAGAGCATGTCCTTCGCCGTCTACATCGCCGCGCGGTATCAATCGCAGTACAGCCTTCTCGGGGCGATGGCCGCCCAGATTGGCGAGGCGTTCACGCGCGCGGGATGCCCGGTTCGGCCGATCGAAGAGGCCCGGAGCGGGCCAGGGCTCGCGCTCTTTCTGAACTTCCCCGCGGACATCAAAACGCTCGGCGCGGCCGCCGACCCCGAGAGCGGCCTGTCGCTCGTTCAACTTCTGGTCGATCATCCGCTCGCGATCCACGCGCCGAGCATGGATGTGCTCGCGCGCCTGCCCCACTATCGCCTCGCGCTGCCGTGCGTGGATTCCCTTCACCTTCTGAGACTGCGTTGGCCGGGCCTTCGCCACGCGCACTTGCTCCATGGCGTGCCGCCACAGGCATTGGCGGATGCGCCGACGATCGAAGCAACGCACATGAAAACCGCCGAGCAGGGCGGACGTGATATTGACGTGTGCGTCGCAGGCACGATCCACCCGGCGGCGGAACTCGACGCCGTCTGGCGCAACTTGCCCGACAACCTCCGCCCAGGCTTGCAGGACATGGTGGATCTCTTGCTGGCGTCGCCGCACACCACGTTCGAGCAAGCCGCCGATGTGATCATGGGCCCGCGCGGCGTGTTCACTGGCGATTGGCCACTGCTCAGCACGCTCTGGCGAATCGTGACCATGACCGTGAACACGCGGCGTCGCGTGGCGATCACACGATCACTTCAAGGCCTTCGCGTCAGCGTGTTCGGCCCTCCGGCATGGCAAGAGGTCTGCACCGGCACGCTGCGATATGCGGGAGATGTGGACTACGCGCGGGTGTCCGAGCCGCTGTGCCGCAGTCGCGTGAGTATCGCCTGGGGCCCGACGCAGTTTGCGCACAGTTTCAGCGAGCGCGTCTTGCTGTCGCTCGCCGCGGGGTGCGCGACGGTGGCGGACGATCGACTCTTGCAACGCACATACTTCCGCGTGGCGGTTCCGGGCGGATCGACCAACGGAGCGCACTTGGGCGTGTTTGCGGCACAGCGGCCAGAACAGTGCCGCGCATGGGTGGAGTTGTTGCTCGCTGACCGCGAGACATGCGGCCAGTGGGGTGCTGCAGGACGTGGGCTGGTGGCGTCGGGACACATGTGGGACCACCGCCTCCCAGGGCTGGCCGCATTGGCTGCGGATGCGACGCCAAAGGGTTCTACCTGATTCTCCCTGGGTTTGTATGAATCGCAATTGATCCGGCACAAATGTGTCGATTGACGCCCTGCGAGAATCAATGATCGTATTTTGAATGGTATTCATGCTGTATGACAGCCATTTTATGCAGAAATAGATTACAGAATCCCGTTGACCGGAATCGGCCTTCGGATACACTTGTTCCAGCGGGTTTCAGTCGTCCGCGGCGCAGGAGATGCGCTGTCGGCTGGCGGGGCCCGAGGCATGCGCGACGAGTTCAAAGTCCGGCGACGTGACGAGCAACATGCTTGATACGGCAGCGGGCTTTTCGTCTTGACACGGGCCGCGAGGGTGTAGGGCGGTGCGGTCAGGGCAGGTTTGGGGCCAGCGAAGCCAGGTCACGGCGGGCCGCGAGAGTGGACCGACCGCATTCATCCCGCCGGTGGTTGTATGGGCGCGGACGCGCTTGGAGTGGGGTCGGTGAGTGCCGACCGGGGCCATGGAGTGCCTTCCAGTTTGGCGGCTCCCGCGTGGGGTGCGGTGTGACAGGTGTGAACTCATAGGAGATTGGTCAATGAAGAAGATGAACATGGCGGCGGCACTGGCTCTCACGCTCACGGCCGGCGCGGCCTTTGGTCAGGGCACGGTCATCGGTGGCGACGCCCGCTGGCAGTATTCCGCGGTCGGCGCTTCGGCGGCCACCCTGGGCAACAACAACTTCCAGCCCGACGGCACCGCCTCGCTCGACCACATGTTCCAGCAGTGGTTCTGGGTCCGCGTCTCCAGTGGCATGCGCGAAGTGCCGCTGGGCGACCCCGACTTCCCGTTCGCGCTCGGCCAGTCGTATGTCGGCAACACCGCGACGATCAAGTCGTCCCAGGTGAACATTTCAGCCGTCCCCGGCGCTCGCTACTCCTATGAACTCAAGGCCGTCGTGAACGATGGCGCGTCGACGGGCTCGGCGATCGTGCAGCTCGACCTGACGATCAAGAACACGAGCACGCTGACCTTGCCCTTCACGTGGTTCATGTACGCCGATCCGTCGGTCGGTGGCAACAGCACCGGCGACAGCGTCGCGATGCTCAGCGGCTCGAACGAGGCGTACCAGGTCACCGACGGCAGCAACTACGTCGAAGTCCGCGGCGTCGGCGCCGACCGCTTCCAGCTCGGCACCCAGGTTGACATCCGCGGCCTGCTGAACGACAACGCCACCAACACGCTGACCAACCTCGGCAGCCCCACCAACAACAACGACGTCGCCGGCGTGCTCTCCTGGACGGCCACGATGGCCCCCAACGACACGAAGGTCTTCACCTCCTACATCACCATCAACATGCCGACCCCGACGCCCTGCGCCGCTGACTTCAACGGGGACGGCTTCCTCGACTTCACCGACTTCGACGCCTTCGTCGCGGCCTTCGAGGCCGGCGATGCCAGCGCCGACTTCAACGGCGACGGCTTCCTGGACTTCACCGACTTTGACGCCTTTGTTGCGGCGTTCGAGGGCGGCTGCTAAACACTCCTGAGTCGCTCTCCCTTCGCCATCGGTCGGCACAGCCGGCGGCGAGATCAGGTGCGTACTCCTTGTGGGCGCCCCCGAGCAACTGCTCGGGGGCGTTCGTTTTTCAACTGATTGATTCTCAAGAACTCGCACCGCGTCGCCTTGCGCAATCCCACAGATCTGTGTGAAAACGAGGCAAACCACCCAGCATTGTGGGATTCGCACAGGTTCTCCACACGCGCACGATCGGAAATGTGCTTCGTGCATTCGAATGTGCGAATTCACGTTGACGAATCACGCGGGCGCAGGTACACCATGCGTGCCGATGTAGACTTTCGAGCTCGCGCGTTGAAACGAGGCGGTACTCGGCGTCGGCCCATGAAGGGAGTGTGCTCTGTGAAGCAGATTCGTTCCCGAGTTCTGAAGGCGTGTTTCAGTGTGTGTGTGTGTGATGGCGGCGGCCACGGGGATCGCGCGGGCTGATGAGCCTGCGGCGAGCGACGTGCGAGTGAGTTTCACGTCCGATGATGGCTGGACCTATCACCCGGCGATGATCGAGGGGGCGGGCGGTCCGTCGCTGGTCGGGCTGCTGGCAACGCACGACCCTGCGAGCGTGCCGCTGGGGAGTGTGAGCGTGGTGTGGTATCCGAAAGGCGCGAGCGGAGCGTACTCGATGCAGTTGTTCAC
>Ga0164290_1000282_pt1 | contig 183953 bp, 145 predicted proteins | sample Micstemetagenome_FD_108782 | JGI IMG/M metagenome (GOLD analysis project Ga0164290, IMG submission 108782) | Contaminated culture microbial community from soil near Moab, Utah, USA - Microcoleus steenstrupii SON62 (Illumina Assembly) | ecosystem: Environmental > Terrestrial > Soil > Soil crust...
CCCCAAAATCAAAACCATCGACTACACAGCACCAAACCACCGCCATGCAAAGTGACTACCGTTGACTGACACTCCGTCATCACGCAACGCCGCGGGTGACTACCTTTGACTGACACTTGGCCCATCATCCTTCATCCTTCCTATTTCCTATTTTTGGTGTGACATTGGCAAACCTTGCGGGCGGGTGAAGCTCTGGCGGTCTTGCGCGACGTAGGGCGATGCGGCCTGGCATCCATCAAAAAATGCTGTTGCTTTGGCACTTGCTGGCCGCACGCATGTGTGGCGCGGGCATACTTCTGTTGTGCGGCTGCTCGCCAGTTACTTCCCGGCCTATCGGAGACTTTGCCATGTCTCACGGAAGTTTGCCCGCGTGGAACAATGTGGAAGCCCGGTCTGTGAGAGGGTCGTCCTGCGGGATGACTCGGGCCCGTGACTCACACCCCGGCTGTTGGACTTGGACCATCGCGGCGGTCTGTTCGCAGGGGCTGCCGTGGGCTTGTGATCGATCGTCGCAGCACCCGCCGTAGTCAGATCGTCATTGGCATTCTGCTGAAGCCGTGGTCGTTGAAGCTTGCTTGATGGATGGATGTGAACTTGTTGTCTCCTGCCGGCCAGGGAAGCCGCACCGTCAGTCAGACAACGCCTTGCCGCTGGTTGCGTGAGGGTCTGCAAGATGCAGGCCCTGGCGTGACAGGATGGGTGCCGAGCGATTGACTTCGCGACGCACAATCGCTCGCCCCTCACTCGAACGTTCGCCCGGAAGCCCAGGGGAGTGATCCTCTGGGCTTCTTGTGTTTATTCGGGCAGCGTCTCTTTTGTCTCCGTGGTGGCAGGTGACACGTCGACAGGATCCTGCGGCGGAATGGGGAAGATCCCACCCCTTACAGAACTGAAGTTCGTACCGTATTCGTAACCGCTTACCCTCTCATTCCCGATCCAGATCGAATTGCCACCTTCAGAAACTTGAAATCGGATGTGATTACTCCATAGCAGCGGATTCCGAAAGATCGAGTCGGCAGGAAAATCTGGCTCTTTCAATCGAAAACCTGCGGGTGCATAGTTGAACATATTCCCGGTCCAAAGATCACTGATGATCGATGGTCCTTCCCGATGAGAGACGATTGTTTTGGGTACATAGCGTTCTACCGCTAACAGCGATTCGGGTAACGAACCTGTCAACCGCCGATATCCCACCACCGCCATGACGGCGAGCGTGCCGTGGTAGCGATTTTCCATGCGATGGAGTGATTCGACGGTGGCCTCAGACAGCCCATAGACATGGGCGAACATCTGCTGATGTGGATTCTGATACCGGCGAACCTCCACTGGATAAAAGGTCCATGCCCGGAGTCGCGAATTCGTTGATCCGTCTGGGTTGTTGTTGTATTGCAGGGAGTTCAGCGAGTGCATCTGTTGTAGACCCACCATCCCCGGTCGTTGTGCTCCCAACTGACACTGCTGGAAGTACCAGAGGCGATTTGAGAAGGCGACCTCGGTCAACTGGCGCGCGCGAGCCCGCTCCCAGAACCAGTAGGCGAAGTCTGCCCGTTCCAGATCGACCTCTTGCTGTAGCCGGATTTCCTCCGGCTGGACCTGCCAGTAGCGCAGTTCAAGTGCGCAGACTTCCATGCCACGGCGGAGTGTGACTTCCGTCTGCTGGGGGTGCTGTGCCCAGCGGACCATCTCTTCGAACAGTTCGCCGATCCGCAATTCCCATTGCTGTGACTGTTGCTGCTCCAGTGGGATAAAGCGTTCCAGACTGCCCCCCAGCCGCACACCCGCCTGCAGAGACTTCAATGAGTCTTCGACGTCCCCGGCCGTCAGCTGTTCTTGAGCCATATACAACAGTAATGGACCGTACAGCTGATTCCGCCGTCCGCGTGACGGGGCGACTTCCAGCGACAAGTAGTCCGCGGCGAGAATCTGGTCGCGTAACTTGGCCAGATGTTCGCGATTGAGTTCGACATATTTCCGGCGGTAGTCGGCCGGGGTCGCGCCGAATTGGCTGGCATCGCGGCTGGAGAGTTGCATGCTCATCGCCGCGCCGCCCGATGCGGCGCCCATTCCTCCGCTGCCTTCGAGTCCCTGAAGAGTTGCGGCACCTTCCGCACTAGCGGGGATCTCGAAGGTCGGTTCCTGCACCGGCTGCTGCATCGAGTTCATGATACCGATCCATTGTTGCTGCACCTGACGCCCGTGCGGCAGAGGATCGGCATTGAGCGAGGGAGTGAGGGCCATCTCGGCTTGCAGAAGCGGTTGGGGAATACGCGGAACTTCCCACACGCGGTAACCCATGGCCAGGCCGATGATCAGGAGCGGAAACGACGTCTGAAACACCAGTTCCGCGATGCGTCTGCGGGAGATGTGCCAGTCGGTCTGTTCGACCCACCACGCGGGCAAGGCGGTCCAACTGATCCACAACAGCCACAGGGGAATCGGGAGTTGGAACACCAGGAAGGGCAATTGATATTCAAGGCAAACAAACATCCACGGCGTGAGGAGAAAGCCCGTGATCAAAGCCACTCCCAAAGCCACAATCGACTTGCGGAACAGGTGGGCCGAGACAAACGCGACACAGAACAGCGAGATCACATACGCCACCGGTACCCAGTACGACGCTCCCGGCAACGACCGGTTCATTTCAAGGAAGTTTTTGGTGATCCAGGACTCAAACCGTGCATCACCGAACGCGTTGAATAGAATGGTTGCAGTGAGCAGCATGGTCGATACGAGGAATGTGAGGGCAACGGCCACAGCCAGGAACCAGCAGAGCAGCTTGTTCAGCCACAACGCCGCGGGCGAAATTCCCATGCGGACCAGTGCCCGGAAGCTATTATTCGTTTGTTCGCCATGCCAGGCGGCCAGCCCCCCCAGTAAGATGGACAGCCAGCCAAACAGGAAACAGAAACTGGGATTCGGTCGCCGGGCAAACAGCAGCGAACCGCACGAAATCGCCCCCATCGCCAGAATCACCCACGCATACGATTTCAGGCCTTGCCACTCCAGCCAGCGCAGGCGTTGCCAGGCTCGTTGCCAAGGGTCGGCGACATCGGTTCTGGGTAGGGTGTGAGGCATGCGTTCGACTAAGTCCAGACGCGGCAGTCGCAGCTTGCGACACCAGTCGGCCAGCCATTCCCAGTCCCACGGGCGGCCATTCAACCATTGCTCGGCCAATCCCCAGTTCGCGGTGGCAACGCCGAAGAGAATCAGGCAGCGAAACCAACCCCAGAACCCGAGCGCGGCGGTCGCTGGGTTTTGTATCCGGACGGCGAACTGCTGACCCAGGATCTCCGTGCCTGCCACCGCACCGGCATTCACCACCACGATGGTAATTGCCCCATATAAAATGGCATTCAATGGCCGCGTGGTCTGCAGCGACCAGAACATGCCGTAGACAATGGCTTCCAGCAGCACGAAAGACATGATAATCAGGTCTTCTCGGATCTCTGATTCCTGCAGGTCATCGAACTGAGACAGCAAACCCGAGGTGACAGCGAGCCACACCTGTAAGGCTAAACCACTCGCGACGAGAAAGACGAGACGGCTGCCCAGCAAGGTCGTTAACCGTGGTGCCAGTGTCGTGAGCCAGGTGAGCGTCCCTTCTTCCCGCTCGCCGGCAAACATGGTGGCGACCGCCGCGAGAACATAGATCGGCGGAATCCAGATGGTCAGCACCCAGAAGACTTCCGAGTAGCCCTGCGAATGCTCGTTGGATTCCGCGATCGCGAGGATCAGCAGCATCAGTGCCATCACACCGAATCCACACAGCAGCCACAACTGCCGCAGGACTCGCGTTTCTTTCCACAGCACGCGTTGAAAGGTGAGTGCGGCACTCATGAGTGGGCCTCCACGGTCTTGGAGTCGGCAGCAACGTCAGGGAACGTCCAGTCGGCATCGGTTTCCGTCTGCATGCAGACCACAAAAATCTCTTCCAGCGAAGGCTGACGGATGGTGACATCGGTGAACTCAGGGTCGGACTGCCAACTCGACAAGCGCTCCTCGGGAAAATCTCGCACCAGCAGTTGCCACTGTCGATCGGCCCGTTTCGCACCGAGCAGGGCGGCACCACGCGGTAAAGACGGTGGTGCCGTATCGATGGCATGCTGCGTCACCAGAATCTCTTTCACGCGGCTTTTGAGGACTTCCAGACGTTCAGAAAGTACCAGCTTGCCCCGCCGGAGAATCAGTACCGTATCGGCGACGCGTTCGACTTCCGAAATCTGATGGCTCGACAAGAACACGGTACGGCCAGTGGCCGCCACATCGACCATGCTCTCCAGGAATTCACGACGCACCAGCGGGTCGAGTCCTGACGTCGGTTCATCGAGCACCAGCAGGGCGGGCTCATGCGCCAGGGCCACCGATAGCGAGACTTTCGATTGCATCCCTTTTGAAAGCGACTTGATCTGCCGATCGAGCGGCAAATTGAACTGCTTGATCAGATCACGATAGCGCTGCTCGTAACCCAGCGGATAAAAGCCCGCGGCAAACCAGCCCGCCTCTTCGACGGTCATCCATTCGTATAACGAGGGACGGTCGGGGACATAGCCAACGCGGCGACGGATCTCGGCCCCGTCTCGGCGGCTGAGCATTTCCTGCACGGTGGTCATGCCACTGTCGGGGTTCAGCAGGCCTAACAGGATTTTGATGGAAGTGGTTTTGCCCGCGCCGTTCTCACCGAGGAGTGCAATCACCTGCCCCGGCTTACCGACAAAGCTGACGTTATCCAAAGCCATGAACGAGCCGAACCGTTTGGTCACTCTGCGGAATTCAAAGATGGACGACATGGGAGATCTCCCGATCTGGGTCTGCATGAAGTGGAGAATGGAATCTTCAGAAGTCAACGCCAGTCAGCCAGGTTGGATCAACCGGTGCTACCCACCGCCGTATCTTGCAAGACCTCATCGACCAGTCCCCGAATCTCCGGGGTATCGAGGCCACTCAGCCGGCATTCGGCGATGGCACCTCTCAAACGCTCCTTGAGCAGCGTCTGGCGGTCGCGGCGACAAGCTTCCACCGCCTTCTGTGTCACCCGCAAACCTTCACCGCGTAGCGGTTCCAGCACGCCATCGACTTGCAAGTCTCGATAGGCGCGGGCGACAGTGTTGGGGTTCACGGCGACTCGCAGGGCGAGTTCCCGAACCGAGGGGACCAGTTCTCCCGAACGGATCGCTCCATGAGCGATAGCAAATTTCATTTGCCGGGAGATCTGGTCGTAGATGGGCAGGCCATTACTGGCGTCGATGCGGAAGAGCATGAGAGCGTCCTCTGTACTATGTAGATAGTACGGTAGGCGCGTTGCATTCCGGTGTCAAGCACTTTTCGGGAAAAAAATCAGCCCGGTAGATCCCTCAGGTGGATACCGGGCTGTCTTGTGCGATCTAACCAGCTATCAGAAATGATTTTGCGATCACTCTGGCGCGGGGGGCGGGTACTGCAAGTCGTTCTGGACTTTGCGGACGCCGGGTTCCAAGCGGATCAGGCTTTCCGCCAGTTTCGCGGTACGGGCGGTTGCGACGGAACCTGTGAGCACGATGTCGCCATTTTCTGCCTGCGAGACTTGAACCTGCTCCATTTCCGGGAATCGCGTCGTCAGCTTGTCGAACAGAAGCTGTGATCTGGTCGTGACTTGCGCGATATTTGCCGCGGGAAAGTCAAACGCCGCCTTCAGCCGGGGTCGGATGGTTGGCTGAGTCGAAGTCCCAGCGGCCTGGCCTCCATTGAGCAAGCTCTGATCAAGCGTGCGGTTGCCGCCCCCCCCGCCACGGTTGCGGTTCTGACCTCCCTGTTGTCCGTTGGCCTGGCCTTGAGCGGTTCGCCCAATGAACTGGTTGAGATCGGTATTGCGGCCAATAAATCCCTGGTTTTGCTGGTTACCGGCGGCCGAGTTGCCAAAGCCTCCTTGCCCGATCCCGCTCTGGGCTCCCCCCGCTCCACCAAAAGCAGACCCACCCGCGCCACCACCACCGGCACCGCCGGTTCCCGCTCCGCCGAAGGCGGAGCCGCTGGTTCCGGCACCGCTACCGCCGCCGGAACCCCCAGAGCCGAAAAGACTTGTGCCGCCTGATCCGCCCTGTTGATTATTCCGTGTCTGGGCCGCGACAGGGGAAACCACCAGACCTACCGCGACCAGGCCCAGCATCATCACGCCGCGTGTCATTTGAAATTCTCCCAGGAGACTTTGCCCAGCGATGTTAGAAAAGTTCGTCGATAGAAAAGAAACGGACCTTCCACGCACCCGGCAAAGATCAAACCCCGTACTCATCCTGTCGGACTGCTCCCGGTAATTCAAGCAGTTCTTTTTTGCGTTCGGGCGGAATTCGGTGAGAACTGATGCGGAATGAGCCGAGTCACTGCGATTTTCAGGGGCTGGGCGTTTCGTCCCATTGACGGCAAATGTCCGCGACAATCGACGCCGCCAAAGCTGTCCAACCCGTCTGGTGAGAGGCACCCAGTCCGCGGCCGGTTTCCCCGTGAAAGAATTCATAGAACAGCAGCAAGTGGTTCCATTGCTCGTCTTCCGCGTAACGGCGTTCCGTGCCATGGCAGGGTCGGCGCTGTTTGTCATCGGCGAGGAAGATGGAAGACAACCGGTGCTCGATCAGGCGGGCCACCTCCAGCAGTGTCAAGCGGTGACCACTGCCCACGGGGCATTCGATGGTGAACGATTCGCCGTAGAAGTGATGGTAGACTTCGAGCGATTCCACCAGCAGGTAATTGACGGGGAACCAGATGGGTCCGCGCCAGTTGGAATTGCCGCCGAACACGCCCGACTGCGATTCTCCGGGCCAGTAATCAACGCGGTACTCTTCCTCTTTCATGCGGAAGCTGACCGGGTGACTTTGATGCACCTTCGACAGCGACCGCACGCCAAACTTAGAGAGGAACTCGTCTTCAGACAAGATGTAAGTGAGCATGCGCTCGAGGCGTTCGCGCGAGGGTATGGCCAGCAACCGCCGTTGAGAATGCTGTTTGCCATCAATCGGGCAATGGTCGCACAGCGTGATTTGCGCGGCGAGATCCTGGCGATTCTGCAGGAACCAGTCAAAGCGTTTCTTGAAGCCCGGTAGACGTTCGAGTTTGTGCTCGTCAAGGACATAGACCGCGAACAGCGGAATGATGCCCACCATGGACCGCACGCGGAGCGGCATGCTGCTGCCGTTGCAGTGCAGGTGGTCGTAATAGAAGCCGTCGAGTTCGTCCCACAGGCCCTGGCCATCGAGGGTGTTCATGGCGGCGGCAATGGCCACGAAGTGCTCAAAGAACTTCGACGCGACATCTTCGTAAGCCGGGTCGTCCTGTGCGAGTTCCAAGGCCATTGCGAGCATGGTGCTGCAGTAAAACGCCATCCAGGCCGTGCCATCGGCCTGTTCCAGAATCGTACCATCGGGCATGCGCTGATTGCGGTCGAACAACCCGATGTTGTCGAGTCCCAGAAAGCCCCCGGAAAACAGGTGTTTCTGTCGGGCATCTTTCCGGTTGACCCACCAGGTGAAGTTGAGCAGCAGCTTCTGAAAGGCCCGCTTGAGGAAGACCTTGTCGCGGCCAGTCTTCTTCCCCGCGATCTTGTAAACTCGCCAGCAGGCCCAGGCATGTACGGGCGGGTTGGTATCGCTGAAGGCGAATTCATACGCCGGAATCTGCCCGTTGGGATGCATGTACCATTCACGCAAGAGCAGCAGCAACTGTTCCTTCGCGAACTCGCCATCCAGCCGCGCGAAGGGAATCATATGGAACGCCAGATCCCACGCGGCGTACCACGGATACTCCCACTTATCGGGCATCGAAATGATATCGCGATTGAACAGGTGCTGCCATTCGGCATTGCGTGGCATGCGGCCCGTGGGTGGCGGTGGCTGACTCGGATCGCCCTGCTGCCATTCCTTCACGATGTAGTGATAAAACTGCTTGGACCATAACAACCCCGCATGGGCTTGCCGGACCACGCGATCATGATCCTCGGTCACTCCCGCCGGGAACTCCGCCTGATAAAACTCATCGGCCTCGGCAATGCGTTCGGTCAGCGTGGTGATGAACGTGTCGCCAAACAATTCCGCGGGGACGGCTTCTGCGGGCACAATCCGCAACGGAATCGTCACGCTGCAACCGGCTTCAATGTGCAGGGTATAGTACGCCGCAACCTTGGTCCCCACGGGTTTAGGATTCACTGCCGACTGTTGCTGATGAATCACGTAGTCATGAAAACCATCTTTGAAATAGCGTCCCGGTGCCGCGCTCTGATACAGCCGCGGGTTATTGGTTTCGTTCTCGGTAAACAGCCACTGGGACGTGGTGCCATCACTGGCGGCTGAAGAGAACAGACGAAACCGGCCCAGCGTTTCGTGTTCGGTGAGCAGGCCCGGCTGACCATCGTTCCAGATGCGGGGCTTGGCCCAGCAGCCTTCGTGCTCGCAACCCCAGCTCCAGGTATTGCGGAACCAGAACTGCGGCAGCACATGGATGGTGGCGGCGTCGGGTCCACGATTGAAAATGGTCAGTTGAATGAGCGTGTCGTTGTCGCTGGCCTTGGCGTATTCGATCTGCACATCGAAATAGCGGTTGTCGTTAAAGACACCCGTATCGGCCAGTTCAAATTCCGGCTGACCATATCCGCGCTGCCGATTCTCATCCAACAGTCGCTGATAGGGATATTCGGCCTGTGGGTACTTATAGAGTGCCTTGGCATAACTGTGCGTCGGTGTCGAATCGAGGTAGTAGTAACACTCCTTCACATCTTCGCCGTGGTTGCCTTGCGGGTTCGTGAGGCCGAACAACCGTTCTTTCAGAATGGGGTCGTGACCATTCCACAAGGCGACACCGAAGCACAATCGGCATTCGCGATCGGTCCAGCCGAGCAGGCCGTCTTCACCCCAGCGGTAGGCACGGCTGCGCGCGTGATCGTGTGGAAAGTAGTCCCAGCACTCGCCCGTTTGTGAATAGTCTTCACGGACTGTGCCCCATTGCCGCTCGGAAAGATACGGCCCCCAGCGTTTCCAGTTCGCGGTACGAGCCGTGTCTTCCCGGAGTCGGTGGATTTCAGCGTTCATGGACAAAACTCAAGCATCGCGGGGGGAACATCACAGAGGCCAACGTCACATCCTAACTCATCCGGTGCGGTGACGTCGTCGAAATCCGACCCTACGGGTTACGGATCGACGAGGAGTGGCGCCCACATCCCCCCCGGTGTGATTTCGGGACGCTGCCCCGATGCGGGAAACGTTTTCTGTACGGCGTCGCGCAGAATGGGTTGCAGTTCGGCGATGATCGCGGCCGAGCCCGGCCTGTCGGCAAGATTCGTCAACTCTTGCGGATCGGATTCGTGGTCATACAACTCGCGGCCTTTGTTGCCCTCATCCCATTCAGTGAAGCGCCACTGCGGAGTCCGCAAACTGTAGCCGAAGAACTGTGAGTTGTTCCGTCCACCGCCGCGACTCACCTGGCTGAGGGCCCAGCCACGGCCGACGGTCTTTGGATCGGCCAGCATTGGCACCAGGCTTTGCCCCTGCAAATTCTGCGGTGGCGAGACCTGACAGAGTTCCAGCAACGTGGGTGCAACATCAATCAAGCCGACCGGGGCCGAAACCACGCTCCCTGGTTGCTTCACGCCGGGACCGGCGAAGATCAACGGCACCCGGGCACTCTCTTCAAAGATGCTCATTTTCTGCCACAGCCCATGTTCACCCAGATGGTACCCATGATCGCTGGTGAACATCACGATGGTGTTCTCGGCGAGCCCGAGGCGTTCCAGCGCTTCCAGCACGCGACCGACCTGCGCATCCATGAACGAGACGCTGGCGTAGTAGGCTTGAAGGCATTCGCGACGCAGGTCGTCCGTCAGCTTATCCTGCTCTTTCTTGTAACTACCGAGCGCAGCGGCGGGGAGATCGGCCTGATCTTCCGCGACCCCTTGAATCACAGGCATTTTCGCCCGGTCATACAAATCGAAATAGGCCTCTGGAGAAACATACGGCGTATGCGGGCGGAAGAATCCGACGGAGAGAAAGAACGGCCGGTCTTTCTGTTTCGCACAGCGTTCCAGCACCCACACGGCATCGTCGGCCATCAAGCCGTCGGTGTGATACCGGTCCCCCTTGGGGCTCGCGTACCAACTCAGTGTGCCCCCGAATTGATTCGGTGTCAGCGTGAAGATTTTGGAATGCTCTTCGAGCCGATCGACACCGGCCGGATTGAGTTCCAACTCCCACGAACCGGGGTCGTCATGGCCGTTGGTGCCAATCGAATTCGGCACGTTGTAGTGGTACATCTTGCCGATGCGACCGGCGAAGTAGCCCCCGATGCGAAAGGCCTGCGGTAAGCTCTGCTGCTGCGGAATCGTCTGCCGGAACAGCGTGCCATTCGTGATGATGCCCGTGGTGTTGGGATAGAGCCCGGTCAGCAACGAGTTACGACTCGGCCCACACAGCGGGAACTGACAGTACGCCCGATCAAACCGCACGCCTCGCGCGGCCAGCTTGTCGATGTGTGGCGACTGGACCTGCGGATCGCCATAGCAACCCAGCCGATTGTTCAAATCGTCGGCCATGAGGAACAGCACGTTGGGTCGCTCAGCGGCCGAGGCCGCGCTAATCCACAATGCCGCGACAAGTCCACACGCCAGGCCACGCAGGCACGTCATCATGGTGAGTTCTCCGGGAGTCAATCGTAGTGGTCGACAGGATTGTGCTGATGGTGAGACTGTACCCGAACGGTGATCCCCCTGAAAAGCCGCCCCCGCCGAGGGGCTGGTATTTCACACGCCGCAGCGCGGGCATTTCAACTGCGTCGCGCCGGTGGTAAACTGCCATCTTGCAACCAAAATTCACCGCATCTCAGGCCGACCCATGATTTACGCGAATATCTGGCTGACCGTGAAAGACGCGGCCGACGTAGAAGAAATCCGCGAACTTCTGCGCGAGCAGTGCCGTCTGTCGAAACAGGAACCCGGCTGCGAACGGTTCGAGGTCTATCAGTCCAAGAACGACGCGAAGACGTTCCTGCTGGTCGAACGCTGGAAAGATCAGGCCTCCCTCGATGCCCACCGGTTAGCCACGGCGTACACGACCGTCTACCAACCCAAGGTGCTGCCCAAAGTGGACCGAGTGGCACATCCGTGCGAGTTGGTCGAAGGTTGATCCGTAGGGTCCGCTGTGCGGACCATGATTTTGATTTCGATCAGGAAGCCACGAAGGCGGGAAAAGACCATTGATATTTCTCTGGATTTCATGGATTCGTGGTTTCCTTAGCAACCAGGCCTGACTGGCATCAAAGAGTTTGACACCCATTGGTCCGCACAGCGGACCCTACAAGCCCTTAGCCCTCAACCCTTAGCCCTAAGCTCTCCAACAATGCTCAACAAAATCTCGTCCCGCATCACCCAGCCCCGTTCCCAAGGTGCCTCGCAGGCCATGCTGTATGGCACCGGCATGACTCCCGAGGACATGCACAAGGCTCAGATTGGCATCGCCTCTGTCTGGTACGACGGCAACACCTGCAACATGCACCTCAACGAACTCGCTACCCAGGTGAAGTCGGGCGTGGTCGCCGCGGGCATGGTCGGCATGCGGTTCAACACCATCGGCGTTAGCGATGGCATCTCGATGGGAACCGACGGTATGTCGTACTCGCTGCAATCGCGAGACCTCATCGCCGATAGCATCGAAACCGTCATGTCGGCGCAATGGTATGATGCCCTGGTCGCGCTGCCTGGCTGCGATAAGAACATGCCCGGCTGTCTGATGGCCATGGGCCGCCTCAATCGACCGGCGATCATGGTCTACGGCGGCACCATCAAGGCGGGTTGCACCCCCCGGCATCCCAAGCTTGATATCGTCTCCGCCTTCCAGGCTTATGGCGAATACATCACCGGACGTATCTCCGAGGAAGAACGGGCCGAGATCATCCGTTGCAGCATCCCCGGCGCCGGTGCCTGCGGCGGCATGTACACCGCGAACACCATGGCCTCGGCGATCGAAGCGCTCGGCATGTCGCTGCCGTATAGTTCGTCCATCCCCGCCGAAGACCCCCTCAAAGTCGGCGAGTGTCTCGCGGCCGGCAAGGCGATTCTGAACCTGCTCGAAAAGGACATCAAACCGCGCGACATCATGACCCGTGCGGCCTTTGAAAACGCCATGGTGGTGATCATGGCGACCGGCGGTTCGACCAATGCCGTGCTGCATCTCATTGCGATGGCTCGGGCCGTCGATGTGTCGCTGTCCATCGACGACTTCCAGAAAGTCTCCGACCGCGTCCCGTTCATCGCCGACCTCAAGCCGAGCGGCAAGTATGTGATGGAAGACCTGCACCATGTCGGTGGCACGCCCGCCGTCATCAAATACCTGCTCGAAAAGGGCTTCATGGACGGCAGTTGCCTGACGGTCACCGGCAAGACGATCGCCGAGAACGTGAAAGACCTGAGCGGCCTCGCCGAGGGGCAGCGCGTGATTGTCCCCGTCGAAACGCCGATCAAGGAAACCGGGCACATCCGCATCATGCGCGGTAACTTCTGCCCCGAGGGAGCCGTCGCGAAGATCACCGGCAAGGAAGGCCTCGTCTTCACCGGCACCGCCCGCTGCTTCGACAGCGAAGAGGACATGCTCAAGGGTCTCGAAGACGGCAAGATCCAGAAGGGCGATGTCATCATCATCCGCTATGAAGGCCCCAAGGGTGGCCCCGGCATGCCGGAAATGTTGACGCCCACCTCGGCCATCATGGGTGCGGGTCTCGGTTCCGATGTGGCCCTCATCACCGATGGCCGCTTCTCGGGTGGATCGCACGGCTTCATCGTCGGCCATGTGACACCCGAAGCTCAGGAAGGGGGCCCGATCGCGCTGGTGAAAGATGGCGATAAGATCACCGTCGACGCCGAGCAGAACCGCATCGATGTTGATATCTCCGATGCTGAGTTCGCAAAACGCAAAGCCGCGTTCCAGGCCCCGCCGCTCAAGTTCACCCGCGGCACGTTGTACAAGTACATCAAAAACGTGAAAAGCGCCAGCGAAGGCTGCGTGACGGATGAGTGACTCGAACGGGTGAGCCGCCCCCATGGGAACTGCCCTGGCACGGCATCAGGTGAAGGAGTGTTGTTTGGCCGGTGTTCGCGGAACACGCTCCATTCACACGACTACTGTTGACCTCGGCTGAGAGCTTGGCGGAGTTGGAACCGGCCGAGTCGTGGAAATCCGTGTAAAGAGGTCGGCTAATGGAAGTGACGGACTATGCCTTTTTTCCGACGCGGGTGGTGACCCTCCAATTTCCGGAGACTGACCGTCTGAATGCGGAACTCTGCGATCTGCTGGAACACCAGCCAGAGCTCGACGACAGATCAAACACGCATCCCGACGCGCTCAATTTGCTGCGACTGGCAGGCACAGTGCCCGCGATCGAACAGCTCCGCTCCATGTTCATCGCGGGCGCGAAACACTGGCTGAAGGCCGAGGGAATTGCGGGGCCAGAAGGAATCGATCTGTTGCTCTTCAGCAACCGTATGGGCCGCGGAGATTCTACGATTGCTCACAATCACCATACCGACCTGATTGGCATCTATTATGCACGCACGGCGGATTCCAGTCGACAGCCCATTCAACTGGACGAAGGCGCAGACTATTTCGAGGCGGGCGACGGAGTGCTGGTGCTCCACGATCCGCGGTTCAATGCGAATTTAACCTCCGTTGCGAATCGCGATCACATCAAGGTCTTTCCTCGCCCGGGCCTGATGCTCATCTTCCCGGCATACGTCTGGCATTCTGTAACGTCGCATCGCGGCGAGTTTCACCGTCTGTCTTTTGCCATGAATTTCACGCTGCGCTGGCCGACCGGCCTGGAAGAGGCGCACTCGTTGAAATACTGAGCCCGGCGACACACATACCCAGATCGCCGGTGTCGCTCACTGTCAATCAACAAGAAAGGGCGTTGGAAGATCATAATCTTCCAACGCCCTTTCAGTCGACATGGAGGCGGCGGGAATTGAACCCGCGTCCTGTGATCCCTCGACGACAGCTTCTACGTGTGTAGACGGATGATTAATCTCATCGCGACGGGCTCAACCGACCAGGCCGTTCGCGACCAGCTCTCAACTTTGTCTCGTACAGGGATAGACAGCAGTGACCCTGAACCAGCCGGAATTGGCAAGTGACTTTTGGGCGCCTCCGGCGGGGCTCCCGCAGTCACGGCAACCTATGTTACTAGGCAGCCAGAGCGTAAGTGCCAGTGTTGGCAGTTGTTGTTTGATCAGCTTTTAACGTGGCCTACTGATCAACCACGACACGCGACCATCGCTTGTGGTGACCCAGTCGAATCCGGTCGCCCCCGACAAACGGCCGAGTGGTGCTCGGCATCATCTATCATATCGACCGGCGGTGGCAGGTCAATTGGCAAAAGCCGTGGACTCTCGCCGTTCGTGGTGCAAATTCCGCATTATTTACCGGGCCCCAGTTGCTGGGCCAGTTGCTCGTGAGCCGCCGCCGTTTGACGGATGAGTACCAGCGGTCCCAGAACCGCGACGGTTCCGCCGATGCCGTCGACGTCTTCCCACGGCCCTAACTCTTTGATTTGCACCACCTGGGCCGCGATGTCCTCAGGTGTCCGATTTCGTGCCCGGGCATCGTAAATTTGCACAACCCGGAAGTCCTCGGCCCTGGCTTTCGTGGTGATGTAGAGGACTTCATGGCGGATTAATGGGACCAGACCCTGACTGGCGAGGGCCGCGGCCACAGTCACTCCGGCGGGTTGCTTCTCGCCTGATAGTGTCAGTTTGGATGCGGAGTCGATGCCTTCGTCGGCCAGGTCAGCCTCTGAAATCACTACGTTGATCTTCAGTTCTGTCCACAGCAATTCATCCAGTTCTTCGATCTCCACTTCGCCAGCGGGCAACGAAATTGGTCGTGCGAGGGTGCGACGCAGCATGTCTTCGCTGCGGTCGATGAGCGTTGCGGCGCGGCGCTTTCCTGAGAGGGCAGCCGCAGTCCTTTCCAGCAGATCCGCGATTTCCGCGTGCGTGGCAGGTGACTGTGAGATGCTGATGCTCTGCGGGGTCATGGCCACCACTTTGCCCCCCACGCCATCGATCTCTTCCCATTCTCCGGAACTCATCTGTTGCAGGGCAAAATGCAGCATATCAGGGTCAAACGGACCGAGACCTCCCACGGGATATGTGGCTGTGACAAGTTGCTCGTTGATTTTGACAGAGGTATCGACGTACAGAGTTCCGCGGTCAACGCGATACATCAGCTGTAGAGGCTCCAGGATCAAATTCAGGGCCGAGGCGAGCGTGATCCCTTCGGCCCGAATTCCAGAGACAGACGTCGACGCATCCAGCCCTTCAGCCGCCAGCGAAGTGTTGTTGATCTGCAACTTCAGCTTGTGCTTGGTACACAGCGTTTCGAGCAGTTTTTCCAGCGGCTGAGACTCACCCGAGATCGCTGTTTTCTGGATCAGACGTTTATCTAAGTTGCCTTGAGCGGCGGCGTCGACCGTGGCGCAGACCACGATGCTCAAGGTCAAAACTCGACAGGAATTGGTGATCCGTCGCCGTAAAGGTGAAAGCATGCAGGCTCCTCGCCCGATTAGGAAACAAACGCGCAGTGGTCGAGCTTACAGAATTTTTTGCGCGCAATCGAGATAATTCTGCGATGGCGGGTCGGGGTAGGGAATTCCAAAATCTCCCGCAGGGTGGCCGAATTGTGTGGAATAATTCGCCCACGGTGGGCATCATATCGAAAGTTCCTCATATCTAGCCCGGTTTCGGGAATCACGGGTCGGAGCCCTACCATGTTGAATCTGCCCGCCTCGCAGATGCACCGTGATTGTGAAGGCGTGTCACGCCGTAACTTCCTGCAGATTGGCACCTTAGGCTTAGGCGGCCTCACGCTGCCGCAACTGCTCGCCGCGCGCTCCGAAGCGGCCGAGCAGGGCCGCGGGGTCAAAGACACTGCCGTCGTCTGGCTGTGGCTGTCGGGTGGACCGACCCACATCGAGACGTTCGATCCGAAAATGACGGCTCCGTCGGAATATCGCAGCCTTTCCGGAGAAGTGGCGACAACGGTTCCCGGGATCACTTTGGGGTCTCATTTCCCGAAGCTGGCCAAAAACTTCGACAAGCTGGCCGTCGTCCGCTCCTTCGCCCATTCCAACAGCGGTCACGGGGGCGGAACCCATTATGTGATGACGGGTTACGATAACCGCATGATCGACAACGGGGGCTTGCCCAACCGCCCTTCGCTGGGGTCCATCGTCTCCCGCGTCCGGGGGGCCAATCACGCGCAGACCGGCATGCCGACCTACATCCGTACAGGGAATATTCAGGCCGACGGCCCGGCATTTCTGGGAGCAGGGTTTGCCCCCTTCGATCCCAATGGCCAGGCCCGCAAGAATATGAGCCTCGAAGTCAAAGGCGATCGGCTCGACAACCGTCGAGAGTTGCTTGGCAGCCTGGATCGCTTCCGCCGCGACGCGGATCAGTCGGGCCTCATGGACGGTCTCGACAACTTTGAAAGTCAGGCCTTTAACATGCTGGTCGGCAGCGCGACCGCTGCATTCGACCTGACGAAAGAGGAAGAACGGACTCGTGATCTGTTCGGTAAAGATTCGCTGGCCCAGCAGATGCTCACGGCTCGGCGCCTGGTGGAAGCGGGTTGCAGTTTTGTCACCATCAACTACGGTGGCTGGGACATGCATGGCAATCTGAAGCGGAGCATGGACCAGCGGGCTCCGGCCCTGGATCATGCGGTCGCGACGTTCCTGGAAGACCTGTGGTACCGCGGGCTCGACCGTAAGGTGCTGCTGGTGATCAGTGGGGAATTCGGTCGCACGCCGCGCGTCAATCGCGGCGGCGGTCGCGATCACTGGGCGCCGTTAAGCACGCTGGCGTTGGCGGGGGGTGGCTTCCGCATGGGACAGGCGATTGGCGAATCGATGCCGAAGGCCGATGTCCCCAAGACGACGCCGATTCGTCCGCAAGATCTGATGGCGACGATTTTCGAGCATCTCGGCATCGACCGCAAAACGCAGTTCATGAATCAGGCCGGGCGACCAGTCTACCTGCTCGAAGAAGGCCATGTGATCGAAGCGTTGGTGTAGCGCGAAAGGCATTGCACGCCCGAGTATCAGATGACAGGCCCACTGCAAAGTGGGCCTGTTTCGTTTATCGCGCGACACGGACGACATAGAGCCTGCCTCCCACCTCGGTGTGATTTTCAACGGCTGATCTTTCGCTGGTCGAAAATCCGCTTGTCGCCTTCGGCATTCCGCAATCACTCGTGCTCTACTTGAAAACGGGTTCCAGGACTCGTAGAACGCCGCGCGACATGTCTGTTGCCGATGCCGCCCCGCGTGTAAGAGATGGCCTTGCGACGGGTAATGACGTGGAAGACAATGACCAATCGCGCTGGCCGATCCCGAACGTTTTTGACAGGAGTTGACGTCATGACTGAGTCTGCCAAGCCTGAATCTGACCGAACCGGGGCTCATGGGTGTGCGGCGGAAACCGATCACGATCGCGAGGTTCCAGAGATCGATCTGCTCTCGCCATTGAAGATCAGGGGTGTGACGTTACGGAATCGAATCGTGATGTCGCCCATGTGTCAATACGTCGCGAAGGATGGCTTCGCGGACGATTGGCACCTGGTGCATCTCGGCAGCCGGGCGTCTGGGGGCGTGGGGCTGGTGATCGCAGAGGCGACGGCCGTTACCGCGGACGGCCGCATCACTCCGGGAGACCTGGGGATCTGGAGCGACGAGCACATTGCTCCGCTGGCGCGTATTGTTCGGTTTGTCGAATCACAAGGGGCGGTTGCGGGGATTCAACTGGCCCATGCGGGTCGCAAAGCGAGTTGCGATGTCCCCTGGAACGGGGGAGCGGGTCTGTTAACCGCTGATGTGGGCGGCTGGCCGGTAATCGGGCCTAGCGCAATCCCCTTCAGCGAAGGCAGCCCGGTCCCGCAGGCGTTGGATCAAAGTGGTATTGATGGTGTGGTGAAAGATTTTGAAGCCGCGACCCGGCGAGCCTTGGCGGCCGGGTTCAAGGTCATCGAGGTCCATGCGGCACATGGTTACCTGCTGCATCAGTTTTTATCGCCACTCAGCAATCAGCGGACGGACGACTACGGCGGCAGCCTCGAAAATCGCATGCGGTTACCGCTGCGGGTTGCCGCTGCCGTGCGTCAACTGGTGCCCGCGGAATTGCCGGTCTTCGTGCGTATCTCCGCGACCGACTGGGTCGAAGGAGGATGGGATGCCGAGCAATCAGTGGTGCTCTCTCGACGGTTACAGGAATTGGGCATCGACCTGATCGATGTCTCTTCCGGGGCCTTGGTGCCCTACGCGAAGATCCCCGTCAGCAAGGGGTATCAGGTGACTTTTGCCCGCCAGATCCGAGAGGCGACCGGCATCAAAACGGGTGCCGTCGGGCTCATCACGGAAGCGCATCAGGCGGATGAAATCATCACGTCAGGCGCGGCCGATCTGGTGTTTCTTGCGCGGGAACTGCTGCGCGAACCTTACTGGGCGATTCAAGCGCAGCAGGAACTCGGTGGAGAACCGGCGTGGCCGATCTCTTATGGCTATGCCGTGCAACGCCGCACGCGCTGAGTGCTTACCGTCGACCCGGTGCGGCTTCGATCGCAGCGAGTTCACCGCTATCCAGCCAGACAATTTCGCACGATGAGCAACAGTCGATGACCTGATTGCCCGGTCCACCATACGGATGCCGATCCATGGGTCGGGTGCAGCCGGGGCAGTTGACGCGGCCAGTCAACCGCTCGGGTGTCAGCGGTTGCGGCAGGCGTTCCGCTCCGTCAAATGCGGCCCGACGCGACCGCACCAGATGGGCAAACGCATCGGCGGCAAACAGTAAGCCGTGACATTGGGAACATGCTCTGGCAGCAACACCGTCGACTGCCGCAGATTGCAAATCGGTCTGACACGCCGGGCAATTCGTCCCCGTGGGTTCGTCCAGCAGCACGACTGCGTCGACACCCTTGGCAAGCTCTGTCAGGCGGCGATACGATCCGCAGAATTGGCATTTCAGGACATCGCTTCCCGGTGTCCAAGCGAGTGGTGCGGCACAGTTCAGGCAGTTCATCGCAGGTCTCCCGGTTTCAACATACGTCATGCCAAACCGCTGGCTGGTTCCCAGATCACAATTCCGCACGTATCGCGCACACGAAAGATCCCTTCATGACGGTGGACGACGTTCTGGCGGCCCTCAAAGCCCAAGGTTCGGAGAGGACGGCCCGCGTGCTGCGCAATCATGGTGCGCACGACCCGTGTTACGGCGTGAAGATCGGCGACCTGAAGCTGTTGCAGAAACGCATCAAAACACATCATGAGCTGTCGCTGGAGCTGTATGACACCGGTGTGTACGACGCGATGTATCTCGCCGGGTTCATCGCCGACGCATCCCGCATGACGAAACGCGATCTCACAAAGTGGCTGAAAACGGCCTCGAAACCGATCGCCAGTTATGTCGTGGCCCCGATCGCGGCGGGCAGTCCAGCGGGTTGGGAACTGGCGCTTGAGTGGATCGATTCGAAAAAGCCGATCGCGAACATCGCGGGTTGGTCGACGCTATCGGCAATCGCAAGTCTCCGCCCCGATACTGATCTCGATCTTGACCAATATCGCGAGTTGCTCGCCCTTGTTGAGCAAACGATTCACGCTGCCCCCGATGCCGTGCGTTACGAGATGAATGGCTTTGTGATCGCTGTCGGGTGTTACCTCGCGACGCTCACGCACTTCGCGAAACAAACGGCGGAAAAGATCGGCAAGGTCCAGGTCGATATGGGCAACACCGATTGCCAGGTTCCGTTCGCACCCGACTACATTCGCAAAGTGGAAGCCCGGGGCACCATCGGCAAGAAACGCAAGACGGCGATGTGTTAGATGACAATCTCATCGGAGTCAAAGCATCGGCGTCGACAGACCACATGGTGGCGATGGTGGTGTGTCTTGCCTGTCGCCGTGGTGGCAGCCATGGGCACCCGCACTGTGATGGGCTCGATCCTGCGGTTTGCCATCGCCGCGGGGTGGTACACACCTGGCGAATGGGGCTGGAGCTTCTTAGTGGCGGTGGTGTTGATGTACATCCCCAAGGAGTGGGTGTTTGTGGTCGCCGGGGCGTGGGTCGCGCCACGCTCTCCACGCACGACCGCGAGCGTGCTGGCTGTTGTGACAGGGGTGATATCCCTATTGACTCATCTGCTGATGCAACAGCACGTCGGCTGGGTGAACTGGATGCATTTCACGGCAGAGTTAATGGGGGCGGCGCTGGGAGTGTTGTGCGTTGCAACGTGGACAAGGCGCGAGTCGGTGCTGTCATTTTGATGCGGTTGCAACGCGTGATGCCGTGGTTTTCAAACCGGTGGCAACAACAGATCGGGTTTCGGCGCGTGGGGGTAGTCGACCGGTTGATACGCGATCAGCAGTTCCGGGGTCTCGATACGCCGGCCCTGTTGTGCGTGCGAGCGCAAGGCCCGATCAAGAATACCGCTGGTAAGCAAAGTTCGCTCTACCGGATAGCTGGGTTGGCCCGTATGCACCATCTTTTCAATGGCCTTAAGCAGGAAGGCGAAGTGCGGATAGCTCGGATCGGGACGCTCTTCAAACGCGGTAGCCAACGGCCGAGGCTGCCCTTTGAGCTTCACCGCCACCGTGGTTAACCGAACCGACGGGAGCATGAACTGTGCCCCGCGCAAACCATCAGCGTACTCGAACAGAAACAAGGCGGCTCCGGCATCGGCACGCATCCCTTTGTCATGAGCCTTCGGGGCCACGTCGTAAGCGGCCTGCAACGTCGCGGCATCTACCACGCCGTCATCAACCGCTTGCCACATCGCTGCGCCTTGCAGCGTCTGCACCCATTTCACGCCGCGTTCTCCCCCCTGTCGGCGTTCCGCCAGACACTGGTAGCAGTCGAGCGCGTGAGCGGCGTACACATCCCAGCCGCTGTATCCAATCCCGACAATCGATTCGATCTGGCAGTTCATGGGGACATCGATCTCGTGCGTGCGGTAACCCACGGGGAGTGACGACCCCGCCATGAAGGGCACGTTCAAAGCCTTCGCGCGGTCATACATCCATTGGCCATCCTCCCACTGCGGGCCGAGATGCTTATCGCTGAAGACTGGCACCACGCGGTTGTACTTCACGAACGTCTCCGTGATCTCCTGGAAGAACCGGCGGCGGGGATACAGGTGCTGTTCCAGATCATTGAACGGATAGTCGCCATGCTCGCCAATACTGATCACGCCATCGACCGGGATGCCGTTCGTGCCCACCGTTACGGCCCCTTCGATGGTCTCGAACAACGGCACTCCATACTTCTGGCAGGTGGATCGGGCCAGGTCATCGTCCGGGAATTGGTCGACATACAACGCCGCGAGTTTGAGCGCGGGACCGGGACCGCCATCCTGCTGCCAGCCTTCCAGGATTTTTCCGAGCAGTACATCGGTGTGCGACCGCCGCCGGTAGATCGTGACCACGCCAGCCACCAACTTGGGAGTGACTGGCTTCACAGGCGTTTGTGACCACGCGCTGGGTGCGACCGCCGCGCCAAACAAGGCCGCGGTCGAAAGTCGCAGGGCATCACGTCGAGAGTAGAGCGGCATCAATGTTCCCCTCAAAACCTGTTGGAGTTTGCCACGGGGCCATGCTACCAGACCGCACAGGGGCGTCGCGACCAGACGTACTGGAAGTGCCCATGGGAAACCGATGTCTGGGAATCCTGGAAATCACCGGCGAGTCCATCTTGATAAAGAATTGATATCTCCGCCGTCAGAAATGACACCTATTTGATGCGAAGGCGGCTTTAATGCCTGTGAGTCGCTGGTGACTCGGGAGTGGAAAGATGGATGGCGTCTGGCTGGCTGCTGTGGTGGGTTTCTTCTGCGTCTCATTCCTGTTGTTGAATGGGATTTCCTCTTTGAGATCGGAGAAATAGCCGTGGATTGGTCGTTAATCGTTGCCTCAACCCTGGCGGGGTTGCTCTGCCTGTATCTGTTCGTGGCGTTATTGAAGCCGGAGTGGTTTTCATGACAACCAACGCGTTACTCCAAATTGGAATGTTCGCAGTGATTCTGCTGGCGTGTGTGACACCGCTGGGGCTGTTCATGGCGCATGTGTACCTGGGCCGGCCTACCCTGCTGGACCGGCTGTTGCGACCTTTGGAACGGTTGCTGTATCGAGTCGCCGGGATCGACTCGAACGACGAGATGACTTGGCGACAGTATGCGACTTCGCTGCTGACGTTCAGCCTGGTCAGCATCCTGGTGGTGTATGGGTTCCAGCGACTGCAGGGGTTCTTGCCGATGAATCCCGAATCGTTCCCGGCGGTCTCCCGTGATTCCTCGATCAACACAGCCATCAGTTTTACCACCAACACGAATTGGCAGGGGTATGGCGGTGAATCGACCATGAGTTATCTGACGCAGATGCTGGCGTTGACCGTGCAGAACTTCCTGTCGGCAGCGGCAGGAATGGCCGTGCTGGTCGCATTCTGTCGGGCTTTGGCTCGGTCTGCGATGGAGACGATCGGCAACTTCTGGGTCGATCTCGTGCGGGGCACGCTGTATATCCTGCTGCCGCTGGCTCTGGGGCTGGCGATCCTGCTGGTTTCGCAGGGCGTCGTGCAAACCTTCTCGCCGTATCGAGAAGTCGCGCTGCTGGAGCCGACAACCGCTGCGGATGGTCAGTCGTTGACAACGCAAAGGATCGCTGTCGGTCCTGCGGCATCGCAAGTGGCGATCAAACAACTGGGAACCAACGGTGGCGGATTCTTTAATGTGAACAGCGCTCACCCGCTGGAAAATCCGACACCGCTCTCAAATTTGCTGCAATTGCTGGCGATTCTGTTGATTCCGGCGGCGTTGTGCATCACGTTTGGTGAGCTGGTTGGTGATCGGCGGCAAGGCTGGGCCATGCTCGCCGCCATGTCGGTTGTGTTTGTCACCATGCTGGCGGTGTCGCTGTTTGCAGAGCAGCAAGGCAATCCGATTCTCGCCAGACTGGGAGTCGATCAGGCCGTCAGCAATCTGCAAGCGGGCGGCAATATGGAAGGCAAGGAAACCCGATTCGGCATCACGAATTCAGTGCTCTGGTCAGTGGCTACCACAGCCGCATCCAATGGTTCCGTCAACTCCATGCACGACTCGTACATGCCGCTCGGCGGGCTGGCGGCCATGTGGTTGATGCAGCTAGGTGAGGTGATCTTCGGAGGTGTGGGATCCGGCCTGTATGGAATGCTGGTGTTCGCGATCGTTGCCGTCTTCATCGCAGGACTCATGGTAGGCCGAACGCCGGAGTATCTCGGCAAGAAGATCGGGGCTTTCGAAATGCAGATGGCTTGTTTGGTGCTACTGTTGCCCTGTGCCATGGTCCTGTTGGGGACGGCATTCGCCCTCATCGTTCCGCAAGGACGAGAGACGATCTCTAACCCCGGCCCGCATGGATTCAGCCAGGTGCTGTATGCGTTTTCGTCTACGGCGAACAACAACGGCAGTGCGTTTGCAGGATTGGGGACCAATACGCCGTTCTACAACGGATGCCTGGGCCTGGCGATGCTCATCGGTCGGTTCTGGGTGATGCTTCCTGTACTGGCAATGGCCGGATCCTTGGCCGAGAAAAAGCTGGTTCCCAGCGGCAATGGGACGTTGCCAACCCACACGCCGCTGTTTGTGGTGCTGCTGGTTGCTGTGATTGTCGTTGTTGGTGCGTTGAGCTTCTTTCCCGCTTTGGCTTTGGGACCGATTGTCGAGCATCTCCTGCTGACAGCGCATTGAAAGGGTTGTGAAACATGAATGCCAACTCAACTGAGGCCAAAATGATGAGCGGCAGTGTCTTGTGGGAGGCGATCCGTTCGTCCTTTGTGAAACTCGATCCTCGCACACAGATCCGCAATCCTGTGATGTTTGCCGTGTATCTCGGCAGCCTGCTCACGACGCTGTTGTGGTTTAAGTCACTCTCGGGCGACATGGCAGAGTCATCCAGCTTCATTCTGGGAGTGACCATCTGGTTGTGGTTCACCGTGCTCTTCGCCAACTTTGCGGAAGCGATCGCGGAAGGGCACGGTAAGGCTCAGGCGGCTTCACTGAAGGCAAGCCGAACCAACGTCCTTGCCAGAAAAATTGCCAGTCATCGAGGACAAATCGCCGAAGAGGTTCCCGCCACCGATCTCAAAATCGGGGATCTGGTGATTGTGAAAGCGGGAGAAGTTATCCCGGCAGATGGTGACGTGATCGAAGGCGTCGCCTCGGTCGATGAGAGTGCGATTACCGGAGAGAGTGCGCCCGTTGTCCGAGAAAGTGGCGGCGACCGCAGTGCAGTGACCGGGGGAACACGCGTGATTTCCGATTGGTTGATCATTCGCGTCTCGACACTTCCCGGCGAGAGTTTTCTAGACCGCATGATTGCGATGGTCGAAGGAGCCAAACGGCAGAAAACTCCGAACGAAATCGCCTTGGGAATCCTGCTGGCGGCGTTGACGCTGATGTTCCTGTTGGTCGTGGTGACGCTGCTGCCGTTCTCGACTTTCAGCGTAGAGGTATCGGGTCAAGGTCGCCCCATCAGTCTGACCGTGCTCGTCTCTCTGTTCGTGTGCCTGGCTCCCACCACCATTGGAGCACTGCTTTCGGCCATCGGGATTGCGGGGATGAATCGACTCAGCCAGGCGAACGTGATTGCCATGTCGGGACGTGCCGTGGAAGCGGCGGGCGATGTCGATGTCTTGTTGCTCGACAAGACCGGAACAATCACGCTGGGCAACCGACAGGCGACACGTTTTGTGCCGTCGGACGGCGTGACGGAGCAGGAGTTGGCGGAAGCGGCCCATCTGGCATCGCTGGCGGATGAGACCGCAGAGGGACGCAGCATCGTGGTGCTCGCCAAGCATCGGTTTGGCATTCGCGGTCGAAACCTGGAAGAGATCCAGCCGCACTTCATTCCGTTTTCCGCCAGAACTCGCATGAGCGGAGTGAACTTCGATGGCTCGCAGATTCTCAAAGGTGCCGCGGAGTCTGTGGAAAACCATGTGCGGACGCTGGGGGGAATTGTTCCTGAAAACGTGAAATCGGCGGTGCGAGAAGTCGCTCAGATCGGTGGCACGCCGTTGGTCGTCTGTCGTGGTGCCAAAGTGCTGGGAGTCGTGGAACTCAAGGACGTTGTGAAGGGGGGGATCAAGGAACGGTTCGTCGAACTGCGCCAAATGGGAATCAAGACGGTGATGATCACCGGCGATAATCCACTCACCGCAGCGGCCATCGCGGCGGAGGCGGGCGTGGATGACTTTCTGGCAGAAGCCACGCCCGAAGCGAAACTGTCGCTGATTCGAGAGTACCAGACCGGTGGACGACTGGTGGCCATGACCGGCGACGGAACCAATGATGCTCCGGCCCTGGCACAGGCAGATGTCGCAGTGGCCATGAACAGCGGAACTCAGGCGGCGAAGGAAGCCGGGAACATGGTGGATCTCGATTCCAATCCCACGAAACTGATAGAGATCGTCAACATCGGCAAGACGCTGCTGATGACGCGCGGAGCACTCACCACGTTCAGCATTGCCAACGATGTCGCCAAGTATTTCGCCATACTTCCCGCTGCGTTTGCCTCGACATATCCCGCGTTGAAAGCCTTGGATGTGATGGGACTCACATCGCCAGCCAGTGCCATCGTCTCGGCGGTGATCTTCAACGCGTTGATCATCGTCGCCCTCGTTCCGTTGGCGATCAAAGGGGTGAAGTATCGACCGGTCGGGGCCGCTCAACTGTTGCGACACAATCTACTGATTTACGGTTTGGGTGGTCTGGTCGTTCCGTTTGTAGGAATCAAGGCGATTGACATCGCCCTCACAGCCATCGGTCTGGCGTAAGTCCGTTTCAACTCGCCCTGACAGGAACAACCCATGATGACACAATTACGAATCTCGATCATTCTTCTCGGCAGCATGACTTTAATTACCGGGGTGATCTATCCTCTGGTCGTCACGGTCGTTGCCCAGATCGCCTTTCCACATCAAGCCAACGGCAGCATGATCACGGTAGGTTCCAAGGCAGTGGGATCGGAACTTATCGGACAGCCTTTCACCCGCCCGGAATACTTCTGGGGACGACTCTCGGCGACGGCTCCCTTTCCGTACAACGCCGCGGCGTCATCAGGCTCAAACTCTGGGCCAAGGCACCCGGATCTCGCCAAGAACGCGGAAGCCCGCATCGCCTCATTGAAACAGCATGACGCGGATTTGATCACGATTCCTGTCGATCTGGTCACGGCATCGGCCAGTGGACTCGATCCACAAATCAGCCCGGCTGCCGCCGAAGTTCAAGTGCGGCGAGTGGCCGCGACCCGCAGAATCCCGGAAGATGCAGTGCGGAAGCTGGTCCGTCAACATACCGCAGACCGACAATTCGGACTGCTGGGGGAACGCGGTGTGAACGTCTTGCAACTCAATCTCGCCTTGGATAAGAGTGGTCAGAAGTGACATGTCCATCGAACGCCCCAATCCCGATGATCTGCTGGCCCAGGTGCAAGCGGAAGAGGCTTCGTCTCAGCGGGGCAAGCTGATGATTTTTTTTGGCTATGCGGCTGGGGTCGGCAAAACCTACGCCATGTTGCAAGCCGCTCACCGGGCCGCTGACAGTGGTCGAGAAGTCGTGGTCGGCTACGTGGAACCTCATGGCCGCCAGGAGACGGAGGCGTTACTCGCCGGTTTGGAGTTGCTTCCCACTCGCAAGCTGGAATACCAGGGTGTCACGTTATCAGAGTTTGATGTCGATGCGGCATTGGCGAGAGCGCCGAATCTGCTGCTCGTCGATGAATTGGCTCACACCAATGCGCCTGGGTGCCGTCATTCCAAACGCTGGCAAGATGTTGAGGAACTTCTGGCGGCAGGAATTCACGTCTGGACGACATTGAATGTGCAGCATATCGAGAGTTTGAACGATGTCGTGGGGCAGATTACCGGGATAACGGTTCGAGAGACTGTTCCGGATCGCATATTCGATCTCGCCGCAGACTTGGAACTGGTAGATGTCTCGCCCGAGGAGTTGGTCTCCCGTTTGCAGGCGGGGAAAGTCTATGTTTCCGAGCAGGCTCAACGGGCGATTCAGAGTTTCTTTCAAAAGTCTAACCTGGTTGCCTTGCGGGAACTTTCGCTGCGTCAGACCGCGCAACGAGTGCATGCAGATGTTGAGACGGCTCGTCGCCAACAGGCCGTCACCGAACCGTGGGCGACAACAGATCGATTACTGGTCTGTGTCGGCCCCAGTCCGACCACCAGTCGGGTGATTCGCACTGCGAAGCGCATGGCGACAGCCCTGAATGCTTCGTGGCTGGCCGTGGCCGTGGAACTGACGGGAACGGAGCATTCCACCCGCAATCAAGCTCAGATTGCCAGTCATTTTCGATTGGCGGAGAAACTGGGTGCGGAAACGGTCACGCTCACGGGTCATGAAGTCACGAGAACCATTCTCGACTACGCCCGGACGCGCAATGTCACAAAAATCTGCATCGGGAAAACACACAAGCCCCGCTGGCAACGCTTCCTCTTTGGGACTGTCGTCGATGAACTGTTGGAACAGAGCGGTTCGATCGATGTGTATGTGATTCAGGGACAAGCTGAAACGGCAGCATCAGCCGTGGTCTACCACCGCACAAGGCCCGTTTCATCCTGGCCTTACATCGCCACGGCGGGCATTGTCGCCGGATGCACCGTGATCAGCCAGTTTTTCTTCTGGTTGGGGCTGGCCGAAGTGAATCTGGTGATGGTGTTTTTGGCGGGGGTCGCCTGGGCAGCCTTCAACTTTGGACGCGGCCCCGCCATTTGTGCCAGTGTCGCAGCGGTGTTGGTCTTTGATTTCTGTTTTGTGCCGCCGTATCTGACCTTTGCCATCGCCGACACCGAGTATTTCGTGACATTTGCCGTCATGCTGTGCATCGGATTGATCATCAGCACGCTGACAACCCGGCTGACAGGACAAATTGCCAATAGCCGTTTACGCGAGCATCGCATCCATGCCATGTACCAACTGGGGAAGCAACTCAGTTCGTCGTCCGGTGAAATGTTTCTGTTAATGGCCGCAGGCAAACAAATCGCTGAAATGCTGGGCGGGGAGGTGGTCATCTACCGGGCAGTTCAGGGTCAACTTCCACGGTTGGCCTATGGCGAAGGGACAACCGTGGCACAGCATCCCGTCAGTCTGGTCACGGCTCAATGGGTGATCGCACACGATCAAATCGCCGGTGCTGGGACCGATACTCTGCCGAATGCGAGGGCACTGTTTCTGCCGCTGTCTGCCTCTCAGGAAACCGTGGGGGCCTTGGGAGTGCATGTTGAGGATGTGGAGCGCTTGCTCCCAGCAGATCAGCGCCAACTGCTGGAGGCGTTTGCCAGCCAGTTGGCATTGGCGCTGGAGCGAGATGAGATGGCGATGGATGCGGCGGAGGCCCGTATCCAGGCAGAAGCCGAGCAAGTCCGCAGTAGCTTGCTGAGCAGCGTTTCTCATGATCTCAAAACGCCGCTCGCGACAATTGCCGGTGCCAGCAGCAGCCTGCTGCAAGCGACGGGTACCGACAACGACACGCGCCGACAGTTATTGGAATCCATTTATGAGGAGTCCACTCGGCTCAATCACCTGCTCGAAAACATCCTTCAAATGTCGAGACTCGATTCCGGCAAGTCGCCGCCGAATCGACAGTGGCACATTCTTGAAGAGATTGTGGGTTCAGCGATCCAACGCACGCGCAATGAACTCGCACAGCATCCGGTCTCGGTACACATCCCCGAAGATCTCCCGATGTTGTTTGTCGACGGCTTGCTGTTGGAGCAGTTGTTCGTCAATCTGCTGGAGAACGCCGCGCGTTACACCCCGCCCTCCACTTCCCTCACAATTTCAGCCAATCCTGATGGGAAATGGTTGGTCGTTTGCGTGACCGACACAGGCCTGGGATTGATCCCCGGCACAGAGGAAAAAATCTTTGAACGGTTCTATCGAGCCTCTCCCGTGGCCGATGCGGGACGGGGTAGTGGACTGGGACTTGCCATCTGCCGGGCCATCGCTCAACGCCATGGAGGAACGTTAACTGCAGCCAACCTCCTCAGTGGCGGTGCAGAGTTCACGCTGCGCTTGCCATTAAGAGACGACCCGCCGAATGTGCCGCTGGAACCCAGTCACTGACCATAGTTTCATCCGCTACCGAGAGCATCATGCCGATCGGAAACTTTCTCGTCCTGGTGATTGAAGATGAACAACCTATCCGGCGGTTTCTCAAAGCGTCACTGACGAGCGAAGGCTACCGTGTGGTGGAAGCCCGTACCGGTGAAGAAGGGCTGAAACTCGCCGCACAGCAGCCTCCTGATCTGGTTGTGCTCGATTTGGGTTTGCCGGGCATCGATGGTCAGGAAGTTCTCCGCCAACTCAGGGAATGGCTCCAGGCACCGATTCTGATTCTGTCAGCACGAGATCAGGAACAGCAAAAGATCGCCGCATTGGATGGTGGGGCCGACGATTATGTGACCAAGCCGTTCGGCGTGGGCGAACTTCTGGCGCGCATGAGAACCGCCTTGCGGCATGCCCATCCGGTGGGAAACGAATCGGCAGAAGTCCAGATTGGTGACCTGCGCGTCGATCTGGCGGCTCGATTGGTCTTCCGAGGTTCCATCCCCATTCATTTGACACCGCTGGAGTACAAACTGCTCACAACCATGCTGAAAAACTCAGGCAAAGTACTGACACATCGTTACCTGCTGCGCGAAGTCTGGGGACCGCAAGATTCGCAGGAAAATCATTATCTGCGAGTCTTCGTGGCGAACCTGCGCAGAAAACTGGAAGACGATCCCGCTCAGCCACGCTTCATTCTGACCGAACAAGGGGTCGGCTATCGTTTTGCAGCGGAATGAAACTGTCCGGGACGTCAGCGGACGACACTCTGTCTACACCGTGGGAGGGCAGTCGCACTTCACCCACGGCAGCACGCGCTGCGTCAGGTTCATCTGGTGGAGTACGGCGGCTTGTTGCGGGCCGCAGTGGGGGCACTCGAACAAGGCTTCGATGCCCCACAGGTCGACGAAGACCCGTCCGCGATTCATTTCGATCGCTTGCCGCAGTGTTACGTACATCGCGGAAATGGTGGGCGGCGTGAAAAGTCCCTGGCGAGCCAGGTCTTCCATGCTGCCGTTGCCGCCGCGCATCGGGATCAGACTCGCACAACGAGATCCCGCATCAAACGCCACTTCGATCGACCGCAACGCCCATTCCACGCCTGCGTCGTCGCTGAGCCCTGGCGGTCGCAACAGGACGAACGTGCGGATGTGGATGTCGCGGTCTCGCAGGGCTTCACATGCCCGCTGATAATCGGCAACAGTCATCTGCTTGTTGAGTCGCGGCAGGATCTCTGGGTGTACGGTCTCTAACCCGATCGCAATTTCCAACTGTCCCATCAGCAGCGATTGAAACTCCGCGATGTGAGCATTGATCAATCGGGGATGGTTTTCGACGATCACGGTCTCAAAGGGCTGGATGAGTGCCGCGATGGCGGGGTAATCACTCGGCGGAATCGCGAGCGGATCGAAAAAATTGCCGCTGTTATAGAGTTTGATGTGCCGGGTTGCGAGGAGTTGAGCGAGTCCCCAGCGGATCTGTTCGGGGATTGCCCCGACAGGCGTGGGCTGATCGAGAGTGTGCCGCCAGAGATCGCAATACAGGCAATGAAACGGACATTCGCGATTGGTGAGGAACAGCGTGGCGACCGATTCAATCACTCCCTCGGCAGTACATTCCGGTTCGACAAGGTACGCATAAGGCCGCTGCGGATCGACCACCTCTTTCGGTGGTCGCCGGGCGAGGATCTCGGCGGTGGTGATGGTTGGCAGGAGTCGCATGGCATCATCATGCGATGGACCCGAGCGAAACTCCAACAGGATTGTTCCTGGGGGCCTGGAGCGGTAATCTATCGGCGTGTTTTGATGTGATTCTGGCCGCAGACTGAAATGGTGTCCGATGTCGCGAGTTCTGTTTAGTCTCCTAGCGTGGCTGGCGACGTCATCATTCGTGAGTGCCGAGAACTGGCCCGGCTGGCGTGGTCCGCGCGGTGATGGCAGCAGCACTGAAGTCGCGGTGCCAACACAATGGAATGGAACCACGGGCGACAATATCGCCTGGAAAACGCCCCTTCCGGGGGTTGGCCATGCTTCGCCGATTGTGTGGCAAGACCGCGTGTTTGTCACCACGTGTGTCGAAGATCAGAACCAGCGACTGTTGTTGTGCCTCGATCGGCGCAATGGTCAAGTGATCTGGCAGACAGCGGTTTTGGATGCGCCTTTAGAAAAACGGCACAAGCTGAACAGTCGGGCTTCAGGGACGCCCGTCACCGATGGTCAACTGGTCTACGTCACGTTTCTGGAACCCGATTTCACCAGCAACAATGAGCGCACGCCCGGCGAAATGGTCGTCGCCGCGTACAATTTCGCGGGGGAACAGCAGTGGGTGAAACGCCCCGGCCGATTTGCGAGCACGCATGGCTTCTGCTCTTCGCCGGTGCTGTTTGAAGACCTGCTGATTGTGAATGGCGACCACGACGGCGACTCGTACATCGTTGCGATGGATAAGACAACTGGAGAGACGCGCTGGAAGTTCGCTCGCAAACATCAGACCCGCAGCTATGTGACGCCGATCATTCGAGAGTATGCGGGCCGGACGCAGTTGATGCTGTCGGGCAGCAAGTGTGTTGTCAGCCTTGATCCGCGCACGGGCCAGCAGCAATGGGAAATGGATGGACCGACAGAGCAATTCGTGGCGTCACTGGTCGATAATGGCAAGTACGTCTTTTTGACCGCGGGCTTTCCTGATAAGCACATTCTCGCGATTCGCCCCGATGGGACGGGCCATGTGACCGACACGCATATTGCCTGGAGAACAACGAAGAACTGCTCGTATGTCCCTTCGCCGATTGTCGTGGGCGATTACTTTCTGGTCGCGGCCGATGAGGGAATCGCCAGTTGTTATCGGGCCGAGACGGGCGAGCGGTTATGGGTCGAGCGCATGGCCCCGCATTACAGTGCGTCGCTGGTGACGGCGATGGGGTTGGTGTACTTCCTCGCCGATGATGGTCGCATGAAGCTCGTCCAACCGGGCCCGGAGTACCAATTGATCGCCGAGAATGAATTGGGCGAGGCGTGCTATGCCTCGCCGGCGATCTCGCAGGGACAACTCTTTCTGCGCGGCGAACAGCATCTGTATGCGATTGGACCTTCCGCCCAGGTGACGTCGAAACGCCAGCCGTGAGTTCGCACGGGCAGCCTTGCGTGTGATCGCGGCATCGCTACTGGTCAGTTTCGAGATCGCGTTCGTTCTCGAGCGAGAGACCGGCGAAGTGCGATTGATCAAGACGGACCAGGTTGTTGCGTGGCGCGAAGTTGGCCTGGGCACGGTCCCAGCCATCATGATGACCGTGGTCGTACCCGTTCTGGTACCCGGTCAACCAGCACATGTAGACGCCCCAAATTGCCACCGGGGCCGCCCACAGCATCCAGCTCTGTTTGGTCATTGCTCTCTCCCACAGCACGAACAGGGTGATAGGGGTGCGTATGGGGCGATGAAATCTTCATATCCACGAAGTTTTCATCGTCTCTTCATCGAATATTCACATCGGTTGATCCTGGGGTCAAGCCCGAAGCGTGGGAATTAACAAATGGCATGCCAGCGCGCGGCGGTCAGCATTCCCTCCAGCCGTTCTTACAATCCCGGGATCACAGTGACCCTGTATTCCAGTTTGTGGCATGGCTGTACAAGTCTCACCAAACAGGACATCGGCCGCCGATTCCCGCGGCAATCACAGGATTGCCCGGTGACTTGAGGAGTTTCCCGTGAATTTGCGCAATTCATTCCCTGCCAATTCCGCGGTAAGGTCTGCGTGCGAATTCCCCGAGTTGGCAGCCCCTGGGTGTCGCCTTGGCGCGACACATTTTTGTGCAGATTGCCTGCGGAATCGACGGACCCCGTGGAGTCTCACCGGCAGATTCTGCCGATTCTGAAGAAGTTCCCGCCGTGCGATCGCAGCCGCGAAGTCTGAAAACTTCACATTCGCGACGGGGCCGCTTCTCGCAGGGCTCCCAGACGCAGCGAAGAGGTGCCTCGGGCAATGGTCGACGAGGGCGTCGCCTCACAGTACGGGCAGACTTCGTTGTAGATGATCTTCCGGCACTTGGGGCATTCATGCACGCCATGCACAGGCGGGTTGGACCGCCAGCGATTGAGGATCATGTAGCCGAAGACCACGACCGAAAAGACGCACAGAATGAGTCCGGCCAGCGGATTCTTGGGAATCATCGCCAATACGGTCGTCGCCACCACAGCACAGCCCGCGACTCCAAACAAACCGACTTCAATCATCCGCTCGCGGTTGGTCCGTGCCCGGATCAAATCGTCGTTCACCTGGCGGCCGAGCATCTGGCGCAGCAAATCGAGCTTGATGCGGCCGAGGTCTTGCAGTTGCTCTTCGGCGTTTCCCGTGGCGGAGAGGAGCCGTTGCACCGTATCGACCACGCGGTAGGCATCGTCCTCGCTGAAGGCGGTTTGATGCGCCCACAGGTTTCGATATTCGCGCAGTTCACTCACCAGGCTGCGCTCGAACAGGCTGAGTCGCTGACGAAAGACGGCGTTCCAGTGTTCCCACATCACGGTCAGAATCGCATGGGCGTCCCAGAAGGCTTCGTCGGGAAGTTGCGATTGCCGTTCATTCCGCAGACTCGACCGCACCGAGCCCCGCCAATCGCGACCATACGCCCCCTGCAATTCGCGCTCGAAGAACGGCAACACCCCCTGGGTGAACTGGTCGAGAGCAACGCCGATGGTTTCATGTGCGGTCAGCACGGTATTGCCGTATCGGTAGCCGGTCCGGTTATGCGTATCGTGTAAGTCTACGCGGGAAGAGTTGAAACCATGACGAAGAAAGTCCTGCGGATGGCGTTGACTTTTGGCAACACGCTAGTCTGTTCGGAATATAACGTCCATAACGACCGGGCGATGGTCGCTACAATCGCTCCAATCGTGATAACAGTTGCACAACTCCCATTCCGAACTCAACCAGATCATGTCGAGCTGCAGCACCGGAAACGGCACCGGCCACGTGGCGGCATAACCCCGGCCGCGTTCCGAGAAGGCGTTCCGATAGTTCCCGCGGAAAATGTCGAACCCGCGTGACTCTGGCGGAGTGTTGAAGTCGCCCAGTAACAGCGTGGGGCATGCCTCCCAAGTATGGATGATCTCAGCACACTTCGCGAGCGTCGGAATTCGCGGGACTTTCAAGGACGAAGCGATATCGATGAGGACCGCCCGGCAGGCTTGCCCGTCATGCTCGAATTCGATCGCCATGCAACCGCTGTTGGGTGCCAGTTCGACGGCTGGTTGAATGGTGACTGGTCGCCGAGCCATCCAGATCATCCCATAGCGTGATGAATGGGCCGTATAACCCGGCAGCAGACGTTCCCACTCCGCGAGATGCTCCGGCTTCGCGCCGCGCGTTTCCAGCAGTCCGATAAGATCGGCATCGAACGTTTGCACCACGTGGGCGGCCGCTTCGCGACCACGGATGAGGTGAGCGACATTCCACACGGCGACACGCAGAGAGTTGTCGCTGCGTGCAGTCGCCTGCTGCCAGCCGAAATCGACCAACACCAACCAGGTCAACACAGCCCCTGCCACCAGCCAACCCCAGCGCCGCCTCGGCTTCGCAGTGAACAACACTGCCACCAGCGCAACCACGCATAACACCGGACGAGGCAACATATAGAACAGGGCATTCCAAGGCATGCCCCAGCCATCGCGCGCGATGAGTTGCAACAGCAAGCCCAGACCTACTACCAGCCAGCAGACGATCGCCCAGCGCCGCCGGCGCCGCTGCCAGCGGGTCGGCCGCGTGAACGCGGACTCGTCCGTGGTTGCCGTCACGCTCTCTGCTTCAGCCTCCGACATGACGCGTCCATTCTGTCTGCATGCCGGAACGGGAATCCATTCGCAGTGGTTTGAGCTGCTCTGCGTTCCTCTGCGACCTCTGCGTTTCTATTCAATACCGTCAGAAACGCAGAGCGGCAGAGAGTAATGCCCACAAATAACTTGACTTCGCCTCAAACAATTATCAGCGCCAGATATCCGGGTCGCGCCGATTGATGATGACAAATGCCAGGATGGCGATGAATGCTGCCAGGAGCCAGACCACATCGAATGCCCCGCCTTGCATCTCCCTGAAGGTCATACGTACCAGCACGCCCAGCGTGAGTGTCACCATGCCCATCGATAATAACCCGATGTAGCGGGCCTGGGGATATTTCTCCTGCAGGTTATGGAACAGGTTTCCGCGCGCGACGTAGCCAAAGTAGTAGCCGGCGAACACGATCACCAAGCCCCGCCAGAAAAGGTGTGTCCAGCCGACATAGGCTACGGCGCAGCACATCGCGATCGCCCCCACCATCGCCGGCCAGCTTTGGAGAGCATCCGATAGCGATTCGCGATCAAGCCGAAAGGACCGCATCAGAGATCCCCCACTGCCAAATCACCATGAGACAGCAGCCATCGCGCGAGCCTATCGTGTCTTTGATGATGATACCCTGCGGCGGACCTTGTGCGTTCTTACGGCTCCCGGGCGGTGAAGAGTTGCGGCTTGCCGCCGGAGAGAGGGACGCGGTATTCGGAATGCGTGCCCGTGAAGAGTGTGTAGACCGCGGTGTTCGTGCCGCCGCTTTGCCGATAGGTCAACGGGTAGGGGATTGGGTACTCGTGCGACTTGCCAGGTTCCAGCGAGACACTTTCGCTCCAGCCGCTGTAAGGGCCTTTGGTCTGGTAAATAAAGGGCTCATCACTTTGGTTGGTGACTTTGATGGTCGGGATTTCAAAGTCGCCCGTCAGCACATGGTCGAGGCCTTGCAGTTTTTGCAGCCGCAGTTTGGTTTGAGCAAAGGCAATATCGGGAACGATGGTGGTAGATGCCGGGCCCGCACCCGTCCAAGTCTGCCAGCTTTCCTGAAACAGCGCGACAAACTTCTCGACATCGATGGTTTTGTCGCTCACCATATCGGGTTCAGCGAACTCAGCCGTCCCTGAAATCGACACGCCCTGATCCCAATCCAGTTCCAGCACCCGGCGATCATGCGTCGGTTTCTGCAACGCGGCCAGCACCGCATCCGAAATATCCAGCTTCACGCGGGCATAGGGGCTCCACTTCGCATCCGTCGGCGACTTCACGCTCAACAACACCGCTGCCTGGGGAATGGCAAACTTCAAAGGGACCGTGTTCTCGATTTTGCCATCCATATTCGCTGCACCAGTGCTGATATCGAGGGGCGATAGCAGCGTGAATTCCGCATTGATGACGACGTCGTCACCCAGTCGCTTGAGGTCGGGAATGATCTCGGTCAGCACGGCTCGATCGGTCAACCGGGCGAAACTCTTTTCAGGGATATCGAGCAGGTTGATCCGTGCGAGATGGTCATCCACCACCATCTTCGATAGCGGTTCCAGAACTTCCGGGGCAATCGCGACTTCCAAGGCCGTCCCTTGAAGCTGATCCAGAGTGACTCCCGATATCTGAGCCGTCTCGATCGTTCCTGGCTGGGCCAGCGGGTTGACTTCAGCAGCCGTGAGACCCATGACCACCGAGATACCGTTGGCATCGGTTCGCACCGCTTGCGGGTAAGCTTGCAGTCGCGGCTGATAGACCGGTAGCGGCCACATACCAGCGACGATTGGCCCCGGATCGGTCAGCGTGAGTTGCTGTTCAAGTTGCCGCACAATGTTCGGCACGATGGCGCGAACTTCATTTTCAATGCGTCCCCGCGCCCCATACAAGCCGCTGGTGAGACCACTGACGACGCGTTCCTGCGTCATCCCCAGGCCTTGCACGGAAACTCCGGCCGGCTGGGTGACGTAGTAGCTGTCGGAGGGAATTGAGAAGCTCGAATTGACCAGCCTCAATCGCAACTGGCGGTTCTCGATATAGGGTGTCACATCGAGACTCAGCCAGACCGTGCGGTTATGGCCGATGCCGATGTTGATGGGGCCGGCATAGGCCGATTGTCGGGCTCCGGAAATGGAGGTTCCACCGACTGTCAGCGTGATATTCCGCAAGCCCAGTTGCACGTTGACGCGCTCATCGGCGAATGCCTTGATCTGCACTCGCTCGACCTGGCCGTAGTAGCTGATGCCTGAAAATCGCACGGAAAAGCTGCGGCCCTGCACGCTGGTGCTATCGAACATGTCGTTCAATCGACCCGTGAGCATGTTTGCGGGAATCAACTGCGGGGCCGCGTAGGACATGGCATTCAAGGCATCATTGCCAAGCCGTACTCCTACCGCGCCGGGAAGATTCAGCGCGGGAACGAACGGCAGGGGTTTGATGGTCAATGGTCGCGAGGTTTTCGAGAGTTCAGCGGGACGATTCTGCGGATCTTCCAGCCACGCGATGACGCCGTCATTGCCAAAGGTGTCCGCGAAGATGTCGTGCCCGCCATTCGGGAACTCCGTGAACGTAATCTTTCCCTCCGCAGATTTGAGCGCTTCGGCCATGCCCTGGCCTTCACTCACGGGAACGAGATGATCGCGTGTGCCATGAAATGCCCAGACAGGCACATTTTTGAGTGCCGCGGCTTTCGCGGGGTCGCCACCACCAGACAGAATCATGACGGCGGACCATTTTTCGGGATGAGCCGCCCCGACACTCCATGCGCCATAGCCTCCCATCGACCAGCCGACGAGAGAAATGCGCTGAGCATCGACCGTGTAGTTCTTCTGCACGTCGTTTAGAATCTTGAGAGCCCGCTCGCTATCGGGTGACCCGGCGGTCCACGGGGTCAGCAGTCGGCCTTGCGTGTCTTCGGCTTGGGGGAAGACCGCGAGGAACGGAAAACTGGCACCGCGGGCTTGGATGTACGGTCCCAGTCCAACCAGCGTGGGCAGTTTTCCATCGGTGCCACGCTCGCCCGCGCCATGCAGAAAGAGAATGGTCGGGGTCGGTTTGTTGGCCGCATATCCTGCCGGGACAAAGACCTGATACTTATGCGGGCCTTGCTCATCGGTGTAGACCCGCTCAACAAACTGCTGAGCCGAGGCGGTCGCCGTGATCAGGCAGAGGCTCGACAGAACCGCTCCGAGAGTTCGGAGACTTGAAACCAGGCGGAAAAACACAATGCGTTCCTTCAGCACGTAACAATTGGCGAGGCCTCCCGCCTCCGACCCCGCCAGCAATCCTGCTGGCGTCTCGTTGATCATTGGACGACGGCTAGCGGGAGTCAACAGCCGCCCGGGAAAGTTCCTGTTGTCGCAAGACGGGTTTTCTCCTATTCTTCCCGCTCTCTACGACATGATGGTCGGCGCGGCGAAACCATCATTCCTTGCAATCTTAGCGTGCGATCTGGTGCCATGACGGTGTCTGCGACATGGAAGTCGTCGATCCTGCTGATTGGTCTCAGCGGCTGTCTGGGCCGTGGCGAGACCGATCTGCTGCAGGCCCGGTTACGGGAACAGCAGCAACTGCTGACCGAATCCGAGTCGCAACTCCAACGCACATCACAAGATCTGAAGCTGGCCCGCAAAGAGACCGAAGGTTTGCGGGTGCAACTGGCCCAGACGGGGCAACCCGGGTTATTGCCAGAACAGTCCGACGTTCTGGTCCGCGCCTCGGCGATCAAAATTAACACGATGCTCACCGCAGGGTTCGACCAGGACGACACTTACGGCGACGATTCGCTGGTCGTCCACTTTATGCCGGTAGATGATTTGGGCGAAGCGTTGCGGTTACCGGGCGACATCGAGATCAAAGTGCTCGATCCCGCCTTGCCGGAAAACTCGCAAACCATTGCCAAATGGACATTTACAGCCGTTGAGAGTCGCGAAAAATGGTTTCGCGGACTGTTCGGGGCGGGCTACCAGTTCACTTTACCGTGGAAAGCACCGCCCGAGCACTCGGAACTCGTTGTCCACGTGCAACTTAAGCCTGCCGACGGCCGAGTATTCACAGCCTCGCACATTGTGAAGATCACTCCCCCGGTCATGACGGCGGAAGGCCAGCAGATCGTCCCCGCTCGGGCTCAGCAGACGTTGAAGCCCGGGGCTCCTGCCCGTCCGGCGTTCGAGGATTCCTCCTCGTGGTTGAAAGATGATGTGCCTGCCTACCGGTAGTCGTCGTCATTTCACAATCTCTTCATGCACAACCAGTTGCGACCGGTTTGACGCCGCTATTTCCCGCGCGGTATGCTCCTCGATTCTCTACTCGGAGCTTCTGCCTTGGTCACGCTGCCTCATCTTGACGACGCGGTTCGCAAAGCCGATGTCCTGCTCGACGCTCTCAACTGGATTCGCCAGTTCCGCGATCGGCACGTCGTCATCAAACTCGGCGGCAGCACGATGGAAGAGACCGAGGCCATCAAGCAACTGCTCACCGATGTGATCTTCATGGAAGCGGTCGGTATGCGGCCCATTCTGGTGCATGGCGGTGGCAAGGCGATTAACTCCGCCATGAATGCAGCGGGAATCGTCCCCCGCTGGGTACAAGGGCGCCGCTACACAGATGATGAGACGCTGGAGATCGTCGCGAAAGTTCTCGCGGGAGACATCTGCCAATCGCTGGTGGATGAGATCGAACGGCAGGGGGGCGATGCCGTCGGTTTGAGCTATCTCACGGTCAATTGCCTGAAGGGTCAGCGACTGACATTACCGGGGCCGAATGGCGAACAATTGGACCTGGGCCGTGTCGGAGAGGTGACCGATATCGATCGGGACTTATTGCTGACGACATGCCGGGGTGGTCGTATTCCGGTGCTGCCGTCAGTGGCGCTCGATGCCGAGGGGGGCAAGCTGAACGTCAATGCCGATACGGCAGCGGCAGCCATTGCCCGCTTGATTCAGGCCGAGAAGCTGGTGTTTTTAAGCGATGTGCCGGGGATTTTTCTGGATCGCCATGATCCGACGACGCTGCAATCGCATTTAACATCGGCCCGCTGTCGGGAATTGATCGCCGAGGGCATTATCGATGCGGGGATGGTGCCGAAGGTGGAAGCCGCGTTGGAAGCCTTGCAGGCGGGAGTGAAGAAAGTGCATATCATCGACGCCCGCATCCCGCATTCGGTGTTATTGGAAATCTACTCAAAAGAGGGGATCGGCACGGAAATTGTGCTGTAACATAGCCGCCGGGGCAGGGGCCCCGGCCTTTGATGCAGCCGCAGGGGCTCCGGCCTTTGATGGCTGAGTTATCGCGGGAACACCATATCGTAGGAATACCAAAGGTCGGGGCCCCTGCCCCGACAGGTCTCATACGAAACAGCGCCTCTCTGCTATTGAGATTTTGACATTTGGCATTGGAAGTCGTTATGTCCACCACACAGGTCAGCAGTACGTCGGTCATTGAGACATTCGATCAGTACGTGATCCCGAACTACCGCCGCTATCCGGTTTGCATCGTCCGCGGCGAAGGGACCACCGTGTGGGATGCCGAGGGGCGTCGTTATCTCGATCTCTTTCCCGGTTGGGGCTGCAACATTCTCGGGCATTGCCCGGGGCCGGTGGTTCGCGCGATTCAAGAGCAGGTCAACAGCCTGATCCATGTGCCGAATACGTGGTACACCGAAGCGCAAGGGGCGTTCGCGGAAGCGCTCTGCACGCGGGGTTTCGGCAAGGCGTTTTTCTGTAATAGTGGTGCCGAAGCCAACGAAGCGGCGATCAAGCTGGCCCGGTTGTTCGGCGGGGGAACGCGCTACCGCATCATCACGTTCGAGAACGGCTTCCACGGCCGAACTTTTGGATCGCTGACGGCGACGGCCCAGCCGAAGTATCATGAGGGCCTCGGCCCGATGATGCCCGGTTTCCGCTATGCCCAGTACAACAATCTCGATTCGGTGCTGGAACTGGTCGACGATGAAACCTGTGCCATCATGCTGGAACCCGTGCAGGGTGAAGGGGGCGTGAACGTTCCCGATCAGGCCTTCCTCGAGGCGCTGCGGAACTTGTGTGATGAACGCAAACTGCTGCTGATTTTCGACGAAGTCCAAACGGGCATTGGTCGATTGGGGACGTGGTTTGGCTATCAATCGTTCGGCGTGCAACCCGATGTCATGACCTTGGGCAAAGGTCTCGCCGCCGGGGTCGCGTGCGGGGCGATGATCTGTAAGTCGGAACTCGCACCAGTCTTGCGGCCGGGCATGCATGCCAGCACGTTTGGGGGCAATCCGCTGGCGATGGCGGCCGGAATCGCGACGATCCAGATGATTGAAGACGAAGGCCTGCTGGACCATAGCCTGGCCATGTCGGGCCGCATCCATCAGCATTTCGCAGCACTCAAGGCTGAACTTCCGATCATTCGCGAACTGCGGGTGCGGGGGATGATGATCGGGGTCGATCTGGCAATTTCTGCCGTTCCTGCCGTGGCAAAATGTATGGAACGGGGTGTGCTGATCAACGCCACGCACGACACCGTGGTGCGGTTGCTGCCGCCGCTCAATATCACGGCGGAAGAGGTCGATGAAGGAATGCATGTGGTCAGTGAAGTTCTGCGGGAGATGGCCGCCGCGGCGTAACGTCTTTGTAGACAGGACTTCGGGTTCACGGACGAAACCCAGGGATGCTCTCCCTGGGTTTCTGGTTTCCAGATGACTTTATGGTGAAAAGGTCGCTGTTGAGTTCAGCGGCCGGGAACAGATGATGGTCAGGCATGTCAATTCTGCATTAGAAATGTCCACTGCGGACATTGAGCAAATCTTCGCGTATTCGCACACTCTGAAGCAGCAGTGGTCGCAAGGCGTTCGCCAGCCGTTGCTTGCCAGTCGGGTGCTGACGCAGGTCTTCGAGAAACCGTCGCTGCGGACCCGTGTGAGCTTTGAAGCCGCCATGATGCAACTCGGTGGCAGCAGCATATTCCTGTCGTCGAAAGACGCCGGCATCGGCGGCCGCGAGTCGACGTGCGATGTCGCGCGTGTTCTCGGCGGCTACAGCGATGTCATCGTGCTGCGCACGTTCTCGCAAGACCTGATCGACGAATTCATCCGCTGCTCGGGCACGCATGTGATCAATGGTCTGTCTGACCTGCGGCATCCCTGCCAGGCCCTTACCGATCTCTTCACCATGCAGGAAGTCTTTGGCGATTTGCAGGGCAAGAAATTCGTCTTCGTGGGAGACGGCAACAATGTGGCCACATCGCTGGCTGCCGTCTGTGCGCGGCTGGGCGTGCCCCTCACCATCTGTGCCCCGCTCGACTACCGTATCGACGACAGCTATCTCGCCGAGTTGAAAGCCAGGGTGCCCACCGCCGAGGTGGTGCAGACCTGCGAGTTCAAATCGGCGTTGAAAGATGCGGCGATTGTTTACACCGACGTCTGGACCAGCATGGGTCAGGAAGCAGAGGCAGCGGAACGCAAGCAGGTCTTTGAATCGTATCAGGTGAATGCGGCGTTGATGAAACTGGCCCCGAAGTCCGCGCGGTTCATGCACTGCCTGCCCGCCAAGCGCGGCCAGGAAGTGACCGACGACATCATCGACGGTTCCCAAAGCATCGTTTTCCAGCAGGCCGAAAACCGCATGCACCTCGCCAAGGGGTTATTGTGCTGGGTGCTGGGTGTGGAGCCGTAAGAACCTGTTTTCAAAGGGAGTGCGAGTGCTTGCGGAAAGCACAAGGCGGAAAGCAGAAGGCCAGAAATCCGCAGGTTTCCCGCTCTCTGGCTGTCCGCTTTATGCTCTTGGCTTTCCGCTGGAACGATTGGAAAACAGGTTCTAAAGTGCAGGCAACAAGGGCCTACAGGCTGATGGTCTGTGGTTGGCCGGGGCAGATCGACACCACGTTCTTATCCGGCCGCAAGCGCGGCTGCGAAACGGGCAACTCGATGGAGAATGTCGAGCCCTGGCCCAGTTCACTCTGCAACGAAATGCTGCCCCCCATGGCTTCACACAGATGCTTGGTGATGGCCAGGCCGAGTCCCGTGCCACCGAACTTGCGGGTGGTGGAGGCATCGGCTTGCGTAAAGGGTTGAAAGAGCCGCGCGACCTGGTCGTCCGATAGCCCGATGCCCGTATCTCGCACGCGAAACACCACAAGGCTTCCGGCTTCCCGCCGTTCCTGAGTCACGGAAAAAGTGACCACGCCGTTCTGTGTAAATTTGCAGGCGTTACTCAACAGGTTGAGCAGGCATTGCTTCAGGCGCACGAAATCGGCGTAGAGGAAGTCCAACTTCGGGGCGACATGCACCTCAAGACGATTGGAGTTCTTCTCGGCCAGCGGTTGCATCGTTTCGTGAATCTCATGAATGAGAGGTTCGACATCGAAGGTCTGCAGTTCCAGATCCATCTTGCCCGCTTCGATCTTGGAAATGTCGAGAATATCGTTGATCAGCATCAGCAGGTGTTGGCCCGCTTTCTGAATTCGTTCCAGGTCGGCCGTGTAAGTCAGGTCGTGCTTGCGGGCCGCGAGCAGTTGCAGCAGTTCGCTGTAACCAATGATGGCATTGAGTGGCGTCCGGAGTTCGTGACTCATATTGGCCAGGAACTGGCTTTTAATCTGGTTCGCTGCCAGAGCTTCCTCGTGGGCGCGGGCCAGGTCATCGTAGACTCGTCGGACTTCGGCTTCGACACGCCGCCGCTCGCGAATCTGCAGTTCCAGCGTATCATTCGCGATCGAGAGTTTGGCCTCGCGTTCAGCGATGGCTCGGGCCTCGCGCATGCCGCGTCCACACGACCAGACCAGAATCACATCTTCAAAGACCACCCAGGCCGCATGCTCGATCCAGCGAAACGGACTTTCCACAAGCACGCCGAAGACCGATTGCGGCCACCAGACCCCGCGTAAAAAGTGATCTGCGGCCACCACGACCGTGGCGGTGATGAGTACCCGCCAGTCGCGATAAAAGGCCAGGAAGGCCAGTGAGCCGAACACATGAAAATGGGTCTCGATGCGTCCGCCTGTCAGGTGAATCAGCAGGGCCGACCACAACATTTGTGCCACGGCAATCACATGCCGGGTTCGCGTGGAGCCGGGGAATTTCCAGGCGAGCAAGATGGGGAAAGCGCTGATCGCCGCCCCCAGCAGTACCGCGACCCAGACGTGCAGATGGACTTGTGACTGATCACCAATCCATGTGCGTGGCGAAACCAGCAGCGAGAGGACGATGCCTCCCACCCATTGAATCACCATCAAGACTGCGAACAGGCGATCGGTCGCGACGTGCGTCCGGTACAGACTCGCTTCAAAGATCGCATCGGCCGAGGCGGCTTCCGCATCGTTTCGGCTGGGTTCGCCCGTTGGTTCGGTCCCGGAATTATTTCTGGTTGCCAGTCGACGCGGAACGAACAGAGCATCCAAAGACCGGACAGTGCTCCACATGCGTGGGTTCTCCCTTGACGATGGACAGCACCGTCAGTTTTCCAAGGTTATCGCCTTCATGTCCGCGTCCTTGCGTAATCCCTCCGTGAAAGAGCAGGCGTCCTGTCTCGTCGTAGAGGACGACCGCTCCTGATGTTTTCGAGCCGTACTGCTTGGCCAGTTCTCCGTTCCGGTCGATTTGAACCCGCACTCCCGGGATCGCCGCCGCGGAGGTCCATAAGTGGCCCGCGACCCAATCGTCCTGGGCATCGACCGGACAATAGAAATAGACCGTGGTTTCGACATCATGCATGCAGCGCGCCATCAGTCGCGCCAGTTCACTGACGCTGGCCTGAGTGCAGGGACACCGGGGATGCGCGAACATCAGCAGACGGTATTTGCGGGTTGTCTCTGTCTCAACCGGCACAATGTGCTCTGGCGGATGGGCAGCCGCACCAGCCTGATTGGTGTAAGACGCCAGCAGACACATGCCCCCGGTGACCGTGAGCAACCACAGGCACAACCCCGCGCACCACAATCCACCGTGCTGGTTCTGACCGTCTATCGCGTGTGATTTGATCCACCAGCGCATCGCACCATTCACTTCGACAGAGACAGAAAACCGGACTTAGAACATGTTTTCAAATGGAGAGCGAGTGATTGCGGCAAGCGGAAAACGGAAAGCCGCAGTTTTCCCGCTCTCTGGCTGTCCGCCTTATGCTTTTGGCTTTCCGCTGGAACGATTTGATAACAGGTTCTTAGACAATGAGTATCTCTCAAGTACCATTCCGCGAGTCTTCAGGATTGGTTGGTCAACATGCAGTCCGAGTGAGTGGCCGACTGCTCGTTGGCTCTGTTGCCCAGAATGTCGTCCAGCATTTGTGATACGCTGGCGGACGAAGCGGGTGTCATGCGCGGTGTGGCCCGCAATAACTCTTCGATCTTGACACTCGCGATCGGCCGGGAGTAGAGATAGCCTTGGCCAGATTCACAGTCAATCGCCTGCAATTGCTGATGCTGGGCCTGCTCTTCGATCCCCTCGGCGATCACTTCCATCCCCAGGTTATGAGCCAGGTTGACGATGGTTCGCACAATTTCATTCGATTCGCCGGAAGCTCCCATCCGGGAAATGAACGAGCGATCAATTTTCAGCGTGTCGATTTTGAAGCTTTGCAGGTAACTCAGTGACGAATAGCCCGTCCCAAAATCGTCGAGACTGATCTGGACTCCACACGCACGCAGTTGTTCGATGGTGCGAGACGCGACAGGCGGATCGACCATGATCGCGCTTTCCGTGATTTCGAGCTTCAGGCACCGGCCATTCAGACCCGTGCGGCTGAGACATTCCTGCACGCGTTCCACGAGCCGTGGTTCGGCGAATTGCTTCGTGGAAACATTCACGCTGATGAACAGGTTTTCGTGGGCGGGATAGGCGAGTTGCCATTGGCGAACTTGCTGGCAGGCCTGGTCCAGCACCCACGATCCCAATTCCACGATGTAACCGATCTCCTCGGCAATGGGGACAAACTCCGCCGGCGAGACCAGACCGCGTTTGGGATGCATCCAGCGCAGCAGGGCTTCAAAGCCAATGATCTGACCGGAAGGCAACTCCACGATGGGCTGGTAATGGACCTGGAATTCGTGGCGATCGAGTCCGTGTTTCAGGTCGGCCTCCAGGGCCAGGCGTTCGACGGCCATGGTGCGCATCGTCTGATCAAACAGGCACCACCGCGATTTCCCGTTCGATTTCGCCTGATACATCGCCGTGTCGGCATCTCGCAACAGATCGTCGGCACGATCGTCCGGGTTGGCACCCACTGCAATCCCGATACTGGCGGAGATGGCCACTTCCTGTCCCCGCACCGACAACGGCTCCGACAAGACTTTCAGAATGTGGTCCGCCACTCGGCAGGCGATATCGACGTGGGTGAGCCCCTTGAGCAGAATGACGAATTCATCTCCGCCAAAGCGCGAGATCGTACAGCGATCCGTAATGTGGTTCGCGACGTCTGATGCACGCATGCAGCTTTCCAGCCGCCTCGCGACCGCCACCAGCAGTTCATCACCCGCCAGGTGTCCCAGGCTGTCGTTGATGTTTTTGAATCGATCGAGATCGAGAAACAAGACCGCATACAGTTCGCCAGACTGCGGTGTCGAGGCTTGAATGGCGGATTCCAGATGATCCGTAAACAAGACCCGATTGGGCAGTCCCGTGAGTGGGTCGGCCGCTTTGCCGCGGGTGATATCGGTTTGCGAACCCGCCATGCGCGTTTCATGACCTGCGGCATCGCGAACCGCCATGCCCCGCGTAAGCACCCAGCGATACGATTGGTCCTGATGACGCATGCGATATTCGCACTCGAACTGAGCCGTGCGCCCCGCACGATGAGCGGTCAATGCCTCGGTCACATGGGGTAAGTCCTCGGGATGAACGCGATTGAACCATTCCTGCGGCGCTTCGCCAATGTCTTGCGGGTCATGGCCGAGCATGGACTTCCAGCGGTCGGAAAAATAGATCTGATTCGTGAGCAGATCCCAGTCCCACAGCCCGTCATTCGAGCCTTGTGCAGACAGGGAATAGCGGGCTTCGCTTTCCCGGAGTTGTGTCGACATTTTGCGACTGGCCACATGGCAGTTGATGCGGGCCAGGGCCACCGGAAAATTGATAGGCTTGGCGATGTAGTCGTTCGCGCCCAGCTCAAACGCGTTGACCATGTCTTCGCTCTGGTTCTTCGCAGTCACCATCAGCACGGGCAGTTCCAGACTCGTATGCGTCTGGCGGATCTCGGCCAGAACCTCGTAACCATTCTGTACGGGCATCATGGCGTCCAGCAGCACGGCATCGAAGGCATGCTGGGCAATCAAGCGGAGGGCTTCCGCTCCGCTGGACGCTGTCAGACTGCGATAGCCTTCGAGTTCCAGGCGGCGACTGAGCATGTCGCGGTTCATTTCTTCGTCGTCAACGACGAGCAGAAATCCCAGGGATGACGTCATAATTCAGTGTGCCTTCCGTGTCAGGAGATCAATTTTCTCAAAGAGTTTTTTGAAGTTGATGGGCTTGGTTTCATAGTCATCGCAGCCGGCGGCGAGAGCCTTTTCCCGGTCCCCTTTCATCGCGTGGGCGGTCAGCGCGATCACCGGCAGAGAGCGTGTCGACTCATGGCGTTTCAACCGGCGGGTCACTTCCCAGCCATCGAGTTCCGGCAGATTCATATCCATCAGGATGACGTCGATTTCGGCGAAGTCGCGCAGCGCCCGATCGAGCCCCGCCTGGCCGTCAGGCGCGATCGCGACTTCACAATCAAACAGACTCAGATAACGGGAAATCAGATCTTGATTCGAGTCGTTATCTTCTATGAGCAGGATTCGCGTCATGGGTGCTATTTCCTCGATCATTCGCGCGAGCAACGATGTCAATTTAGGTCATGCTCTGCGGACAGATCGGGGGATTTGCACATTGATGGTGGAGAAAATCACCCTAAGAGGTCGTTGCGATCCCTAGCATCGGTTTAACCGCTATACGGGGATGCGAGGAGACGTCTCGGGATATCCCTGAATGGTCATTTGTGCGCATGTCATCGGCACGACCGATACCGCGCTAAACAGACCACGAGCACGCGAGAGCCCGGTGCCCGAGAGAATGGGCGGATGACCCACGGGGGCACTCTGTACTCGATGCAGAGTACTAGAAGTGTCGCGAGCAGTCTTGAAGCGGCTTCTTCGGAGGAATCCTCTCCCCGGCCGCGATCAATCGCCTTCTTCCGACGTGGTGAGGACGGCCAGAAATGCCTTCTGCGGGATTTCCACTTGGCCGAACTGCTTCATCCGCTTCTTGCCCTCTTTCTGCTTTTCGAGCAGCTTGCGTTTGCGGCTGATATCGCCGCCGTAGCACTTCGCCGTCACGTCTTTGCGCACGGCGGAAATCGTTTCACGGGCAATCACGCGGGCCCCCAGCGCCGCCTGCAAGGGAATCTCAAACTGATGGCGGCTGATCTCTTCCTTGAGCTTTTTGCAGACGGCACGGCCCCGACGCTCGGCTTGCGTGCGATGGACAATCACCGCCAGCGCATCGACCCGTTCCGCCTTGACGAGGATGTCCATCTTCACAAGATCCGCGGGACGGAACCCGATGACTTCATAGTTCATCGTGCCGTATCCCTGCGTGATGCTCTTCAGCTTGTCGTACATGTCGAAGACGATTTCGGCGAGCGGCAGTTCATACACCAACTGCACGCGGTTGGGACCGAGGTACTCCGTGGTCAGGTACGTTCCCCGGCGATCAGCCGAAAGCTGCATGATCGGCCCGATTTTGTCGCTGGGCAGAATGAAGTGGACCTTGGCGATCGGTTCGCGGAATTCCTGGATCACGCCGGTATCGGGGACATCTTGCGGGTTATCGACATTGATCGTTTCGCCATCGGTCTTCACAATCTGATACGTGACGTTGGGAGCCGTCTGAATCAGATCGACATCGGCTTCCTGCTCCAGTCGCTGCTGAATGATTTCCATGTGCAGCATGCCCAGGAAACCGCAGCGGAAACCGAAGCCGAGGGCATCGCTGGTATCGGGCACGAACGAGAAGCTGGCGTCATTGAGACTCATCTTCTGCAACTCTTCGCGGAGATGCTCGAAGTCGGTCGCGTCGACGGGGTACATGCCGCAGAACACCATCTGCTGCGGGATTTCATAGCCCGGCAGGGGTTGTGCCGCCCGGTGCAGGTAATCGGTCACGGTATCCCCGACGTGGACGGCGCCGAGTTCCTTGATCCCGCAGATGATATACCCCACCTGTCCGACGCCCAGGTCATCACAGGGGACCATGTTCGGGCGGAACTGACCCATTTCGAGGATTTCGTGAGCGTTTCCGCCCTTCATGAAATAGATCTTCTGACCACGCTGCAACTGGCCCTCCATCACGCGGATGTATGTGATCACGCCACGATAGGTGTCGTACTTGCTGTCGAACACCAGCGCTTGCAGCGGTGCATCGGGAGAGCCTTTGGGGGCCGGAATCCGCTCGATGATGGCCCGCAGGCAGTCTTTGACACCAATGCCCGATTTACCGCTCGTCTTGAGGACATTGGTGGTATCGAGGCCGACCACCGTCTCGATTTCTTCCAGCACTTCCGGAATGCGTGTGACCGGCAGGTCCACCTTGTTGACAACCGGAATCACTTCCAGATTCGCATTGATGGCGGCATAGGCATTGGCCACCGTTTGGGCCTGCACACCTTGAAACGCATCGACCAGCAGCAAGGCCCCTTCACACGCCGCCAGACTGCGCGAGACTTCATAATGGAAGTCGACGTGGCCAGGGGTATCAATGAAGTTGATCTCGTACTTCTGCCCATCGAGGACGTAATTGATCGCGACGGCCCGGGCCTTCACCGTAATGCCACGGTCGCGTTCCACTTTGAGGTCATCCAGCAGTTGCTCGCGAAAATCGCGCTCGTTGATGGCCCCGCTTTGTAGCAGCAACTGATCGGCGAGCGTGCTTTTACCGTGGTCAATGTGGGCCACGATCGAGAAATTGCGGATAAAACGTGGATCGAACATAGGAGGCAGGATTCGCGCAAGAGATCGGCGTGTGTACGGATGTCTGGTGGCGGCTTCCCTGGCGTCAGGGGTCCGCGTGGTTGAGCCGCCGAGGCCATCTCAAACCAGGAGACCCCGAATTCTATCCAATTTCCGAAGTCTCGGAAACGCCAGACGCTGACCGGATCTTCCCGCGGGACTGGGAAACCATGCCACGCTTCAGTTCCATAACCCCGCTGGAACCAGTGGCAATTCGGGAACCAAAGCCCGGGGCGGAAGCTGGGCCAGAAACAGCACCGCGGCGGCCACATCTTCCGGAGCCAGTGCCTAGGAGAGGACATCTTGCGGTGTGGGAACCGGTCGCTGGTTCAGGATTTCCGTATCGCACAGCCCTGGAAAGACGACGGTCGTCCGGATGCCATGAGCGCGTTCTTCCATGCGGGTGCCCTGGGCCAACCCCACCAGAGCGTGCTTGCTGGCCTGATAGGCCACGCCGGAAAGATCGGGCCGCTGGACTGCCGCGGAAGAGAGATACACGATCAGCCCGCCCTGTTGCTGCCGCATGATGGGCAACACCTGCTGCGTACACAGAAAGGCCCCGGTGAGGTTGGCCGTGAGCAGTTCCTGCCAGCGCTCTGGAGTCAAGCGGGTGAGTGCGCGATCGGGAATGTTGGTCCCTGTCGCATACACCAGCAGATCGATCCGCCCCGTCGCTGCGACGGCGGTCGCGATCACCCGCGCGACATCGGTTTCCACCGTGGCATCCGCGACCACGGGCGTAATCTGGTCGTGCGACGCGGCGAGTTGATCGAGCCGCTCCCGCCGTCTCGCCGCCGCAAAGACACACCAGCCGTGTTGAGCCAGCAACAGTGCCGTCGCGGCTCCCATGCCACTCGATGCGCCGACGATGATCGCGGTCGGGGAGAGCATGGTTGGTCGATAGTCTAAAGTGGATGGTTGATGGAAAGACGAAGTCAAAATACGACCGTATCAACTATCGACCATTCACCATCGACCCTCCTCACATTTTCTCCGCGACGCGAATGCCCAGCAGCGCGAGGCCCTGCTTCAAAACGCGCGCCGTCAGATCACACAACAATAACCGGCTGGCACGGATGGCCGGGTCGGGCTCTTTCAAGACCGGGCACTCTTCATAAAAGGTCGCAAAGACATTCGCCGTCTCATAGAGGTACTGGGTCAACTGGTTCGGCCGGTAATCGTACAGTACGTCATTCAATGCCCCGGAGAACCCGAGCACCTGCAACGCCAGTTTGCGTTCCGCGGGTTGATCGAGACGGATACTGCCGGACTGCCGCAACGCTTCCACATCGATCGACTCTTTCGCGAAGATGCCACGGACGCGCGCGTAGGCATATTGAATATAGGTCGCGGTGTCGCCGGTCTTGGCGAGCATCTTCTCCCAACTGAAGACGTAGTCGCTGTCGCGGTTGTGATGCAGGTCGGCATAGATAATGCCCCCAATGCCCACGATTTCCGCGATCTGGGCCCGTGTGCTGGCATCGAGTTCGGGACCATGCGGCTTGCCGTCGTCGTTGGCGTCGACGATGGCCCGTGCGTGTTGTACGGCTTCATCGAGCAGGCTTTCGAGGCCCACGGTATCTCCGGCGCGCGTCTTGAACGGCCGCCGATCTTCGCCCAGCACCGTACCGAAGCTGACGTGCTGCATTTCCGTCTGGTCGTAACCCAGCCTGCGACTGGTCGAGAACAACTGCTGAAAGTGTTCGCTCTGCCGGGCATCAACCACATACAGAATGGCATCGGCGTGCAGTTCGCGCACGCGGTATTGCACGGTCGCCAGGTCGGTGGTGGCGTAGGTGTAGGCACCATTCGCCTTGCGGATGATGAATGGTGCCGCGAAGCCTTCGACAAACACGCAAATGGCGTTGTCGCTTTCCTGGGCGATACCCCGCTGCAGCAGATCCTCAACCACGCCGGCCAGTTGCGGGTTGTAATAGCTCTCGCCGAGCGTGTAATCAAATGTCAGATCAAACCGGGCATACATCTGCTGCAACTCGGCGAGACACTGCGGAATGAATTGTTCCCACATCGCCAGATTCTCGGTGTCGCCCGCGTGCAGTTTGGCCGTCTCGGCTCGGGCCAGTTCGGCGATCTGGGGATGAGCATCTGCCAGCGATTTCAAAGTCGGATCACCATCGACCGCCTGACGTTTTTTCTGGGCAGACTCCCACGCCTCTTTCGCTGCGGTCAGGTCATTCTGTGCTTTGCGGGCAGCTCGCGCGAGGTCTTTGTCTTCGGGCTGCCTGCTGGCTGTCGCTTGAGCCTGTTCCAGAACACGCGCGGCCGTTGAGACAGCCGCTTCCAGCGCTCCGAGTTCGCGACCCAGGGTGTGGTAATCGCCCAACTGATTCACCAGCCGGTAGAGCCGGGCCAGTTCCCTGACCGGATCGGCCTGATACGCGGCGTCATCACGGAAATGCTTGTAACCGTAGATGATCATGCCGAACTGGGTGCCCCAGTCTCCGACATGATTATCGCTGATCACCTTGTGACCGAGGAACCGCAGGATCTTGTCGAGCGCGTGACCAATGACCGTCGAGCGCAGATGGCCGACATGCATCGGTTTGGCGACATTGGGGCCGGAAAAATCGACCACATAGGTGCGCGGTTGGGCGACAGGCGAAACACCAAGCCGTGCGTCATGGATCAAGGGTTGGATGGCGGAGGCAACGCCCGCAGTTTTCAGCCGGAAATTGATGAACCCCGGGCCCGCGATCTCGGGCAGTTCACACAGATCGGAGACCTCCAGCCGTGCGACAATCTGGCTGGCGATTTCGCGCGGCGGCAGGTTAAGCACGCCCTTCAGCGACATGGCGCAGTTGGCCTGGAAATCGCCAAAGCGGGGGTCTTGTGCCGATTTCAACATCGTGACATAGGGAGCCGGATCGGCCACCAGCCCTGTCAATGCCTGTTGCAACCGACCGCGAAGTTCGGAGAGAAAGTTCATGGTCTATCTGCACCATTAGGCAAAAGGAGACGCCCAGAGATCGCAATCCCTGGGCTTCCAGCAACATCATGAATGTTACGAACCGATCATAGCGCTTCGGTGGCTTTCGCCGGGGGCAAGCCCAACTGAGCCCGCCAGTCGATCACTTTGGCATCGGACCATAAACGTTCGAGGTCATACAGGTCGCGGGCCTGGGGTTGAAAGACATGCAAGACGATGTCGCCATAATCTTGAACCAGCCACGAGGCTTCACCATCAGCCTCGGTTCCCAGGGGACGATTGCCGCGCTCTTTCATCACCACGCGCACTTCCTCGGCGAGGGCATGCAGTTGCCGCGGGTTGGTGCCGCTGGTAATGACAAAAAAGTCAAAAATGGGCGTGATTTCGGTGAGATCGAGGACGATGGTATCGCGGCCGCGGAATTCATCGGCGATCTGGGCGCAGCGGCAGGCGTCATCGAGGCTGCGTAGGCGTTGAGTTTCAAGCGTGGTAGTCATGAGGGGGCGTTCAGTTGGTGGATCAATGCTTTTTCAGTTCCGGTCCGTCGCCGGCGGTCTTTTCGTAACCATGTTTGGTCTTCACGTACTTGGTGAAGCCGAGTTTTTCGAGGCTTCTGTCTGAGAGCTGTTCTTTTTTGTCAATCTTGTTGAAGGGTTTGGGAGTCCAGGGGGCGGTCACTTTCCGACGGACGGGAACCAGGGTTTCCGGGTGCTTGGTCAGCGCGGGGTCGTGGATACTTTGCAGGAGTTCAAACGTGCAGCCAGCGGTTCCGTCGGGCCGAATTTCCTCATAGATGTACAGTGGCATCTCGGCATCTCTGTTAGGTCGCTGACAAAAATTGCATCACGGATTATAGCCAATTCCAGCGCAGTTGTGACCAGCGACACCTCAGAACGCTGAAAGTTCGCCTCGAAGCGGGCCAAACCAGCGACTTATGGTCGCCCCCGCCGCCTGAAAAAACGGTAGGAGCGGAGAAAATCTGATTGACGCGGTCAATCCGCACGGTATAACCGCTACAAATTATCCGGGTGTGCCAGTCCGGGACGTCGTTGCAGCCGGCATTCATTCTTATCCACCCAGGCACACAACCAGACCCCTGCGGACACGATTCCCAGGGGTTTTTTCATGGTCAGCAACCACTCACCGTCCCGTCACAGCGACGAAGTTTCGCGCGAAACGGTCCATCGGCGTGCAAACCCTACCGCCTCGCCGTAAAGTATCTGGCATCGTAGAACTCCACATCATCGTGACCAAAGTCTTGTCGTTTCCGGCGGAGAGTCGTCGCAGAGACCGGGGAGGCCCGTGCCGACTTCACGCCGCATCGCCTGGGGTTATTCCGCATGGCCGTCAAAGTTCGTTGCACTGGTTGTGATAAGGTTCTGTCAGCGCCCGATGCCGCGCGGGGCAAATCGATCAAGTGCCCGAGTTGCGACACGAAAGTCAAGGTGCCTGCCGCATCGAGCAAGCCGAAGAAGTCGGTCGATAAGCCCGTCGATTCTGAAGATGCCCTCGCCTCTTTCGACCTGCGCAACGCGGAAGATGAAAACGTCCGCATCTGCGGTAAGTGCGGCTACGACATGACGCACCAGGACGAAGAAGAAACCGAGTGTCCCAAGTGTGGCTACGACTCCAGCATGGGCGGACTGGGCGAAAAGGCCCAGAAGCGACGCCTGAAAGGCCCCGACCCCGATAAATTCTATGAAGGCCTGTGGAAAGCCAACTGGAAATTCGTCTTCAAGAATCAGGGACTGGCCTGGCGGACGATGATCTACACTCTCGTCGCGTCGATGCTGATGTTCCTGTGTGGCTTCCTGTACCTCTACATACCCATGTGGCCGCCGCGCATGTTCTTTGCGCTGTGTGCCACGGTGAGCGGGCTGATGATTCCCGGCTGGCTGTGGTTCATGGATCAGGAGATCATGGTCGCCACGCTACAGCGGAAGGACAAACTCAAGCGGGTCAACTTTGACTTCTTTCTGTGCAGCGCCCTGGGGATTCGGTTTGTCGCCTGGCACATTGTGTTTGCCTTGCCGGTGATGCTGATTCCGCTCCTCATCGGGTGGATCATGACCTATTTCGGGGGCATGCCTGGCTACGTCTTCTGGATCTGTGCCGGGATCGGTTATCTGCCGGTGTTCGCGATGCTGCCGATCTCGACGGGCCACTTCGTGATGCCGGTGCAGGGTCCGGGCTGGATGTTCTGGAAGGTGGTTCCCGCGTGGTTCCGCACGTTGAAACCCACGCTGATCTGGGTGTTTCTGACCCTGATGTTGCATCTGCCGGTCATCGGTTGCCTGGGGACGATTGGGGCGCTCTATGGCCCGCAGATCAACCAGGTCGTCGCGCAGATGGAGGAAAACGCCGATACCGCACGCTTCAAACGCGTCAAGGAAAACGCCGGCAAGAAAGATCAGGCGAAATTCGCCGACGACCCGCGCGGCAACAAGGAATATCACAAGCCCGACTATTCGATCTTCATTGTGCCGGGCGTTTTGTGGTTCGTCGGCTGCCTGTTCCTCGGTTTCCCCGCAGCGTATGCCTGTCGCGTGAACGGACAGTTCATTTACTTCTTCCGCGACTCGCTCGATCTGGTGGCCTTGACGAAGGAATACAAATATGTCGCCAAGGTGAAGCCGGAAGATGAAGAAGACGCCAAGCCCAAGACGATGGCACAGGTGACTGTCGATGCGATCGCGGTCTTTGCGATTTCGATCGTGATTGGTCTCGTGATTGGTCTCGTTTCTGGAGCCCTGGGAGAGGAAGGGATCTTGTTGGGCCTGGCGGCAGGTTTCTACATTGGCCTGCGGATCGCCATGTTTAACGGGAGTTCGATGATCACCCAGGCCGCCTGGGAAGAAGGCATCGGCTGGGGATTGCTGGTGGGCACGTGGCCTGTCGGGGTGATTGTGGTCATCATCTGTGGATTCATCATTACGATGGTTCCCAGTCTGGTGATTGTGGCGGGCATTGCCGGGTTGATCGGGCTGATTGGGGTCATAGGTGCGATTGCGTTTACCGTCCTGCACTGGAACGAAGCCCGTACCGGCTGCCTCGTGTGTCTGATGACTCTGGTGGTCTTGCTGATTGTGATTATCTTGATTGTCGTCGGTCTGGTGACGGCCGCTTCGGTCGTGGGGTTTGATGCGAACCAACAGCCTGGGGTTCAGCAAGGAGCACCGGTGGATGCCGCCCCGGCCGAGGCCATGCCGATGCCCATGCCTGCCGCACCGTAAGGCCCGCTCGACGGGTGGCCGGGGTCGACCAACAGAAGCCCCCAGAGAGGACCGCAGTACCCAGACACCGGCAGGTTGTCGGCTGGTAACTTTTCCAGTGTTGAGTGATGGTCCTCGGTCATGCGGTATGTCGTAGTGGGGACAAGTGGCGCGGGCAAGACGACGTTCGCTCGCGCTCTGGCCGAGCGCTGGGCTGTGCCGCACTTTGAACTCGACGCCTTGCATTGGGGGCCGAACTGGACACCCCATCCGCACGCGGAATTCGCCCAGGCGGTGGAAACCGCCGCTGCGGCTGACCGCTGGGTGTGTGATGGGAATTACAGTGCCGTGCGCGACGTGCTCTGGCCGCGGGCTACGCATGTTCTCTGGCTGAACTTCGGCCGCGGCACGGTCTGGACGCGGATTCTGCGGCGGACACTTTGGCGATCGTGGACCGGCGCGGAACTCTGGGCGGGCAACCGGGAATCGCTGGTCACAGCATTCGCCTCACGCGACAGTGTGCTATTGTGGTCGCTGACGACCTACCGCAAGAACCAGCGGCAATACGCGGCTTTGCGACAAGACCCACGGTATCGGCATTTGATCTGGAACGAGTTCCGGTCACCACGCGCGGCCGATGAGTGGCTGGGGTCGACCAACGGGAGTTCCCAGCCTGCGTGCCATGACGAATCAGGGGGCCGCTTGTCTGTCGGCGATTAGAGCCAACTGAAGGCACTTGTTCATCCAGCCCAGCGCTCGGCGTTCGCCTCGCGGCTAAGGGGGCACTCGAAATGGCCCGCGGACAACCGCGGTTCATCGATCGTCTTCGATGCGTTTTCGGCTCGTTGCACCCCGCCCAAAAAGTTGCAGGCACTTTTTTGGAACCGGTGTTATACTTGCGTCAACTCGGCGGGATGGCTTCACGCCGTGTCGGATGTACAGTCACTTAATCGCGCCCATCGACAGGATCGACAATGTCAGCCACCGCGACGTCAGCCAGTCAGCAGACGATCGAACAACTCGCCGTCAACACCATCCGCACGCTCTCGATGGATGGCGTCCAGCAGGCCAAATCGGGTCACCCCGGCTCACCCATGGGCATGGCCCCGAACGCTTATGTGCTGTGGCAGCGCGTGATGAACTATAACCCGGCCGACCCCATCTGGCCGAACCGCGACCGGTTTGTGCTATCGGCCGGGCATGCGTCGATGCTGATTTATTCCCTGTTGCATGTGACCGGCGTGAAGAACGTCGTCGATGAAGTCCAAGTCACCGACGAACCCGCCGTCCCGCTCGACGAGATCAAGCGGTTCCGGCAGTTGGGGAGCAAGACGCCGGGGCATCCGGAATATCGTTTCACCGGCGGTGTGGAAACCACCACGGGTCCGCTCGGCCAGGGTGTGGCCAACAGCGTCGGCATGGCGATGGCGGGGAAATGGCTCGCCGCCCGTTACAACAAGCCGGGTTATGAGCTGTTCAATTACAATGTCTATGCCTTCGCGGGCGACGGCTGTATGCAGGAAGGGATTTCGTCCGAAGCGGGTTCGATGGCAGGTCACCTGAAGCTGTCGAACCTCTGCTGGATCTACGATTCCAATCACATCACCATCGAAGGGGATACGAACCTGTCGATGTCGGAAGATGTGGGAGCCCGGTTCCAGGCGTATGGTTGGAACGTGTTGCATGTGGCGGACGGCAACGACCTCGCTGCGCTCGAACAGGCCTATCAGACGTTCCTGAAGACGACCGACAAGCCGACGATGATCATCGTCCGCAGTCACATTGCCTGGGGCGCTCCCAACAAGCAAGACACGCATGGGGCCCACGGCGAGCCACTGGGTGATGAAGAAATTGCCCTCACGAAGAAAGTCTACGGCTGGCCGACCGAACCGAAGTTCTACGTGCCGGATGGTGTGTACGAGCACTTCCAGCAGGGGATTGGTGCTCGGGGTGCGAAAGCCGAAGCGGCGTGGTCGGCATTGTTCGCCAAGTACAAAACCGAGTTCCCGGAACTCGCGGCGGAACTCGAACTGATGCAGCAACGCAAGCTGCCCGCCGGTTGGGATGCCTCTTTGCCAACCTACGCCGCCGATCCGAAAGGCAAGGCGACGCGTGATGTCTCGGGCGAGGCGATCAATGCGATTGCCAAGACGGTGCCGTGGCTGATTGGTGGTGCCGCCGACTTGGCCCCATCCACGAAGACGCTCATCAAGGGGTCTGATGGCTTCCAGTCGGGCAACTACGGTGGTCGCAACTTCCACTTCGGCATTCGCGAACATGCGATGGCCGCGGCCGTGAACGGCCTGACCTTGACCCGCGTGCGAGGCTATGGGGCCACGTTCCTGGTCTTCAGCGACTACTGCCGGAACACGATCCGTCTGGCAGCGATCATGGAAATCCCGACGATCTTTGTCTTCACGCACGATTCGATCGGCGTCGGCGAAGACGGGCCGACCCACCAGCCGGTGGAACACGTGGCGTCGCTGCGGGCGATTCCCGGCCTGATTGTGCTGCGTCCCGGTGATGCGAATGAAACCGTCGCCGCCTGGAAGGTGACGATGGAGCAGACCAAGGAACCGGTCGCGCTGGCGTTGTCTCGTCAGGCCATGCCTACGTTGGATCGCACGAAGTACGCTGCCGCCGATGGTGTCGCCAAGGGGGCTTATGTCCTTGCCGATGCCGCGAACGGCAAGCCGCAGGTAATTCTCATCGGCACGGGGACCGAGTTGTGTCTCGCTGTGGAAGCCTATGAAAAACTGACGGCGGAAGGGATCGCCGCCCGCGTGGTGAGCATGCCTTCGTGGGAACTGTTCGAGCACTATTGCCACAAACATCCGGAGTACCGCGAGCAGGTCTTCCCCAGCAGCGTGAAGGCCCGCGTATCGGTGGAGGCAGGCATCACGTTCGGTTGGGAACGGTATGTCGGTCTGGACGGCATCGCGATCGGTATGCACTCGTTCGGTGCGTCCGGTCCACTGAAAGATGTCCTCGCCCACTTCGGATTCACGACCGCAGCCGTGGTCGAGGCAGCGAAGAAACTGGCTAAGAGCTAAGGGTTTAGGGTTAAGTGCAGGAGTGGCGTTGGGGAACGGGATTGACCCTGAGCACTTAACACTGAGCCCTTGGCCATGCGGAGCATCCATGCATTCATCGCTTCCCATGATTTTGCTGGCGCGGCATGGCGAGACCGAATGGTCCCTCACCGGCCAGCATACGGGCTCTCGGACCGATCTGCCGTTGACGGAGCGGGGTGAGCGGAATGCCCGGCACCTGGGTCAGCGGTTGGAAGGCATCTGGATGCCACATGTCTTTTGCAGCCCGTTGTTGCGAGCCCGGCGGACCTGTGAGCTGGCGGGTTACGGCAAAGACGCCGAAATCGATCCCGACCTGGTCGAATGGGATTACGGCGATTACGAAGGGATCACCACGCCCGAAATCCGCAAAACCGTGCCCGACTGGACCGTCTTTAAGCATGGGGCACCGAATGGTGAGAGCGTCGAACAGGCGACGGCCCGGGCCGATCGTGTGGTGGCGAAACTTCGCGAATTGAACGACAGCGCGATTCTGTTTTCGAGCGGGCATTTCCTGCGATTACTTGCTGCGCGCTGGTGTGGCTGGCCAGCGGGTCAAGGCAAGCAGCTGCTGCTCGATACCGCGACCATCAGCATTCTCGGTTATGAGCACACGCTCGAGGAACCCGCGATCCGGCTGTGGAACGACAGTCGTCACGTCGTCGATTGAGATCGATCCGGAGTCTGTCACTCCACCTTGCCGACCGGTCGCAGTCCTGCTCCGGTGCGATTGGTGAGGGTGTCGCCCAGTTCCTGCCGTGCTGTCTCCGCGAACTTGGATAACAACCGGACGACATCAGGATGCTGGGCGGCAACGTTGGTCGTTTCACCGGGATCCTGATCCAGGTTGAACAGCGACAGTCCGATGGTTTCCACGCGATAGCCATGGCGACTGGCGATCCCGCGAATGCCCGATTCGGTGATCGCCAGCGGTTGCATGTTTTCCCAGTTCGAGGGTTTGCCCTGCTTACCCGGCGCGGCCGCCACCGTTAGATATTCATGCGGAAAGTGCAGTTTCCACGGGCCGCTGCGCACGGCGTGCAGTTCGGTTCCCGAATAGAACAACAGCGCTTCGTGGGGGCTCTTGGCGTCTTTCTGTCCGGCGATCACCGGCCAGGCGTCGCGGCCGTCGATCGGTGTCGGCGGCAGCATGGTCCCCAGAAGTTTGGCGATGGTTGGTAGCAGGTCGATGGTCATGAAGGGTTCGGCGGAAACCTTGCCGGCGGGAATCTGACCGGGCCAGACCATCACACAGGGGACACGCACGCCCCCTTCAAACGTCGTCAGCTTGCCTTCTCTGAGGATTCCGGATGAACCCGCGTGCTCACCGTAAGACAGGAATGGCCCATTGTCTGACGCGAAAATGATCCAGGTCTTCTCAGCGAGTCCCAGTCTCTGCACGGCATCAAGGATCTGGCCGATGCCGTCGTCCAGTTCCTCGATCACGTCGCCATACAAGCCCCGTTCGGTCCGGCCGCGATAGGCCTCTGAAGCGAATATCGGCACATGCGGCATGATGTGCGGCACATACAGGAAGAATGGCCCCTGGCGCTGCCGTTCGATGAACTGTAAGGACCGTTCGGTCAGCCATTTTGTGAACAGCGACTGGTCGGGATCGTGCGCGACGATGTGTTCATTCTCATACAGCGGCAACGCGGGGATATCGCGGATAACAGGATGCAACGGGCCATTATCGTTCGAGTAGGGAATCCCGAAGAACTCATCGAAGCCATTGCGTGTCGGTAGAAACGGCGGCTCATGACCCAGGTGCCATTTCCCGTACATCGCGGTCGCATAACCATTCGATTGCAGCAGTTCGCTCAGCAGCAACTCGCTGGGGTTGATGCCGGTTTTGCTCGTGTGATTGAGTGCTCCCGCCAGTCCCACGCGATGCGAATAGCAGCCCGAGAGCAGGGCAGCACGGGAAGCGGTGCAGACGGGCTGAGCCACGTAAAAATTGGTGAACCGCGTCCCAAGCTTTTGCAGCCGATCGATGTTCGGTGTGCGGAAACCCTTGGCACCTTGAGACGCAATGTCGCCATACCCGAGGTCGTCGGCGTAGATCAGGATGATGTTCGGGCGTGGGACGGTTTGTGCGAAGAGCGGCTGAGACAGCAGGCACAGCAGCGTGCAGGTCCAACCCCACAGCAGATACGTTTTGGGTGTGCTGTGCGACAACGCTGCCAGAGCGGCGTTGGTATGTTCGCTCGTGGAGTTGTCGGGCATGGTGGAGGCTTCATGCGGTGGCAGGTCGAGTTGGCAAGCCTGCCATTCTTCAGCAACCGCATACCAGAGTCAAACTTGCGATGAGCAGACCGGCGTGATTCCCGCAGAATCGCCGAGAATGGGCAAACTGAGCAGACTATGGCAGGCAAGGCGTGTTCATTCGCTGACAAACACGCGCGTGCCGCTGATGCCCGAGGGATAGAAGTTGGAATGGAAACGTGGCCAACCGTAGCCGTACAGAGTGCGATGGTACGGCCAGCCCCAGCCTCCGCCGGAAGTCACGTCGACATTCACCGAGGTCTGCTGCACCGGCGGACGCGGGCGGTGTTGCCCCAGCAGCAGTTCCATGGTCGCGTCGTGTCGGTAAGTGGGGTTGTGATCATATTCGGTGCGGCTGAAGGGAATTGACTGGTATATCTCCGCATACCGACTGGCGTGGGCCACCGCCGGGGTGACCGGCGTAGCACACGGGATGGGTTCGGTCGCCTCGGGCGGTGCGGGAACATCATCGAGAGGCAGGGGGGGCGACTCCGCGGACTGAACAAATGCCGCGGGCTGAATGACAATCTCCGTGGGGGGAAGCTCGGCATGGAACGCGGCGACCGCCTGTTGGGACGCAACGATGACGACCTGATCGCCAAAGCGATAGGTTTGCACAGCCGCAGGGACGGCAGTCGGAGAGAAGTCGGCCGGGAGAGCCACCCAGCCGGCCAGCAGTGGGTAACCCATTCCCCAGAAGATCGTAGTAGAAATCCCCATAGACCCACCTCGTACAATTCACGGAATCTAGCATCTGTAACGGTTCTCCGTTTACGCTAGGCAACACGGGGGACCGCTGTCAAAGCCGAGGTGTCATAACCTGTCCGATTTTCGGCCGGATTGTCCGGTTGTAACGGGCAGATGTTCCGTTGATGCAGGGTGTGTGTTACAACGGCCCTGGGTGGCAAACAGAAGTTTGATGATCAAAGGTCGGGGCGCCCGCCCCGACCGAGTCCAGCTTGCGACAGACCCAATACCGATTTCCGCAGACAGACAGAAAGCAGCTATCGTGTCGGCCAAAGCCTGGGGTAGTGCCTTTTCCGAAGCCACCGATTCGCGCGTGGAACTCTTCACGGAATCGATCAGTTTCGATGCCCGTCTGGCCCTGGTGGATATCCGCGGGTCGCAGGCCCACGCCAAAATGCTGGCGAAAGTGGGCCTCCTCACCGGAGAAGAAGCCCAACTCATCATCGATCACCTCAACGAGATCGGTCAGCAGATTTCGCGTGGCGAGTTCCCCTGGAAGATCGAACTCGAAGACATTCATATGCACATCGAGTCGGCACTCATCGCACGGATTGGCGATGTTGGCCGCAAGCTGCACACGGGTCGCAGCCGGAACGATCAGGTCGCGCTCGATCTGAAGTTGTATACCCGTGAAGCCCTGCAGCGCATCGACGAGGCCCTCGAAGATCTGCAACGGGCCTTTGTCGAACGGCACGAGCAAGACCGCGGGGTGATCCTTCCCGGCTACACCCACATGCAACGGGCTCAGCCGGTCATGGCGACGCATTACTGGCTTGCTTACTGCGAGAAATTCCAACGCGATCGCGATCGGTTGCGCGACTGCGGTAAACGCTTGAATGTGTTGCCGCTCGGTGCGGCGGCCCTCGCGGGGACATCGCTGCCGATTGATCGGGAAGAGACCGCCCGGTTGCTCAACTTCACCGATGTCGCTGCCAATAGCCTCGATGTTTCCAGTGATCGCGATTTCCTCGCCGAAGCCATCTTCGCGATGTCGCTGGTCGCGGTCCATCTGTCCGGCTGGGCAGAAGAATGGATCCTGTGGTGTACCACCGAGTTCGGCTTTCTGAAGCTGCCCGATGCCTATACCACGGGTTCATCGATCATGCCGCAGAAGCGCAACCCCGATGTGTTGGAGTTGATTCGTGGGAAATCTGCCCGCGTGATTGCCGACGTGCAACAGATTCTGACGCTTCTGAAAGGCTTGCCACTCGCTTATAACCGCGACCTGCAGGAAGACAAACTGGCCCTCTTCGATGCCTACGATACGATCTCGGCGTGCCTGGAACTCGCCCCGGCGATTGTGCGGCTGGCCAAGTTACGCGTCGAGACGATCTACGCGCGATTGGAAGAAGGCTTCCTCGATGCCACCACGCTGATGGAATACCTCATTCAGCGGGGCGTGCCGATGCGCACCGGGCACGAAGTGGTGGGCCATCTGGTGCGGCTGTGCGAAGGCCGGGGCATCAAGCTGGCCGAGATGACCCTTACTGAGTTTCGAGCAGTCAACCCGCTCATCAATGAAGATGTGTACGGCTGGTTGGGCGTGAAGAATGTTGTCGCCAGACTGCAAAGCTACGGCAGCGGCGGTGCGGAATGTGTCGAAGAACAAGTCGACGAATGGCGCACACGGTTACGGACGGAGGGATAAGTATTGGGGAGAGAAGACCGTCACCAGCGGTAACGGCTTTTCATCCTGACCCTCAACCATACACCATCCCCGTCTCTTTCGCGGTGCGGTTCAGGCGATTGTGGCAATGCAGTGCGGCGAGAATGAGCTCGGCGACGGCGGCGAGTAAGCCCTCGGCGGCTGGTCCACGAAACTGGTCGGGTTCCAGGGTCTTCGCCAGCTGATCAAGCTGTTCGCCAAATCCGCGAATGGTCAGCACACGCTGGAGAACTTCCGCCGCAGAAAGCCGGTCGTGCAGTTCGATCGATTTGCCCCCTTCAAAATGCTCGACGACATTGCGGTAGGCTTTGATATTCGCGACACCATCAAAGATGACTTTCACCGCTTCATCGACGATGCGGCTGACGAGGCGATCCTCTTGTCCCGGTTCTTCGGTCATCGTCAGTTCCATCTTCCCGCGCGAACTGGCGATCATCGCGGCGAGATCCGCTGGTCGAGCCACGGCCCATGCCTCATGATTCAGGATCGCCCGGCGTTCCGCACTCGAAATCACGTTTTCATAATTGGCGATCGACATGCGCACGCTCACTCCTGATGCCGGATTGACATGCGGACTGGTGCGAGCCAATCGCGAAGTCTCTTCCACGATTTCCTTGAGGAATTTCGGCACATAAACAGGCGGGGCATCGTCGCGCGTGGTCCAGGCCTGCTCATCGATAATGGCGAGGCCCAGTTCCCGCGTGAGAGGGTAATGCGTGCGGATGACCGAACCGATGCGGTCTTTCAGCGGGGTCACCAGGCGCCCGCGATTGGTGTAATCTTCAGGGTTCGCGCTGAACACCATGCAGACATCGAGCGGCAGACGAATCGTGAACCCGCGAATTTGTACGTCGCGTTCTTCGAGCACGTTGAACAGGCCGACTTGAATCTTCGCAGACAGGTCGGGGAGTTCGTTCATGCAGAAGATGCCCCGGTGACTGCGGGGAATCAGGCCGAAATGCATCACGTCTTCATTGGAGAGGTGCCGGCCTTCGGCATGTTTGACGAGATCGACTTCGCCAATGAGATCGGCGATGGTGACATCGGGCGTGGCGAGTTTTTCGTGATAGCGATCGTCGCGTCCCAACCATTCAATCGGGCAGTCATCGCCCAGGGTCTGTACGCGATCTCGCCCGAATTTTGAGAGGGGATGGTACGGATCGTCGTGAATTTCGGAACCGGCGACAATGGGCAGCGCTTCATCGAGGAGGTGGACCAGCAACCGGATCATGCGGGTCTTGCCCTGGCCGCGCAGGCCGAGAAAGAGCATGTCGTGCTGCGAAAGCACCGCCTGCTGAATCTGCGGGATGACAGTTTCGTCATAGCCCAGAATCCCCGGGAACAACGGTTCCTTGCGCTGGAGTTTGCGAATCAGGTTCCGCCGGAGTTCCTGCTTGACGCTGACCGATTGATAGCCGCTTTCGCGGAGTTCACCCAAAGTGCGGGGACGATCGGTCATTCGACAGCTTTCTGTGTACAGTCCTGGAATTGCAACGTCGCTGTTCGATTATAGAGGCCAGCCCCCGGTGGACAACGGCCGCGAGGCGAAGAAGTTCTCCGCACACGTTGCGGCCCAGCAAGGGCCGACGGTATCCTTCACAGAGTGAGCCTCGCCGAGAACACCGCCTGAAAGGTGACCGCAGCAATGTCCCGTGCCGATCGCGACGACGAGTTTTCCGCCTACGATGAGGCCCGTCCCAAGCAGAAATCCAAGTCGGGCTGCTGGATCTGGGCCATTGTGATTCTGATCATCGGGACCGTGCTGGGCGGCATCGGCTGCTGCGGCGGCTTCTTCTATTTTGGGCTGAACGTCTTCAACGAAGAGATCAAAGCTCAGATCAAGGACAATGCCATTCTGCAGGAACAGCTAGGCGAACTGGAAAGCATGTCCGTCAATTTTGTGAAAACGGGTGAAGCCAACAACGACGATGTGATTGTCTACGACGTGAAAGGCTCCAAGGCGTCGGGGACACTGGCGGTCGAACATACGTCGAATGGCGCGGGCGACATTCTGGTGGTGTCTGCCCAGTTAACACTGTCGGACGGGCAGACGTTTGAACTCTTCCCGGCCGAGGCGGACGAAAATGCCTCACCTGATGTGCAGGCGCTGCCGATCGAGGTCGTGCCTGAACCCGGAGACATGCCTGCGGACCTCGCTCCTGCGGTCATCGACCCACCGGGCAAAGCGGCAGCACCCGCTGCCGAATGATGGTCTGCTACGCCACGCGGCGTTGCGGTATCTCGCTGGCGATTTGAGTCGCCGCGAGTTGGGCGGAAGGGCAACAGGCACCCTTGCCGGTGAGCAAGCCGGCCCGCGCGAAGGACTTCCATTCGCCGAGCGTCATGGGCATGTCGGGAATTTTGAGCGTGACGGCGTGGACCGGTTTGGGCAACGTCTGTCGATTCCAGCGGGCTTGCCAGGTGCGCCACCATGCGGGAATGAGTTGCTCGGTCTGACATTCGCCCGGAAAGCAGTCCAGATGCCGTTGCCAGCAGGCCGATGAGTGTGCGGCGTTTGCGGAACCGGCACACAGGGTCAGGCAACGGCCCTGAGGTTTCATGGTCGCAAGGAGGGCACTGGTTTCCAACCGGCTGGATAGGTCGTAAAGGTTCCGGTTGCCGAATTGAAAATCGGTGATCAGCACGAGATCGAACGGGGCCTCGAAACCATGCTCGTAGGCTCCCGGCTTCCAGAGTTGAAAGTCGGCGATGGGCAACGTCCGCCGACCGACGAGCACGGCTTCCGCGGTTAAGCACAGCCCGGAAACATCGTAAGCCAGGTCGAGCAGCAGTTCGATGACATCGAGCGGGCGAGAACCAACCACCAGCACGCGCGAGCGTGGCGGCAACATGGGGCGGGTGAGCAGTTTCCACCACATGCGGGTGGTCAGCGAGACCGTGTTGTCTGGCTGCGTTTCCGGTTCCATCGCCGGATACCGATGCACAAACATCGCCTGTTCCCTCCCGCTGCCCATTCACACCCGTCACGGGGTTGTAGGTCTGACCTGCCACCGTGGTCAACCTCAATCGGCATCAGTCCTTACTGATCCGCGTCGAAGTGGCTAAAGTCTGGCGGGCGGGGGGAGGTGAATCCCCCCGGTGATTCTCGTTGAAAACGAGAATTCCATCACCGAAGGGACTAATGTCCCCTCGCTCGCCTTGAGTGACTTCCACGCGTGTCAGTAAGAATCGTGTTCGTGAGGATTCGGTGGTTCGCGGGCCGATTTTGATCCTTGCAGGTCTGTGGGACGTTGCCACAATAGACGAGATCGGTATTCTCACGGGTCGATTTCGCCAACACGGACAGGTGGCGTGACGTAGAATGCTGCTGAAGGTGTGACACAAACAATAGTTACGGAGACGGTTCACCCCGGATAACCATGATTTTCGATCCGCTGTATTTTCTGATGATTGCCCCCGCGCTGCTGCTGGCCATGTGGGCCCAATGGCGGGTGCGGGCCACCTATGAGCATGCGATGCAGGTACCGGCCCCCATGACGGGTGCCCAGGCCGCTCGCCGGATTCTGGACCACGCCGGGCTGAAGCATATTCCGATTGAGGAAGTTCCCGGCAAACTGTCGGATCATTACGACCCGCGCACGCAGACCGTCCGCTTGAGTACCGATGTCTACCGGCACCCCTCGTGTGCCGCGGTCGGCATCGCGGCTCACGAGGTGGGCCATGCGATTCAGCATGCGGAGCATTACGCGCCGCTGGTGATCCGGAATTTCGCGGTCCCGGCGGCGATTGTTGGCCCGAACCTGTCGATCATGTTGATCTTTGGCGGCGCGATTCTGAGTTTCCCCGCGCTCATCTGGATTGGCATCATCGTGTTTGGTGGCGTGGCGGCATTTCAGCTCGTCAATCTGCCCGTCGAGTTCGATGCCAGTAACCGGGCGAAACGACAACTTTCCGAGATGGGCATCGTCGATCATCAGGGGGCGCTCGCGGTGCGGGGCGTGCTGAATGCCGCCGCGTGGACTTATGTCGCCGCGACCTTGCAGACGTTGCTGACGCTGCTGTACTACATCGTAAGGTATGGCGGCATGGGCAGCCGCAACAACGATTGATCGTTGCCCATTGAGTCGCGGTTGGAAAGATGCCCAGGGATGGCGATCCCTGGGCGTCGGTGTTCTGGATCTGGTCTCCCCTTCGTAAGCGCTCCGCATGACTGCTGTTTCTGATGCGTCCAACCCCAGCCGTTACGTTGTCGGTCTCGATCTGGGGACGACGAATTCTGCATTGGCCTATGTCGATACCACGGCGGTCCCGCGCAGGATTGAAACGTTTGCCACGCCTCAGGTGATCGCGGCGGGGCTTCAGGAATCGCGCGAAACGTTACCGTCGTTTCACTATCAACCGGCTCCGCAAGAGTTTGCTGCCGGGTCTTTGAACCTGCCGTGGACCACGGGGAATGTCGACGCGATTGTCGGCCATTTGGCGCGCGATCAGGGAACGCTCGCGCCGGGTCGCCTCATCAGTTCCGCCAAGTCGTGGCTGTGTCATGCGGGGGTCGATCGCACTGCCGATTTGTTGCCGTGGCAAGGTGCGGCCGACGTCACACGACTGTCGCCTGTTACGGTCAGCGCGCGTTATCTCGCCCATTTCCGGGCCGCGTGGGATCAGCGCTTTCCCGATCACCCACTCGCCGCGCAGGATTTCGTCCTCACGCTGCCGGCCTCGTTTGATGAAGTCGCGCGGGAACTGACGGTGCGGGCCGCGCAACAGGCGGGACTTCCACGGGTCGTGCTGATCGAAGAACCCCAGGCGGCGTTCTATGCCTGGATTGATAAACATGCCGAGCGTTGGGATCAGCTCGTCTCTCCCGGACAGAAGATTCTGGTGTGCGACATCGGCGGGGGAACGACCGACTTCACACTGATTCGCGTCCGCAAAGGTCCGCAGGGACTGGTGCAGTTTCATCGCGTGGCGGTGGGCGATCACCTGATTCTCGGCGGTGACAATATCGATCTCGCGCTGGCACATCATGTGGAACGCAAACTGAAAGGGGACGGCAAGCTCGAACCGCGCGTCTGGAGTGTGCTGGTCCGCAGTTGCCGACAACTCAAAGAAATTCTGCTGGGGCCGAACCCGCCCGAACACTACACGTTGTCGCTGACGGCGACGGGGTCAAAGCTCATTGGCGGGGCGATGCAGGTTAACGTCACGCGCGATGACGTGTTGCAGGTGGTTCTGGAAGGCTTTTTTCCGCTCGTTCCGTTGGATGCGAAACCGCTCGCGGCGCAGTCGGGCTTTCAAGAGTTTGGACTGCCTTATGCGGCTGATCCCGCCGCTACCAAGTACCTCGCGGCGTTTCTTGCGGCGCATCGTCATGCCGGTGATGACGGCACCGAAACCGGCACGCATGATCCGGCGCGGCCCGATCTGCTGCTGTTCAACGGTGGAGTCTTTGAATCGACGGCTATCCGGCAACGCCTCGTCGATCAACTTCATGTCTGGTTCCGCGACCGTGATCCCCAGTGGTCGGTTTCGATTCTGGATAATGAACGGCTCGATCTCGCCGTCGCTCGAGGTGCCGCTTATTACGGCATGGTCCGGCGGGGTGAAGGGGTTCGGATTGCTGCCGGGTTGGCCCGCACGTATTACATTGGCGTCGAGGGTGAACACAGAGCATTGCAGGCACTTTGCCTGTGTCCTGCGGGGTTGGAAGCCGGGCAGGAGGTGGATCTCACATCGCGCACGTTTGAACTGCGGCTCTCTGAACCGATCGAGTTTCCGCTGTACGTTTCGAGTACCCGGTTGACCGACAAACCGGGCGATCTGATACCCGTCGAACGCGAACAGCTCACGGCGTTGCCACCCATTCGCACGGTCATCAAGGCGGGGAAGTCTACCACGGCCGATGTCGTTCGTGTGATTCTGAAAGCCCGGTTGACCGAAATTGGCACGCTCGATTTGTGGTGTAGCGATGTCGACAACCAACGCAGTTGGAAGCTGCTGTTCGATGTCCGATCTACTACGCAGACCGACCTGACCGCGACCGAAGCCACGGCGAATCAGCAGGGCATTCTCGATGAGGCGCTGCGCACCGCCGCCGTAGCCGTGATTGCCGAAACCTTTCGCGGGCCAGGGGCCGACCCTGCGACGTTGATGAAACGCCTGGGCGATGCGCTCGAGCTCCCGCGCGATGATTGGCCGACGACTCTGCTGCGGCAACTGTGGGACGTGCTGCTGGAACTGGAACCCGCGCGACGCCAGAGCCCGGCACATGAAGCTCGCTGGCTGAACCTGTTGGGTTACTGCCTGCGCCCCGGTTATGGGTTAGCCGTCGATGACTGGCGCGTTGCCGAAACATGGAAACGGTTAAACGGCAAGCTCGCGCACCCGGCAGCCAATTGCCGCGTGGAATGGTGGATTCTCTGGCGACGTATCGCCGGAGGCATGACGGCCGGGCAGCAGCAATCGCTGGCGGGGCCCTTGGTGAACGGACTAAAAAGCTGGTCTCGCGCGGCGAGTAAACCGCGCGCGGGAGGACCAAGCCTGCATGAAGTCGCCGAACAGTGCCGCATGGTGGGGGCGTGCGAGTGGTTGCCCGCCTCGATGAAAGAATCCCTCGGCATGACGCTGCTGGAAATTGCCGAGCAGCCCCGGCTGGAAGCGGTGCGTTCGGCCGCGTTGTGGGCGATTGGTCGGCTGGGCCATCGCCAGCCGGTTTATGGTCCGCTCAATACAGTTCTCGAGCCTGATATCGCCGCCCGCTGGATCGAGCGGTTGCTCACCATGACCGGCAGTGATCCGCTGGAAGCGTTCACGGTCATGCAACTCGCGCGAAGAACCGGCGACCGTTACCGCGACATCGATGAATCGCTGCGCGAACGCGTCCTGAAATGGTTCAAAAGTTGGCACGCGCCCCGACATCTGGCCGACCTCGTGCGCGATGTCGGCACACTCGATACCTCAGAGCAAGACCTGATCTTCGGCGAAGCCCTGCCGCGCGGCTTGCGGATTCTGTGATCCTTCCCGGCGACGTGACGCCGCGTTGCATCAGGCGTTACAATCTGGTCAGAGAAGAACCTACATGTTAAAGATCGCCGTCCGATGTTCGACTGGCAAATGATCCTTGTCCTGGTGTGTGTCGCCTGCTCCGCGGCTTGTGTGGGCTGGTGGACGTGGCGGTTGCTGCGTCAACAGACCCAGGCGGGATGTGGAACGGCGTGCTCCAGTTGTCCGCAATCGCAGGCCGATCCTCGTGAAACCTCAACGGGGTTTGTATCGCTGGAGGCGTTGGTGCAGACCACGGAGCACGGCGTTCGATGAGGCAACATTCAGCGCCCCGTCGAATTGCGGCGATGGTCTGGCGAGATGAGGTGTCAACGTGACACCTGCTCAACGCCGCTTGACCCGAGTGCTTCGCGCGGTGGGACTGCTGGACCTGCTGGCCTGGATCGCAATTATTGCACCAGCGACCCAGATTGCTGCCATGCATGCGCGGTTGGGAATGGGCCCGTTTCCCGAGGCACCCATCGCGATGTATCTGACACGGACGGCGTCGCTGTTGTACGGATTCTGTGGTTTGCTGCTGCTGTTTCTGAGTCGCGATGTCGTCCGCTATTCCCCGGTCATCCGGTTCCTGGCCTACGCCGGTGTATGTGCCAGCCTGCTGTTATTGAGCATCGATATCACCACCGGCATGCCCCTGTGGTGGGCCATTTTCGAGAGTTCCGCGTGCGCGGGGTTGTGGGCCCTTGTCGCCTGGTGCGAGGCTCGCAGTCGCGCGGGTCTTTGAATTCCCGCTTCGATGCAGAATGGGTTCATAGCGTTCTGCATGTCGTCAGTTGTTCTCTGCTAAACCTTCCTTGTGACCAAGGTTCTTCACCGGCGCGAAGATGGCCTGCACCTCGCGCAACAGTTCCAGATCCATCGGTTCCGCTGCCCATTTCGCCCAGTTGCGAATGTTCTGGGGATTCGCGGAACCGGCCACCGTTGTGGTGATGTCGGGATGCGCCAGCGAAAACTGCAACGCGAGTTGGGCGATATCGACCCCACGACTCGCACACAACTCGGCCGCCTGCCGAGCCGCCTGTTTCACGGACTCTGGTTCTTTCAGCCACGCGGGTAACGGTGCGTTGGTCAACAGGCGTGCCGAGAACGGGCCCGCATTCATGACGCCCACCCCCTTTGCCTTCAGATACGGCACGGACTCATCGGCGAACCGGGTGTTCTGCAATGTGTACTGGTTGTAGCTCAGCACGCAGTCGACAGCGGTCTGATCGCAGATGAACCGGAAAATCTTCTGCGGATACCCGCTGAATCCAATGAAACGCACCTTCCCCTGCTGTTGAATCTTGCGGAGAGCCGGAATGGTCTCATCGACGATCTGCTGCATCGGCACAAACTCGATGTCATGACACAGAATGATGTCGAGATGATCGGTCCCCAGTCGATGCAGCGACACATCGACACTTTCGGCCACGCGTTTCGCTGAGAAGTCGAAGTGCGGCAGATCATATCGACCGAGCTTGGTACACAGCGTGTAACTGTCGCGCGGCACATCTCGCAGCGCAATGCCGAGCAGCACTTCGCTCATGCCCCGGCCATAGAAAGGCGACGTATCAATGAAGTTAAGACCACAGTCGAGCGCGACCCGCACGCTTTGCAGTGCTTCCTCGAGCTTCACCGAGCGAAATTCCTGACCCAGCGATGAGGCCCCGAAGCTAAGGATAGGGAGCGATAAACCCGTCCGGCCGAGCACACGCGTCTGCATCAGATCAGTTCCCGCTTGGTTGAAGTCTCGTGATGTCAAAACGCGACCATTGTAGCACGAAAAGACCCGCCGCGCGAGCGTCAGTGAAAGGATGAGGTGGGAAGGCTGAAGGATGAAGAAATTCGAGCAGGAAACGCGCAGAGTAACCATGCACGTTCGAAGCTTCCAACTTGAGATTTCCTTCGACATTCGGATTTCGACATTTGTGTTTTGATCTGTGACACTTGCTCACGCTGCGGGCTGGTTGATAGCTGTCGTAAGTCACGCATGCTCTGTTATACTTCGCGGCGAAGGAGCGACTGCGAATGGATGCCCTGAAAGTTTACTGTGCGGGACCGCTGTTCAACTCGGCGGAGCGCGCCGAAATGACGGAGATTGCCGATCGCGTGGTGGCCGCCGGTTTCTCGGTGTACCTGCCGCATCGGGATGGCATGGAGTTCCGCCTGGTACTGGAAGTGCTGGTCAGCCGTGGCTGGGATCGTACCATCGCTGGTCAGTTCCTGCACGAAGCGATTTTCGCGCTCGATGTCTTTCAGGTGATTCAGGGCTGCGATGCGCTGGTGTGGAACCTGAATGGCCGCGTGCCAGATGAAGGGGCAGTTTCGGAAGCCGCGATGGCCTGGACGCTGGGCAAGCCGATTGTCGCCTATCAGGACGATGTCCGTTCGCTGATCGCCGGACGTGTGAATCCGCTGCTGATGGGCCTCGTCGATTTTGACCGCGTGCATGAGTTGGAAGCGATTGTCCCCGCGCTCAACGCAGCCATCGAACAACAGGCCCCGCCGACAATTGTGCTGTCCAAATTGCCCGTGCGGTTACAACAGGCCTGCCGTGATGGTGCGGCTTTGTGGAAGGTGATGCAGCAGGTGCAGGCCTACTGTGAGAATGATGTCCTGGCTGATTGCGTGACGGAGCTGTTCGCGCCGAGCAGCCATCATCGTCCGCATGCTCCGAATCTGGATCATGCACCTCGTCAACCTATGCACCATTAGCCGCGAGTCGCAGCCGAGCGCGGCCCTACAGGAACACAGATGCGTCATCCCTACGGCGACATCGCAGAGCTGGCTGAATTGCAGGCGGGGGGACCGCTGGTCCGCATTCCCGATCGGCTCAACGTCCCGTTCACGCCCCGGGTTCGCGCGCTGGTCGATACGCCCGAATATCAACGCCTCGCGCATATTTCGCAGTTAGGGCTCAGTTCCAAAGTCTACCCCGGCGCGACACACACCCGCTTCGAGCATGCGCTGGGCGTGTTCTACAATGCGTGCCGGTATCTCTGGCAACTCGGCAAAGATCCGCGATTTGCCGCTGTGGTGACGTCGCATCATGCGGAAGTCTTATTGACGGCGGCGTTACTGCACGACATTGGTCACTGGCCGTTCTGTCATCCGATCGAAGACCTGCACCTCGCGGGAATTCCCTCGCATGAGTACTTCGCATCGGCCTATCTTGCCGAGGGGCGAGAACTCGCCGCCGTGCTGCGCGCGGAATGGCAAGTCGAACCGAGCGAAGTGCTTGATCTGTTGCATCCGACTTCCGACAGTCCGGCATTACGGCTGATGCGGTCGATCCTTTCGGGACCGATCGACATCGACAAACTCGATTACCTCGAACGCGACAGCCTGCACTGCGGCGTCCCGTATGGTCGCAATTTCGATCGCGAACGGCTGGTGCAATCGCTGGTGGTGAACGCCGCTGGTGATGGTCTGGCGATCTCGTCCAAAGGTAAGACCGCCGCTGAGTTGATGGTCTTCGCGCGGTATGTGATGTTCACGGAAGTCTACTGGCATCATGCGGTTCGTTCAGCCACCTGCATGCTCGCGCGGAGTTTCGTCGAGCTGCATCCCCGACTCGATCTTGTAGCGCTGTTCGAGCAGCGCGAGGCCGACTTTGTTTCGACACTGCGTCATACGGCTGCGGAAACACCGGTCGCGGACTTGCTGGAAGGCCTGTTCGGATCACGTCGCCGGTTGCACAAGCGCGTCGCCGAGTTCAGCCTGGAACAGGCACCCGAGGTGTATCGAGCCTTTGCTGGTCGACCGTATGCCGAAATCATTGCGGCGACGGAGCGCTTTTGCGAGCAGTTGCCGTTTGTCATTGGCCCGGTCGATGTGCTGATCGATGGTCCGCCGGTGCATAAAGAGGTGGAGTTCAAGGTCGATATTTACTTCCCCAAACTGGATCGATATCGGGCGTTGGGTGAAGTCTCTCCGGTGGTTTCGGCCTTGGCCCGTTCGCAGTTCGATGACGACGTGAAGCGCGTGCGCGTGTTTGCGAGTGCGAATGTGGTCGAATCACTCCGTGAGTTGCCCGACCTGTCGACGCGGTTAATTGTTGCGGCCGAGTGCTGATTCCCGTGGGCGAAGCGGAACCGATTCCGCGTTATCGGCGGTTTCCGCCGGAGTCTGGCCCTCTGAAGTGTGGTCCCCCCGCCTGTCGTGGACGTGGTCTGAATTTCCATGCAGCAGACACTGAACTGATGGAATTTCATAAATCGATATCTGGTTTGAAGTTCGAGAACATTTCAGGGCAATCAGTGGAAACCGGGAAGGCGGTATAATCTCCGCAACCGGAAAGGTCGATACATGCGATAGGTGGCATTCGCTGGCCACCGGTGCTCATGCTGCGGACCGATGGCGCTGAATCGGCTGCATGACGGTGACTGGAACGTGATGCGTAAGCTCTGCCTGCTGTCGATCCTCTTGCTGACGGGATGTGCCTCGATCCGCGATGGCATCTTGCAGGACAAGTTGTATTGGCGGAATTCGAGAGAAGCGCGAGCGGCATGGCGGCAGTTTTGCGAGACCCGGACGGGTGGTGATGACGAGTGGGCCTCGGCTCACTATGAACGGGGCTTCAATGATGGCTACGTGGGAGTGGCGATGGGTGCCAATGGTTGCCCTCCCACCTTGCCCCCCAAGCTGTACTGGAACCCCGAGTATCGCACCACGCAGGGCAAGGTGTATGTGACCGACTGGTATAACGGATACGCCGAGGGAGCGCTCGCAGCCAAGGCGGCGAACGCCCCGGATCGCAACCGTGTGCATACCGCGATCGATGTCTATGGCACGGGTCTGGCGGGCCATGCCTCGGCGTTGCCGGGAGCGCCTGAAGCGCTTTCGCCGGTCATTCCCCCGGGCCCTGCGCTGGAACCTGCCGCTTCTGAGCCCGCAGTATTGCCTGTCCCCGTGATCGAACCGCCTGGTCTTGTCCCAGAGGTTGAACATTCTGCGCCCGGCTCGTTCGGACTGAGTACCGTGCGGTGAAGGCTCGTCGTTACTGGGAGTGTGTGATTGTGACATCGCCACAAAAAAACCACGACGCTGGTGTCGCCGCGCATCGCAGCGCGGGTACCTGCGGTCTGTGGGCCTTGCTGACGGCGTTGCTGTTGACCAATAGCGGCTGCGTGACTCTGAGCTATTCGCCTTCCAATATGCTGTCGGTCCCGGCACATGAGTTGCCTCCGGAAGTGTTGGGGCGTCCGCGGGATGATATGCAGCAGATCTCGATCTCGCGATTGCGTCAAAAGCCCCCGACCTCTTATCTGCTGGGTGCTGGAGATATTCTCGGCGTCTACATTCAGGATGTGCTGGGGCAACCCGAAGAGTCTCCGCCGGTGCATTTCCCGGAGAGTGGTGATCAGCCCCCCGCGTTGGGCTTCCCGATTCCGATACAGGAAGAGGGCACGGTCGTATTGCCTTATGTTGATCCGATTCACCTGGCGGGTCAATCGCTGGCGGAAGCCACGAAGACCATCAAAGCCGCCTATATCGCGGCTGAAATTCTGCCCAAGGGGCAAGAGAACATCATCGTCACGCTGATTCGTCGCCGAACGGTTCGTGTGCAGGTGATTCGCGAAGAATCAGGTGGTAAGGAAGGGATCTCGAAGCGTGGCACGGGGCAGACCATCGATCTTCCAGCCTACGAGAATGATGTGCTGCATGCTCTGAATGAGACCGGTGGCTTGCCGGGAACCGATGCCAAGAATGAGATTTACATTATTCGAGGCAGTTTTGCCGAAGGTCGCAGCCAGGACGAAATCGTGTCGCAACTGCGTGGCTCGAAACAGCCGTGTGAATGTCCCTGTCCGTTGCCGGATGATCCGAGTGTGACGCGCATCCCGATACGCTTCCATCCGGATGAGTTGCCGCAGTTCACCGAGGATGAGATTCTGTTGAAGTCGGGCGATATTGTGTACATACCAGGGCGCGATGCGGAACGGTTTTACACCGGTGGCGTGCTCGTGGGTGGTGAGCATCTGATCCCGCGCGACTACGACCTCGATGTGTTGAATGCCGTCTCGCTTGCGCGTGGACAGATCGGTAGCGGTGGCACGGGGATCGGTAACATCGGCGGCCAAGGCCAGCAAATGGGCAACGCTGGCGGGTTTGCAGGCAAGAGTGCCTCGGATTTGATCGTGGTTCGTAAATTGCCCTGCGGAAATCAGTTGGTGATTAACGTGGATCTGAACCGGGCCCTTACGGACCCATCGCACCGGATTCTTGTGCAGCCGGGCGACACGTTGATCTTGCGTTACAAAGTGTACGAAGAAGCGATCAATGCGGTGCTCAGCATCTTCCAGGTGAACTTCTTCCTGAACAGCATTGGCGGAAGTTGAAGTTCACGGCATGCCATGCTCTGATCGTCATGGAATGCCTTTTGCTGAGTTGAACACTCTGCTTTCAGATGTCCACAGGCGGACGACGACCGTGGGCTTAGCGGGGGCATTTTCTACTGTTTTTACCGTTACTTGGAGCGTTGGCGAACTGAACAGGGTATGTGCAGAATTTGCAGGGCTTTGTTCATTTCTTCACTCGCAACTGATAGCATCGCGGCTATCATCTTACCAGTCGGGCCCTGGATGGTGGTGGTAGTCGGGTGCTTCGTCTGTCATGCCTGCGTTTTATATTGACGCACGGCGTTGGCGGTTTTGGTGGTGTATAGTCAGGGCCTTTGAGTGTTACTTCACAAAACACAGACATTGTCTGGCATACCTTGGCTTTTGCAGCCGACGTATCGCCCGCAGATCTGGGGCGGCGATGCCTTCAGCCGCATTCTGAATCGCGCTGTCCCTGTCACTCAACGTTTGGGTGAGTCTTGGGAGATTTTTCGCGATAGCCCCGTCAGTCTCCTGGGGTCTCCAGAGGCCCGACACACATTAAGCGAACTGCTGCAAGAGCAGTCCGATGGACTGGGGGCCACCTCATCGGCGGTCTCATTCCCGTGGATGATCAAGTGGCTGGACTGTGCCGAACTGCTGTCGGTTCAAGTGCATCCCAAGGAAGAGCTTGCGCGGCAGATCGACCCTGAACATCAAGGGAAATCTGAAGTCTGGGTGGTACGAGAAGCGCAGCCCGATGCCCGGCTGTACCTGGGTTGGCACGCCGGGGTGACTCTGCGTGAGATCGAGCGAGCGGTGTTGAGTGGCGCAGATCTTACGCCGTTGATGCAGGCCTATACGCCGCGCAAGCACGATGTGATTTCGATTCCTGCCGGGACGGTGCATTCACTTTCCGGGGCGTTGGTGATCGAATTTCAACAGCCGAGTGAGACGACGTACCGGCTGTACGATTGGGGCCGGGTTGATGCGACCGGTCAACCGCGGGCATTGCACATTGCGCCGGCGATGGCCTCGCTGGATTTGGAGTCTGGTGGCTCGATTGTTGCTGGAGAGCCTGAAGGCACATGCTCTGTAGAAACTGCAGAGGCAGAGCTGTTTGCGAGCGATTGGATTCGCCTGCGTCGTTACTGTCTCAGGCAACAGCTCCATCTGTCTTCCGAGGGGCAGATGTCGGCTTGGGTTGTGTTTGAAGGAAGCGTGGAAGTGTCTGCCTGGAACACCGATTTCTCGCAGCAAGTCACTCAGGGACAAACACTTCTGGTGCCCGCTGCGTGCCCAGGAATTTCGTGGCGCTCACTGGACGGTGAAACTCCGGCCCTGTTGCTGCGTGCCGATTTGCCCTGAGTTTTTGGAACCCCGCGTGGGTCATCCCGGCAGCAATCAGCCCTGTTCAGGTTCTGGTCAGACAGGCGACGGAACGTAGTCTTATGAATCCATCCATCGATACCCTGGCAGAATTTCAGGAACTCGCCACCGCGAGCGTTCTGGTGCCTGCTTTGGTGTCGTTATTACTCAGCGTGCTGACCTGTCCGCTGCTGATCTGGCTGGCACCGCACATCGGGTTGATCGATGCGCCCGATGGACACCGCAAATTACAATCGCAGGGCATTCCTCTGGGAGGGGGCCTTGCGATTCTGCTGGCCATGGGCCTGACCTTGTGTGTCATGTCTTTCGCGGATGTCACGATCTCGCGCGCCTTTCAGGTCCATGGTGTATTGCTCAGCGGGTTTCTCACGGCCGTGGGCGTGGTGGCGGTCGTGGGCATGATCGATGACTGGCTGGAGATTCGCGGGCGACAAAAGCTCGTGGGGCAGGTTCTTGCTGTCGGACTTGTCGCCTGCTCTGGCCTGGCTATTCCGCGGATTGTGCTGCTGGGCTATGAGATGGAATTGGGCATCTTTGCGATTCCATTTACGATGATCTGGTTACTCGCCGCCATCAATGCCGTGAATCTGATTGATGGCATCGACGGGTTGGCGGGCACCATCTCGTTGATTGTGGCGGTGACGATTGCCTTGCTCGCCGGGAGCAGTCACAACTCGATGGAAGCCCTGCTGGCCTGGGTGCTGGCGGGGGCCATCGCGGGCTTTCTGTGTTTCAACTGGCACCCGGCGAAAATGTATCTGGGCGATGCCGGCAGCATGACCATCGGCCTGATCCTGGGCGTGCTGGCGATTCGTGTGTCCTTAAAAGGGGCGACCACTGCGGGCTTTGCGGTGCCCCTGGTGATCTGGTCGGTGATGTTCTTCGATGTCGCGATGGCAATCCTGCGGCGTCAACTCACCGGGCAAAGCATCTATGCCACAGATCGTGCGCACTTTCATCATGTGTTGCAGCAGCAGGGCTATACCGTCATTCAGGTGGTGGGAGTGATCGGTGGTGCCTGCGCAGCATGCTGTCTGGGAGTGCTGTTATCGGTCTGGCTGGGTTATGAATGGATCTCCGTCGTCAATGCGTCGTTGGTGCTGGGATTCATCGTGGTGAGTGGTCTGTTTGGTCGGCGGGAGGTCGGGCTGTTTTTCCGCCGGCTGGCTGGTTTCTGCCGTTCTTTGTGCCGGTTTCCCGGACAGAAATCGGTCGCTGTCGCCCCGATGGAGTCGCGGTTTCATGGAGACTGCGAATGGGAATCGTTATGGCGGGAACTGGTGGAGTATGCCGAGCGATTTGATCTGTACACGCTGCAATTGAATGTCAGCGCACCGATGATTGGCGAAGAATATCACGCACATTGGCATCGCAAGCAAAGTCCCGCGCTGCGTGAGTCTTGGCGAACCGAAGTGCCGTTGCATGCCGGAGAGATGACCGTCGGACGGTTGATTGTCAGCGGACAAAAGCAAAGTCGATCGGGCGTGGATTGCATCGTCGACGTGATTGAGGGGTTGAAGCCTTTTCAGGTGCAGCTCGAAGAAATGCTGCTCGGTCGACTGCCCGCGCAGCCCATCGACAGGCCGGCACCCGTGAAAGATGTACAGCTGCGCGACTCGCCGCGGCAACCTAATCCGCACGACTCACACATCGCCGGGAATTCCACCGGCCATGTGCCTGACGAGATTGGACAGTCGTTTGCGGCATCGTTGATACTGAATGGTGACGGGGCATTGGCCAGGAAGGTCGTGCCCGAGAGTGATAGCCACTGACGGGAACGTTCCCGGCAGCCAGGGTTTAGTGTTGTCAGCCAGGCTCACAAGGAGTGTGAACGGCCATGGGTGTGATGCGTGCGCGTGACACCCACGTGCACGAAGTGCGCGCCAAGATAAGGTCGACGAGTAAGCCGCCATGCCGATCCTGAAAGCGGAACCGACGCACTATCCGGATGATCTCTTTGAGGTCGACGACAGCGAGGGATTACGATCGTGGAGTGACTCGTCCGATTGGTGGGCGCTGTATACACGTCCGCGTGCGGAAAAGTCGCTGATGCGCCGCCTGCGTCTTGCGGAGTTGGCGCACTATTGCCCGATGATGGCTCCGCGGCGGACGGTCGCCCGGCCCCCATCGCGGGTCTCACGCCTGCCTTTGTTCGCGAACTATGTCTTCCTGCGGGGTGGCGAGCAGGAACGGTATCGGTCGGTCTGTACGGGCCAGGTTCTGCGCTGCATCCCGGTACCCCAGCCCGACGAATTCTATCAGCAACTCTGTGCCATTCAGCAGATGATTGTCGCGGGGGTCCCGCTGGAATTGGAATCGGGACTTCAGGTCGGCAGGCAGGTGGAAGTCAAGTCGGGTCCGTTGCGTGGTTTTCGCGGACAGATTCTGAAGCGGCATCATCAGTCGCGCTTTCTGGTTTACTTGAATTTTCTGGAATGTGGCGCTTCGACCCTGCTGGATGGTTGGGACATCGAGCCACTGTGAAACAACACGTCTGGCCCGACGTGCATCGCCCGGTCTGATCGGGTGGGAGCGTTCAGGTCCGTCTGCAACTCACTCCGTTACTCCATAGGTTGCGCATGAATCGTCCACGAGCTTTGATTACGGGAATCACCGGCCAGGATGGATCGTATCTGGCCGAATTCCTGCTGGACCGGGGCTATGAAATCTGGGGGATTGTCCGCCGCGCTTCGTCCAGCAATACGCAGCGCATCGACCATTTGATCCAGAGTGAGCCATCCGTCGCGGGTCGGCTGCACCTGTGTTACGGAGACTTGCAGGATTCCGCTTCTCTGACGCGTATTCTGCGGTTGGCCAAGCCCACGGAGGTCTACAATCTGGGGGCTCAGTCTCATGTGCATACGTCTTTTGAGACACCGGTTTATACCGGCGACGTGACGGGACTCGGTACAGTGCGGCTCCTGGAAGCGATGCACGAACTGGGGCTCGACTGCCGCTTCTATCAGGCCAGTTCCTCGGAGTTGTATGGGAAGGTGCGCGAGACGCCGCAATCGGAAAACACGCCCTTCTATCCGCGCAGTCCGTATGCGGCGGCCAAGGCCTACTCGTTCTACGTGACTCAGAATTATCGTGAGTCTTACGGGTTTCATGCGTCAAACGGCATTCTGTTCAATCATGAATCGCCGCGTCGTGGCGAAACGTTCGTGACACGCAAGATCACCATGGCCGCGGCACGGATCGCGGCAGGCAAGCAGGCATGCCTGTCTCTCGGCAACCTGGATGCCCGCCGTGACTGGGGTTTTGCGGGGGATTATGTCGAAGCGATGTGGCTGATGTTGCAGCAGGACCTGGCAGATGACTATGTGATTGCCACAGGAGAGATGCATACCGTGCGGGAGTTCTGCGAGTTGTCCTTCGAGCGGATTGGCCTGCCTTTGACCTGGGAGGGTGAGGGGGTCCATGAACGCGGCATCGACTCTGCGGGTCAGGTGCGTGTTCAGGTTGACTCGCAGTATTTTCGCCCTGCGGAAGTGGAACTGCTGTGCGGCAATGCCGCATATGCCCGCCGACGATTAGACTGGATACCACGAGTTTCCTTCGAGGAACTCGTGGAAATGATGATCGAAGCCGATTTGCAAAAAGCGGGAGTGTGCAGGCACTCCGCCACGATCTCCGGGCCCTGTAATGCACCGGCGTAAGCCGCGATGAACTGCCAGACACGCAACCGATGGGCCTTCGCAGGGATCCCGAGTTTCCTACCATGACGACCCCCAAGCACGCTCCGCATGACAGCCACGAAGTGGAAGCCTCCGCGCAATTTGATCCACTGCGTGTGTTGCTCCACCACAAATGGCTGATACTTGCCACGGGGATCATTGGCATTGCGTTGGGATACCTGCATTACAGCCGACAGATTCCTGTCTATGAATCCGCGGCCAATTTGCTGGTGGTTCCCGAGAAATCCACGAGTCTACCGATTGAGATGATCGATTCGTCGCGCAGCGCTGATGACAGCCTGTCGACGCAGTTGATTCTGATTCGCAGTTCGATGGTGATCGACAAGGCCGTCAACCACCCGGGTTTGGCGGACATTCCTTCCATCAAGAATAGCGGCAACCCCGCCGGAGCAATTCTGGGCGGACTCTCGGTGACTCAAGCGCGGGCCTCCAATGGCAACCTGGCCGATGAGGTGTTGGAGCTGCGATTTCGCGGGTCGAGTCCAGAGGATTGTTCCAAGATCCTGCTCGTAGTGATTGACGCTTATCAGGAGTTCCTGGGTGAGACACGGCAGTCTATCAGTTCCGAAATGGTGGACTTGATCACCAAAGCCAAGGACAGCCTGCTCAGTGAGTTGGCCACGAAAGACAAGGAGTATCGGGAATTCCTGCGTACCGCTCCGAAGAATTGGCACGGCGAATCGGGAACAGCCATTCGCGGCGAGCGCATAGCGCAAATCGAAGGGGCGCGAACGGGCATTCTCATCATGACGAGCAAACTGAAGGCTCAAATCGCCGCCCTGGAACAGGCGATCCAGCACGGCACGCGGCGCGATGTGCTGGAGTTACTGGCGAAGCAAATTGGCACCTCGAACGATACCGAGTTCAAATCCGAGGTGGCCGTCGCGGGTTCGGGATCGTCTCTCAAGGAACAGCTCAGTGTCTTAAAAGTCGAGGAAAAGATCCTGCGGGAGCGACATGCGGCGAAGCATCCCAAACTGCTGGAATTGCAACGCCGGTTACGCATTATGGCGGAATTAGTCGAGGAAGAAGAACAAACGGATGACATTCAACTCGCCTCCGGAGAGACAGCGCAGCCGGACGTGGTCGATTTGTATCTGGATTCCCTGCGGCAGGAATTGAAAGTCAACGAACAGGAAAGCGCGGAACTCAATCACATCTTTGAAACAGAGTTGGAGCTATCGCGGGGGCTGGATGTGTTCGAGAATGAAAGCACGGCACGACTGGCGGATATCTCGCGGACGACAGAGTTGTTTGATGGCGTGGTCAAGCGATTGCAGGAAATCAGTCTGATCAAAGACGCTGGCGGAACCTATACGCAAATTATCGCGCATCCTGGTCATGGGGTCAAAGTTCTGCCGCGCTTCTCGACGACGATCGCTTCCGGGCTGATGGCCGGGGTCGCCGTAGGATTTGCGATCGGTGCCGCGATGGAACTCAGCAATCGCGATTTCCGCTCTGTCGATGAGCTATCCCGCCAGCTTCAAGTGACTGTCCTGGGTCAGTTTAACGATGGCAGCGCGAAGGAAGCGATACGAATCGGGTCGGCCGTGGATTCGACGATTGTCGCGTATCATGAGCCGCAGAGTTTGCTCACGGAGGCGTATCGCAGCCTGCGGACCTGTCTCTATTTCAGCACACAACAACAAGCGAACGAGTCACAGGCGATTCAGGTTACCAGCCCACTTCCGGGAGATGGGAAATCAACACTGGTTGCGAACCTGGGGGTGGTGATGGCGCAGTCGGGCAAGCGTGTGGTGATCGTGGAAGCCGATTTGCGCAAGCCGCGGTTGGCCAATCTGTTTGGCGCCGGCATTACCCCGGGGATCGTGGCCCTGCTGGGGGGAGACGCAGATCCTGAAGATTGCATCGTTTCCACAGAAGTCCCCAATCTGTGGCTGTTGCCTGTCGGGAGGCGTCCGGAAAATCCGTCGGAACTTCTGGGCTCTATCGAGTTTCGTCAGTTGCTGGATCTGTTGCGCGAAAAGTTCGACCTGGTGTTGATTGACTCACCTCCACTTCTGCCGGTGACGGATGCCAGTGTGATCGCGGCCTCCGTCGATGGCGTGTTGTGCCTGTTCAAGGTTCGCAAAAACCTGAGTGCTGTTGCCCGAATCGCCATGAAGAAGTTGCAGGGCGTGGGTGCGAATGTCATCGGTGCCGTGGTTCACGGGCAGTTTCAGAATCAGCATGATCGCAGCGGGAACTACGGATACTATTCGGGATACTACGAGTATCGTGATGAGCCTGCCGATACTCCGTCCGGCCCATTGGTCGGTGCCAGATCCTAGATTCCCGGCGGAATCGACCAAAGTCTCTGTTTCAGAAGTCCTGTGGGAATGCGAAACTTCGCCGGGAGTTTCGGTATTCTGAGTTGTTGAGCCATACCGTCTTCCATGCATATTTGTCATCTTGGTAAGTTCTATCATCCCCATGCGGGTGGCATAGAATCCCATGTCCGCACGCTGGCACAGGCCCAGGCGGCGTGTGGATATCAGGTGAGCGTGGCGTGCATTTCGCATGCGTCCGAACTACCACCCTCGACATCGGACGGGCCGGTCGATGTCAGGCGGTTTCGACCGCGGTTCAGTATCGCCAAGTTTGACTGGCTACCGGGTGTCAGCCGTTATCTCGACCGATCCGGGTTTGACATTCTGCATCTGCACTTGCCCAATCCTGCCATGACGATCCCAGTGTTGAGCATGCAGCGGCAGATTCCGTTGTGCATCACCTATCACAGCGATGTGATTGGTATGTCTCTTCGCAAATGGCTGTTTGAGCCCTTGAACCAGAGACTGCTGAAACGGGCGCAAGTGATCGCGGCGACCAATCCGCGAATGGCCGCTGCCAGCCCCGTCTTGTCTCAGCACCGCGAGCGAGTTTGTTCGATTCCGCTGGGGATTCCGCTATCGCGTTTTTTGCATCCCAGCCTGACCATGCGGCAACGCGCGGCCACGTTTCAGCACGAAGTAACGGGCCCGATCTGGCTGATGTGCGGCCGACTGGTGAGTTACAAAGGACACGAAATTGCACTTCGCGCCCTGGTCAGCACGCAGGGAACTCTGGTGATCATCGGAGATGGTGCGCTACGCGAGTCTCTGACGGCCTTGGCCAGAGAGTTGCAGATCTCCGAGCGGGTAAAGTTTCTCGGTCATGTGGCGAGTGATGAGGAAGTGCAGGCGTGGTATCTGGCGGCGACAGCGCTCTGGATGCCATCGATTCTTCCCAGCGAGGCCTTTGGGCTGGTCCAGGTTGAAGCCATGGCCAGTGGTTGTCCGGTGATCAATACGGATATACCTGGAAGTGGAGTCTCATGGGTCAGCCAGCACGATCTGACGGGGTTGACCGTGCCTGTGGGTGATTCTGCCGCGCTCGCGGCGGCAGCCAGTCTCCTGGTTGAGAAGGTTGATTTGCGTGAACGGTATGCCCACGCGGCTCGACAACGAGCCATCAGCATGTTTGACCACAACGTCATGGCGAATCGCTGGGCTGCGGTCTATGGCTCTTTACGATCGGAGACCAACCGTTCCGAACCCTGGTCGAAAACCCAGGAACTGCCCCGGTCGATGGGATGTGAATCCGCATGAGCACGAGTCCTTCGGCGGCTACGGAGATCGCTCGATCCTCAGGCGATCCTCTGCGGATGTTGCACCTCAGCAGTGGGAATCTGTTTGGCGGGATCGAAGTCTGCGAACGCGCGGTCGCGCAGTATCGGCATGTGTCCGACTGGGAACTGGAGTTTGGATTCTGCTTTGATGGAAAGATTGCCGCGGAATTGCGAGAACTGGATGTGCCAGTTCATCACTTGGGAGAGGTTCGCTATTCGCGTCCGTGGACAATTGCTGCGGCACGTCGGCGACTACGGCAACTGCTTGCCGCGCGTGTCTACGATTGTGTCATCTGCGACGAGTTGTGGGTCCATGGGATTTTCGCGCCGACCATTCGAGCGAGGAACATGCCTCTGGGGTTATGGCTGCACGACAAGCATGGTCGTCGCGGCCTGCTGGAGCGTCTGGCGGTGATGACTCCCCCCGATTTCGTCGTGTGTAATGGGCGCTATTCAGGTGACGCCGTCCCCACGTTCCTGCCGCGAGTTCCGTTCCGGATCGTGCATTGTCCCGTAGCACCTCCGACAGCGAACAACCTGCAACCGCGCAGTTCTGTGCGTCGATCATTCCAGACGGCGGATGATGCCGTGGTCGTCTTGCAGGTGGGACGCTGGGAACCTCACAAAGGTCATCGGTTCCACCTGGAAGCACTCGCCCAATTACGGGACGTTCCCGATTGGGTCTGTTGGCAAGTGGGACAGCCGCAACGCCCCGAGGAACGTGCATATTTCGCAGAGATACAGGAGCTGGGTGAACGGCTGGGGATCGCCGATCGCGTGCGTTACCTGGGCTGGCAGCCAGATCTGGAACGTGTGTTCCAGAGTGCGGACATTTTCTGTCAGCCGAATATCTCTCCGGAGCCATTTGGTCTGGTGTTCATTGAAGCGATGTACCATGGCCTGCCCGTTGTCGCCACGCCATTAGGGGGACCGTGCGAAATCATTACGGCCGATACAGGCGTGCTGGTTTCCGAGCAAGACTCACGTGAACTGGCAGGGTGTTTGCGGGAACTGATCACCTCGTCGGAACGCCGTCAGCATCTCTCGCGGGGGGGGCCAGCCCGCGCGCGATTGCTCTGCGATCCTGCACAGCAGGTTCAAAGACTGACGACGTTCCTGGCAGAGCAGATGTCGCGGCTGGGTCGAGTGGGTTCGTCCCGTTAACTGAGTTTTCGTATGGGGTTGTCCCTCGTAACAACTGATGGCCCTCTGGCAACCGTGCTTCGAGAGGGAAAGACGTCGCGTCGAAGTCGATATCTTGTGGGCTGCGTAGCACACTTGCCCACGGCCGGCTTACTTTCGGGTCTGCATGTCACTCGCGTTGTTTATTGGTGCGTTTGCAATCACCTATCTGGCGGCACGCCGTTCGTTGGGGGCAGGGTTTGCTGCGGTGCTCGCCGTTGGCTATTTGAACGGGGTGCTGCGTGCCAACTATCTCAGTGTTTATACCACGCTGATGTTCGATGCGAGCGTGGGGGCTTTCTACCTGATCCACCTGTTCCCGGCGCTGCGCATGGCCCGCAGAACACTGCCGGGATTATTGAACTGGTGCCTGATTCTGGCTGGCTACCCTACGGTGCTGTTGTTCGTTCCGGTCCACGACCCGCTGGTTCAACTGGCGGGGTGGCGAGCCGAAGCCTGGTATCTCCCGCTGATGGTGATCGCGAGTCAACTGCGGATTCACGATATCCGGTTGCTCGGCCTGGCCCTGGCGCTGCTGAATCTTATGACACTGGCGGTTTCCTGCTATCTGTATGTCCGAGGTGTTGAGGCGTTGTATCCGCACAATGTTGTGACCGATATCATTTACAAGTCGCGCGATATCGCGGGGGGCTATATGCGCATCCCGTCGACATTTCTGAATGCCCATGCCTATGGGGGTACCATGGTCATGTCATTCTCGCTGATTCTGGGATGCCTGGCGCGGCGTGAGAAGGACTTCTTGCAAACTCTGCTGCTCACTGGAGGTCTGCTGTCAGCTCTGGCGGGCGTTATGCTCTGTGGTGCTCGAGTTCCGGCTGCGACTCTGATCCTCGGATCGTTCGTCTGCTGGGTGCGCTCTGGTCTGTCGTTCAAGATTCTGGCATGGGGTGTCTTTGTCTTGGCGGGATGTATTGCCGTCGCTTCGACCAACCCGCGCCTGCAACGCTTCTTTCAGTTGCAGAAGACCGAAGATGTGGTCAACCGCGCTGCCGTGAGTGCCAATGAACATGCCCTGGATGTGATTCTCAGTTACCCCGTCGGTGCCGGCCTTGGTGCTGCGGTTCCGAGTCTGCCATACTTCCTGGCTGGCCGGGCCCCCAAAGTTCCCGGCGTCGAGAATGAATATGCACGCCTGACGATCTCGCTCGGTTGGCCCGGCCTGGCATTGTGGCTGGGATTTCTCTTCTGGCTCTACCGACGCCCGATCTACTCGCGAGTCGAGCCGGAGTTCTATTGGGCCGCGATCTTCGGACATGGCATGACGCTCACCGCCTGGGGCACAGCGCTCATTGGCACCGGTATTTTGACGTCCATTCCCGCCAGTGTTCTGCTGCTCACGCAGATGGGGTTGGTTGCACGGGCCGGTTCGCCGTCCGGAAGATCCTATCCATGACCACGAGGCCCGCTGTCGCTGACACCATTCCGTTGGAAACCAGAACTTCCAATGACACCACGAAGAATCTGCCCGCCGCGCCAGAACTCGTCATCAAGGCCGGTGCGTCTCAAGCGGGCTACTGGCGCGACCTCTGGCACTACAGAGAGTTGTTCTTCTTCCTGGCCTGGCGAGACATTCTGGTACGATATAAGCAGACCGTGGCAGGGGTGTCGTGGGCACTGCTGCAACCCCTCATGACCACGCTGGTCTTCACCTTCATCTTCGGAAAAGTCGCCCAATTGCCTTCTCACTCGGCTCCCTATCCGGTGCTGGTTCTGGCGGCCATGCTCCCCTGGCAACTCTTCGCCAGTTCGTTAACTGGTGCGGGCGACAGCCTGCTCTCCAATGCCGGGCTGATTTCTAAAATCTACTTTCCCCGGATGATTATTCCGTTGGCGGCAGTGGTGGTCGCACTGGTGAATTTCCTCATCGCGCTGGTATTACTCGCCGCCATGATGCTGTTCTATCAGGTTCTGCCGACCTGGAGGCTGGTAGGACTGATTCCCTTTACAATCCTTGCGATGGCTGCGGCTGCAGGTGCCGGCCTGATCACCTCGGCCATGACCGTGCGCTACCGCGATCTGCGGTTCATCGTACCATTTGTCGTGCAGATCGGGTTCTTCATCTCACCCGTGGGCTATGCGGTATCTGTTGTTCCGGAAAAGTATCAATGGCTGTACTGGATGAATCCGCTGGTGGGGGTCATTGAAGGGTTTCGGTGGTCGATCCTTGGTGGGAAGATCCCCATTCACTGGGCCGGCTTTTCCGTATCGATCCTTTTGATTGCCGGACTGTTCGCGCTGGGAACCACGCTGTTCCGTGCCGTGGAACGCAGTGCCGCAGACTACATTTAATTCGGTCAGGTCAACCGCAATATGTCCCCAGTCATTCGTGTCGAGAACCTCTCGAAACGCTACGTCATCCAGCACAATGCCAGGCGAAATCCGGCTGATGGTGGGTTCCGGCACCTCATCGAAGCCGGAGTCCACTCGGCGGTCAGTCGCATCACCCGTCCATTTTCAAGATCCAGCCAGAACAAAAGCGTCGCCACTTCAGAGGAATTCTGGGCACTTAAAGACGTCTCCTTTGAAGTCAACCAGGGAGAGTGTGTGGGCATCATCGGCCGCAATGGAGCCGGAAAAAGTACACTCCTCAAAATTCTCAGTCGCATCACAGAACCGACATCGGGTTACGCCAGACTGCGTGGCCGCGTGGGCTGCCTGCTGGAAGTCGGCACGGGCTTTCACCCGGAGTTAACCGGCCGCGAAAACATCTATTTGAACGGAGCGATCCTCGGTATGAAACGGGTCGAAGTAGCCCGCAAGTTTGATGAAATTGTCGCCTTCGCCGAGGTCGAGAAGTTTATTGATACCCCGGTGAAGCACTACTCCAGCGGCATGTACATGCGGCTGGCCTTCTCTGTCGCGGCCCACCTGGAACCCGAGATTCTTATCGTCGACGAAGTCCTCGCCGTCGGCGACGCCGAGTTCCAGAAAAAATGCCTCGGCAAAATGGGCGACGTCACCCGCGAAGGCCGCACGGTGCTGTTTGTGAGTCATAATATGGCGGCGGTACAGAACCTATGTAGCTCATGCATATACCTGCAGCAAGGTCGGGTCGAGCATCATGGAGACATAGCCATCGCGACTGCGCAATACCTTGGTAGCCAGCGATCACAACACGCGCACCTGACACGAATGTTTCCAATAGATTCAGGCAAGCCAGCGTACATTTCCGAAGCTTGGATAGAATCCAACGGTGAGAAGTGCAACTGCATCTTGCCCAATCACTGCGTAGATATTGTCCTGATTGCTACAGTGACATCAAACACTTCATTCGTCGCAGAATTGCTTCTACGCCAGCAGAATGGGGTGCCTGTGTCATTCTCCTCCAGTGGCCTTATTGATCAAGTTAAGGTCCGTGGAACACCGGGGGTATACAAAATCCGCTGTCGACTTCCGGACTGGAAAATGGCTGCTGGACAATACTCAGTAGACACCATGTTATCCGTTCTCAATGACAAATACATTGACCAAGTCGAATCGGCATTGACCTTTAATATTGATTCATCATCCATCGGTGAGCAGGCATGGAACTACCAGCAGTCTGAAGCACGTGGCTGCATTTATTGGGATGTCGGTTACACTGTAGAGAGAGTCTCCTAGTTTGCCGAATACTGCCATGATAAACATAGATCCGCGAATGCCTGTCGAACCTGACTCGTATCAGCAGCAACGCCGTAAGGAGTATATTGCGAGCAACTCGGTAGATTCCTTCATAGTCCCTTTGCTGTGCAACTGGATTGAGTCAACGTTAGAGGCCTCTCTGCGGAATCGTGGGGACGGTATAAGAGTTCTTGATGTTGGGTGTGGCCAACAACCCTTCCGATCATTAATCGAAGCGACTGGTGCAGACTATTTCGGAATGGATCTTCATCAGGATTCTGGCTGCAATATAGATTTCATCGGCCGCATCGACGCAGAATTGCCTGATGGCATTGTGAGAGACGGCACATACGATCTTGTATTATGCACTGAAGTGCTTGAACATGTGCCAGACTGGCTGTCCGCATTCTCTAACCTTGCTTCGCTATTGTCACCTAATGGAATGCTAGTAATTACATGTCCGCAGAGTTACCAACTGCATGAAGAGCCATACGATTATTATCGAGCCACAGACCACGCGATCAGGTGGCATGCCAGGCACGCGAATCTGCTAGAAGTTCGGGTGGAACGATTGGGGAATGCGTGGGATGTTCTAGGTGGGGTGCTCGCAAGCATGACTCCAGTTCCCCATCGTCGAACTTTCGTTATGCGGATGCTAGGCAGGGTGATCCGGTATGTGCTTCTGACGCTGCTATTGCCTGTAATCAGTAGCAGGGTATTGCATCGAGCGTACGATCCTGGCAGCATTCTCTACGTTGCGAATGCAGCCGTATTGTCTAAGCCATGAAACTACTTGTAGTCACAAACTTATATCCTCCTCACCATATCGGGGGCTATGAACTTGGCTGTCGGGATATTGTAGATGGACTAATAGCACGTGGACACGAAGTTCAGGTGCTTACAAGCAACTATGGTGGCAAAAATCAACAATCTTCCGGACATATTCATCGTCTGCTGCATGTGATGCTGCCAATGCCCAAGACTCGATGGGGTTGTTGGCGATGGTCTGTTGAGTCCGAACTGAGGAATCAAGCCGCTCTTCGTGAAATTATACGGGAATTCAATCCAGAGGTAATCTACATCTGGAACCTAGGGTACACTTCGATCTCGCTAGCTCTGTTGGCCGAGCAGTCGGATATTCCGGTGATTTATTATGTCTCTGATGAATGGCCCACGCGCTGGCGAGACGACCTCTCGCGACGATACCACTTGGGGGTTTACCGAGGTGTCTCGGGTGTTCTGCATCGCGCAACTACCTGTGTCTTCGGTTGGCTCTGTGGGCATCTACCAGTTGGCCCGTTGCGGCTTAACAATGCACAGTTTACAAGTAGGTTTATTGAGCATCGCGTACTCGCGGCAGGGATAATACCAGCACGGAAATGGATAATCCCTTGGTCCATCGATGTCAAGCAATTAGAAGGTGTAGTGAAGGCGCCTAGGCAGTGGCCACCAACGCGTATTCTTTATGTCGGCCAACTCATTGAGCACAAAGGTGTGCATACGGTAATAGAAGCGTTTGCAATTGTTTGCAAAAAACAAACTGGGCATGCTCTTACTCTGACAATTGCGGGAAATGCTCTGCTTACACCAGAATATGAGAGTCGGCTTCGGGACTATGTTGACAAACATGGCCTAAGCTGTCGCGTTCGGTTTCTCGGGCAGGTGCCGCGGGATATGCTTCCACAAGTCTATGCAGACCATGACATATTAGTGTTTCCGTCGATATGGGATGAGCCATTCTCAATCACACTTGTAGAAGCTATGGGATCTGGATTGGGAATTGTTGCAACATCTACGGGTGGCACACCTGAGATCGCGCAAGCAGAGGTAACTGCGTTAATGTTTTCTCCCGGAGATGCCTCCGACTGCGCAAGACAGATTGTCCGATATATATCGGATGAGTCTCTATACACTCGTGTGTCTATAGCCGCTGCTCAGCATGTTCAGCGGACGTATCGCTTGAGTGATATGCTCGATGCTGTAGAGCGATCATTGGAAACTGTGCGTAGTGCTACATAGGGCGTCTGTGGTGTGTCTATGAATCATAGGCAGGGTTAGCGAATTGTCCCAAGTTGTATTTATACCTCAGAATTACCCTACAACAGCCCGGCACGGAGGTTCTAAGCGTACAGCGCAGGTGATTGAGCTGTTGCGGTCCGCTGTGCTAACAGTTCGGGTAGTCGAGCCATTATCTCCAATCGGCTCGCGATCTCTACGTCTGTTGCGAGGTCTCTGGAACGAGGTGCGACATGGTAGATTGCCACTTTCGCCATATCGCTGGTTCCTTGCTACTCGTCTCGGGGCTTATTTACACGGCTATAATCGATTGCTGTCTCAATATCCAGATATACGTGTGGTTGTACTCGAGTCATTGCGGGATCAATATCAGTTTGTGTTATTTGCGAAGGATCATGGCATCAGTGTCGTGTGTGTACCTATCGCACTTGAGAGCAGTCACGGACTTCTGATTCCCTCTCGTTCGGGAGTTATTGAGTGGATGCGGTTTCGTGGCATGATCGATGCAGCTGCGCTGTGCGATGCTGTGTTTACAATCTCGCGAGAAGAGTTGCTCTTATTGAGAAATATGTCGATTACTAACGCTGAATCTCTTCCATATTGCCCCGAATCGAGTGAATGGCCGAGACTACTAGCCATTCGAACTGCGCGAATCGGCCGCCAAAAGAAACATGTATTGATTCTTGGCTCTGCCATTCACCCCCCCACTTTAGCGGGAATGCGAGTTCTGCTGGAGTGGTTACGGCCAGTGTTTCAATCTGAAAGAATTATTGTAGCAGGCTACGGTGTTCAGCAGTTGAGGAATGTAGATTATCCGGATGCTGTTCAGTTCCACGAGTCGATTTCCGATGAGCAACTCTTTGAGTTGTATGCGTCGGCAAAATGCACTGCGATTTATCAGGTGCAGGGTGATGGCGCGTTAACCAGGGTCATAGAGGCGTTAATTGCCGGAGTGCCTGTGCTGGGCAATCCAATTGCACTTCGGAGCTTTATCGAAGTGTCAGGTGTGCGAATGTTCGATTCACAAGAGGAATTGCTGAATCTCATCACTATGCCTTATTCTGATCCCCCTGTCCCTGTTCGCTCGGAAGTTCCGGTTCATAAATTTGCTGACTGTTTGCGGAAGTTGTGTGATAGTGAAAAATAGTGTTATTAGTCTGTGTGATGGGGCCAGGCATCGCCGCCAGTGCTACCGGCGTGGCGTGGTTGTCTTGCGTGGTTACGACTGTTATTGCGTGATCCACACGAGCGGCGGATGTTGTGGGCGATCCGTGGGGGAATTCAACGTGCGGCCCGCGAGATTCAAGCCGAGAGCAAGCGAATGAAGGAGCTCGCGTGAGCCCGACGCAATTTAGGATTCACGCCTCTGCGGATGCTGTTCCGTCACATAGAACATGGAATCAGATGCAGTTGACACGTCTACTCAAAACGACCCCGCTTTGGCGACTGGTTGCTCCAGGCTATCCCGATTTCGCTCGCCTGCTTGCACAGGAGCCAGTGTTTTATCAGATTCTCGCTAAAAGGCCGTTATCTGGACGATGCCTTAACGCCGGGTGCGGAGGTGGATTGTTTTGCCCGTTTCTGGAGTCATTTGAAGCTGTTACGAGTATTGATAATATCGATATTTCCGATCCGTCGTCGATTGCTATACATCACACGGATTCTCGACACCGTTTCGCACAAGGGTCGCTCACTGCTCTCCCGTATTCAGACTCGGTGTTCGACAGCTGCCTCTGTTCAGAGGTGCTAGAACACATCGACGATCATTGCCGGGCAGTTGCGGAGTTTGCTCGTGTACTGCGTCCCAAAGGTATATTGCTTTTATCGGTGCCTCAGTCGCCTGCTCCTTGGGATCCTGCTCATGTGAGACAGGGATATTCATATGATGAGATGCGGGAATTACTTGAAGGACAAGGCTTTCGTATTCTTGACCGCCGCGATTGCTTTTACGGATTTCTAAGGTGGATTATGCATTATTGGCGCAAACCGTGGGTACGGTTCGGTGCCGACCAGACTCCGTACCTACCTCAGTTAGTTATCTCTGCTCTTGTTAGATTGGATCGCCTAATTCACCCCGGCAGTCCGTGGGATCTCGTGATATTGGCGGAGCGATGCTAAGAAGGCTGAAGACTTGGCTGCGTTCTCGGTATTGGTATCGAGAGTTTCGGGCAGCACAGCGTACTGGATTTGTTCGTTCGCTTTACCGGCACCGACTCGAGCAGCTGATACTCCGCTCTAAGCCGATTCAAACGCGAGTACCTGGAGATGCAGCGGCCAATTGCGAGTTGCACTTAATGACATGGAGACGCGATTGGCTATTGGCGTTATGGGCTGCCAAGTCGTTCTATTACTTTTCGCAAGTCGACTGGCCGATTGTCATTCACGAAGGCGGAGCGCTTAACTCTCGGATCGCGTGCGAGTTTCTTAGACACTTCCCGAATGCAAGACTAGTCAGATGGGATGAAGCAACAGCCGTTGTTGAACCAAGATTGCTTACTGCGGGTTACGTGCATTTGGCGCATGCCCGACGTACAAATGTGATGATTCGCAAGTTGATAGATTTCGCTGTGATGGCTACTGCCCCGATTATTACGTGTATGGACTCAGACGTTCTATTCGTAAACCATCCGATGGAACTCATCCGGTTGAGCGACAGCAAGTTAGACCGACTCTGGTTTAATCGTGACTCTCACGACATGTATTCGATTTCACAGCGTGAAGCCATAGAGTGGTTTGGTCTCGAATTACCACCGCAGATTAATGCAGGGTTAAGTCTGATTCCTGTAAGTCTTGTCGATCTTGCTTTTCTAGATCAAATCTTTGCTCCAAATAGAATTCCAGTCGATAAAGATGTATTCCCAGAGCAGACTGCTTGCGCGTTGCTCTCCGCTAGATACGGTCCAGGATATCTCAGTAAGGAGTATACGGTTGCGACGGGGACTCCCCCACTTGATCTATTGAGCATGGGATTAGTATCACGGCACTATGTTGGCCCTGTGAGGTATCTTTTATACGACGAAGGTATCCCCTATTTATTGAAACACACAACATTGTGCCAGAGATCGAATTGAAGTGCTGGATCAAATGCACGCAACTGCTGGTCGGTGTTTTATAGCAGCCTGGCCATGACGAATGCTTTTGTCTGTTCGGGATTGGGAAGGGTCCGGCGGGGGAACGAGACCTGGGCGAGGACCGTTGCGGAAGGGTTGTGGCGGAATGGGGATCACGTTGCGCTGTATGGCGGTGGGCCCATTGCGGATGTCACCTGCCGGTACGGCACAGTCTGGAATATTCCGCGCGAATGGATGGGTTGGCGATCTTGGTTGAGCTGGTCACGGCGGTATGCCTATGAGCAGCAGACGTTTGCCATGTCGCTTCCACGGCGGTTGCAGCGTGATGGCGTGACTGCGGTGCATGTTGCCGATCCCGTCCTGGCCTATCGGTTGCATCAATCCGCTCGCGAAAACGGATATCAGGTGGCGTACAAGGACGGGCTGTTGCTGGGGCCGCAATGGTGTCGGCAATTCCCCTGGGTTCAAGTGCTTGCTCCCCAGTATCTGGAAGCTGCACAAGCACAGGGCATCCAAACCGATGGATGGTTCGTGATCCCGCATTTTGTGGACTCTACTCGTTTTCAACCGCCCACAGATCGGCAGGCCATTCGCCGCGAAGTCCTGGGTGTGGAACTTCCCGAGCAGGAGTTGGTGGTGCTGGGCTGCGGCGATTTCAGTCCGCAGAGTGCCAAACGATTGGAATGGCTGATCGCGGAGGTCGAGAGCCTGGGGGTGGATGCCCGAGTGCGACTGATTCTTGCCGGACAAGCGACTCCGCAAGAAGTGGTCCACATGGAACGGCGGACACGAACCCTGGGCGATCGCGTGCATTTGCTGCCCAATCGATCTGCCAACGAGATGCCGCGAATTTATCAATGTGCCGATGTGTTTGCCCATGCCGCGACACGCGAGCCGTTTGGAATTGTGTTGATTGAAGCGATGGCGACGGGTTTGCCTGTTGTGGCTCATACGTACCCGGTCACGGAATGGATTGTGGGCCGCGGCGGAACAACGGTCGATATGACAGTTCGCGGAACGCTCGCCTTGGTCTTGTCTGATTGGATCAAACAGCCAGGGCTTTGGGCGGAACTCGGGGCAGAGGCGCGAGCCCGGGCCAGTACGGCGTTTGCACCAGAGACGATACTTCCGCGCTATCGGGAACTGCAATCTGCGATGCGGAGTCGCTCATGCGGGCCGGGGTAAACAGTGGTGGATATGCGGCAAATACCCGTGTTTGATCGAGTGTATGCACCGCTTGAGATCTCGGCAGACTCAAGGGACTCGCTTTAGATGTTCCGCGTTGCGCTGGTCAACGAGAACACGCTCGGGCATAGGGCGTACTTGCCAGCTTATGGACAGGCGCTCGCTGCCGATGCCACATTCGGCGTCGAGCCGATCCTGATCGACGCGGTGCCGTTGCCCAAAGCATTGCGACGGTTTGGCGATGGATCAATTCGCATCCTGCGCCGTTGGGGCTGGGATTTTCATGCCACGCGGTGGCGCTTGGCGGCAAGCTGGAATGCGCTGCGGCAGTTGCAAGTCCTGCATCTTCAGCAACCGGTCGATGCGGTGGTGGTGAATACGCAAAGCGTGGGTCTGGAACTCTGTCGCTGGAAATCTGCCCCGCCGTACTATGTTTGTCTGGATGCCACATTTGCTCAACTTGCGCGTTCGCCGTGGTTGGCTCCGCGAAGGTTGGGGCGTTGGACCTCTCCAATCACGCTGGCTTACCTCCGGGCGCGCGAACGGGAACTCTTCCGGAGTGCCCGGGGATTTATGCCCTGGTCGGAAGTTGCAGCCCAATCGTTGCGTGACGAGTATGGAGTTTCTGCGGAAAAGATCCACCTGCTGCCACCGTCCGTACCTGCCGGTGCGTATCGTAAACAGCCTGTTCCACAGCCGTCCCGGCGTCGCCGCATATTATTCATGGGAGGCGACTTCCAGCGGAAAGGTGGGCCGTTGCTGCTGGATGCCTATCGGCGCCACCTGGTTCAGACATTCGACCTGCAAATTGTGACTGAAAGCCCTGTTAAGGAAGAACCCGGAGTGCAGGTGCTCCACGGAGTTCAACCCAACTCAGCTGCCTGGCGGGCATGCTGGGAGTCGGCCGATGTGTTCGTGTTTCCGTCTACGCTCGAGACCTTTGGCATCGTGCTGGTGGAAGCCCTCGCGTTTGGAGTGCCCGTTGTTTCAACGCGCGTGGGTGCCGCCGACGAGATTCTCGCTAACGGAGCCGCCGGTCTCCTGTTGAATCAGGCCAGTGCCGACGATCTCGCGATGGCTATTCAACATGTCTTCCAGGAACCGGAATCGACTGCCCGCCGTGTCGCTCGTGGTTTGCAGTTGGTGCAGGCGAAATACGATCGGGCGGATAATGCCAGACGCCTGGCAACGCTCTTAACTCGGAACGTCGAGGCTGCGGCGGCATGCGGATAGTCATTGCGAGACATTTTCTGCATGTGGTGGGCGGTGCAGAGACGCATCTGCAAACGCTACTGCCACTGCTGCAGGCGGCCGGTCATGAAATTGCCGTCGTCTATGAGGAACACCTCGCCGGTCGCGATACGATTATTGATCAGGTGCCCGACGTTAGCCGATGGCAGATCAGTCCCGCAACTGTTGATACGGTCCTGGATGAGATCCGTCGCTGGGAACCGGATGTCGTCTACTCTCATGCGCTGGGCACTCCCGAACTCGACAGCAGGCTGGTCGAGGCTTTTCCCACCATTCTGTTCGCGCACGCCTATTACGGGACGTGCATCAGTGGTGCCAAGCATTTTCAACGACCGGCGATTGAGCCTTGCCACCGGACCTTTGGACCGGGCTGCTTATGGCGCTATCTGCCTCTCGGTTGTGGGGGCAATAATCCTGTCACCATGTTGAAACTCTACAACGAGGCCGTTGCCAGACATCGCAACTTATCCCGGTATCGGGCCATCATCGTGGGCAGCCGGCATATGTATCAGGAGTATCTGCAACACGGCATCCCGGCCGATCGTCTGTTTCTGGCCCCGCTGTTTCCCTCCGGCATGGTGCGGGACGAACAGCCGCCGCAAGGCCGAGTAGTCACGGGGAAAGTCCTGTTTGTCAGCCGCCTATCCGAGAACAAGGGTTGGAGGCATTTGATCGATGCCATGGCGAGTGCTCAGCCGCGGTTAGATTACCAGCTATCTCTGGTGGTCGCGGGGGATGGGCCCGATCGCGAGAAAATGGCTGCACGGGCTCAGCAGAAGCACATTCTCATCAGTTTTCTTGGCTGGATCGGGCGCGAGCAGCTAACCTCGGTGATGCGCCGGGTCGATCTGCTCGCGGTCCCCAGTTTATGGCCAGAACCATTCGGGATGGTCGGCGTAGAAGCGGCCTGCGTGGGCCTGCCGAGCGTGGGCTATGAAGTGGGCGGAATCACGGACTGGCTGATTCCGGGGGTGACGGGCGAACTGGCGCCTGGCAGACATCCCAACTGGAAAGAACTGGGACGCTGTATTGAAGTGGCTCTTTCGTCAGATCAGTACCTGCATCAGTTACGTGTCGGAGCATGGCGGGAGTCCGAGAAGTTCTCCGCAGCTAGTCATGTGTCGATTATCAATCAGGTTCTTTCCTTGTAACTACTGGCTGACGTCGGCTGAGACGGGCTAAAACCACAGCTAGGGCAGGGCAAAGTAGACATTTGTCGCGGTTGATTTGAAAGGTTCGAGTGTAATGATACTGCTTCTGACTGCGAGTAATTTGACGGGAATCAACAATAGATGAGTCATCCCAGCAGATGCCGTAGTTGGCGATAAGCCTCTTGAAAGGGGCGACATCGAAGGGCCTCGATGCACATGCAACTCATGAATGATCCTGCATGAAAGCGATACGATGCGAGTTGTGGTGGTCAGCAACTTCTTGCGCGACAGTAATACTGGAGCGGCTGGAAGCCTGATGGCGATTGGTGAGGCATGGGAGCAGCTTGGGTGTTCGGTCGATTGGTTGTGGCTCCCGCAGTCAGGCTCCGGTCGCATTGCCCGGGAACTGTATCAGCTTCAAAATCAACAGTGGCGGGAAATCCGTGGCTATCTTCGGAAGCATCCTGCTACGGATGTCGTGATTGTGAGTCAGCCCTATGCATTTCTGGCATTTGAACAATTGAAGCACGAGTATCCACAAACATTGTTTGTGAATCGGACTCATGGATGGGAAGCCCGCTGGATTGAATCCCAGAATCAGCATGGATGGGAACCGCCATCTTCCACCGCCACAGCAATCGCGAGAATGCTGTCTCAATGCATTAAGAAACGAATTTGCCGACGCTGTGCGATGGCCTCGCATGGCATAGTCACAGCATGTCAGGAAGATGCCGACTGGATCAGATCCGCCTACCGCCTTCCAGACTGGCGAGTCGTCTCGATTCCTTACGGCATTGAACTCCAAAACCTGCCTAGTCAATCGCCCGCGAGGACCGCCGATAATCGACCAGTAAGGTTGATCTATACAGGCCAATACTGCGGGCGGAAAGGGTCTGATGTCCTGGAGTCCGTGTTAATCCCGCTGGCTGCGCAATTCCAGAATGTCGAACTCACATTTGTCGTACAGAACGACGCCGTTGAAACCGTCAGGCAGAAGTATGGTTCCGCGTGGGGAGAGAGATTGACAGTTATGGAATGGGTCTCCAGGAACCATTTGTATGAACTGCTATCGCGTCATGACGCATTGCTGTTTCCGTCATATTTTGAAGGGTATGGCAAAGTCGTAGTCGAGGCCATGGCGATGGGTTGCGTCGTCATCGGATTCAATTGTGGCGGATTGGCCGAGTTAAGCCCATCGGGCTGCCTGGTTTGTGACGTGGGCGACGTCGAAGGCTTCAGGCGGTTAGTGAACCTGGCCGTCAGTCGTCAAATTGACCTGATGGCACTGTCTGCAAGTGCAATTCATCGGGCGAGAGCACGTAGATGGCAGGATACTGCTGCTGAGACTTTGGCGTACTTCAACAAGCTCTATAGCCACTATGAAATTCAACACCGATTAGTTCATGCGTGATAACCTGGGTTTCTGTGTCGGCTCATGGAATGTGTGCATTGCATGGCTTGACTACAGATCTGCCAGTGGCCTATTCAAGAGACGGAAGAGTCTGAAAACGATCTTGCAAGCAAGAGTGTGACAGCCCGCTCTCTGGTGAAAGCGGTAGATGCGTTCCCGTGCGAATTGCGTCATGAAGCTTCGGGAGATGAGTGCGGGTTGTACCGATCCGCTTCGTGGATGATGAGCGACTCTTCGCGTTAGTTGCTGCGCCTGTACCGTCAGGATCCGCAACGGACTCAGCGGATGTGAATGAGTCAATTGAGGTGCCATACATGTTTCGTGTGCTTTCGCATTTTGTTGGCTGGTCTCTGGGCCTGGCGAAAGCGGATACTCAGACTACCCCGGAAGAACGCGATTGCCTGGCGCGACATGCAGCCAATCGGCAATGTCTGGTTGAAATTGGAGTCTGGCAGGGTGTCACAACCTCCCGACTCCGAGGAGCAATGTCTGCAGAGGGAGTCCTGTATGCCATCGATCCCTATGCGCCAGGTCGTTTGGGAATCAGCCTTCCGCAGATTATTGCTCATGCAGAAGTTGGCCGACTCATGAACGGAACAGTGCAGTGGATTCAAGCGACAGGACTCTCCGCGGCCACGCAATTGCATGACAAGTTGTTGCAACAAGTTGACTTTCTATTTATCGATGGGGATCACAGCTACGAAGGTCTAAAAGGCGACTGGACAAGCTGGTCGCCGCTGATAAAACCTGGTGGTGTCGTTGCCCTCCACGACAGCCGTGCGACACCCAATCGACCGATTCACGATGCTGGTAGTGTGCGGTACTGCCAGGAGGTGATCGTGTATCACCCCGGCTTTGAAGTCATCGAGTTTGTCGACAGCTTGACGATTCTCAGAGCACGTTCATCAGTTCAAGTTGAATCTCAGTAATCAATCCGGCTCCTGAATCATTTCCGGTCCATTGCAATTCATTCACATCATTACCGGTGAATATCCGCCTGATCTGGGTGGGGTGGCTGACTACGCGGCGCAGGTCGCCGCAGGTCTGGCGGCCGCCGGTCAAGAGGTGCATGTCTGGTGTGGCGGCGACGACACGACGGCGGACGAAACACAAGGCGTGCTGGTACACCGCTGTGCGGGGGCATACGACCGCGAAGGAATACGGCAACTGTCTGCCGGTTTGAATGCCCGCCCGATGCCGCGGAGGCTGCTGGTGCAGTATGTGCCGCACGCGTTCGGCTGTCATGCCATGAATCTTCGGTTCATCGGATGGTTATGGTGGCGCGGCGCGGTGCTCGGCGACCAGGTCGACATAATGTTTCATGAACTGGCCTTTCCGTTTGTGCGTCGACCTCTGAAGCACAATTTGATCGCTATCGTCAATCGGTTGATGCTTTTCATTCTATTGCTGGTGGTACGAAACGCTTATCTCTCGACAGATGCCTGGCGGCCGATGCTTGCAAGGTACAGCCTGGGGCGCATCCGGCCGCAGACGTGTCCCGTGCCGTCGAATGTGCCATTCATCGATGATCCACCGCAGGTTCATGCACTTCGGTCTCGGCTGATGTGTGGACCGGCGGGCGAACTGTTGGGGCATTTCGGAACTTATCCGCCGTCCATTTCGCGGCTGTTGCTCCCCGTTGTACTTGATGTGATGGAGTCGCGTCAGACCTTGTGTTTGTTATTGATGGGTCGTGGGAGCGCAGAATTTCGCGACGGACTCATTGCGCGAGAGCCGACATGGTCTCGACGTATCTTCGCGGTAGAAGGCCTGTCGGCCGCAGAGATTTCGGTTCATCTCCAGGCATGTGACGTCTTGTTGCAACCGTATCCGGATGGGGCCACAACGCGTCGCACTTCGTTGATGTCCGGATTGTCGCATGGGATTGCCACGGTGACGACGTGGGGAGAATCGAGCGAACCTGTGTGGAGGGACCAACCGTTGACGCCTGCCGTCTCGGTCGATGATGTTCCCGGCATCATCCGATGGCTGCATGAACTTCTGGACGATCCTGGCTTGCGTGTCACCTGGGGACGCCGGGCCAGGGCCTACTACGATGCCCATTTCAGCCTGGATCATACGCTACAAGTGCTGCTCGAACATGCCTCAGAGAAGGTCTGCGATGTCCGTCATTGAGACCGTGTCAGATTCGAGAGAAGTTCGCGGCGAACGACGTCGGCTGCGGATCGCTTACATTGTTCATGATTATAATCGGCATGGCGGGCATGCCCGTTATGTCGCCGAGTTGGCCACGCGTTACCGGCGTGATCACGACATCCATGTGTTTTCCAATACGTTTGACGAATCGGATGCGGCGGGGATCCGCTATCATCATGTGCCGTCGTGGCGACGCAATGCGCTGACGACCATATTGACGTTCATTCTGCCAGCGACTCTGTTGACCACTGGATCATACGATGTGATTCATGCTCAGGGGTTGTGTGGATTACGTCAGGACATTTCGACGGCACATATGTGCCAAGCCGGCTGGTTTGCGGCCAAGCGTGGGCAGAAGCAGACGTTGAACTGGCGTGAGCGCGTGTTCGAGTGGGCGGTCACGGGGTTGGAACGCCGGGCGCTGTCGTCGTCGAGCGCACGGTATGTGATCGCGGTTTCTTCCAACACGCAAGCCGATCTGAAGCAGTATTATCACAGAGAGAACAATCTTCGCGTCATTCATCATGGCGTCGATTCCGAACTGTTTCATCCGCGTCAACGAGAGCTCCATCGAGATGCGATCCGTCAGAAGTTCGGGATCACATCCGAGACGCCATTAGCAGTGTATGTCGGGCATGCATTGAAGGGGGCTCCGGTGGCTGTCGAGGCCGTCGCAAAAGTTCCCGGGTTGCATCTGCTGATTGTCACGGGTTCGCGCACCGCTGAGATTCAGGAGGTCATCGACCGAACGCATACCGCAGATCGGATACATCTGCAAACACATACGTCTCACGTGGAGCAGATGTATGCCGCGGCCGACTTCTTGCTCTTTCCCACGTTGTACGATTCGTTTGGGCTGGTCGTTCTGGAGGCGATGTCATCGGGTCTGCCCGTCATTACCAGTCGGATCGCTGGGGCTTCGGAATTGATTACACAGGGGGTGCATGGTTTCGTGACGGAAGACGCCTGGGACATTTTGGAGCTCGTCGGCTATTTGCAGAGATTGACGGACAATGATGGGCTGCGATTGCAAATGGGCAAGGCGGCACGTGAGCAGGCAGAGCAATTCACCTGGGATCGCACGGCCGAGCAGACAATGCAGGTTTACGAAGAATTTCTCAGGCACACCACGCGATGACGAAGCGTCCCAAGGTGGCCTTTCTGGTCAATGGCACGGCGTCCAGCGCTATGGGAGAGCGCGCCCAGGCCTTTGCCAGCCGACTGAGCGAGAGCTTCGAGATCGCGCAGATTTATCGACCACGTGGACGCTTGACGGCACCACTTGGCATGCTGCGTCAACTCCTGCGATTTCGGCCTCAACTCTGCTATGTGTTTGACATGGCCGTCGCCGGAGTCATGGCCGCTGGGCTGTACCGCTCCCTCACGGGGAGACCGTTCATCGTCGATACTGGCGATGATATTGTTGCCTTGGGGGAAGTGCTGGGCCGGCGTGGAATATCACTGTATGCCACCAGGCAACTGGAGCAATATGCGTTGCGGCATGCGTCCCAGATTGTGGTACGTGGCACCGGGCATCGCGAGGTTCTGTTCGAGCGTGGGATCGACGCCGTCGTCATTCCAGATGGTGTTGATCTGCAGCAATTCACGCCGCCTGCCACACCGCGTACCCGGGGCGACAATCAGTTGACAATCGGGCTGGTGGGGAGTTCCATCTGGATCCCCGCACGTCAGACCTGTTATGGCCTCGAACTCGTGGAACTGATTCGGATCCTGCGGCAGCGACTCCCCGATTGGGAAATTCGCGGCTTAATGATTGGAGATGGCACAGGCATTCCCATACTGCAAGAACGCTGCCGAGACTATGGAATCACAGAGTTCGTGGAATTTGCCGGACGTGTGCCTTATGCGGAACTGCCGCAGTGGCTGCACCGGATGGACATTGCGTTGTCGACACAAACGAATGATGCCGTCGGTCGCGTGCGGACAACAGGCAAGCTGCCGCTGTACCTGGCAACAGGGCGCTTCATTCTGGCCACCCGCGTGGGAGAAGCCGCCCGCGTGCTGCCGGAGGAGATGCTGGTAGATTATGCGGGATCATCTGATCCCGACTATGCGGAACGGCTGGCAGAGCACCTTTTCGGATTACTGGAAGACGGGACAATCTGGCATGTTCAGGCAGGCAGGCTGGCCGAGAGGTCGCACATGTTTTGCTATGAGCAGCTGTCGCAGTCTCTGGCCTGTCTCTTGGATCAGAATCTCAACGCACCAACGACACTTCATGCCACTTGTCCGTAACTCGATTGACGTCAATCCCAGCCCCTGCGGACACGCGTTCGCCTGCATCTCCAGATGGATTTGACTGTATGCAAGTTTTGTCATTCCTCAATGACGATGTGAAAGACATTCTCGATATTGGCTGCAATGCCGGTGCGCTTTTGCGTAGTTGCCGTCGTTTGTGTCCAGCGGCAAATCTGGCGGGGGTGGATATCAACACCGAGGCACTCGCAGCCGCAAGGCTTGCAGTCCCAGAAGCGACCATCCTCGCTGCGGGGGCGGAACTGTTGCCGTTTGAGAACGAACAGTTTGATCGAGTCTTTTGCACCGAAGTCATCGAACACATCCCGCCGGAACTTCGCGCACAGGGATTTCGGGAAATGCAGCGGGTACTGAAGCCGGGGGGAGTATTGGTGCTCACCGTACCTCATGCCGGTTGGTTTGCCTGGATGGATTCCAATAATGTTCGGTTTCGGTTGCCACGGTTGTATCAGCGCCTTGTGGGAAACGGCTTGAGAGATCGTAACTACGAACACCTGGGGCGGCACGTGGAATGGCACGAGCACTTTCGCCTGGACGAGTTGCTCAAGCTGGCTGGCGCTGGTTGGGAAACACGTCTTGTGAAGCACGGTGGACTCTTGCTTTACCCACTGATGGACTGGCTGAGTTGGCCGTTCTATCGTCGGGGACGGCATGATCACTGGTTGCGCAGAGGTTTCGAGCGAATCGCGGGCTGGGATTACTCGATTGACTACGGTTCCGCATCGTATGGAATTCTACTGGCCTTGCAGAAATCGCCTGGTGAACCAACTCGGGTGACCACTCACATAGATCAATCTGTGTGTGCCCCCATGGTGAAGGAAGATTAGCGTGCAACAACCGCGGGAAATGGCACACATGTCCTGGTGGATTCCTGTGGTCCAGCGACTGTGCCAATCGATTCCTATGGGCCGGTATCGGCTCTTGCATGCGTTACGGACGTCGACGCTGCGGCCGTTCTGGTGCCGCACCTCGTCGCAGGTTGGTGGCTTTGAGTTTTTATGCCATTTGCAGGATTCGATCTCCAGAGAAGTCTGTTTTACCGGAATCTATGAACCTCAAGAAACCCTGATCATCCAGAAGATACTGCGTTCCGGCGATACATTTGTTGATGTGGGTGCCAACTGGGGATATCACGCAATGCTGGCCGCACAACTCGTGGGTGATACTGGCCGAGTCGTGTGCCTGGAACCAGACCCGTTCATTGCGGGATTGTTGCAACAGAATCTGTCGCGAAATCAGTTCTCTCAGGTCAGCCTGCATGCTTTGGCGGCCTCAGCCGAACCGGGTCACATACCGTGGAATACGTTCGATGCTGCTGGAGGTAACTGGGGGACAGGCCAGATGCTGACTCCCAGTGCGGCACGTGATTCCGGACAAACCAAGGTACCGACGGTGGTGCTGGACGACCTGTTGAATGACCTCGGAATCGATCATGTTGATCTACTCAAGATGGACATCGAAGGGGGGGAAGTCTTTGCTCTGCGAGGCATGGAGCGTGGGCTGAAGTCAGGGGTCTATCGACGCATACTCTTGGAATTACATCCCGCGATTATCCGCAGTCATGGAGCCGCGGCTGAGTCGTTGATTCAGGGGATATTGTCTGCTGGATATGACTGCTGGCGTATTGATCATTCGTCGGCGACAACGCGCAAAGTGGCGTATGGTCGGCTGACAGCGGCCGAAGATCTGCTGCTGCCTTATGAGGCCACAGCGGCGCTTGATTCGTGGCCCCATTTGCTCTGCGTGCGATCTGGAGAAAGTCGACTTGGTGGTTGAACGGGAAAAATCGCCGAGTCGCCATGAATTTGAGACGACCTGCCGATTGTGTTTGCTGCCCGTCTTTCGCGAGGAAGGCTGGCCGAGCATAGATCTGTGCGCGGAGATGCTCCGGACGTACTTCCCGGTTGGTGATGCATCGGGAGTGCGGCTGCAGCCACTCCATCCTGTCTATGCGAGATCTATCAGCCAGATTCCGTGGCTCGGGAGGTGGAATGCCACGCGAAACTTTGAGCGCGTCTGGAACCGCTTCGGGACATACCCTCGACAGGTCAGACGAGTCACACGAACGGCAGACCTGTTTCATGTTTGCGATCACAGTTATGCGCAGTTGATATATGCCTTGCCCGTCGGGCGGTGTGGCGTGCTGTGCCACGATCTGGATACCTACCGGTGTCTACTGGAACCCGCGGATGAGCCGCGATCCTGGCTGTATCAAAAGATGACCCGGAGGATTCTGACCGGCTTTCAGCGTGCGGCGATCGTGTTCTATACAACAGAGCATGTGCGCTCGCAGATCGAGAAGTATCAACTGGTTGATGCCTCTCGACTGGTCCACGCCCCGTTGGGCATTGCTCCGGAATTCCTCAATGTGCTGCCACAGCCGCGGCAGTTACTGCCAGGGGGTGTATCGACCCCCTATCTCCTGCACGTCGGCAGTTGTATTGCGCGCAAGCGGATCGATGTGCTGCTGAAAGTCTTTCACGGCGTCAAGCAGATGCGACCCGATGTGCAACTGGTGAAAGTGGGCGGGGCCTTTGATGCGTCTCAGGAACAGATAATTCGTGAGCTGGGCTTAAAGGACAGCATCGTGACGCTTTCCGGAGTTTCGCGAGACACATTGGCGGGGCTGTATCAACACGCCGCGATGACATTGGTGACGAGTGAACGCGAAGGGTTTGGACTGCCGGTGATTGAAGCGCTGGCCTGTGGTTCCCCTGTGCTGGCGAATGACATTCCGCCGCTACGTGAGGGGGGCGGACAGGCCGCGACGTACAGGTCGATTGGGGACATCGATCGCTGGGTCGAACAGATTCTGCAAGGGCTGTCGCAGCCCGAAACCATTTGCCCCATCGCGGTTCGTCAGGCTCAAGGGCGGTCGTTCCGCTGGGAACGCCATGCCCAGGCCATCGGTGATGCGTATCAGGGGCTGTGGGAACGCATCGCGGCCTCTTCAAATCCCTCTGCGACATCTGACTCCACGCCAGCTTAAGGACCGGTTCTTCATCGATGCCGCGAATTGTGTTTGCAAACCCGATTGGTGGACTGGGGGGGGCAGAACTGTTTCTGCTGGAGATGATGTCGCAAGTCCGGCGGCATTATCCCGAGTGGGACCTGCATCTCATCGCCGGAGGGGAAGGGCCACTGCTGGAGCGTGCGGCAGAGCTGGGCATCACAGTGCATTGCGAGTTGTTACCGGTACGCCTGGCTGACCTGGGAGATTCCGCAGTGCATGCCGCGGGTCAGTCGGAATGGTGGCGACTTTGCCAGCTGAGTGGCAAGGCACTGCTCGGCATGGGAGATGGCCTGCGGTATCTTCAGCGCTTGCGGCGGTTGCTGCGGCGTTTACGGCCAGATCTGCTGCATTCCAATGGATTAAAGCTGCATGTCCTCACGGGTCTGAGTTGTCCGCGAGAGTGTCAACTGGTCTGGTTTATGCACGACTATCTGAGCAGCCGGGCCTTGATGCGCCGGGCCTTGCCGAACGTCGCACGGGGTGTTTCGAGACTGATTGCCAATTCGCATTCCGTTGCGGACGATGTGCGAAAAGTGTTGCCCCGCATACCGATCGATGTCTTGCATTGCGGAATCGATCTGGAGCGGTTCTCTCCGGCGGCAGGTGATCCGCAACGACTTGATCAACTGGCGGGTTGGTCTCTGCATGCGGAGACTGTGGTCCGCATCGGTCTGGTCGCGACGTATGCCCGCTGGAAAGGGCAGGACATTTTCCTGCAGGCTGCCGCCGCCGTGCAGGCACTCCATCCGGGCGTGCGGTTCTATCTGATCGGTGGGCCGATCTATGCGTCGGGCGGGTCGCAGTTCTCGCGAGCAGAATTACAGGAGATGATTGAAGAGCAGGGGTTGGTTGGCGCCGTCGGTCTGGTACCGTTTCAGCCCGATACGCCGTGGGTCTACCGCAGCTTGGATGTCTTCGTACATGCCAGCCGTCAGCCCGAGCCGTTTGGACGCACGATTCTGGAAGCCATGGCCTGCGGACGTGCGGTGATTGCTACGCAGGCAGGCGGTGCGGCAGAGATCTTTGAGGCGGAAGTCAGTGGGTTGGGTGTCAGCCCGGGTTCGGTCGAGGAACTGTCCCACGCCATGAAACGGTTGATTACCGATCCGGAACTTCGCCGTCGCCTTGGTCAGCAGGCGAAGGTGCGAGCCGCGAGTTTTTCGGAGTCAGCCATGGGTGAGCGGTTGACCGGCATCTACTCTGCACTGCTGGATGGAAAGACATCCAAAGCGCCGCGAGCACTGCCCCATGTGTAGCGCTCGGCGACACAACGACAGCAGACCCAACCGGTTAGCGGTAGGGGTTCTGCAGGACGTACAGCAGATACAGAACGACGGCTTTTCGCAGAATCGGAAACCGGGGCGTGGCGAGCGACAATTGTCCGGGGACGTTCGTCGCGCCGTTGCGATCGACGGTGCGAGGAGCCGTGGCGGCATCGACATTATTGCGCGAGGCGGAAACCGCTGTCAGCGAGGAGCCGCCTTGTGGCACCGTGCGTTGTGCTGCGGTGCGCTGGGGAACCCCGAGCAGACGGCTCAACGGTGCCGCTTGAGCCGACGAAACCAGACTCGTCAACACGAGCGCAGCCAAGGTCATTCGGAGGGTCGGAGAATTCATGGTTCTATGCCTTCGCATCCAAACCACAGCCGCCGGGAGTGCGATCCGCAAACTGTGCTTCGAGGTATGGTCGCTGAGCATCATACACCAGCAAACTGCTGCGTCCAATACAATCCGCGTAATTTCACAAACAGGAACAGCAGAGCGCGGCTGTCGCGGCCCTTTTCGGATGTCCACTAGTGACTTGTCGCACCAGTTGCGACCGTAGGACAGGCGCTGGTTTCCAGCGCGGACTGGGTAACTGTGTAAGGGTGTCATTCGTGCAGAGTCCATTTTTTGTGAGTGAGGCCGCTCTGTGATTGAGACTGCGGTGGCAAAGCCACACTGGTGGGTGTCGATGGGGCGGTGGTGTGCCCAGGGCTGCCTGCTGGTGCTGCTGGTCTCTTTGCCCTGGTCCTTCGGTGGGGTGGACCCGTTTTCGCAGACGGCCATTTTTCCGTTGCTACTGCTGGCGGTGCTGGGGGCCGGTTGGGCAGGACTGTGGGAGCAGTCCGATGGAACACGCCGTCCTTGGTCCGCATGGCCCGGGGCCTTGCTGGTCGTGCTGGGGGGGTTGCAAACGTGGGACTTGGGGCCTGGAGCGCTGGCCTGGATCTCTCCCCACACGGCTGCCGTTCGTGCGGAACTGCTGTCCGGATCTGGCCCTGACATAGACGGGGTACCGATAGCGAGCACGGATTCGCTCTCGATCGATTCCACTTCGGTTCCCACTCCGGCCACACTGTCAGTCGACCCCCCGGCCACACGGCGGGAAGTCGCGTTGCTGTTCGCTGGCCTGACAACTTATGTCCTGGCGATGCGGTGCTTCACGGCCCGGAAAGAGCGGCAACTGCTCGCCGGGGTGGTCGCGGTGAACGGTGTGGCGATCGCCTACTTCGGCATCGTGCAAATGTTGAGCTGGAATGGCGAGATGTACTGGAGTGTGCCCATTGAAGGGACCACACCGTATGGCCCTTTTGTGAATCGCAACAGCGGCGGTGGCTACCAGGTGATGACTTTTGCCGCGTGTGGGTACCTGATCTGCGGGTTCCTGTCGTCCAGTGAACGCGACCCTTTACAGTGGCAAAATGTCCGGCGGGAACTCTGGCAGGCCTGGTTGCCCCCCCGGCATGTCTGCCTCTGGTCGTGCCTTGCCGCACTGGTTGTCATCGTGGCAGGTGTGGCTGCGAGCTTGTCGCGCGGTGCCTGGCTGGGGGGTGTCATCGGGTTGGTCACGGTCGTGGCCTGCCTACCCCCGCAGCGTCTGCGAGCACAAACTATTGTGGGGCTGTGTGGCGTGATGATTGCCGCCGCCGCGTTTCTTGCCTGGCTGAGTCTGACCGATGCGATTCGCGATCGTCTGCCGGAATCGAAAGAGCAGGTCGATCTGGGCGGTCGTCTGGAACTCTGGCAGGATGTGCTGCGGATGGTCCCTGATTACTGGCAGACCGGTTCGGGGCTGGGGACATTTGGTCTGGTGCAGCCCATGTATCAGCAGCGCCCCATGACCATCTGGTTCGATCAGGCCGAGAACCTGTTTTTGCAGTCGCTGGTGGAAGGGGGCGTTGTGGCTTTGTTCTGCCTGATGGCATTGACGTTCTGCGCCTTCGCGACCCTGATCACAACGGCTCGAACAACCGGCAGAACCTGGACGACCGAAGAACGGGCAATGCTGGCTATGGGGCTCTTCGTGATTGGTAGTCAGGTGGTCTGTGCCAGTTTTGATTTTGGACTGCGATACCCGGCCAACCAGTTCACGCTGGCTGTGCTCGTTGGGGCGGCGCTGGGATCCGTCAGCGCTCGGACACGGTCTGCGATACCGGAAGCGGCCACTCGCCGCGGTCGCATCGCGTTCCTGCTGACGCACGCCGCATGGGTCATGTTACTGGGGTTCGCATGGCGGGATATGGCGTGGTCGGGCGGGTTGGAACTGGCACTCAATCGGGGCGATCAACGTGCCGCGCTCAATGCACTGGCTGAGAGCGAAATCGATGAACTGCAATCGGCGATGTCCATTCTTTTGGCCGCTCAGCCCGCCCATGCCGAGGGACAATTGCGCGTCGCGGAGCTGGAGGTGCAGCGCTATCGACGTGCCGCGCTGGCCGAGTTGCAGTCGGAAACGGAAACCACCGCGGCCTTCAGCGAAGAAGAACTCTGGAGCTATACGTCTCTGGCGACACTGCGTCGGCAAGCCCTGGAAGCCGCGCGTGCGGGCGATGTCGCGTTGCTGGCCGAGTTGCGACAACAACCCCTCATTCACGCACATTTGCGATCGGCCGAGCATCTGGCCCGGCAGGCACGTGCCGCGGGGCCGTTCCATTTTCGCATTCACCAGTTGCTGGCAGAACTGGCCTTCTTGCGGGGTGATCCGCGTGAGATGTCTGCCGACGTGGCGCATGCCATTCGACTGGTGCCGCAACATCCCGATGTCCGTTTCTGGGCCGGTGAACTCGAGTGGCAAGCGGGACGAATCGACACGGGGTGCCTGCACTGGCAGCGCTGCCTGGAACTGACGGCGAATTATGATCGGGAAATCTGCGCGGTTGCGACATCACAAATTCCCCAGGCAATCTGGATTCGCGATGTGCTGCCGAACAACGCATCTGTGCTCTGCCGCCTGCTGGATGCAGGAGCGTTATCTGCGATCTCCGAGGATTTCGCGGAACAGCTCAGCCAGAAGTGTCTAGCGGCTGCGACAGCTTCCCCTGCAACATCTTCCACCGTAGCGCAGCCCGAGCAACTGGCCGTGGAGGCCTATGGCCTGGAATTGATCGGCCAGGCTCCGGAGAGCCTCGCGAAATTACGGCAAGCCGTCGCATTGGCTCCCGAACGGACCACCTGGAGACTCCGGCTCGCAGACCAGTTGCAGCAGCAGGGGTTGACCGTCGAGGCGGTGCGCGAAGCGGAAGTCGCGATGCGAATCGACCCTGCCAGTTCCGCGGCGAAGTTGAAGCTCGCGGAACTGCTTCAATCTCCGAACCCCTGACGGGAAGACCTGACGAGATCGTTACTGGATTTCCGTGGCGACCAGAACTCCCTTGGCACCGGTGGTCGAAAAACCGAATCCATACATCACCGCGGGGAGACGGAGTTGCGTCGACACGCGGCCCAGAATTCCCCGCGCCTGTTTGAAATCGATCGACACCACGGTGTATCGCACGTAGTAAGCATCATCCAGCGACAAGGCAACAATTTCGGCCTGGGTGACGGTCGAGGCCGGTTGGGCCTCGTAGCTGGCGTTGTACGGGCCCTGGCTATTCAGCTTGACAAGGCACAGGCCGCTGTCGCCGTTCGTATCCGAATCAATGAATTGCAGCCGCAGCGAAGCCGTCCCCGCAAAGTCGACGATGGAACCCGCAAACGACTGCCCGCCCACGCTGGCATCGGCAACGGCACAGCAGACGAGCCAGGCAAACATCACACTCAATAAGCTTTTCATGGCACGACTTTCTACAGGTCAGACATTGTCAGTGCGGCGCGCCCGACGGAATGGACAGCGGTTCTGGTCGATCCCCTCAAGACTCCACGCGTCAGACGGTTCTGAATCCTTCAGGATGTCTGGAGATCGGACGTTGCGGAAGAGTTTAGCGATTGGGATGACTGGGCGACAGAGGCGGCTCGCGGTTTTTCACGCAAATCTTCGAGTCGCACGCAGCAGAACCACAGCCACTCTCATGGCTGACAAGCAGGCCACGTGTGATCGCAATATCAGTAGTCTTCCTGGTGGAACTGTTGTGAAGATAGGCTGATTTGGTTTGCTTTTCCGGTGGTGAGGAGGCAAAATCAGCACAGGATCTGGACTGACTAGCTCGAACTGACTCCAGGCCAGAATTTTGCTGCAAGGATTTCGGCATGTTCCGCTGTCTCGCATTTGGGTGTATGGCTGCTTGTCTGCTTTTGACGGACGCGTTCGTTACCGAGGCCGTCGCCGGTGTTCGCGGTAAAAGCTACGCTGTATCCGTCGAGCAAATCCCTGTCGGGACATTTGAAGACACCTACGAGTTCCGCAGCAATGGGCGGTTTGTGTCTGAGCGAGGCGGCATCGGCACCTGGAAAGAACTCAACCTGATCGTCTTTTCCCTCTGGTCGTGCAGTTTCACCGACGGCGTGACTCATATCACGTTGTCCGGGGTGCAATTTGGTTCCAGATTGAGTGCCGTAGGCAGCAATCAATCGGGCAACACGTACCAGTTGACGGGGACCGAAGTCGAAGAGCCCTAACCCAAGCACATATGCAGCGCCTGCCATGCGGGCGCTCGCAGCGTCGAAACTGCCCGCGCCAGCCCCTGTTTTACAGGGGCTGTTTTGTTGGACCGGGGGCGAAGGGGGCGACGGTCACTCGGCCGATCCATTGTTTTCCGTGGGCGGTGTGGAGCCGCGGTGCTTCCAGGCGAGGACGGCGTCTTGTAACTGGGTTTTCCAGACTTCTTTCAGCTCGGCTTCACTGGGGACATGCCCCTGCTGCACTTCACCAAAGTACCAGCAGCAGGCCTTGCCCAGCGACAATGTGTACATGAAAGCCAATGCGGCGTTCGCGCTTTGCCCCACCACGGGGATGAGTTTCAAGGGGGCCCGTAGCGCGAACCGAGCCAGAATCTGTCCGCCGAGTGCCGCGGCCATCTTCCATAACAACTTCGCCTGCAACGGCTGATCGAAGAGGTCGGCCAGCACGTAGACCATGCGAGCCTGCAAGGCCAGCACGGCCGGAATGTCGGCCAGCGGGATCGGTGTCGCGGCAGCGGTCGCGGCCAGGCTGCTGTACTGAATAATGATCGGCCAGGCCTTGCGCTCCGTCAGATCCTGCAACTGCTCGCGGACTTCATGCAGTAGCAGCAGCGTCTGACGATAGGCCGCTGGCAACATCTCCTGCAACACGGTTTCCAACCGCGCCCCGCCAAACTGCGGCTGATCAAACCCTTCTTCAATGGGCGTGAGATCAATCGGCACAATGCGGTCGACCAGTCCCGCGAAGCGCGTCTGTTGAGCCTCCAGCATCCGCCGCAGTTCGCCCGGCAGCGCAGCGGGCCAGTGATGCGACGTATCGAACGGGTCGGGCAGCGGGTGCTGTTGCTGTGGATAGGCTTCATGCAGACACGTCAGCACGAGCACCACCGGCCGGGTCGGTTGTTCGCGGCGGATCTCTCTTAGCGGTGTCAGAATCGGTTCGAGGGCCTGGTCGGCGACGCGCGCGGTCACAATCATTAAATGCGTCGAATCGGCAAAGCGATCGAGGTCTTCACGCGGATTGTAATGGGCTTCCCCCAGGCCACGCGTATCGAGGAATTTCACAACCGGCTGAGCCTGCGAGGGAAAATCGTACTCGAACGATTGCTGCGTTTGCGGACGGTAACCATTGCCGACTTCGGCGGAGGTCGCGCCGGTCAGATATTTGACAATCGACGATTTGCCACTGCCGGTTTTGCCGAACAGCCAGAAGACGGGCATGGGAGTTTTGGCGAGCAGTTTGCGACGCTCTGCCGCGAACTCTGCATCCGACATCGGTTTTCCGGCCCACCATTCGGCCAGTTTCGTAAACATGGGCGTTGGAACCCTTCCCACGCAATCGTTAGGTAAACACCAATTCCACCAGCGAGAAGTCATCCGCAAACGACCGCTGGCCGCTCCACATTTGTAACCGGTCGCGAACGGCGGTGGTACGAGACGTCACAACGTCGGACAACTCGCTCAGGATCACCCCCAGGCGCTCGTTGCCGAACATTTCGCCCACGGGGTTGTGCTGTTCAAACACGCCGTCGCTGAAGAGATACAGCCGTGATCCCGGCGGCAGCATAGTCGACTCGGTGACGGCGGGGCGGTCCATGCCCAAGCCGATGATCAGCCCGCGTGGTCCCACCGGCCGGACTGCATTTGCGTTCGACTCCGTCAGCAGCGCGGGATGATGCCCCGCCGCCGAACAGCGCAGCGTGCGAGTTGACGGTCGATAGACACCATACCAGATGGTGAAGAACTTGTTGTGATGGGTTTCCATGGGGAACGCGGCATCGAGCGCGGTCAGCACGGCATCGGGATCGCGAAAATCACAGTCGGGCAGCGACTGACTGCGTAACGCCGTCTGCACGCTGCTCGCGAGCAGACTCGAACCCACGCCATGCCCGCAGACGTCGAGCAGGTACAGCGCGAAATGATCGTCATCGAGCCAGTGATAGCCGAAGATGTCGCCCCCCAACTGTGACGACGCCTGATAGCACCAGTCGGTCTGCACCGGTCCCGTGGATAAAGTTGCAGGGAGTAGCGACCGCATGTAGTCGGCGGCTTCTTCCAGTTCGGCTTCCAACCGGGCCTGGGTCGCCAGCAGCAGCTGCTGTGTCTCCAGCAGTTGCCGTTGTGACGCCACGACATCAACCAGTTGCAACTGCGCTTCCGCCATGCGGGCCAGTTGCTTCAACACCTGCATCTCGTTGTCGGTCAGCGTGCGTGGTTCACGGTCCACCAGGCACAACGTGCCGACGAGATACCCTCGCGGCCCAGCCAGCGGATGCCCCGCGTAGAACCGCACATAGGGTTCCCCCAGCACCAGCGGGTTATCGGCAAAACGTCGATCGAGCCGGGCATCGGGCACAATCAGCGGTTGCTGTTCGAGAATCGCATGGCCACAGAAGGAAATATCGCGGTCGGTCTGAATGACATCGAGACCCGACTGAGCCTTGAACCATTGCCGATCGGCATCGATCAAAGCGATATAGGCGATCGGCACGTGGAACACCTGCCGGGTCAACTGCACCAGCGCATCGAAGCGTGCTTCGTGCGGCGTATCCAGAATCGCTAGCGCCCGCAACTCGGCGAGGCGCTCGGTTTCATTCACGGGGATGGGAGCAGGCAACATCGGCAGAGACACTCGGGCAGAACGACATCGTGACCGCTGTTGAGCGTAGTCCACCCGCCTGATGCTGCCAAGGGAGCAGAACACCGCGAGCGCGGGCTCCCGTCGAGCAGGCATCCAAGAGTGAGCCCGGATCACCGTTTCCGCGAACGAGTCAGCGCCGTTGAATCGCGCTGTGGCAAGGACTGTGCCGGGGCACGGTATCGGGTGCTGTTGACGTTGCCAAAAGGCTTCGAGAGCAAGACCACATCGAGGTCATTGCTGGCCAGTTCGAATTGAAACTTGTCGACACCATCGGGCAGCAGCGTGCGCTGGGCTTCCCAGTCTTTGTTGCTGAAGAATAACGTCGTCAAGCTTTGGTTATCGCCATCATCGACCACGGCGAGGGCCGTTTCGTCACTGCGCCAGATCAGCCGATTCTGACTGCGACTCGCGCCGGAATGGCTGAAGGGGTTCTGAGTGGTTCCCCAGCCCGTGCTCACATCGTGGTAGAGAGTGTAGTAGCGGACCCCGGGGCCTTCAAAACGCGAGACGAGTGCCAGTGCCGAACCCGAGGGGCTATTCCCGTAGGCATGCCAATCGTAGATGACGGTGTCGCCGTCCAGTCGCCAGGGAAGAAACTGCTTCGGCGGCTCCGGTCCACTCAGTGGGATATACGATCCGTATGTCGCGTAGTAACGCCGCGTCAGTCGCGGAATCGACCCCAGAATGACAAAGCGAGTCTCCCAGAACGTCGTGATATTGCCGACGTTATCAACAGTGATCGGAATCTCCGAGGTGGGCCCGCCAAAAATCACCACTCGCTCGGTTCCGGGAACCGTCACCTCGGGAGTCCAACCCGTGTCGAAACGGAACCGCCGCACCACCAGCTTTTTGACTGGGCTTCCGTAGGTGATCGCAAACTGTTCACGGGAAGGCGACTGAGCCATCGTGGGCTGTTCGCCATTATTTGTGAGGGTGGTGAGAGGACTCCAGGTCTCCGAACTGGCTTGGAACGTCGTGGTATAGATGGGGCCAGACAACTCACCAATCGCGATCACGATGTTTCCCGCGGGATCGGCTCCGCCCACAACGGTCTGAAAGAACTTGGGAACTCGGGCAATGATCTCACGTTCCTGCCAGCCTTCATCGGGCGTGTAACGCACGGCAGAGAGGGTTTCGCCCGGAGTCGGATCGTTGATGTCTCGAAAAACATACGTCAAATTGCCCTGATCGTCGGCGATCAGCTTTCCCTGAATCCAGTCGGCATCAATCGGTACGGGCGCTTCCCAAGTGTTGGTGCTTCCGTTCGAACGCACGGCGACCATCCGATCGGGGTTGCCACTGTAGGCGAGAAAGACCACGTCGCCATCACCGGTAAATACGGGGGGCAATGCCACATCGACGCTGCCATCGGAAATCACGGTCGTCACTGGGTCCCACGCACCATTCGAGAACGCGGCGGAACTGGTTCCCGACTGGGGTTGCGAGTGCGAGTGGACGCGCCCGAACCGATCGATCACCCGGTTCTGGTTGACGCGCCAGCCATTCTGCACGGGCTGTAACCCGCCGCGCACTTCTTCCGGCAGGACGACACGCCACAAGATTTGGCCACGGTCATTCCGCAACTCGACGGTCTCTCCGCGGACGACCGGAATTTCGGCCGCCGTTACCGTCGAGCCCATCCTGATGATGACAACGATGGCTGCTGCGACGATGCGCTGGCTCAGGGTTGGTGCGTGCATCGTCTGGCTCCAGAAGTCGAGGCGTGAGGTGGCCAACTCGCCCTGTGGAAAAGTCGGCGAATTACCCACCACATTAACTGGCGATTCGACCTCTCGCTATCAGTACTTCCCCTGATACATGGATCGCGTCTGACCAACGCCAATCGGTCGACCATGGTTGCTCCCGGTAGTGGTTCGGGAAGAATTCCCGGTCGATCGGTTTACGAATGCCAGCGAGACTGTTAGCAATGTCGTAGTTGCTCTGACTCGACTTCACAGGAAAGGCTCTGCTGGTGCTGAAGTTTATGCTTCCTCTGTGCCTGCTGTTCACCGTGTCTGCTGTCGCTTCGGCCGAGTTCCGCGCGGGGGCCGCCGTGGTTGATGTCACGCCGGTGCAACTCCCGGTGATCGTCAATGGCAGCATGCTGTCTCACACGGCGTCGAACATTACGACCCGGTTGAATGCCCGCGCGATCGCGCTCGCCGATGGTCGCGAAGAGCTTGTGATCGTGGTCGTCGATAGCTGCATGTTGCCCCGCGATCTGCTCGATGAAGTCAAAAAGCTCGCGTCGGATGCCACCGGGGTGCGACCCGATCGGATGCTCATCTCGGCGACCCATACGCATACCGCTGGTGCGGCGATGAGTTGCCTGGGGACCGATGCCGACCCGGTGTATGTCCCCTACCTGCGGGGCAAACTGGTCGAAGTGATCCAGAAAGCCCGCGACCATCTCGAACCCGCGCGCGTCGGTTATGGAGTGATCAACGCCGCCGATTACACGGCACTGCGTCGCTGGATCCGCCGGCCCGATCGCCTCGCCGAAGACCCGTTCGGCAACCACACCTTACGGGCCAACATGCATGCCGGTCGAAACTGGGACGATGTGGTCGGCGAGTCGGGACCGGAAGATCCCGATCTGTCGCTGATTTCGATTCAGTCGCGCGAGGGTCGCCCACTGGCAGTCCTCGCTAACTTCTCGATGCATTACTTCGGTGATAAGGACATTAGTGCCGATTACTTTGGGCTCTTCAGCGAAGGGCTCAAAACGCGACTGGCTCCCGAACCGGTCGCGGGAACTGCGCCGTTTGTGGGCATCATGTCGCATGGATGCAGTGGCGATATCTGGCGGCGTGACTACACCAATCCCGACGCACCGCTGCATCAGCTCACCATCCACGAATACACGGAAAAGCTGCTCGATCTCGCGGTCCAGGCGTATCAGCAGATCGAGTATCGGGCCGATGTCGATCTGGCGATGGCCGAAGCCCGCCTGACGCTCAACTATCGCGTGCCCGACAAGCAGCGGCTCGAATGGGCGCAGCGGATTGTTGGCGAGATGGGCGACCGTTTGCCTAAGACCACCACCGAAGTCTATGCCCGCGAACAGGTGATTCTGCATGAGCGGAAGTCGACGGAAATTGTCGTGCAGGCCCTGCGACTGGGTGACATCGCCATCGCCACCACCCCCAACGAGACCTATGCCCTCACGGGCTTGAAGATCAAGTTGCAAAGCCCGCTGTCCAAAACGATGGTCATCGAACTCGCCAACGGTGGAGATGGCTACATCCCACCGCCGGAACAACATCTGCTGGGCGGATACAACACCTGGGCCGCGCGTTCGGCTGGATTGGAAGTGCAAGCGGAACCGAAGATCGCCGCGGCCGCGCTGGGACTTCTTCAGGAAGTCGCGGGACTGCCCCGCAAGGTCTACACACAATCGCTGGGACCAGCGGCCACAGCCATTCTGCAACGGAAGCCCGACGCCTATTACCGGCTCGATGAATTCGCTGGTCCACGCGCTCGTGATGCGTCGGGCCAGCATCGCGATGGCATCTACGAATCGCATGTGGCGTATTTCCTCGAAGGGCCGCGTTCCGAGTTCTTCTGCAGCAGTGGCGAAACCAATCGGGCCGTCCACTTCACCGGCGATCGCTTGCGAGCCACGCTGCCGGAGTTAGGCGATCATTATTCCGTGGCGTTATGGCTGTGGAATGGCATGCCGACCGATGGTCGTGAAGTGACGGGTTGGTTTCTCTCGCGGGGTGCAGACCAGGTGCTACGGGGATCGATGGACCATGTGGGCATCGGTGGCACGGCGGGTCATGCGGGCCGGTTGATTTACCAGTTTGGCACGGGTGATGCCGTGGGGGGCACCACGGAGATTGCCCGCTGGACGTGGAACCGCGTCGTATTTGTGCGCGAAGGTGCAGCGGTGCGGATCTACTTGAACGGCAACCCCACGCCTGAAATCGCCACGACCGTAGCGAGCACCGGACTCGCGCCACTGGAGGAACTCTTCCTCGGCGGCCGCTGCGACCACCACTCCAACTGGGAAGGCCGTCTCGATGAGATCGCGATCTTCCGGCGAGCGTTGTCTCCTGAAGACATTGCCCGGATGAAGGTGAGTGAGTAACCGCACTGTCGATAGCCATCAGCTGCAGCGCAGGGTAACGCCTTTCGGCTAACCCAGCCTACGGAGCTGTCGGCAATTTTTTGCGACTTTTGTGCTTTTTTGCGGCTGATGGCATTTCTGATCGACCAATCAGGGGGCTGACACCCACCGCTCGCCGAAAGGCCCGACACGCGGCGGTGGCGGCTTTGCACTCTCAACCATCAACTCTCAATCATCAACCTTACGCAAACACATCGAACACGGGCTTACCTGCCGAGATCGGGCGCGGGCGGTTGAGGCGGTCGTAGACTTCCGTGTGTGGGTCGATGCCGAGCGCCTCGAACATCGTCGCGGCGAGGTCTTCCAGCGGCACGCCATCGCGCTCGGGGTACGCCGCGTTCTTGTCCGACATGCCATGCACATGGCCCCGCTTCACGCCACCGCCCGCGAGCACCGTGGTGTAGCAGCCCGGCCAATGGTCGCGGCTGATGTTCGCGTTGATCTTCGGCGTGCGACCGAATTCCCCCATCCAGACGACCAGCGTTTCATCGAGCAAACCTCGCTCATCGAGATCGGTCAGCAACGTGGGCAATGTCTTGTCGAGCAGCGGCAGATGATAGTTCTTCAGGATCGGATACATCCGTGTGTTGTCGAAGCCGTGCGTATCCCAGCCATCTTCTTCCCGACGGCCGCCGATGCTGTCGGAGTAATAGACCGTGACGAACTTCACGCCGGCTTCGACCAGTCGCCGCGCAAGCAGACAACTTTGACCATAGGTGGTGCGGCCGTAACGATCGCGTGTGGTGGCCTCTTCGCGGGACAGGTCAAACGCATCGCGGACCTGTGTGCTGTTGAGCATCGACAAGGCGGTATCGAAGTACGAATCGAGTCCCTGTGCCGCGGCGGCATAGTCCTGCAGCTTCGCCTGCTGGTTGATGAGCTGTTGAATCTCACGACGGTTTGCCAGCCGCTCGGCAGAGAGTCCCGCGGGGAGACTCAATTCGGGCAAGCGGAACTTCTCCTGATTCGGGTCGGCGGTGATCAGGAGCGGATCGTGGGCCTTCCCCAGAAAGCTGGCATGTTGTCCGGGTGTCACTTCGCCATCGCGGATGACATACGGAAAGGCCACATACGGGGGCATGCCCGTCGAGGAAGGGCTGAGGCGATGGACCAGCGAACCATAGCCAGGCATGAGGTCAAACGAGTCGCGCAGGCGGATGTCATCGACGGGCGGGGCATTGCCGGTGAGGGCATGGTAGCTCGCCGAGTTATGATTCTTCATGTTGTGATGGACAGTGCGGACCAGCGTCACCTTGTCCATCACCTGGGCCATCTTGGGGAGTTGATCGCAGATGGTGATGCCAGGGGCCGAGGTGGCGATGGTACCGTAGTGGCTGCGAACACCCTCCGGCGCCTCGGGCTTGGGGTCAAAGGTATCGAGATGACTGGGCCCGCCGAACTGAAAGAGAAAGATCACCGACTTCGCGCGAGTGGTCTGCTGAGGGACGGTCTCGGCGGCCTGCAACCAGCGTGGCACCGTCAATCCGAACAGACTCATCCCGCCGACTTGCAGCGCCGAACGACGAGAGACAGCACGCGGCCAGTGAAGACTCATGGCAAGATCCTTTGAGCAGACGGGATCGATAAGTGTAACAGTGCGCGGCAGAGAAGGGGAGAGGAATCCCTTGCGAGCCGCGGTGGTGGTGGTCATGCTGGGAGCTACCTTGGCTGGCGCGGCGGGCTAGTGAGTTGAATCGTTCCCACAGGAAAACTTGTCATGCGGATGTTTGCCTGGTTGTTGCCGACGGTGGTGTGTGCGGCCTCACTGATCTTCCCATCCCCATCACACGCCGAGAACTGGCCGCGCTTTCGTGGTGCCGATGGCAGCGGCGTCGCGCCCGAGCAGGGCATTCCCACGACCTGGCAAGCCACCGACTATGCGTGGCAGATCGAGATCCCCGGCATCGGCCACGGGGCACCGGTCATCTGGGGCCAGACGTTGTTTGTGACGTCTGCGGTCAATGACGGTCTGCAACGTTCGCTGCTCTGTCTCGATGCTGAGAGTGGCGAACTGAAATGGTCGCGCACCGTGGGTTTCAACACGCACGCCAAGCATGAGAAGAACAGCTACGCCTCCAGCACGCCGGTGACCGATGGCGAACGCGTGTATGTGGCCTTCGCCGATCGGGAACGGTACGCCGTGGCCGCGTATACGATGGAGGGCGATCTCGTGTGGCGGAACTGGCTGGGGCCTTACACCAGTCAACATGGCCTCGGTGCGTCGCCCATCATCTTTGAAGACCTGTTGATTGTGCCGAATGATCAGGATGGGCCGAGTGCCGTCGTCGCGCTCGATCGTCGCAACGGTCAACTGGTGTGGAGTTCACTGCGCGACTTCCGTGAAGCCTCATATGCGACACCGCTCATCATCGAACCGCCAGGGTCGCGACCCCAGCTCATTTGTGTCAGCGGCGCGACGGGCATCACCAGTCTCGACCCGTGGACCGGTGCCCAGAACTGGTTCACGGAACCGATGCCCAAGCGGACGGTCGCCTCGCCGGTCTATGCCGCGGGTCTCGTCTTCGCAACCTGTGGCCAGGGAGGCAAAGGGGACTTGCTGATTGGTGTCGACCCGCTGAAGATCAATGAAGATGGATCGGCAAACATCGTCTACCAGCGCGACAAGTCGCTGCCGTATGTGCCGACGATTATCGGATACGGCGATCACCTTTACATCTGGAACGATAACAGCATTGTGGTCTGCCTGGATCCGAAGACCGATACCATCGTCTGGCAGGAACGCCTCGGTGGTAAGTACACGGGTTCGCCGTTATGCATCGGCGGGAAGCTGTATTGCATGAGTGAAGAAGGGCTAGTTGGCGTGGTCGATGCCAGCCCGACATTCAAGCAGTACAGCGGGGGCGACCTGGGGGATCCGAGTCACTCGACCCCCGCCGTCGCTAATGGCAAGTTGTACCTGCGGTCGTTCCATAAACTGGCCTGTCTCGCCGCACCCGGTTCGACGGGCGGGAAGTGAGGATTCGTATGCACACATTGGCCCAGCAACTTTCTGACTTTAATACGTTCGCGGCGGAGAGGCTGACTTCTTCGTTGCCACCAGCGTCCTTGGATGATGTGATTGACGAATGGTATTCGTTGCGCACAGTTGAGGCCGACCTGCTGGCAATTGAACAATCGTTGGAAGACTTTCAGCGAGGAGAGCGCGGGCGCCCCGTGAATGACGTCCTCACCGAACTTCGTGACCGTGAACTTCAGAGACGTCAATAATGCACACGTCCGTCCGAATTCTGTCACGCGCGGAAGAGGACGTGAAGACTATTTTTGCCTGGATTGCCGAACGCTCACCTGTCGGCGCTCAGGCATGGTTGATGGCATTTGAGCTGGCCGTAACACAACTTCCCCGCGATCCAACTGCCTATGGTTTCGCACCGGAAACGGGTCTGGGAGAATTCGAATTACGACAGTTCTTATTTCGAACTCGTCGCGGACGTACATATCGCGGGGTTTTCATCATTCAAAGTGATACGATTTACATCCTTCGCATTCGTGGTCCGGGACAAGCCCCGCTGACTCAGATCGAACCAATTGAGTGAGCGAACAAAAGCCGCCACCGCCGCGTGGCGGTCGTTTGCTTCACACGCTGGTCATTTCGCCGCGGCGGTCACCGGTTGATCGAGTGGCAGCACATCGACCGAGACGGTCATTTTGTGGGTTCCGCCACCGATGAAGACCCCTTTGATCGGGCAGACGTCGCTGTAGTCGCGGCCCCAGGCGACCGTGATATGGTCGGTGGAAACCAGGCAGTCGTTCGTCGGATCGAGATCGATCCAGCCGGCATCGCCACAATAGACCGACAGCCAGGCATGCGAGGCATCGGCACCAACCAGTCGCGGCCGTCCCACGGGCGGAATGGTCCGCAGGTACCCGCTGACATAGCGGGCGGGGATTCCCAACGTTCGTAAGCCAGCGATCTGCAGATGGGCAAAGTCCTGGCAGACACCGCGCTTGAGTTCAAAGACTTCATCGACGGGCGTGCTGACGGTGGTGGCCTTGGGATCGAACGCGAAGTCGGCATGAATGCGTGCGGTCAGTTCACGCACGGCAGCCAGAATCGGACGCCCGGGAGGGAACGATCTCGCGGCATAGTCGCCCACGGCATCAATGGCGGTGACCGATGGGGAATCATACACGAACTGCAGGGCATCCAGCGCGACAGGTGTGGCTGCAAGGCGCACCAGATCGCGGACCTCTTCCCAAGGCCTGGTGGCGGCAGGTTCGGGATAGCTGGGTGGTCGTACCTCAACCCGGCTGATGACCCTGACGCTCAGCCGCTTATGACCTTCCAGAATCGAGAAGTGATGGGTGCCATTCCCGAAATAATCATTCCGGCGCGTGCAGGCGGTGGGCTTGGGTTTGATGGCGAGCCGATGATTGGTGCAGGTTTGCAGACGACCATCTCGCGGTGTCAAACGTACCTCGTTATGACAGATGGGGACGGTCTCGGCATAGCTATAGGTCGTCGTGTGGGTAATCTTGTAGCGCATGGTGATCGGTCACTTGCTTGTATCGCTAGCGGCGAGATGGCAGATCGGTCAACTGGCGCGATTCGCCGGCATGAATCAGGTACTTATGCGACACCGCATCGGCCAGTTTCGGTAACATCGCGGCGATGCGGGTCAGCAGGCGATCCAGACTGCGACGTTCATTCGAGGTATGAATGCCGACGAGATCTTCGGCCGAGAGCATGCGCACCGCATGCAGCGCGGCCATGCCCAGGCGCTGTTCGCTGCTGCGGAGCGCCGTGCGGGCATCGCGCGGGAATTGTTCGAGATGCTCGACGATGCGCGCGAGTTGAAATGCCAGCGAACGCGGATTGGTTTCATCGGTCACCAGCAGATCGAGCACCGGCGCGAGTTGCAGCGTGGTCAGGTACCGCGAACGGTAGGTCAGCACGCAGTCACCGAATTCCAACGCGGCATCCAGCGCGGGTGTCAGATGGTCGGCATCGGGCAGCAGCAGATTGTGAATCGCGAAGACGGTATACATCGACCGTTCCAGTCGCCGGCCGATATCCAGAAACCGCCAGCCGAGCGTGCGGGTCATGCTCTCAGCGATCAGCCCACTGAACGCCGACAGGTTGGTGATGAGGCCATTCAGCTTGGATTGCAGTTGCGGCAACTCCAGGTCGTTGGCGGGTTCCTCGGGTTCGAATTCATGATAGACCCGATTGATCAGCCGCCAGCTATCGAGCGACAGCCGTTCGCGCACCAGCGAGGCCGTGCGGTTCAGTCGCTGAATATTGGCCCGCAGTCCGAAGCTTTCGCTGTCATCAAACACCATCAACGGCAAGGCCGTTTCAATCGATGGCAACTGGGTGCGGATATTGTCGACGGCGTAGCCAGGTTCGATATGCCCCAGTTCCGCGAGAGCCCGAATCAGCAGCGGAATTTCGGGGGAGTTGCCCGCTTCCCCCAGCAACCGGTTGACGAAGGTGCGCAATAACCGCGCGGCCCCTTCAGCCCGTTCCACATGGCGACCCAGCCAGAACAAGTTGTCGGCGACGCGGCTGGGAAGTTCCGCGCCACTGCGCTTCAGTTCCTGAATGTAACCGGGCGGCTTCAGCAGGCTGACCGGAGCCACCGGTCCCGCGGCGAGCACCCAGGCATCTTTGCTGACTTCGCCTTGCGAGATGGAAAGGTCGAGCGTCTGCGAATTCGGTGAGGCCCGAACCAGACCGCCGGGCAGACACAGATACGAACGGCCCGAAGCGACCAGGTACGTCCGCAAGCCCACATGCCAGGGTTCTGGACGGTCGCCAATCCAGACCGGGCACATCGAATGTGGGGCGTGTTGCTGAGCCACATAGTCGCCCGGCCGCGCCAGAATCTGATGGCGTAATATCTCCAGTTCCGCGCGGCTCAACTGGTCGCCAAACTTGGGCTTGGTGCGATGATCGCGATAGCAATGCCGAATCGTTAATTGATCGAGGTGGTCCAGCACGTACTTGCGTTCGGGTTCGGTGCCACACCACCACGTCGAGACCGAGGGCATCAGCAGGTCTTCATCGAGCAATTCCCGGCACAAGTTGGGCAGAAAGGCGGGCAACGCCGGGCATTCCAGCAAGCCGCTTCCCAAGGCATTCGCGGAGGTCACCTGCCCGGCACGCACCGCCTGCAACAGTCCGGTCACGCCTTGAATCGAATCGCTGCGGAGTTCTAACGGATCGCAATCGACCTCGTCGACGCGACGCAGCAGCACATCAACCGGCAACAACCCGCCCAGGGTTTTCAGGAGCACTTCCTGATTGCGGACTGCGAGGTCTTCGCCTTCGACCAGCGTATAGCCGAGATACCGCGCGAGGTAGGCATCTTCAAAATAGTTGGGGTTCGCCGGTCCCTGACTGAGCAGCACGATGCGCGGGTTATCGCGATGCCGGGCCGACAGCCGCTGCATCAGTTCCCGCAAGGCGATGAAGAATGGTGCGAGGCGGTCGACCTGGTTGGCGCGAAAACTTTCGGGGAACATGCTCGACGAAATGAGCCGGTTCTCGATGGTGTAGCCCATGCCCGACGGAGCTTCGGTGCGATCTGCAAAGACTGACCATTGCCCCTCGGGCCCCCGCGCAAGGTCCGCCGCATACAGATGCAGAAAGACATCATCGGGCACGCGAATGCCATGAAAGACCCGCACAAATCCCGGATGGGCGAAGATGAGTCCCGGTGGCAGCAGCCCACGGTTCAGCGTCTTCTGTGCCCCGTACAAATCCTGCAACAGCAGGTTGAGTAACCGGGCTCGCTGGGACAACGCCGCCGAGACGGTCTGCCACTCCTGTGCCCCGATCACCAGCGGCAACGGATCGTACACCCACGGGCGATTGGTCTGATCGGCGACACCGGTGCTGCTGTAGGTGACGCTGTTTTCATCGATCTGCCGCCAGGCGGTTTCGCGGCGGCCTTCCAGTTCATCGCGGTCCCACTGGCCGAGTTCCTGCACGAAGCGATGTGTCACCGGACGGGCATCGCGGGCGTTGGCGAAATACTCATCAAACGCGCCATCGCGCGGGGCATAGTGACCGAGGAGATGTTCGATCGTGGCATCCGCGGCAAGTGTCATGGTGTCTCTTCAACATCCGTGCTGAGGGAAGCCCGCTCAGTCTAACGGATACCGGCAACCTTTAGCGAGGGGGGACAGAGCGTGCTGTGTGGATTCGTTGCAGGACTGTCGGGGCGGGGGCCCCAACCTATCGATTCAAATTGGGCGGGATCCCAACCTATCAATTCAAAAAGGTCGGGGCCCCCGCCCCGAGGAGATCCTTTCATACTCGACTTGCCATCGTGAAATCGGCGAGGACCACACGGCTTGCGTTGAACTCCGCCCATCGACATGGGGCTTCATCCACCCCGCCGCATGTCGAGCGTTAACGGATACTGGCGATTCAGTTCCTCCGGCGGCACAGCGAACCGGCCCGGCGTGTAACCAATCTTGAAGAACCGCGATGCTCGACGGCTTTCGGCTTCATAGGAGTTCACCGGAAAGGTGGTGTATCCGCGACCGCCCGGGTGCGACACATGGTAGGTGCAGCCACCCAGGGATCGTTCCAGCCAGGTATCGAGCAGATCGAACACCAAAGGGGAATGCACTCCGATGGTGGGATGCAGACACGACGGTGGTTGCCAGGCCCGATACCGCACACCAGCGACGTATTCCCCTTCGGTTCCCGTGGGCCGCAACGGTACCCGCCGTCCGCCGCACGTCACCAGATGCCGATTGGCGGTCATGCCCTGGACCTTCACCTGCAATCGTTCGACGGAAGAATCGACATACCGCGCGGTCGCGCCACCCGCCGGTTCTTCGCCGAGCACATACCACGGTTCAATCGCGGTGCGCAATTCGACATGCACATTGTCGAGCGTGAATTCGCCAATCTTCGGGCAGCGAAACTCAAAGTGCGACGCGAACCATTCATGCTCGAACGGTAAGCCCGCGCGTCGTAACTCTTCGATCACCACGCGAAAATCATCGGCAATAAAGTGCGGCAGCAGGAAGCGGTCGTGCAGCGTGGTCCCCCAGTCGACGAGGGGTTCGCGATAGGGTTGCTCCCAGAACCGCGAAACCAAGGCCCGTACCAGCAACTGCTGCGTCAGGCTCATCCGCGCATGGGGCGGCATCTCGAAGCCCCGGAGCTCCACCAATCCCAGCCGTCCCGTGCTGCTGTCGGGAGAATACATCTTGTCGATGCAGAACTCGGCCCGATGTGTATTCCCCGTCAAATCGACCAGCAGATTCCGGAAGATGCGGTCGACCAGCCACGGCGGACAGTACCCCGATTGCGGCACCTGATCGAACGCGATCTGCAGCTCATAAATGGCATCACGACGACCTTCATCCACCCGCGGTGCCTGACTCGTCGGGCCAATAAACATGCCCGAGAACAGGTACGACAACGAAGGATGATTGTTCCAGTAACCAACCAGACTTCGCAGCAAGTCGGGCCGTCGCAGAAAGGGGCTGTCTGCCGGGGTCGCAGCGCCGAGCACCAGATGATTACCGCCGCCCGTGCCGGAATGCCGACCATCCAGCATGAACTTCTCGGTCCCCAGTCGCGAGAGCCGGGCGTCTTCGTAGACAGCAGTGACCACGTCGACCAGTTCATCCCAGTCGGCGGCAGGATGCACATTGACTTCGATCACTCCCGGATCGGGTGTCACCTTGATCTGCTGCAGCCGGGCATCGTGCGGAGGCGTATAGCCTTCCAGCGAGATGGGCATCTCCAGCTCCGTCGCGACATCTTCAATCGCAGCCAGCAGGTCAATGAAGTCGTCCGCGGATTCTAACGGCGGCAGAAACAGGAATAACCGACCATTGCGCGGTTCGATGCACATCGCCGTCCGCACGGTATGGCTGTCGATTGGAGCCTTGGGATCGCGCTCGCGGTCCTTCTTGCCCGGTTGCGGCTGTGAGTGCTGCGACTGCGCGCCGATACCACCACTGCCCGTCGAGGGTGCCCCGGCAACAGACTGCTGTTTGGTACGACGAGCCGGGGAGGGGAGCGGCGGCCGCTTGAGCAGCGGGTCGGCTTCATACAGTTGACCAAATGGCCCCGTGGTCGATGATAAGGGGAGTGAATCCAGCGGCAGGCGGAACCCGATCGGTGAATCGCCCGGCAGCAGAAACATCTGATCGCGGCGAACCGGCCAGGGACCACTCACCCAGCGGGCTTGCGATTGCCACCATTGTCTGCGGATCGGCAAGATGCAGCCCACGGGATTGCCGAGACCTTGCTCAATCACCTTGGCTAGCCGTTCGCGATCCTTGACGTCTTTGAGGTCGGTCTTGAGGTGCCGCACATCGATCGGCAGTCGGCGTTCCTCAAGAATGTAATGCGCGGCGTCTTCATAGGCCGGAACAACCCAATGCGGATCGACTTCCAGGCGTTCGGCCAAGGCGGCAGCAAAGCGCTGCGCGTCTTCGAGAGTGTACTTATAGGTCTTCGACTCGCTCGCCAGCCATTGGGGATCTTGCCACAGGGCGACCCCGTCTTTCCGCCAGTAACAGGTGAAGGCCCAGCGCGGCAAGGGCTCGCCGGGATACCATTTCCCCTGTCCGTAATGCAGGACCGCTCCCGGGGCAAAGCGATCACGCAAGCGGCGGATCAACACATCCGACCGATCACGCTTGGTGGGCCCCACGGCCGCTGTGTTCCACTCTTCACCTTCCATATCGTCGATCGAGACGAAGGTGGGTTCGCCTCCCATCGTCAACCGGACATCGCCCTTTTTCAGACGGCGGTCGACATCGTGCCCCAACTTGTCGATGGCTCGCCATTGATCGTCGGTGTAGGGCTTCGTCACGCGCGGGTCTTCATGAATGCGTGTCACCGTCATCGAGAAGCTGAATTCGACATCGGCGTCATCCACCGTACCGGTGATCGGCGCGGCACTCGCGGGATCGGGGGTGCAGGCCACGGGCAAATGTCCTTCTCCGCATAACAGGCCCGAGGTGGCATCGAGTCCGATCCAGCCAGCCCCCGGCAGATAGACTTCGCACCAGGCATGCAGGTCGGTGAAGTCATGCTCCGTTCCCGAAGGGCCATCCAGCGATTTGAGATCGGGGGCCAGTTGAATCAGGTAGCCCGAGACAAATCGCGCGGCGAGTCCCATATGACGGAGCAGATGCACCAATAACCATGCGGAGTCGCGGCACGATCCGGAACTGAGGGCGAGCGTTTCCTCGGGGGTCTGCACGCCCGGTTCCATCCGAATCGTGTAACGAATTTCCTCGTTCAGCCGGCGGTTCAGTTCGACGAGAAAGTCGATGGTTTTTTGTTCCGTGCGGTCGATCTGGCTGAGATAGGCTTGCAGACGCGGGCCGGGGAACTCCGTCTCCAGAAACGGTTTAAGCTCTTTCTCCAGCCACGTTTCGTACTTGAACGGGAATTTTTCGGCGGCGCTTTCAATAAAGAAATCGAACGGATTGATGACGGTTAAATCTGCGACCAGATCGACTTCAATCGTGAATTTCCGGCTCTGCTGGTTAAACACATAGCGGGCCAGGTAATTGCCATGCGGGTCTTGCTGCCAGTTGCAGAAGTGCTCAGACGGCTCGACTTTTAACGAATAACTGCGCACGGGGGTGCGACAATGGGGAGCCGGACGCAGGCGAATGACTTGTGGACCCAGCCCGATCAGTTTGTCGTAATGGTAGGCTGTACGGTGATTTAGGGCGACGCGGATCGTCATGTCAGCTTTCAATGGCGGCGCTGGTGACTAGCGGAGGAAGTTCGCTGTCCACACGTTGTGACTGATGAATTGGCGCGCAAACCGTGCGCATAGGATTAGCGTATCCCGTAAGCAAACGCCGTGCTCGATTGGAGCAATGCGCTCGCGTTGATTATAGCCGAAAATACTGCGTGACATTTAAGTTGTTTTTAGATCGACATTTATGGTGGATTCCCCGGTCAGTCCCGGAAAGATCGCAGCACCAGGGTACGAGATTGTGGTTGTGCTGTTTTTTTCATCATTCTGCGTAAAATTCTGGCAAATCCACAATCTCTGCGCGGCTTGACTGCAAAATCTGAGCGCAAATTGTGATGTAACACCTTTTAAGGGCGTGCTTTAGATGTCGCCGCCCGCAGCTTTGCCGCCGTCAGCGTGTTCTGCAACACCATCGCAATCGTCATCGGCCCCACACCTCCGGGCACGGGGGTGATGTGGCTGGCCATCTCGCGGACGGGCTCAAACGCCACATCTCCCACGAGCTTGTCGCCGACCCGATTCACGCCCACATCGATCACCACCACTCCCGGGGAAACCATGTCCGCCGTAACGAACTCCGGCCGGCCGATCGCCGCAATCAGAATGTCCGCCGAGCGCGTGATGTCAGCGAGATGTTTCGTCCGGCTGTGGCAGATGGTGACGGTGGCATCGGCCCAGGCCCCTTTTTGCAACAGCATGATCCCAATCGGCTTGCCCACGATTTCGCTGCGGCCCAGGACGACCACATGCTTCCCGGCGGGATCGAGACCCGATTCCCGCAGCAAGACCTGAATGCCCTGCGGGGTACAGGGGAGAAATCGCGGGCGGTTCTGCACCAGCAAGCCGACGTTTTCCGGGTGAAAACAGTCGACATCTTTGAACGGGTTAACGGCATCCAGAATCGCGGTGGTATCGATTCCCTTGGGCAGTGGGAGTTGCACCAGAATGCCGTGAACCGCTGGGTCGGCATTCAGCCGGACCACCAGTTCCAGCAACTCCTGTTGCGAGACGGTGGCCTGCAGGCGATGCGTGGTGCTGAGCATGCCCGCTTTTTCACAGGCCTGATGTTTGGTGCGGACATAGACGGCGCTCGCCGGGTCTTCTCCGACGAGTACGGCAGCCAGGTGTGGGACCACGCCGGTCTGAGCTGTCAGCATCGCGACCTCGGTGGCGATTTCGCCACGGATTTTCAGTGCGATGGCTTTGCCATCGATGAGTTGCGCTGTCATACGGTCGTCCGCATCGGGTTCGAGAAGTGCCGGCTGGGTTTCGGGGGTATCGTAACCGTTGGGGTGACCTCGGGGGAGTGAACGTGCGGAGTGCGGAGTGCGGAAGGCGGAAGGTGGAAGTTTGAGGGTGTGCGGGTGCGAGGGTCTGAGTGATCAACTCACTCACACTCACACTCTCAAACTCTCAAACCTCTGTCACAACAATCGGCGGGGAACGATTTCCGTCATTCAGAGATGAGCAACTGCGGTGGTCGTCATCTCGGCATCATGCGCACGGATCGAGGAGGGCCGCTTGGTGATTCACATCCTGTGTGAAGGGCACGGCCATCGACTCCGGCTCCAAAAGGGTGCGGCTGGGTTTCAACAGCGGACGAATCCGAAGCACAGATCGAACGTGAACCGCACGGTGCGAAACCTGTCACATCACAACCCGGACGCAACCGTTCCCCGCCGAACTGGATCGACTGTTTGCTGTGTCTTGTCGACCGCGTGATCTCGTCCGGACGACAGCACACGGCCTTCACTGTTATGGGGACTGGTTGCGCGCGGGGATCTGCCACAGGCCGAGACTGCTGGCCAGGACCAGCACGGTGGCGGTTATCAGCACCCAGGCGGGAAGGTGAGCGTGGGTCGTGGTGTCGAAACCGGGCGAGATGTCGGCGAGCCAGTGGGGCGCGGTCAACACCGTGCCGTTGTGGAGAATGTGCAGTAACATACCCGGCCAGGTGCTGCCACTGCGGCTGGCCATGACGCCGAGAACCAGTCCCATCAAGGCGGTAGGCAGAAACCGCTCGAACAACAGGGCATCGCGCACGAGGACATGAAACAGGCCGAACAGCGCGGCGGTGATCACGATCGTGGTTCCCGAACGAAAGACGCTGCCGAAAGCTCGAAACAGATAGCCTCGGAAGAACAATTCCTCGCAGACCGCAGGGACCACCGCGAGCGCCAGCAGCTTGGTGATCAGCGGAATCCGTTTCAGCTCCTGCTCGAACCCTTGAAAGAGTTTCACCAGGGCTTCCAGCCGTGCGGGGTTGATCGTGAGAACTTCCAGCTCATACGCGAACGGCCACAGAGAGACACCGAGCAGCAGCGCGACCAGATAGTACCAACCGTTCGTAGCCACCAGGCCCAGACCCGAACGCCAACGCAGCCGCGTCTGCCAGGCCAGCAGCATCGGCCACAGCGCGAACAGCAGCATGGTGATTGTGGCGGAGGCTCCCAAACGTGACGACAGGGTCCATTCGGTCAACCGCGCGGGGATGCTGCCCAGCAGGACAAAGCCAGGAAACAGCACGCCCAGGGCGATCAGTCCATGCGACAACTTCGGTGTGCTAAGTGGTTCCGCAGGCCGTTGCAGCAGTTCGCCGAGCGTCCCTGTGCTGCCATACAACACCGAGTCTGTCCCGAAGATGCGGGCAGCCAGAGACAGTGCGATGCCGGCATACCCGATCGATGACCCCAGGACGAGTGCGGCGAGACCGGCGGGAAACTGTCCGTCGAGCAAGTCGCGCGTGAGGACCACGATATTGACGAGCGGCGTGAGCGCCAGGGCCGGTGTCAGTTCGAGTCCCGGCATCAAAGCGAGCACGCCGGGAGCCAGTGACAGCAGCATGAGTGGAATCAGATAGGCTTGTGCCTCTTTGAAACTGCGAGCCACGCTGGTGACCGCGAGAATGACGGCGGAAAAGAAGCTGGCGAACACGGCGAGCAGCACGAAAATCTGCACGATCAGCGTGACGGAGAGCCCCGCGGACCCGAACAGCGTTTGCTCCAGGCCGGTGCCATAGGCCGTGGCGATCATCGCCGAGAGATTCATGACCGCCGTCAATAAAGCGACGGCGACCACCGCGATGTACTTCGCGATCAGCACTTGCCGGCGTGAGATCGGTGCGGCGATCAACGCTTCCAGCGTGCCCCGTTCGCGCTCTCCGGCGGTGAGATCGATGGCAGGATAGACGGCCCCGGTGACGGTCATCAGAATCAGGACGAGTGGCACGATGGTGGCCAGCGAGAAGTCGCCCGTGGTTTGTTCCCCCAGACTGGTCTGCTGCCACGCGAAGGGTTGTTGCACCGGGGGCGTTTGCTCACGCAGAAACTCGGCGATGAAGGCTTCGTTGACCGCCTGCAAACGCGAAGTGACGAACTGCCGGGCTTCTCGCCCAAGAATCGAACCATCGCGGACGAGGAATTCAAAGTCCTGCTGTGCCTGATTCGACGTGCTTTTGATGCGGACTCCGATATCGAGTCGCCCCTCAGAGACGGCATCGGTCAATTCAAACTCATCGCCAGGTTGCGGGAAGATGAAGTTCAAGGAAGGATCGGGAGGTTCGCCCGGCTTCAGCGGTAACGGTTGCCCGGGCCGCAGTTCCCGTCCGAGAATCTGGTTCCCTTGCGAGAAGGCATTCCGGAACAGGACGGCGTCTTCCATCGACTCGAAGCCCACGTGGTATTCCGTGGGTTCCTGCACAGCAAACTGAGCGAGAAAGAACTTTTGAAAGGTGATGCCCAGCAGGGGATAGACCAGCACGGGCATCAGGATCAGCGTGAGGATCGTGCGGCGATCGCGGAGCGTTTCCCGCAGTTCTTTCAGCGTGAGCCGCCACAATCGCGGCGCAGCGCCTGAGAAAGAACCCCTGGTCGTTCCCGGAGTGAGTTGGGTCACGCGACCACTCCCGAGGAGATCGCCGGGCGTCCCAGCAGGTCCAGAAACATCTCGTATAACGAAGCGCGTCCGGTCTGCTGCTGGAGTTCGGCGAAGGTGCCTTCGTAGCGTAACCGGCCCGCATGCAGCAGCCCCAGTCGATCGCAAACCTGCGTGGCTTCATCGAGCCGATGCGTACACAAAATCACCGCCTTACCGAGTTCGCGCAGTTGGGCGACATATTCAAAGATGACATGCGTGCCGACGATATCAAGCCCGCGTGTTGGTTCATCGAGCAGCATCACGGGGGGATCGTGCAAGAGCGCCCGCGCGAGAGTCACACGCTGTTTCTGACCGGTACTCAACGTCGAACAGCGACGATCGATGAACCCTTGCAGATCGAGCAGGCGTTCCAGCGCGGCAATCCGTTCTGCCGCCAGTTCGCGCGGGAGTTGATACAGGTCGGCGAAGTAGTTCAGGGTTTCCCGTGGCGACAACCATTGATACAAGCCGCTGCTCGCCGAAACCAGGCCGATCTGTTGCTTGACGGCTTCGGGGTTGATCGACACACGGGCTCCGCCGATGAGCGCATCTCCCGAAGTGGGGGCGAGCAATCCGAGGATCATCCGCAGGCTGGTGGTTTTGCCTGCACCGTTGGGGCCAAGCAGTCCGTAAACTTCCCCGGCGCGAACGGTCAACGAAAGACGATCGACCGCGCGCAGGGTGTTTGCCCCGGCGGCAAAGTCTTTCGTCAACTCGCAGACTTCGATCATGAACTCGCTTTAACTCGCGCTGGCATACCAGGCTTCCCCGCATCCGTTCCGCCGATCATACGGAAGACCGACGGGAAATGCTGGTGAGCGATGGAGATGAGAACTTGAGTTCTCTTGCGGGGATTCCAGATTGGGATCGAGCGGTGGTCCACCTGGGAAACTTATTCGGGTCTTAGCGAGTCTGCCGAAGACTCCGTGCCTCCCTGTGAAACCGACTTTCGCACGGCGAGCGATCCGATATCTCGCCGTATGCAAGACTTTGAACTGGATCAACTGCGTCGGAACCCGGCCTGGACGGCGACACTCCGTCTCTACTGGGATTTGCAGACGCAGTCTCGCGCGGAATCTGCCGACTTCGATGGTTGGGTGCCCCGCGTGACGAGTGTTCCCAATGTCGACGTGGCGAAACTCTCCAGCGTGCATGGCCGGTTGATTGCGTTTGGGTTCCTCAAGTTCGATCTCTCAAACCGCGACATCGGCATGCGGTATCAGCTAACGCCGCTGGCCCGGCAGGCCTTGGGTCATGACGATGTGGTGACCGAACCCGCCGAACTCGCCGAATCGGCCTGATTCGAGTGGTCGCAAATCCCAAATCCCAAATCTCAAATCCGAAATTCCAAAGAAGCACCAAATTCAAAATTCAAAGCGACCTGGTCGCTCAACGTTTTGAACTTGAGATTTGGGATTTGGAGTTTCACTTGAGCCCTACAGCCACTGTTGCCATGTCGCTGGGGGTTCGCACGAGACGGTGACCGGCAACTTGGTCACCGGATGGACAAAGGTTAATGCCCGGGCATGGAGGGCAATCAGTCCCGGTCGCCAGGGCATTTTGGATCCATATTTCTGGTCGCCCACAATCGACCACCCGCGATGGGCCAACTGCACGCGAATCTGATGACTGCGGCCCGTTTCGGGGCGAATCTCGACCAGCGAGACCGCACCCGACGTGTTCATTTTTCGATAGGACAACCGGCAGGCTTGTGCCGCGGGAGATACGGCCGCTGCGACCCGCACCACGTTGGTCTGCTCGTCTTTGATTAGCGAGTCTACCAGCACGCCTTGAGCAGGAACGACCTGTCCCGTCACCGCGGCCCAATAGACCTTTTCGACGGTATGCTCGCGGAACTGGGCCGAGAGACGGCTGGCCGCCTTGCTGGTCCGTGCGAACAGGACCACTCCCGAGACAGGCCGATCGAGCCGATGCACCACGCCGAGAAACACGGCTCCCGGTTTCTGACAGGTCGTTTTGATGTAATCTTTGGAGACATCCAGCAGCGTGCGGTCGCCGGTCTGGTCGCCCATCGTCAACCACCCCGCCGGTTTCACCACGGCGAGGCAATGATTGTCTTCAAACAGGACCGTCAACGGTGGCATGGGTGGGGTTTCTCTGCGGAGTGTGGCCAGGCCGCCACCGCCGCGTGGTGGGCTTTCCGCCGGTGATCCGCGCAAATTCGACACCGAACGCTATGCTGAGGGTGGAATGCCCGGGTGACTCCACCCGTCGGCCGCAATCCGTCGGTCGCTGTTCAACACATCCCATCCCTCGTTCGTCAGGAGCCGAAACATGTTACCACGATTGGCGGTGCTCGCGATGCTGTGTGGTGGATTCACGATGGCTTACGCCGATGTGGCGTCAGGGCCCGATGTCGGAAAGCCTCTGTCGCCACTGAAAGTGCGCGTAGTCCAGGAAGGCCAGGCCGGCGAACCGCGCGATGTGCTGGCCGATCACCAGGAACATCCCACGGTGTACCTGTTTCTGTCAGCGGAAAAATTCGATCGCCCGGGGGCGAAATATCTGCGAGGTGTCGACGAGCAGATTCAGAAGCTGCAAAAGCGGGATCCGCTGGCGGGCCTGGTAATTGTCTGGCTGACACCCGATCCGGAAGCGGGGATCAAGCGGGTCAGCGGTATTCAGGGGTCATTGCGTTTGCTGGCCGGGCAGTGGACGGTTTTCGCGGGCGAGGCGGGCCCCGAGGGTTGGGGCATCAACGAGCAGGCCACCATCACCACGGTGATTTCGCGTGGACGGGACGTGGGTGCCCGCATGGGTTACGATGTGGTGGACGACGCGGATTTGCCCGCGTTTGAAGCCGCCCTGAAAAAAGTGGTCGATGGGAATTGAAATGGCAGCCGTGACAGCCGAGACCGTGGAACAGTCCCCCCCGAGTTTTGAACAGGCCTTGTCGGAACTGCAGGGCATCACCCAGCGACTGGAAGAGGGGTCGGGCGGGCTGGAAGCCTCGCTCAAGGAGTTTGAGCGGGGCGTGCGGTTGCTGCGGACCTGTTACCAACTGCTGGAGACCGCCGAACAGCGCATCGAGCAACTCGTAAGGTTCAACGAGTCGGGCGAGCCGGAACTCGCTCCGTTTGATGCCACCGCGACCGCCGGTCAACCGGCAGGAAAACGTCGCGCACCACGCAAAACCACAGCGAAAGACCCCGAGGACACCGGCGGCCTGAGGTTCGACGAATAGTTGCCCACTGGGTCTACTGACCAGGCATTTACGGCCGCGATGGTGCGTAGGGCCAGTTGGGTACGCTCGTGGTGCCACTCGTTCCGTTGTTCACCGCAGGGGCTGCTGGCGAAGCCATATTCGCGGCCGGTTGGTAATTGCCTGTACCCGGATTGACGATGGGCCAGTCGTTCGGTGTGGTTGGGGCTGGTCGATTCGTGGGGGCAGGATTGACCGCCGCCGCTCCTGGCCACGCGGGAACTTCCGCGAAGGTGGCCGGTGCGAAGTTTCCCGATCCGCCCGGGTTGTTCGCGGGATTCGTGGCGGGCACGTTTGACCCAAGTGGGAGATTACCGGTCGACCATTGTCGGTCCCAGGCCGATGTCGATTTCACATCATTCCAAGGTGAAGCCGGTGCGACCGCTGGCTGGTTCCTGGACGAGTTGGTCGCGGCACTGTTGGCTCCCCAGGGCGATGTTGCACCAGAAGCATTGTCAGTCGACCAGCTCGACTTGACGGTCATTCCCGGTTGGCCCGTGGCGGGAACTTCTGCGTAGGCCCACTGGGTTCCGTTTTGTCCCGCCGGAGCCGTGGCGCTACTGGGCTGATTCCAGGCGGGTGTGCCGGAATTCTGCGAATTCATGGTGGGGAACATACTTCCCGGCCCTGTACCCAACCCCATCTGAGCCGCCCACCGCGAGGCCTGTGCGGGATTCTGCGGCTCGGGGCTGCCCATCGGGTTGCGGGCCGGTTGAGCCGAATTCGCCCCCGCCATCCAGTCTTGATAGTTCGCGGGTTGAATATCGCCAGAGCCCGTGGGTGGCATTGTCCCGGAAGACGTCGGGGGGAAATTGATGTTGGAATTCGGCCAGCCGGGTGGCAATCCGGAATTTGCGGCCATGCCGTTCACGCCGGTCGGGTTCTGACCGGGCAACGGGGGAGCACCCGGGAAGTTCGACCACGGGGCCGCAGCCATTCCGGTTCCGTTGTTAGGAGCCACAGGAGGATTCTGGCCCAGATTTCCCTTCCAGAATTCGACATTTTCCGGAGGTTTCGCCGCCATTGAGGTGCCCGTGACACCGGGTTGTGCCGCACCCAAATCGTTGGTACCCCAGGGATTCGATGGGGGCGGATTCGTGACGTTACCACGATTCGCGGGAGGCTGCATCGACCCGGCGAGGCTGTTCGACGCCGCGTTCATCGCGGGTTGTGCGGGCATGGGGGAATGGGCGTTCGGGCCTTCAAACTCCGCAGGAAATGGCGGTGCCTGTCCCGGTTGCGTGCTGGTGACGGGCAACGGATTCACCGTGTTCTCTGCCCGGGCAATGGTCGTCGCGTCATTGCCCCCCGGCCGTCCCTTCGGGAAAAGCGCGAGGATGTTTTTCTGTGCGTCCGACTCTGTACCAGTCTGGCGGAACATCGCCAGGGCACCGTCGTAGTTGCCTTGTTTGCCGTACACCAGCGCCAGATTATTCTGTGCCGCCCGATGATACGGATGCTGTTCCAGGGCTTCCTTCAGTTTGCGTTCCGCGGCGTCAAACCGTCCGCGAAGAAAGTAAGAATAGCCCATATCGCTCAGCAGGTCGGCGTCTTTCGGGTTCGTCGCGTAGGCCTTGGCGTAATGTTCGTCGGCGGTTTGCGCATCGCCGTTCATATCCGCGATCACGCCCAGTCGATGGTGGGCTTCCACATGATTGGGCTCGTTGGAGATCACTTCCAGATAAGCGGCCCGGGCGTCATCAAACTCGCCCCGTGCTTCCGCCGCCGCGGCCCGCTGCAAGATTCCGGTCATCGCGGGCTTCTGGTCTTTATTTGCCGCTTTTGCCAGAGCGAGCTGTTCTTTCAGTTCGGCGGCCATCTCTTGCGAGGCCGCAACGTCTTCCGCGTCCTGGGGCTTTTTCTTAGCCCACGGGTTACCGTATTTGACGCGCTCCTCAGGCGTATTCTTTGGCGGATCATTCTTCGAGAGTTGCATCCGCTGGGTCGAACACCCCGCAGAGACACCCATGAGCAGTGCCGCCGTCATCAGACCAATTATGGTACGCATTCAACCGATCCCTGGTTGAGGGCCCTCCAACGATCTCAGGACACTCTATGCGTCCCGAAATCATGCAGGGTTTGTACAAATCGAACAGACCAGAAAGAGCTGCTGGAATCGCCACATCCTGCGGTGACTCCACTTTCCAGGGCGGAATCTAAAGTTTTCCGCGGAAACTGTCGAGACGAGGTTCCCCGGATCGAAGTTCTATCGGCAGTTTCTGCCGCAAAATATGGCGATGAAAGAAGATACGTAAGCCGTTCTGAAGTATTCTCAGCCCTAGATCCCCAAGGTATTGTCTGGCTGGCATTAGACTTGGTCGTGAGCAACCCACAGAAATGACTGACAATTCCACGGAATTGGCGGTCATTCACCATTCCTTTGGTTTGACAATCCAACCGCCGGAGCCGTCAGCAATCCTGGTGGGCAGCTGGCAAACCTTTAACATCGCGAGTGGTAGCGTGGCGTCCTTGTCGGCTGCGGTTCTCATTTCGACCGCTGCGCCACGGGCATCATCTCTTGCTGGAATGTAGACGATGAGTTTCTTATGAGGAAACCGGTCTTTCACTCGATGTAGAGCGGGTACGAGATCAGAATCGCCGCTGACAACAACCATATGGTCGGTTACGTCTTGATAAGCATCGTCCAGAATCTGGAGAGCAATATTGACGTCAGTTCGTTTCTCTTCCCACACCTCAAACTTCTTTGCCCCCGAATACGTGCATCCGTTGACGCGACATTTGACGGTTTTTGTTTTGTACCTGCCAATGACCACAGAGACCTTCGGAAGCGTTTCGAGAGCGTTCAGGTAGACTTGCTGGCGAACACCGGAGTCCCCGGCCATTTTTGCGGTGAAATAGTGAATCTTCACGACGTTTTCGTGCTGACGGAGCTTTTCAAAGTAGGCTTGAACATCCAGCCATTTGTGAGGGGTTCCCCTGATTGATCCGTTGTATAAGTTGAAGCCGTCGATGTAAATCATTGACTTGGGACGGGTTGCGGCTGGCTTCTGAGAAAGTTGCGTTTCTGCCATGATGCAGCTAGACTTCCGCTGTAATACGATCGATAATTGACTAAAACGACTCCCCGGCTTCATTGCCGGTTGGGCGGCCTATATGGCCGCTCTTTTTGTTTTCCAGGCGGAGAAACAGAAAGGTGCAGATTGTACACCTTTCTGTTTTTGTTTTCACAGGACCCAAGAAGATGCCATCATGGCATGTTCTGAGGTCCATTCTGCAATTTTCCCCCCATCGCCGTGGAATTGCGATCTGGTCCGGAAGTTTCTATACTTCCCGGTCCTGCGGAAACTCGGCGCCGGTCCTGCGGATGCAGGACTCACACCGAATCGTGAACTGTACCTGACAATGTCCTGAAGGAGGACTGTGTGGTTAAGCTGCGTTTGCGTGAAAATGAGCACATCGCCGAAGCGGTCAAGCGGTTCCGGAAACTGGTCGAGCATGCCGGTATCAAGAAAGAAATGCGCCGCCGCGAATACTATGAAAAGCCCAGCGAAATCAACCGCCGCGCTCGCCGCAGGGCCGAACGCCGCAACCTGATGCAGCGGAAAATGGCCCAAGGTGGCCAACCCGCGGCCTGATTCCGGGTCGAACGCTACGACGTTGTCTTCGACCGACCGTAGCACCGTCGAGACATCAGGCCGGCATTGACCGGCCTGTTTTCGTTGGATCTACCTTGTTCTCCACCGGCGATCCGCCGGCGTGGCACCTCCCTAACTCACCGAAATCCACCACCGTGTTCGTTGATCAGGTTTCTATCATCACCAAGGCCGGAGATGGCGGCGACGGCTGCAGCAGCTTCCGTCGCGAAGCCCACGTCCCGCGCGGCGGTCCCGATGGCGGCGATGGCGGCCGAGGGGGTCACGTCATCATCGAGGCCGACGAAAACGTCAGCAGCCTGGTCCATCTGGTCGGTGTCCTGCACTGGAATGCCCACAATGGTCAGCAGGGGCAGAACACCCTCAAAACCGGGTCGATGGGCGACGATTTGATCATCCGCGTACCGACGGGGACGCTCATTCGTGATACCAAGCGGAATTTCATTCTGCGGGATCTCACCGAGCATGGTCAACAGGTGGTTGTCGCCAAGGGTGGGGATGGCGGAAGCGGCAATACGCGGTTCATGTCATCGACCAACCGGGCACCCCGCGAGTTCACTCCCGGCGAAGATGGCGAAGAACGCCACATCACGCTGGAACTCAAGGTCATTGCCGATGTGGGGCTGGTCGGTAAGCCCAACGCAGGCAAATCGACCCTGCTCAGCCGGTTATCGCGGGCCACTCCGGAAATCGCCAACTACCCCTTCACCACTAAATACCCGAACCTGGGAATTGTGCGGGTCGGGCACGAACGGCAATTTGTCCTCGCCGATATTCCCGGGCTGATCGAAGGAGCCCATGCGGGGGTCGGGCTGGGTCACGAGTTCCTGAAGCATGTCGAACGCTGCAAGATTCTGGTCCATTTGATCGAACCCAATCCCGATGACCAGACCGACCCCATCGACAACTACCGCCAGATCCGCGAAGAACTAAGACTCTACGATGAAGCCCTCGCGCAACGACCCGAACTGGTCGTCGTTACGAAATGCGAGTTGCCCGATGCCTCGGCCCTGGTGGAACTCTTTACCGAGGAAGTCGGCTTCACCCCATTGCAGATTTCCGCGGTGACGGGCAAAGGCCTGCCACAACTCGTGCAGCACACGATTCGCATGCTCGACGAATTGAAAGAGCGCGAACAGTACGCCGACAAGTAAGTGGCCTGTTACAGGTCACGGCGACAGTCATAAAAAAACAGCCGCGAGTGTCAGCTCGCGGCTGTCGCACTTTCTCAATGCCATTCCATGAGGGGCACAGGAGTCTATTTCCCGTTCCACTCGGCAAGCATCGCGGCGATGCGGGCCTTGTTGAAGTCCGCGGGGATCTCTTCGTCGTGATGAGTCAGCAGATCATCGACGGTCACCTCGCCCACGCGGACGCCTTCCGTGGGAACATCATGGCCGGTCGTCCAGACGATCGCATTCAGAAACAGCTTGCGGAACTGATCGTTCCCCCAGTTCCAATGCACATGACCGCCCGAGCAACCGAAGCCGCGATGACCATTCAGGTTCTCCGTCGCCCACGCCATGTGTTGCGGCTGCTTGTCTTCGATGACGGCCTTCCGCGCGTGCGGGTTGTTGTTATGAGCATTCTCCGGGCGGCTCAGCTTGTACGTCTTTTGGCCGTCTTTTTCGATCATGATGGGTTTGCCTGCGGCGTCGACTTCCACGAGCGTGGTCAGCGGGGGCAAATCGGTTAACAGCGGCGTGACACCCGCCATACCGTCGCGGAACCGCATGTGGTAGTACCATTCATCGTTGATCTTGAAGGGCTGCACGCCACGGGTGATGGCATGCTCGGGGAATTCGGTATAGTTCGCGGTCCAGTGCGGATTCACCGAGTAATTCGGTTCAAAGAAGCCGCCGGTCCAATTCAGGAACGCGTCTCCCGGAGGGCCCGTGACCGTCTCGACACCGTAATGAATACAGACCACGCCCACGCCGTTATCGAACAACGCCTGCAACTCGTCGAGATGGTTGTTGAACGGGTGTCCGCCGCCGCCATCGGCATAGATCACAATGCTGTTCGCCTTGGCCAGTTTGTCGGAAGTCGGCCAGCCATCTTTTTCCAGCGAGTGCATTTCCGCGGTGATCGGCAGGCCGCTTTCATTCAGCAGCTTGGCCAGTAACCCGCAGCCAGCGGTGTGATCGTGGGCCCCAAAGCCGTGACTACGCCGCCCGGCAAGCAACAGCACATGCTTCTTGTCGGTGGCTGCCGCCTTGGCTGTCAGCTTCTTCATCTGAATGTTCTTGAACTGCACCTTCATCGGAGGGCCAGCATGCAGTTGCAGGGCAAGTAAGCCGGTCGCCCTGCGATCGGGATGTTCGTCAGTGCAGATGGAGGTGGTGACGCCGTTGATCTGATGTTCGAAGGTGTAACCCTTCGCGATAATGCGGTAGGTGTTCCAGTCTTCCTTCTTGATGTGCGACTGAATCTCTTTCGTATCGCCGATTTGCTCGACGACATCGACCTTCACCTTGCCATCGTCGCCCTTCTTGACGACGGTCTTTTGACCCCGCAAGGCGAGGATGCCCCGGAAACGCTCCCCATAGTTGATACCAGAGTAAGTATCGCCCGCTTCAAAATCGGCCTGATAGCCGCCGATGACCCATTTGTTATCGGGCACTTCAAAGCTGCGGTATTGAATGCCGGAGTTGCCACCAACGATTTTGTAATCGAGCGTCAGTTCAAAATCGCCGACTTCCCCGCCACGGTAGATGATGAAGGTGTTGCCCTTCGTCGGCTTGTCGGAGGTGGTCTGACCGGTGATGCAGCCGTCCTCCACGCTCCAGAATTCCGGGTTACCGTCCCAGTTCTTCAGGGTTTTGCCATCAAACAGAGACACCACATCGTCTGCCGCACGGGCCACCGCAGTAGAGGCCGCCGCCGCGGCAATGAAGAGACAGAGAGAGAGAAGACGCTTCATAAGAGACTCCGCAGAAGATCATCGAAGAGCTGTTCGGAACGGGAAGCGTCTATTTGATCACATCAGGCTGCGTTGCTGCAACAGTCGGCGATGCGTTGCACATGACACCGTTTGATTTGAGCGGTGTGGAGACGATGGCCATTCGAGAGACGAGTGACCAGAGTTGAGAGCCAGAAACTCACATTCCACCCAGGCATTTTGTATGGCTCTCGACTCTGGCCTTTGGACTTTGGACTGTTGGGGTGTCGCCGAGATTGAAAAAGGCGATGGCCCTGACCTAACACAGAACCGCGATTGCAGAAGGCGTGCCGACACGCCATAGTAGGGGATTCTGGTCGGACGATTCGCTGGGTCCGACCCCTACCGATATTTGGTTCCCCTTATCGACGACGACGGCCCCCTATGTCCCGATCTCCGCTTTCTGCCCCTGGTAAAGATGACGACGATTCGTGGGGCAAACTCGCCTCCGATCTGCTGGGAATTCAACTCGATGTCGATGCCGACCTCGATTTTCCCGAGCCCGAACCCGTGAAGCCCAGCGTGGCGGCTCCGGTTGTCGTAGAGTCCGCGAAGTCGCCGGAACCTGTTTCTGAGAAAGAGGATGTGGCTCCCGAGACGGTCGAGCCCACCCCTCAAACCAGTGACGATGAATTCTGGAAAACTCTGGAAGAGTGGGACTGGGACGAATCGGGCAACAAACCCAAATTGCCACGCCGATCGGTCAGCTCCTCGATGGAGGACGAATCCCCGGCACCGGACCGCGCACCCCGCGGAGCCGCTCGAAGTGACCGCGGAGAGCGCGGCGGCGACCGTCGTGGTGGCCGTTCACGCGGTGGGCGTGACCGCGACCAAGATAGCGATTCGCGTCGTCGCCCCCCTGCGGAAACCCGCGCGGTCGAGACTCGTGCCGAAGTCCCGCGCCCCGCTGAATTTCCCGTTGCGCCAGAAGCCGATGCCGTTGTTGAAAATGATCGTCCCCGGCGGCGTCCCGAGCCGCGCCGGCGTCCTGCGGAAGCAGCGGATGAGGCACCACGCGGCCGTTCACGGCCCGAGGCTCCGCGTCGTGAACCGCCCCGCCGTCCGCCTACCAAGCCCCGACCTGTGGGGGATGGTTTCGGAGCCGGTCTGGAAAATGAAGACCTGCTGGATGATCCGTGGGGTCCCACCGACGACGAACCTTTGGCCACCGAAGTCGTTGGTGCCGCAGGGTTTGATGACTTTGAAGACGAAGAACCGGCCCCCCGCCGCGCTCGCGAACCCGTTGCCGGGGAGGTCGGTGATGACGAACAGGCCCCGCGTCGTCGTCGCCGTCGCGGTGGACGTGGTCGCAGCCGTCGTCCGGAAGATGCCGCGGAAGTCGCGGAAACCCCAGATGATCACGAGGACGCGGAACTGCTCGAACCGGGTGATGAGCCGTTGCCCGAACGTTTAGAGGATGACGACGAAGATCACGGCGAGCCTGGTGAAGAACAACGTCCCCGACCGCGTCGCCGTCGGCGTGGAGGCCGTGGCGGTCGTCGCCCTGCGGGCGTCGAAGAAACGGCAGGCGAGCCCGCGCCGCCGCGCGAGGTTCGCCCGCCGCGTCCCCGCCCGGTCGATGAAGACGCGGAACTCGACGAAGGGGATGAGGAAGAGGAAGACGAAGCGCCCGTCGTTCGCGTCAAGTACGATAACATTCCCACCTGGGAAGAGGCGATTTCGGTGATGCTGGTCCGTCGTGAACAAGGGCCGCGCTCGCGTGGCCCGCAACGGCCCCAGCAACGACGCGGCGACTGGTAACGCAGCGGCCCCTTGGGCAGTTGCGAATCAGCGAGTTTTCTCTGGCATTCCGACACGGATCGGGCTCATGAAGACCTGTCGACTGGTGACCTTGGGTTGCAAGGTCAACCAGTATGAAACGCAACTGGTACGCGAAGCCCTCGAACGGCAGGGCTATCGGGAAGCGTCGGACGAGGAAGTCGCCGAACTCTGCGTGGTCAACACCTGCACGGTCACGTCCAACGGCGATTCACGCTCGCGGCAAGTCATTCGCCAACTCGCGAAGCAGAACCCCGGCACGCGCACCCTGGTGATGGGGTGTTATGCCACGCGCGATCCGCAAGCCGTCGCCAAACTGCCGTCGGTCGCCGAAGTCATCACCGATAAACGCGAACTGCCCGACATCCTCGCCCGGCATGGCATCTACGATGATCTGCCCGGCATCTCGCGGTTTCCCGGTCGCAAGCGGGCTTATGTCAAATTGCAGGATGGCTGCATCTTACGGTGCAGTTACTGCATTATTCCCCAGGTACGGCCCGGTTTGCATAGCCGCTCGCCCGAGGAGATTGAGGCCGAAGTTCGCCGGCTGCTCGACTCCGGTCATCAGGAACTGATTCTGACGGGGATTCATGTCGGGCATTACGGCGTCGACATTTCGCGGGGTCGTTCGGGGAAACCTCCGTTCCGGTTGTGGCATCTCATTCAACGACTGGATCGCATTCCCGGCCCCTGGCGGATGCGGCTATCGAGCATTGAAGCCGCGGAAATCGATGACGATTTCATCGCCGCCGCGGCAGATACCGAGCATTTGTGCCCGCATTTTCATCCGGCGTTGCAAAGTGGTTCCACGACCGTATTGCGGCGGATGCGCCGGCGTTATACGGCAGAGCGGTTTCTCGCGGCGGTCGAAAAACTGAAGGCCCGGATCGATGAGCCGGGCCTGACGACCGACATTATTGTGGGGTTTCCGGGCGAGACGGATGATGAATTTCAGGAAACTGTGGCAACCTGTCAACAGGCCGGGTTTCACAAACTCCACATCTTCCCCTTCAGTCCGCGGAAAGGGACTCCCGCTGCGGATTATGCAGACCAGGTGCCCGGTGAAGTCACGAATTCCCGCGTGAATTCGCTACAAAGAGTGGAAGCGGAATTGGCCGAGCGATACCATCAACGCTTGATCGGACGCACTCTGAATGTGCTGGTGGAGGGAGTGGCCCCCGATCATCCGGGAATGGTGCTGGGGACCGACGAGCGGTATGCCACGGTGCTGTTTCCCGGAAGTGCCTTGGATGCGAATCGACTGATTTCCGTTCGGGCCGTCGCTGCAACGTCGCAGTGTGTCCATGCCGAACGCATCGACGGAACCCCGCTGTCCGGGAAGGCGGTGACCCATGTCGTCACAGGAATTCCAGCCGGCCTTTGTCACGGTTGAGCACCACGAGCATGCCATGGTGGCGCGCTTCACCAAGCCTCAACTGTCGGAAGAAGACAACATCGAGCAGATGGCCCACGAACTGGTCACGCTCATTGAACTCTTCCAGTGTCATCGCCTGGTGCTCAGCATGGACATTGTCGATTTCATCACCAGCGCGGCGTTGGGCAAACTGATCATGATCCATCGCAAGCTGCATCGCAAAGAAGGGCGGCTGGTGGTCTGCGATGTGAAGGGCCCTGTCGCCGAAGTCCTTAAAACCAGTCGCCTCAACGAATATTTCACCATCGCGACCGATACGCAGGGAGCGCTGTTGCTCGCGGCGGCCAGTTAAGCGGCTGTCTTCAAATTCTCCCGGCAGAACACTCAAAGCAAACCGCCAGAGTGTGGGAAATCTGCGGATTTCTGGCTTTCCGCCTTCTGCATTCCGCAATCACCCGCAGTCCATTTGAAAACAGCTTCCAAGGAACATGTGAGTGGCCTGTCTGATCGCTGTCGAAGGGATTGATGGTTCGGGCAAAGGAACGCAGTCGGCAAGGCTGGTCGAACACTTGTGTCAGGCGGGATATTCCGCCGCGCTGTTGAGTTTCCCGCGCTATCAGGAAACCCGGTTCGGTCAGCAGATCGGACGTTTTCTGAACGGGCAATTCGGCGAACTCGATCAGGTGCATCCCGTGCTGGTCTCACTGCTGTTCGCAGGTGACCGATTGGAAAGTCGGCGAATCATTCTCGATCAACTGGCACGCCATGACGTGGTGGTCTGCGACCGCTATGTCGCCTCGAATATGGCTCATCAGGGGGCCAAGACCAGTCCACGGGAACTGCCGGAACTCCTCGACTGGATCGAGTTCATCGAGTTCCAGCAGCATCAACTGCCGCGCCCCGATCTGACATTGTGGTTCGATTTACCCGTGTCGGTCGCTCAGGAACTGATCACCCGGAAAAACCAGCGCAGCTACACCGACCGCACGACCGACCTGCAGGAAGCCGATACCGAGTATCTGGAGCGCGTCCGTGGCGTGTATGCCCAGTTGGCCGAGGGAAATCCTCATTGGCGGCCGATCTCGGTAGTCCAGTCGGGAACGTGCCGCGGGATCGACGAAGTCGCCAACGAAGCCTGGTCGATCGTGCGACAGCACCTTTCTCAATAATGGTTTTCTGCCGCGCACATTTCCCGCCATGCTTCCCGCAAGCTACACTTCTGTCAGACGCTCTCGATTCACAGTGACTGGAGTAATGTCCGATGACGCATGCGTGGCACGATGTGACTCCCGGAGATGGCCTGCCCGGCGAGTTCACCACCGTGATCGAAATTCCCCGTGGTTCGAGCGTGAAATACGAACTCGACAAGTTGACGGGGCTGTTGCGGCTCGATCGCATGCTGCACTCGGCGGTCTATTACCCCGCCAATTATGGCTTCATTCCGCAGACCTTGGCGGAGGATGACGATCCGCTCGACGTGCTGGTGTTGTGCCAGGAACCCGTTGACCCGCTGACGCTGGTCGAAGCCCGGGCCATCGGTCTGATGACCATGATCGACTGTGGCAAGCGCGACCATAAGATTCTCGCGGTGGCCACACACGATCCGGAATACAACTCGTTCCACGAAGCGTCTGAGTTGCCCCCGCACAAACTGGCCATGATCCGCCGCTTCTTCCAGGACTATAAAACGCTGGAAGGCAAAGCGGTGGAAGTCGATGAACTCACCGAGGCTTCAACCGCCTATCCGGTGATCAAAGACTCCCTGGAACGCTATAGCCAGCACCGCCGCCGCGGGTTTTATTAAGCCCTCACGGTTCAGCGCGAACCGCCTGCCTTGCTGCTTTCGAGCCAGGTCCGCATTTCGGCGGCGAGGTTGCTGTCACCCACGTCGTAGTATTCGTACCGCGTGGGGCCCCACAGGCCCGAATGAGCGTCACGAATGTAGGCTTCCGTCGCGTACTTTTCGTCGCCCCGTTCCTTGTAAGAGACGAACAGAATCCGGCGGCCATCGTATTCCCGCACCTTGTGAATCGTCAGTGATTGCAGCTTTTCGTCAATGACCGAGCTGTTGAAGGCGACGTCGAAGCTGCGTAGCGCGGTGAATTCGCCATTCTTCCGCATCGACAGCACCGACCGCAGCGCATCTTCCGGGCTACTGAAGCTGTAGCCGTAATTCTTGAAGTCGTGCGCAGAGACATCCTGCCGGTTGGCCAGAAAGACCCAGGCCGCGGTCGCGACGGCGACACACAACGCCAGGAAAGAACATAACGGCGCCATGCGCTCCAGCAGTCGACGGACAAAGCCCGGCTTGGAAGCGTTTTCGCCAGTTGTGCGCGTACGGGAATCGTCAGCCATCGGCGTACCACGTCCTTGTTTGTTTCGCCGAGCAGCGAACGCAGAAATCCCCGGCCCGTGCCAGGTCAGCGTTCCTCATAGACAGGAGATCGAAGTCAGCGGCCCTGCTGACCGGTCGATCCAGTCACACTCACCCTCAGGCATCGGTCGAACTTCGGCGGCGTCTCCAGAGAATTCGATCGAGACGGCATAACCGTCAAACTCAACCGCCTGTGTTGCCACTGATCAATAGGCCATGTCGGCTGTGACCGTGACTTTCACCGGCGATCCCTGCAGCACCTTGCCCAGAACTCGTGCGGCCGTCGTTAATTCCTCCAAAGTGACATCCAAATGTGTGCAGGCCCGAATGCGTTGCGGTCCCGTGGCGTACACAATGACCCCTTGCTCTTTCATTCGAGCGGCAACTTCCGCCGCTGTCCCCTTCTGCGGCTCAATATCGAAAAAGACCAGATTCGTTGTGACCACACTCGGATCCAGGATCACCCCCGGTATCTCGGCGAGTTGTGCAGCGAACTGCCGGGCATGGGCATGATCTTCCGCCAGGCGCTCGATGTGATGATCGAGCGCATAAATCGCCGCGGCGGCCATCATCCCCGCCTGACGCAACGCGCCCCCAAACAGTTTCCGGGCACGGCGAGCACGTTGGATGACGTCGGCTTCTCCCACCAGGATCGACCCCATCGGGCAACCCAGCCCCTTGGAAAAGCAGAGCGAGACGGAATCGACCAGCCCTGAAAACGCGCTCGCGGAGTACCCGCCGGCGATACAGGCATTGAACAACCGGGCTCCATCGGCGTGCAGTTGCAGGTGGTTGTCAGTGGTCCATTTCCGAATTCGAGCCACTTGTTCCAGCGGATAAACCCGGCCGCCCCCGTGATTCGTGGTGTTCTCGATGCAGACCAGTTTGGTCGTGCAATAGTGTTGATTATCGGGACGCACCTTCCCTTCAAGGTCGGGCACATCGATAAGACCGTGATCACCGCGCAGTGTGCGAACCGTCACTCCCGACATCACCGCCGGTCCACCCGCTTCCCAGTTCGCGATGTGGCCCGATTCCTCGATCAACAATTCATCGCCCGACTGGCAATGGGCGCGCACGGCCATCTGGTTCGATTGCGTCCCCGAGCAGGCGTACACCGCGGCAGGTTTGCCCAGCAATTCGCAGACTTTGGCTTCAAGCCGGTTGACCGTGGGGTCTTCACCCACCATGTCGTCGCCGACCTCGGCCTCGGCGATGGCCCGCCGCATGCCGGGGGTCGGTTTGGTGACGGTATCGCTGCGTAAATCAATGCGACGCGAGGTCATGCGTATTTGCTCCGGGAAACCGCCCTGGAAAATCACTCAGTGGGCAAGCGCGAAAAAGTCTTCTACACTCTACCGTTCGCGAAGACGAACCGACAAACGTGGATCGATAGAACTCATGGACCTGCGGATACCAATACTCGATGCCTCGCAAGCCGATCCCCTCAAACTGCTGGCGGAACTGCGGCGCAAGCTGAGCGTTCAGGGCGATATCGTTTCTGAAGCGGGGAAACAGCGCACCATCGAACTCTTTGGCGAACCGCTCTCGCCACGTCAAGTCGTTCTGCGCATCTGTGCCGACGTGCGCGAACGTGGTCTCGCAGCGCTGCTGGAATACACCGCGAAACTCGATCGCAAAGAACTCACCGCCGAAACGCTGCGAGTACCGCGTGAAGAACTCGAAGCCGCTCATTCTGCGGTGGGCTCCAAATTCCTGGGCACCATTCGTCGCATCCGCGAGAACATCGCCGAGTTCCAGGAGAAACTGCTCAACGAAGATGTCCGCTTGGTCCGGCAAGATGGCCTGTCACGCGTGGAGTTGCGGCAGCGCTATCTCCCTTTGAAGCGGGTCGGCATTTGTGTTCCCGGTGGTGCGGCGGCCTATCCTTCCACCGTGCTGATGACCGCCTTGCCTGCCCAGACCGCTGGCGTGAAAGAGATCGCCGTTGTGGTGCCGCCGACTGAGTTCGGTGCCTACAACCAGTACCTGCTGGCGACCTGTGCGGAAGTGGGTGTCACCGAAGTTTACCGATGCGGTGGCGCACAAGCCGTCGCGGCGTTGGCGTATGGCGTGGAGGGGTTGCCACGCGTTGACAAGATCGTTGGTCCGGGCAATCTGTTTGTGGCGCTTGCCAAGCAGCATGTCTTTGGTGAAGTCGATATCGACAGCATCGCTGGTCCGAGTGAAGTGGTCGTCCTGGCTGACGATTCCGCCGATGCGGAATTCGTCGCGAGTGATCTCATTTCGCAGGCCGAGCACAGCCCCGGTTCGGGCGTGCTCATCACGTGGCAGCGTGATCTGGTCCCGGCGGTCATCGAAGCGCTGCAACGACAGCTCGCCCAGTTGCCGCGAGGTGATCTGGCCCTGAGCAGCCTGAACGACTACGGAGCCTGCATCATCGCGAAAGATGCAGCCCAGGCTTGTGAGTTGACCGACCTGCTGGCCCCCGAACATCTGCACATTTCGACCAGCGATCCGGAAGAACAACTCGCGCAGATCCAGAATGCCGGGGCGATCTTTCTGGGGCATCACACGCCGGTCGCCGTGGGCGATTACTTCGCTGGGCCCTCGCATGTGTTGCCCACCGGTGGCACGGCCCGGTTCGCGAATGGTCTGTGTGCGAACGATTTCCTGAAACGGTCGAGCGTGATCGCCTTCAATCGCACAGCGCTGGAGGACGCCGCGGAGGACATTCGCCGTCTCGCGGAAACGGAAGGCCTCACCGCACACAGCGCCAGTGTCGATGTGCGGTTAAATGAAGACTAACGCGAACTGTTAGCCGCGAGGCATCGCCGAGCGCTGCGTGCGATCGACCCAGCGCTCGGCTTCGGCTCGCGGCTCATTGAAGATGAGTCACTGATGAACCGGATTTTTTTGCCGTTGAGCGTGGTCAGCACGATCTTTCTCGTGATCACGTTTGTGCTCGGCTGGCAGATTGATGACCCGCGCGTGGCCGAGCGCGTGGTGCAGGAGGGAGTGCAACGGCACTTTCTGATGGCGCTGGCGTCGTTGTGTTTTGCGACTTTGGTGCATGCCATTGTGCTGACGTACTTCATGGGGACCGGTCGTTGGATTGAAGAAACGTCGACCGCCTATCACTTGAGTCCAGACTTCTATCGCGAGAATCAAGCCATCAAATACCGTGTGATTCCGGCCTTGGTGGGTGCGTTTCTCTTGCTGCTGGCAACCGGGGCCTTGGGTGCCGCGGCGGACCCCGCCTCTCCCATGCAGTTTTCCGGTGGGTTCGGGTTCACCCCGGCAGAGCTGCATCGGACGTTGGGGATGATCGCGCTCGCGGCGAATGTCGCGGCGCATTACTTTGAGTACGTCTCGCTGTTTCAGAATGGCGAAGTGGTGGAACGAGTGCTCGCCGAGGTGCGTCGCATCCGTCAGGATAAGGGCTTGGCGGTTTGACGCTCGAAGCCCAGGCAGGGCCCTGGCTGGGAGCCCCGGTGGCAGGCGTTCCCTGAACTGTCAACGTCGAAACGGGGGAGGTCCTGGTGGACGACCGCCCGGCGGACCACCGAAGCCCCGTCCGCGTGGGCCATCGAGGTTGGCCAGTTCGACGACTCCACGATACGCCCCGAGAATGTAGGGGAATTTCACTGTCACATGATAGTGATAGCCCCGCGTCTCATCGGTATGGCCATTGCAGTCATCGAGCCCCACCGCCGGTTGACCATCGGTATCGTTCGGGCCGAAGATGGCATACCCATCAAATGCCAGGCCGATCAACGGCGAATGTTCTCCCTTAGGGTCTTTAAACGGTGACTTCACGCAGACGGGGTATTTGTGATAGTGATACCGACCCATCGGGTCGGGATGACCGCAGCAGGAATCGAAGACCTCGGCGAACGGACCCGTCACCGCGTCGCGCATTTCCCGGTTATACGGGTTGTAGAACGGGATGCCGTTGATCGCGACCCCGATCGGCCCCATCGGCAGTGGCGTGGTCTGCTCGGCCTTCCGTGGTCGCAGCGGAATCTGAAAGCGATAATTCTGCTTCAAGATGCGGTTGGGATTGTCGCGGTTCGGGTAGTTCGCCGTCTTGTGAGTGGGGATGCCATCACTCTGCACCAGCATGTGGGTCTCGGTGAAGGTGACTTTCACGTTCTCATCGAATAGATGCTGTTCAGGACTGTAGACTGCGGGGGCCGACCATAACCGTGGTGGCAAGCAGGCACTGACGGCCAGTGCCGCTGAGATTCCCAGAACATCGCGTCGCGTTGGTAAAGCGGTTCCCATATGAGCCTCTGTCTTGTCACCAAAAAAGTGCGCCTGAGGGAGACAACGTGAACAGTCTCCCGAAATCCACCATACGGGTCGGTCCTCACGCATGAAAAATGCCAGATTGGTGCGCGGTCTCGTGGTTCGATAGAATGGGGAGATGAACCGCCGTCCCCCACCGCCTGCCCGTCGTCCCAGTGCTCCCAAAGTTCCCAAGCGACCCTTGGAAGAGCTCATCGCCCAGCGACCGTTGGAGTTTGATCCAGCACAAAATCCCGCGGCGGTCGAAGTCCGTGCCCCCACGTTCCATCCCTACCTGTTTCGACGACGGCTCGGTGAGTTCCCACAGTCGGCGGCACCGGGAGATCTGGTCAGGCTGGTGCTCAGTTCGGGCGAACACAATGGCTGGGGACTTTTCAATCCGCATGCGGAAATCGCCGCGCGGGTGTTAACCGCCCAGCCGTCGCCCCCCGGGCTGGACTGGTGGCAACAGCGGCTGGCAGCGGCCGTCACGTTGCGCCGAGAAATCTTGAAACTCGATCAGGTCTCCGACGCTTACCGTGTGGTGCATGCCGAAGGCGATGGGCTTTCGGGGTTGGTGGTCGATCGGTTTGGCGATGTCCTGGTGGTGGAAGCCTTCGCATTGGGCATGTATCAACGGGCGGAAGCCCTGCTGGACCTGCTGAGTCCCTTATGTGGCACGCAACACGCCGTATTGCGGTGTGCCCCACTTTCGGATGAGCATGAAGGCTTTGATGCCGAACCGATTGGCTCGGAACTGGTCCCCCCCAAGGTGACCATTCAGGAATTCGGCACGCAGTTTCGCATCGACTTCGCCGGGGGCCATAAGACCGGGTTCTATTGCGACCAGCGTGACAATCGCAAACGACTGGCCAGCCTCGTCGGCGGCAAGTCGGTGCTCGACCTGTGCAGTTATACCGGCGGGTTTGCCATTCAGGCGAAGGTGCTGGGCGACGCAGCTGACGTCACCGGCATCGAACTTGATGAAACCGCCTGCCAGCTCGCGAAAGAGAACGCCCGGCTGAACAAAGCCAAGGTGGCATTCGTGCAGGGCGATGTTTTCCCCTATCAGCGGGACATGCTGCGGAACGGTCGCAAGTACGATGTCGTCGTGCTCGATCCGCCCAAGCTCATTCGCCATCGCGATGAAATCGAAGAAGGCAAGCAGAAATACTTCGACCTGAATCGCCTGGCGATGCAGCTCCTCAATCCTGGTGGACTGCTGGTGACGTGTAGTTGCTCGGGCATGCTCGACGTGCTCGAGTTCGAGCGTCTGGTGGCCGCCTCGGCGAATGCCGTGCAACGCCGCTTGCAGATCTTCGATCGGACAGGTGCCGCGGCCGATCACCCGGTCAGCGGCAACTGCCCGGAGTCGGAGTATCTGAAGGTGCTGTGGTGCCGGGTAGAGACAATGTGACGTTTCAGAGGTGGGGAAGTTTTGCGATGGCAGCACTCGTCAGATCTTCCACCAGATTGCGAGTCAATTCCCAGGTTTCACGATGATACTGGGCGGTGATTTCAATCTGTTGGCCCAGGGAGTATCTTGCCCGGCTACCTGATTTCTCAAGATACTTTTGATTGACTCGCCCTAGATTGTGAACCAGCATATCACGCGAAGATTTTGCCTCAGCGAAGCGTTCGATTTCGTCCTGAGTCGGACAACCCAATTTGAATTGGTCTTCAAGATACTTAAACCAGTCCGCCGGACGCCTGTAGAGGATTTTGGCGATTTCGCTATCTGCGAGTTGTTGGGTCAGCGAGTTTACATCTGGTGCCAATAAAACATCCTCAAATCGTAGCTCCTTCTTGCCTAGGATTTTCGGGTATGCCATCAGCAGCAAACGTAAGAAATCACCAAAGAAATACTCGAACAGGGAGATGAATTCCTGGAACGTAGCCTCTGGAAGTTGTTCAGCAAGATAGACTCTGGCTTTGCCGGCGAGATCTGCATGTGTTGACAACGTGCCTGTGGCGAGGTTCCGTACGGAAAAAGTCTGGCCTTGAGTGATGGCCTGTTCGACAATTTCCCAGGCAACCTTGGTGTGCTCATAATAATCGTGGGCACGCTCAAGGTCGTCAATGATTCGATCACGCAGATCAGAGAATGGGCTTGCCAAAGTGCTCGTCTCTTCAAATTACCGCGTGCTGTCCAAAAGGGCTTGAACAGCCGCCGCATCGCCCTCAGGCCCAAGATTAATGACAGACACCTCGGGCTTTCCATTCAGTGAGATGGCGTGTTCGTCCGACCAGTAGTAGACGCGATGCTGATCTAGAAGCTGGCACACTTCATCAAGTTGGCTTGTGGACAACAAGATATAGGGTCCGGCTGTGCCGTCTGTAGAAACGCAAAGAGGCATGCTCGTGACATAGTTCGTCATATTCAGCCATCCCTATTTACAGCGATGTTCACAAGTATGCAGTGGGCAATTTCCAGTATAAAGTCAGCAGACGTATTTGCAATCGGAATGGCTCCCTTCCTTTGCGACTCAGCACGCAACCTCAGCTCTCACGGACCACGAAACGCAGAAGCCCAGGGAACGCATTCCCTGGGCTTCCGAGCACTCAATGGTGATGTTAACGGCTTACTGCTGGGCGAATTCCGGTCGGCGGCGGCGGAGCTGGTCTTTCAGGCGGCCGACGATGCTGGAATGCATCTGGCTGACGCGCGATTCCGACAACCCGAGCGTGGTGCCGATTTCTTTCATCGTCAGTTCCTCGTAGTAGTAGAGGATGATGATGAGGCGTTCGCTGCGGTTGAGCCCCTTGGTCACGAGCTTCATCAGATCCCGCTTTTGAATACTGCGGGTGGGGTCTTCCCCCTTGGTATCTTCGATGATGTCGATTTCTCGGACATCTTTGTAGCTGTCGGTCTCGTACCACTTCTTGTTGAGGCTGACGAGGTTGACGGCGGCGGCTTCACTTTTCATCCGCTCGAATTCATCGATGGGCAGCCCCATCTTCCCCGAGATTTCCTGATCGGTGGGCGGCCGGCCGAGTTCGGCCTCGCATTCCTTCCGGGCGGCTTCGACCTTGCTGGCTTTGCTGCGGACGAGCCGCGGCACCCAGTCCATCGTGCGGAGTTCGTCGAGCATGGCCCCGCGAATCCGAGGGACGCAGTACGTCTCGAACTTCACGCCGCGTTCCATATCGAACGCTTCGATGGCGTCGATGAGTCCGAAGACTCCCGCTGAGATCAGATCGTTGAGGTCCACGCCGTCCGGCAGCTTGGCCCAAACCCGTTCGGCGTTGTAGCGAACCAGCGGCAGATACCGCTCGATCAACGCATTGCGATACTGTTGGTTGCTCATGTCTTGCTTGAAAGCAATCCACAGCTCGCTCACGTCATCCGTGACCTGTGTGACCATCCGACCCTCCGTCGTGAGTCCGTGTCTTTGGGCAGCTTGTGTGTGCGAAATTCCCACGACCAGAGCGCTCGCCGTAACAGTCAGTCGTTACAACGGGGAATTCGCGGTGTTTCCAGCCGCCTGGGCCAAGGCGGCCGATTTCCAACGTTCAAAATCGAGCTTTGACTGTTCTTCCATCAGTACGCCAGCTAGCCCGCCAGCGACCAATCCCAGTCCATAAAACAAAACCATGCGAAGTAAGGCATTGCTCAGACCGCCCGCAATGTCAGTTCCTGACCAGGCCGCATCCAGCGTTGTCGCCGCGAATACCAATAATCCCAGGCGACAGGCAAACGATGTGGCCACAATCCGGTTCCCACGTGCCGTGAAAGGTGCGTAACCCTCCCACGTCGGGCAAAGTCGACACGAACGCGTATACTCCTGATCGGAACACTCTTGAGGAAACTTGAACCAAACTGGCGCAAACCACGCGGTCAGCGCCTTGCTTACGAATCGGACGTGTCTTAATGAATCGGGCCGATTTCCTTAAAGGCGACTGTGGCGTTTTCGCTACGGCTTTTGACCGTCTCAGCACCACTTCGCGCGACCATCGGCCAAATTCGCCCGAAGAACCCGGACGTGGTCCGAAACATAGGACGATGCAGCAACCGCTCGGCCAACTGCCGGATCGCGCGTGCCGCCGGCGCTGAAGGCGAAAGTTCCACCAAAGGCGTGCGTGCCAATACCGATTCCGCCATCAGCGGATCGTCTGGAATTCCACATCCCATGCTCAGGCGGCCACGCAAAAATGTCGTGGTGGTCGCCTGCAAGCGCTCCAGTAAGCGTGCGGCCTGCAATTCATCGGCGCGGTTTGCTACCACGCTCAGGGCGGTCCCCTCGGGGGTCAGCAGAGCTTTGACCGTGGCATAGGCCTCCGCCAGTGCAGTCGGTTCACTGGTGGTGACAATCAAGGCCTCGTCGGATGACGCTGCCAGACCGCGCGACCACCGCGGCAATCCGCACCCGGCATCGATCAGCACAAAGTCGTAGTGCGTTTCAAAGGCGGCCAGTTGAGCGAATAATGCCCCCTGGACATGTCGCGGACAACTGGAAATCTCCCACAGGCTGTGGGCTCCGGGCAAGACGTCGATGCCGGCTGGCCCGGTCAGAACCACATCGGCCAGCTGCCGGGCTCCATTCACCACATGCTCGAAGTTCCAGTACCCATGTCGCTGGCAGAGAAGATCAATCTGTCCCACGCCGGCATTGGCATCGAGCAGGCAGACCCGTTTCCCGAACTGCGCGAGCGACACGGCCAGGTTCAAGGCGAGCACACTTTTGCCCACGCCGCCTTTGCCACTCACGATCGAGATCGAGCGACTGACGCGGGAAGCGGCACGCAACGGGGTTGAACGTTGCTGCAACAGCGCGCGCAAGCCCCGCGCCTGATCCACAGGCATCACAGAATGGTTCATTGGTTTTATTCGAGCGAGAAAGGGAGAGTGAACCGGGGAGTCGTTGAAAGGTGTCGATTGGGAGACGATTTTGGCTAAGTGATGAGTGCCAAGTGATGAGTGATGAGTGATGAGTGATGAGTGATGAGTGATGAGTGATGAGTGATGAGTGATGAGTGATGAGGAGACGTGGTGTTCCTGGCTCTTTTCCACTAGGCACTAAACACTTGACACTTGGCACTCAGCACTTGGCCCTTAGCACTTAGCAATTCCTGACCCAGCAACAGGCGAGCGATTCGTGTCGCATGCGCGGGTTCAATGTCGTCGGGAACGTTCTGGCCGGTTGTCAGATAGCTGATGGGAATCTGCAGTTCCCGCGCCACGGGCCACAGCCCTCCCAACCCGGAGACTTCATCGAGCTTACTGACAATCAGCGAAGTGACACCGACCGATCGGAACCGCTGGGCGGCCTGCTGCAGTGCCGTCCAACCTGCGGTGAGGCTTAAGACCAGATGCACTTCGTCGAGTTGTGCCGCACCCAGGCAATCTCGCAGTTCCTGAATTTTGAGATCATCGTTGGGGCTGCGACCCGCCGTGTCAATCAGCACCAGATCGAGGTCCGCAAACCGTGCCAATGCCGCTTGCATTTCCGCGGGTGTCGTGACGACCTGCATGGGCAGTTCAATCAGTTCGGCATAGGTTTTCAGTTGTTCGACTGCGGCAATTCGGTAGGTATCGACAGTAATCAAGCCGACATTCAGGCCTTCTCGCAGCCGGAAATTGGCCGCCAGTTTGGCGAGTGTCGTGGTCTTGCCGACTCCGGTGGGCCCAACCAGTGCGATCACTTTTCGTTGTCCGCGGGCAATCTGTATCGGCTGGCCGATTTGCAGTTGCTGTTCCACGCTGGCGGTCAGCAGAGATTGCATGGCACGTGGGTTGATCAGTTGCGTGCGTGTGGCCCGCGACTTCAATTGCGTCACCAGCTCACGTGCCTGATGTTCCTCGAGTTCCGCTTCCACCAGTTGCGTATAGATGGGAAAGAGGTCCGTGGGAATATCGTGCAGGGCGCTCCCCGTGCGTTCCTTGCCGAGTTCCAGAATCATGCGCTGCAGCGTATCGAGTCGCTGTTGGATCGATGCGGGGGCAGGCACATCGGTCGTCACTGGCGTGTTGCGAGTTGCCGGCGCAATGGCCGTGGCCTGATGACCCGCGGCGAGTGCCGTGCGTGTGCGAGAGGGCAATGTTGGAAATGCCGGTCGGGTCTCGGGCGTGGATTTGGGAAAGGCGCGAGTTGTTGTGGGCGCTCGTTCCACGCGTGGCGTGATGGGGCGATCGATGATGACATCGTCGGGTGACCAGCGCGGAGGGATCACCGTGTTTCGCTGCGCCGTCGGTCGAGATTCCGGAGTCGATTCCGTGCGCTCGGGCAACAGCGGTGGTGGCGGAGCCAGGTCGGTATCTTGTTCGGATTGCGATCCACGAGCGATCGTGGCCAGGCGCGAGCGGGTGACCTGCGGCTTGGGCGATGACTGCGTGGGACGGACCACGGTCCCGGGGCCCGCCGTGATTTCCACCTCCTGACGCGCACCGAGGAAGGGGAGCCAGCGGCGCTTTTCGATCTGCCGGGTCTGCAACACGACCGCATCCTGTCCCATTTCCTGACGGACGATCTCTAACGCCGCTTGCAGATTTTCGGCTCGAAAGGTGCGAATGTCTGTGGTCATGTCGTTCCTTCTTTCAACCAGATCGGGGGTCCAGTTGTCTTACCGATCAGACTCCAGCGGTTTGCAGGGCGGGTTTCGGTGTCGCCGCCGGACGCAAAATGCTCAACGGAACAGATCCATGTGGTTCAACGGGGGTATCGCGGGTGATCTCGTGCATGCTCAAGACGGCCAGCTTGGGCAAGGCCGACCAGGTAATCTGCCGGATACCGGGGCGCAGTTGCGGGCTGCATAACACCACGGGTTGCCGTCCGGCCTTGGTCAATTTCTGGAGTTGATTGGTCAATTCGCGGATCAGCGTTTCAGAAACCTGCGGAGAAACTTTCACGATCAGGCCGCGCTCATTCAGTTCAAAGCCGCTCGCCAACACATCTTCCAGGGCGGGTTCCAAGGTCACCACATGCAGCACGCCTTTGCTGTCGGCATACTGCTGACACAGACTGCGACTGAGGGCGTGCCGTGCGTATTCCGTCAGAATGGTGGGATCTTTGGTGCGGTCGGCATACTTCGCGAGCGCTTCCAGAATGGCTTCCAGATCGCGAATGGGAACCCGTTCACGCAGCAGGTTGCACAGAATCTGGTGGAGCAGCGCGGGCTTGATCAAGTCAGGAATCAGCTCTTCGACGACCTTCGGGGAATCTTTCCGAAGATGTTCGAGCAGTTCGTGCAGTTGCTGGCGGCTGAGCAACTCGTGCGCGTGGCTGCGGACCACTTCGGTCAGGTGCGTGATAATCACTTCATTGGGTTCGACCACGCGGTAACCGAGCAGTTCGGCCCGTTCCCGTTGCCCCTTTTCGATCCAGCGGGCGGGCTGTCCGTATGCGGGCTCCGTGGTTTCGATCCCCGGAATGATACCGCTGACCATGCCGGTGTCTATCGCCAGCAGTCCATCGGGAAAGACGTCTGCCGCGGCGACGGGCACGTCTCGAATGCGAATCTGATAACTGCGCTGGCCAATCCGCAAGTTGTCGCGTAAGCGCACGCTCGGCAGAATGATGCCCAGTTCACCGGCCATCTTTTTGCGGATGCGGGTCACCATCTCAAACAGATCGCCCCCCGCGGTTTTATCAGCCAGGCGGATCAGGCTGACGCCCAGTTGCACACCCAACGCATCGACTTGCAGTTCATCCTGTGGCTGGGGTGGTGTTTCCGGGGGTTGAGCCGCCGCGATGGCATCCTGACGCACTTGCGATTTTTCCTGGTGTTCTTTCTGCCCGAGCATCCAGGCGATGAGTCCGCAACCGCTGCCTAACGTCATCATGGGCAACCAAGGCAACCCGGTGAAGGCCAGCACCATCACAAACCCGCCCGCGATGTAGAGCGCCTCGGAATGGCGAAACGTCTGTTGCACCACATCGCGCGACAGGTCGGAATCGCCCGAAGAACGCGTCGTCAACAACCCGGAAGCCAAGGCGATCAAAAACGCCGGAACCTGAGACACCAGGCCATCGCCAATCGTCAGCGTGGTAAAGATCTCCACGGCTTCCATGAACGGGCGGCCGTCGATCACTACGCCGATATACAATCCGCCGAGAATGTTGATGATCGTAATCACGATCCCGGCAATCGCATCGCCCCGCACAAACTTGCTGGCACCGTCCATGGTTCCGTAGAAGTCGGCCTGAGTGGCGACTTCTTCCCGGCGGGATTTGGCCTGTTCCTGCGAAATCAGACCGGCATTCAAGTCGGCATCAATGGCCATCTGCTTGCCGGGCATGCCATCTAACGCGAACCGTGCGGCGACTTCACTGATGCGCGTGGCACCCTTGGTGATCACGATGAACTGAATCACCACGATAATGATGAAGAGAATGAGTCCGACGACGAGTTGCCCCTCGGCGACAAATGACCCGAAGGCTTCGATCACGCCCCCCGCGGCGCCGGTCCCATCTTTACTGGCACGGGTCAGAATCAGCCGTGTCGAGGCGACATTCAACACCAGTCGAGCCAGCGTGGTGCCCAGCAGCAGCGACGGAAACACGCTGAATTCCAGTGGACGTTTCACATAAATCGTGGTCAGCAGGATCACTACCGACAGCGTGATATTCCCCGCCAGCAGCAGGTCCATCAGCACCGCAGGCATGGGCGTGATGATGACGAGGAGCGCAGTCACAATCAGCACCGGGAAAATCAGTCCCTGCGATTGCGACCACAGTCCGCGCAGACCGGTACTGTTGTCGGTCGGCATCTAGGCCTCCGCATCGCCCACGCGGTCACGTGGGGGCTGCTCAAATTGTCATGGGGAAATACTGCCGGGAGATGGCAGGGGGTGATGTACTGAATCTGCCGATCACTGTCCAGATGGCTTCCCGAGGCTGGGAAAATCGGTGGGCATCAGAAATTCGACTCAAGTCGTCCACAGCGGCAGAAACTGCCGGTCACACGGCGTTCAAGTGGCAGAGTGGCTGCGAATCACTTCGATTTACGACGTGGGCGGAAGAACCGCATCGACTCGCGGACCACGCGGGTTCGCGGAATGATGCGAACCACCAACGTGAGCAGATAGTTCCGCCAGCCAATGACGATCACCTGGCGACGGCGGTCGAGCGCCTTCAGCGAGTTCTTGACAACCAGTTCTGGCGCATGGGAAGAATGTTTCTGCAACCAGCCCGGCGCACCGGCGATGTCAAAAAAGGGCGTCCGCGTGACCCCGGGACAGACGGCGAGAATGTTCACTCCCTGCGGCCGGACTTCCACCGCGAGCGCTTCACTGAAATGCAGCACAAACGCCTTGGATGCCGCATAAGCTCCCATGTAAGCCACGGGCTGAAACCCGGAGAGCGACGACAGATTGATGATCGAACCGTGTCCGCGGGCCAGCATTCCGGGCAACACCCGGTAGGTCAATTCAGCCAGAACCGAGATGTTGAGCTGAATCAACTGCCGAATCCGGTCGACATCTGTCTCCTCGACTTCGCCGACCACGCCAAAGGCTGCGTTGTTGACGAGGAGTTCAATCGTGATGCCCCGTTGCTCGATTTCCGCGATCAACAACGTGACCGCCTGGGGGGCAATCAGATCACAGACAATGACTTCGCAGTGGCAGGCATGCTTCGATTTCAGCTCAACCGCCAGGGTTTCCAATTCCGGCTGACGACGAGCCACCAGCACCAGGTGCATGCCCAGTGCCGCCAGTTGTCGGGCGTATTCCGCTCCAATCCCCGAGGAAGCCCCGGTGACGAGTGCCCAGCGATCAACCAAATCTTTCAGCACCCGGCGACCCAGCCAAAGGTTTCTGAGCGAATCCCACTCCACTCTGGAAGTCACTATACAGGGATTATCGGTCAGAGTCTTGTGCGTGCAGGCCAGCATCTGTTTTCAGAGGAGAAGTGGCGCTGGCCGGTCGAGAGACGAGAGTCCAGAGTCGAGAGCCAGAAACGACGTTCAGTTGCAGGCATTTTGGCTGGCTCTGGACTTTCGCCTCTGGTCTTTCGACTTCTCAAGGTCTGGTCTAGGCTGAAGTTCTGGCATGCTCTATACTTTGAGAGTGGCAGAATCTGCCGATCTTGGCCGAGCCAGATTGGTCCGCCTGGGAAGGAACCCGCAAACATGCACCGCTGGCGGTACGCACTATTGATGGTAACGGGGTTGGCCGGCTGCGTGGGCCCCGAGGAGACACAGTTCCTGTCGGTCTACGAACGGAATTCCACGGTCGAAGCGCGCTCTTACGATTGGCACGATCCGTTCCCCGATGAACGCGCGGGGCCAGACACCGCATCGCGACCCCTGGCGTTCAGCGATCCTCGCAGCGATACAAGGAAAAATCTTGATCTGCGGTTCTTGCAAGCCATGCATCCCTCCGCCGGACAGCCTCAGTACGCGGGTTTGCCCGCCGTACGCGGACCCGCCGTGCCTGGCCCGTATGGCCAGCCGATTGCCACGCGGCCGCAGTTGCAAGTGCAGTCTTACCCCCCCAGCCCCTACCCGACGCTGGTCTCGAATCCGCATGTTCCCGGTGGTGTCCCTGTCATACCCGCCTATTGATGGCGCTACTTTCCGTTCGGTATCAATACCCCGTCTGGTCTGGCGGCGTGCGTCTGGTTTGGGAGTGCATCAACTGGCGCTGCTGCTGGGCTGGCTGCTGTTCTGCCCCATCGGTCTGGCGGCACAAACGCTCGAAGTCACCCAGCGCGTGGAGGCCAGTGGCCAACGGCTGATCACGCCCGAAGCCCAGAAAGCCATCGATCAGGGCCTCGCGTTTCTCGCCGCGCGCCAGCATGCCGATGGATCTTTCGGATCGGGCAGCATGTATCGCCGGAACGTCGCGGTCAGTTCCCTGGCAGGCATGGCGTTTCTTTCGGCGGGGCATACACCGGGCCGGGGCAAATATGGCGAAAATGTCGCACGGACGGTGACGTTCATTCTCGATTCGTCAGAACCGTCTGGCTACATCATTCGTCTGGATAGTGCCGCACATGGGCCGATGTACGGTCACGGATTCGCCACGCTGTACCTCGCGGAGGTCTACGGGATGACGCAGGATGACAAGGTGCGTGTGGCCCTGAAGGCAGCGATCGAACTGATCATCAATTCGCAGAATAAAGAAGGGGGCTGGCGGTACGACCCCGATGGCAAAGATGCGGACATCTCGGTGACGGTCTGTCAGATCATGGCGCTGCGCGCCGCACGTAACTGCGGCATCGCCGTTCCGAAAGCGACCATCGATCATTGCGTCGAGTATGTGCGGCAGTGTCAGAATGCCGATGGGGGCTTCCGCTATCAGGTTTCACAGCAGCCAAAGAGTGCCTTTCCGCGTTCCGCCGCGGGTGTGGTGGCCTTGTATAGCGCGGGGATCTACGAAGGCCGCGATCTCGAACGAGGATTGGATTATCTCCAGCGTTCGGTTCCGGAAGGCGACCTGCTACGCTATGAACCCCACTATTTCTACGGTCATTACTATTCCGTGCAGGCGATGTGGCATGCCGGGGGACATCGCTGGGAAAGCTGGTATCCTGCCATTCGCGATGAACTGCTGGCCCGCCAGCTCCCCGATGGCAGTTGGCCCGACGCTCTCGTCAATGGTGAGTATGGCACAGCGATGGCCTGCCTGATTCTGCAAATGCCCAACAACTATTTGCCCATCTTTCAACGATGATCGACTCACTTCGCGCTCTCTGTCAATTGGGGCTGCTCTGCACGGTGCTGCTGTGCTGCGCGACTCGGCCGTGTCCTGCCGCAGAGGTCTATGTCTCAGCCCATACGCTGCAAGGCGAAACCGTCACAGGGAAATTGGGCCGCTGTACGTCAGAGACGCTGGAAGTGCTGAACGAGCCACCGCGGACGTTCCCCATCCAGGAACTCATCGCTCTCGACTTTCCTCGTCCCGAGTGGCAATTCGCCTCGGGAGATTATGTGTTGCTGAACAACGGCGATCGCCTCGCCATTTTGCAACCGCGCGTGGTCGATGATGAACTGGTCGCCACCTGGTCGCGGGCCACGCTTCGTCCTCAACTCCATATTCCGCTGGAGTTCCTCCGGGGCATGGCGCTCGATCTCCCTCCGGCCCGCCGCGTGGTTCAGGATCGGCTGGCCCCGTTAATGCGACCAGTCCGTGGACACGATCTGGTCCACTTCATCACGGGTGATGAGTTAACCGGCGAGCTTCAGCAACTCGATGCCGGTCTGCTGGAGATCGAAACCTCGCTGGGATTGAACAAGCTCGACAGGCGACGCGTGAAGTCGTTTCAACTCGACGCCGACTTGTCGGAACACCTCGAGTCGCCAGCAGTCTCAGCGGTCGTCTGGCTCACGGATGGATCGCGCTGCACCCTCACGCAGTGGCAGCCCAAAGACGCAATATCTGTGCAACTCACACTTCTGGCGGGAGGGGCAATTTCTGTCGGCTGGCATGAAATCGCGCGGCTGGAAATCCATGCGACAAGCACCCAACCCTGCAGCGCGCGTGAACCCCTGAGGCATGTCTATCTGTCTTATCTGCCAGGGACGACAGAACCACGATTCGGTCGGAACCACACGCTCGACAATCATCCGTTATCGATCCGCGGGCAGGAGTTCTCCACGGGATTTTGTGCGCCCCCTCGAACCGAGTTGACCTTCCCGTTGCAACCAGAAGACGTGGCGTTTCAAACCTGGATCGGCATCGACGACACCGCGGAGGGTCAAGGGCGGGCCACATTTGAAATCGTGCTCGATGAGGAAATCGTCTGGAGTCGCGCGGATGTGACCGGACGAGACCCGGCCTGGAAGTCGCCGCGAATTTCCCTGGAAGGTCATCAGACACTCACCTTGCGGACAGATTTCGGGCCCCAGGGTGATGTCGGCGATCTCGCGGTCTGGGGAAGCCCGACGATGATTGTCCGTCAGCCCTGATGGCAATCTGGGCAGGCTGCGTGCGAGTTGTGAAAGTCGTTGACTCCAGATCTCGACCCGGCGAGGGAATTCATTTCAGTCCGACGCAGTTTCTGCAATCTTTTTCGTGGAACCTGCCGAAATCGATCCTACGGGATCGTGTCGCATCGTGAAGGGCTCATGGGGGATTCCTGCGATCGCTGCGATTCATTGCATGACATCGCGCTTAACCTTTGATCCTCGTCACCCGTTCCTCTTCCCGCCTGGTTCATGGATGTCGCCGTGCTTACCACTGCTCATTTGCGATCGCCAGCCACGGTCATTGCCGATTCCCAGGAAGAGTGCTGGTCGCGGTTGTGTTACGCCGTGGAAGAACAACTGCCCCTGGTGGTGCTGTCTGGCGAGGCCGAAGTCGGTAAGTCGACACTGTTAGAGCAACTGACGCGCGTGCAGGGTCACGGACATCGGCAGTTGTGGTTTCCGATCGATGCCACGGGACTTACGGGCGAGGAGTTCTCCCAGCAATTGAGCCGGGCGGTGGAAGCCCCTTCGGCTGCCTCCACGTGGGACAGCCTCGCCGATTGGTTTGACGGACTGGCGGTCACACGGGGCGAGTCGGTCTGGCTGTTCGATCATGTCGATCAGGCCGCGACAGATCTGGCATTGATCGTGCGTCGATTCCATCGATTGGTCGAGTCAGCGCAAGCTCATGCCACGGTGATTCTGGCGGTTCGAGAGACCGGCAGTCTCCGTGCGCTGGCCGATTGTGTGCATCTCTGGTGTCAGCTCCCCGCTTGGGATCTGGCGTCGACCGAGAAAGTGTTGCGGCAGGCGAGTGCTGCCGGGAAAGTGGCTCGGCCCTATCGTCCCGAGGCCGTTCAAGCGGTGCAGGATTGTACGGGTGGGGTTGCGGGGCAGGTCCATCGGCTGAGTGAGCTCTGTCAACTCGCCGCCGGTGTGCGTGATGAGCGCGAGATCGATGTCGACCTGGTACTGGAAGTCTGGAACGAACTGGTCGCACCGCACAGCGTGATGCGTGCCCACGCACACTGAGTGCATTCCGACCGCACCTCTGCGGAATCGAACCGGAACTGCAACAACAGCGGCGTTCACGTACCGCCATCGGTTTGGTCGGCTGGTTCCAGGCATTCTGGACCATGCCGCACGGCTGATGACCGTCTGAGCGCCTCGGCAGTATCTCGCTGACGTCCTCATTTCTCAGCACGGCCGGGCGCTGTTACCGACCGCGTGCAGGACCGTTGACTGATACGTCATCGCGTGGTCTGAAGTTGGGTTGTTCACGCGGATTTACCCAACTGTTCACAATGCATTCATAAATGCAGGCTAGCCTGCGACACGGTCAGAAAGTGTTCCAGCAAGGCGTGAATTCCTTCGCGTCCTGGATGTCTGATTGTGTGTCGGTCTGGTGTGAAGCTGCTGTCGATTTCCGGCCTTGCTGAAGTTTTCGCAGCCGCTTCATACGAACCCCATATTCGTGAGTAACCTGATTGCTGTTGACGGCCTGTGAGCCTGTGCTGACAGCCAGCGACGTTTGCGAGTCCGGCCTTGAAGTCTGATTAGGAAAGGGGGTGGCAGGCAGTAGGCAGTACTACGGTGGATTTCGTCAAGTGTTGGATCGCAGTGTGAAAAAATGAGGGCCATCGACTCCGACGGTCGCCCTCCCCAATGTCTCGAATTTTCGTTGTTGTATCGTTCGACTCAAACCAAGGAATCTCTCTCAATGGCCAAGAACGTCAAAAGTGCTCGTAAGGGGTTCACCCTGATCGAGCTGCTGGTGGTGATCTCGATTATCGCCATCCTCATCGCCTTGCTGCTCCCCGCGATCAATGCGGCCCGTGAAGCCGCCCGTAACACGCAGTGCAAGAACAACCTGCGTCAGATCGGCCTGTCGATGCACACCTTCGCCGACAGCGACCCGTTTGAGCGCTACACCTCGGGTGCGATGGACAGCGTCCGTGACGGCTGCTTCGACACCTACGGTTGGGCTGCCGACATGAACAAGCTGGGTGCCGGTCGTCCGGCGGAACTTCGCTGCCCGACCAGCCCGCTGCGTGGTGTCGAAAAGCTGAACGACATGCTCGGCATCAACACCTCGGACCTGAACCAGACCCCCGCTGACCGCGTGGGCAAAGGCTTCTGTGCCACTTACGTCCCCGGCGACGGCACCACCACCACCGCTCGTACCCGTGCCTTTGGTGACCTGATCCGCAGCAGCGGCCTGAACACCAACTATGCCACCAGCTGGTTCGCCAGCCGTGGTCAACCGCAGCTCAGCCGATCCGGCAACGACGTCTACATCGTCCTCGACCTGAACGGTGCCTGGGGCGACGACCTGAAGGACTTCAACAACGTCACCGGCCCGCTGAGCCGTCGTCAAGTCGACAACAGCGACGTTCCTTCGTCCAACATCCCGATGATGGGCGACGGTGCTCCTGGCGACTCGAACGAAGCTCTGCTCGGTGCCACGATCATTGATACCAACAGCAACGTGGTCGATCCCGGCCTCGTCGCCGGTTCACGTCTCGCGGAAACGATGAACGACGGCCCTGCGGGCTGGGAACTGACCGGTACCGACCGCATCGAACTCCTCGAGCCGGACAACGCCGGTGCCAGCATCTTCGCTGGTGACAGCGTGATTCATGCCACCTACCCGAGCCGCGGCGTCACCGTGGTGCCCCAAAGCACCGCCGCCAACGGCGAGTACTTCTTCACCGGTGTCAGCGGCGAAAAGCTGATCCTGCAAGACACTCGTGACTGGTTCGCCTGGCACCGTGGCAACGCCAACATCCTGATGGCCGACGGCTCTGTCAAAGTGCTGAACGACCTCAACGGCGACGGCTTCCTGAACCCCGGCTTCCCCGCCGATACGGGTGACGTGGCCACCGACGGTTACGACGACGGCACCTGCGAAATCGACTCGTTCGAAACCTTCTGCGGCGTGCTGCTCGACCTGTCGGTCTTCGAAAAGGAAACGTTCGAGAACTAAGTTTTGCTGAGAGCAAGACTTGGAGCGAGAACGCCTGATCTGCTGGAGCCCGCCGGAAGAGTTTCGATTCTTCCGGCGGGTCTCTGTGCTCCTAAATCGCGGTCAGTCCACGGTTTGTGTGCCAGTCTCTTCGACGTGTTGACGAGGTCTCTGTCTGTGCTGTCCACCATGCTGTCTCGACTGACTCAGCGACTCTGGACGCCAATCGATGTGGCCAGCCTGGCCGCCTTTCGCGTGGTCTTTGGGCTGGTGATGGCGCTCGACTCCGTTGTGCATCTGGCGTATGTCGACTGGTTCTTTCCCGCGTGGGAATTTCGTCCCGTATCCCCCGGTTGGGAAGCCCTCGATGCGGCGCTACGAATTCCCGCACAACCGGTGCTGATTCTCTCGGCGATCGCGGCTCTCTTGATCGCACTCGGCTGGGCCACCCGCTGGTCGGCCGTGTTGTTGGGTGTCACACATGGCTTCCTGTTTCTGTGGGATGCCACGCAGTTCAACAACCACAACTATCTGATTGTGCTATTGTGTGGCTGGATCGCAATCACGCGGCTCGATCAGGACTGGTCTGTGCGTGTGATTTTGCAACCCGCCTGTCGCTCGCAGACCGTCCCCTGGTGGTACTTGGGGATCTTTCTGTTTCACTTTGCACTGATCTACACCTACGGGGCGATCAACAAGCTGAATGGCGACTGGTTGCAGGGCGAACCACTCACGTTGTGGCTGGCGACAGAAGCCCATCGGCCGGTCGTTGGTCCCTGGTTGTTGCACCCCGCTGCGAAGTACGTCTTTGCCTATGGGGGCCTGCTGTTCGACGCCTTGATCACGCCCGCGTTGTGCTATCGGCGCACGCGACCGTGGGCCATTCTGGCGGCCCTGCTGTTCCATTACACCAATAGCTGGATGTTCAAGATCGGCCCCTTTCCGTGGCTGATGATGGGGTCATGCCTGCTGTTTCTAGAGCCCGGCACGCCACGTCGCTGGCTCAACTGGTGCCGGGGTCTCACCACAACTGCGGCATCTTCCCCGGCGATTTCGAGTAGGGATGCAACCGGCACCTGGCGACAGCCGGCGACCCTGAGTCTGCTGGGATGTTATCTGGTGCTGCAAGTCCTGCTGCCGTTGCGGTGTCATCTGTACGCGGGGAACCCCGAGTGGACAGAAGAAGCCAAGAATTACTCCTGGCGGATGATGTTGTCTCATAAAGATACGTTCCTGGGTGTCATCGTGGCCGATCTGGCGACCGGTCAAATCTGGGAAGTCGATGTCCGCGAGCATCTATCGCGACGTCAAATGCGCGGCAAAGGGGTCTGGGGTCATCCCCGGCACATGGCGGCCTATGCGCGCTTTTTGAAACAACAGGCCCTGCAGCGCGGCTTTCAAGATCCGTATGTGAAAGTCGATGCGATCGCCTCGTTGAATGGCAGGCCTTATCAATACCTGGTGGACCCGGACATCGACCTTTCCAGCGCGACAGCGACCGCATGGCAGACACCCGCATGGGTTGTGCCGCTACGCAGCGGGCAACCCATCGGCGACTACGAATTTGTCAATCAGGATGTGAAGTATGCCCGGGTGATGCAGGTGATAGAGCAACACCGTCAAGGCCTGCGGTCTCAGCCGGTCACCGAGGCCGCCAGCCTCACGCAAAGCCAGCCCTAGTTTCGGCCACAGATTCGGCCACAGTTCGACACGTTTCGAGAATTGGGAAGTGAATGGGTATGAGTTCCACCTTGGTGAGCTGTCCGCAATGCCAGGCGGAATTGCAGCCGGGCATGCTGCGCTGCCGCAGTTGCGGTGCCCGCTTGCCCAAGGCAAGCACCGCGAACTCTGCCGTTTCCACGGTCCCCGCGGCCGCACAGGAAACCGGTAGCTCTTCCGTACCAGCCGCGACCGCAGTCGGGACGAATTCCAAGACCGCCGCAGCGGGCGGAACGGCGTTTCAGCTGGATGCCATGCTGGGGGCGACCACTCCCCCGGCCCATGCTAAACCCGCGACTCAACCGAGCACGCCGTCGCGCGAGACAGGGCGACATCCTGGCCCGACGTTGTCCGAAACCACCTCGGCAAACCCGGCCAGTGAGCGACCTTCGCGTCCTGCGGGGAGTCCGTCATCCCGCGCGTCGGGTCTTTTGTCGACCATGTCTGCCATTGTTGAAATTCCCGCCGAGGCTCGCGCCGCGGGTGAAGATGCCGGGCTATCACAGCGCCTGATGGTGACGTGCGGTTGTCAGGCCAGGTTTCGCGTGAAGCCCGAATTAGCGGGCAAGAAGATCAAATGTCCGAAGTGTCAACAACTGCTGACCGTCCCCAAGTCAGAGACGACATCTGAGGGATCCGCATCGGGACGGCTGCTGCTCCCGGCCCAGTCAGGCCCCATGAAGTTTGCCGACTTCGCCGATGCCTTGGCGAGTCAGCCGGCCATGGTCGCGGAAACGGTCGAGCGGAAACCGCATCTTGGGGCCCGCAAGTTGAAGAAGTTTGCGGAGGCCATCGAGAAGAAGAACGCGGAAGGCAAGCCGGAAGCCGAACTGCGGGCCCAGGCCGTGAAAGAGTTGGCACTCACGGGAGATGCCCGCGCACTGGAGATGCTGACACCTCTGGTGAGCGATTATTGGATCTCGGTGCGACAGGCCGTCGCGGAAGCCCTGGGGGAACTGCGTGATCCCGCGGCGACACCGCTGCTGGTGCGGCTGCTGGATGACGATGTTCCTGATGTGAAACGTGATGCCGTTGTGGCCTTGGGGAAAATTGGCGACGCCCGTGCCGTGCCCGCGCTGCTCAATCTGGCGTTGCAGGAACCGTTGTTCCGCTTCAGTTCGGGGGAGACCATCACGCGCATGGGTGCCGCTGCCGTGCCTGTGCTGATCGAGGTGCTGAAAGGCAATGATCCGAGTCTGACGTTGGAAGCCATCGTCGTGCTGGGACGGATCCGCGATGCCTCGGCGACGGAGGCCGTGGCGGCCCTGCTGGATCACCGTTTTGGAATTCTTCGGAGTCATGCCGCTGAAACTCTGGGGCAAATTGGCCATGCCAAAGGGGCTCCCGCGTTGATCCGGGCGTTGGCCGACCCCGATGCCGTGGTGCGGGCCAACGCGGCGGCCGCATTGCAGCGCGTGGGTGATCTGCGGGCGGTCAAACCCCTGATCAAACTGCTCGGCGATGACGATGCCGACGTCTGCTCGCGGGCCGCGACCACGTTGGGCGAGTTGGGCGATGCTCAAGCCGCGGCACCTTTGCTGCCGCTACTGCAGCGCGCGGAACCGGAAGTGCGCGCGGCAGCGGCCGAGGCACTCGGACGGTTGGGCGATGAAGTCGCCGCGGAACCTCTCACGCAATTATTCTACGACGCCGATGAAAACACGCGGTTAAAAGCCGTCAGTGCCTTCCGACGATTTCGCAGTGCGTCGGCGGTCAATCCGCTGCTGCAACTTCTGAACGACACCAACGTGGCCATCCGCCAGCGTGCTGTGGATGCGCTAGGAGAAATGGGCAATCTCTCTGCACTCGAACGACTCATCGTCACACTGAAGACCGATGCCGCGGTGGAAGTTCGCATGGCCGCGGCGAAGGCGCTGGGGCTGTTACGATCACCCAAGGCCTTACCCGCACTGGAAGAGGCGCTCGATGATGAACTCACGGTGCGGTGCCGTTGCATCGCGGCCTTGGGAGATATTGGCGATGCTTCGACGTTGCCCGCCCTATTGGCCATGCTGCGCGACAGCACGCCCGAAGTGCGCTATCATGCGTCGCAGGCTCTTGCGGAAGTCGGCCATCAGAATTCCCGCAAGCCGCTGGAAGATTTGCTCAGCGATGAGAACCTGATGGTGCGGCGCGGCGCGGCGAAAGCCCTGGTCAAGCTGGGTGATCCGCGCGGTGAGCAACTGATTGAAACCGTTTCCACCAAGCCCAAGCCGACGGCTCAAGCCCGTTTCGCGGCGATTGTCCCTGACTGGTTAGTGGGCCTGGTCAATCCGGCTTCGGCGGGGGGGCAACTGGTTTTGATCTTGCTGGTGGGCCTGCCATTACTGGGTGCCATCGGCTACTTCGCGGGGCCAGCGGTTCTGGGGATGTTCAAACCGGCACAACGTCTGGCGATCCGTGGTCGCCCAACCTCTGTCGGTATCTCGGCCGATGGTCAATTGATGTTGACAGGCCGAGGGCGTGGCAGCGCGGAGATCTGGTCCATCAGCAATACCAGTCGAAACGCCGAAATCGTCTTTCCCAGCAATGTGGGAGTGACCGGCATGGCCATGTCTCCCGATGGAAAGACCGTGTTTCTCTCGGCCGGTGAGCAATTGTTTAAGTCGGTGGGTGGTCAACTGGAGCCCTTGCCCGCGCATCCGCAGATGATTCGTAAGTTACTGGTGACGCAAGATGGCCTGCGTGCGGCCTCATATTCGATTGATGGCACGGTCTACATCATCAACCTCGAAAAAGGGGAAATCGAATCTCCCCTGCTGTTGAACGCACCCGGCATGGTGACCTTCCATTTGAACAACGCGGGGACTCTGGTCGCGTGGGGTACCAGCAAAGGGGAAGTCGCGGTGTTTGATGTGCAGGCCGCCGAGGTCATTGCGAATTTCCGCATTGCTGAAGAGCAGGTGCAATGCCTTGCCTTCAGTCCCGATGACAAATTCCTGATCGCGTCGGGCTCGCCGCTGCGGCTGGCCATCTGGAACCTGGAGACCAAGAAGCTGGTGTTAAAGGCCGGTCTGGAAGGGCCTGGTACGCCCCCCTATAGCTGGATGAGTTACACCGCTGACGGCAGCAAGATTATTGCTGTGGTGGGCCGTCAGATTGATGTCATTGATCCCGCCACCGGGACACCAGCCAGTACCAGCATTCCGGAACTTGTACCGATCGATTTTGTGGCGATGGACCCCAAGGGTGAGCGCCTGGTTCTGGCCAGCAAAGAGGAAAACCCAGTCTGGGTGGTCGACATCACCGCTCAAAAACTGCTGGGCACATTTGATAGATAGACGTATTGCATCCCCGTACTTTGGGTACGGCCCAACAAATAATGATCTGTCATTCCAGAGCGGAATTTATAGCTGAAAAGGTGCGATGCATGTCCAACGCGGTGAGGCTGACGACGGTATGCTGTGTGCTGGTCTTCTGGTGCGCCGGTTGTGATGAAACCAAAGAGTTCACACCACCGCCGTTGCCTCCGATACAGCCCAGCCAACCGGAACCGGTACCGGAAGTTTCACCGCAGCCAGAGCCCCAACCGGCGATGCCCAATGCCGAGCCGATGCCCGCGCCTGCGGCACTTCCCCCCCGAAAGTACACGCCGCCCAACATTACGTGGCACAAGCGCGAATGGACGCTGGTGGGTATGGGATCTCAGCGAGGCATCGGTTTCACGGTGATTTATCGCGTGATCGCCAATCCCGACGCTCTGAAAACTCGCATTACCCTGCGCAATGCCCAGGGCCGCACCATCGAGGTCGCCACGAAGCGTGTCGAAAACTTTGAGGGCATCGAGTATCTTGCGAATGGTGCCACCGAGTTTGAGGCTCCCTTCAGCGCCCTGATCGAATACCAGGATCCGGAAGCGGACATCTGGCTCCCTGTTTTTGATTATGTACCGCTCGAACGTCGCTGATCGCAGCCAATTGCGCTGGTGTTTCGCACGAATTCTCGCTACATCTACCCCTCAATCTGGCTTATCGGGAAGGATGCAGCACGATGCGGATTTTGATCACCGGCGGTGCGGGATTTATCGGCAGTCATATTGTGGACGCCTGTCTCGCCGCAGGACATGTACCAGCGGTTGTCGACGATTTGAGTAGCGGTTCACCGAAGAACCTTCCGGCGAACGTGCCGCTCTTTCGGGTAGACATTCGCGATCGCGTGGCGCTGGCGAAGGTCTTCGATGAATTTCGGCCGGAAGCGGTGAGCCATCAGGCCGCGCAGATGTCGGTCAGCCGGTCGGTGCGGGAACCGGTCTTCGATGCCGAAGTGAACGTCCTGGGGTTGCTGAACATCTTCGATGAGGCGGCCCGGGTTGGAGCCCAGCGGATCGTGTTTGCGTCCTCGGGTGGCGTGCTCTATGGCGATGTCTTTACCCCCGCGCCGGAAGAGACTCCCGCCAACCCGATTTCGCCTTACGGCATCAGCAAATGGGTCGGGGAAAAATATCTGGAGTTTTACGCCCGGGAGCGTGGTCTCACGGGTGTCGCCTTGCGCTATGCGAATGTCTATGGTCCCCGGCAGAACCCGCATGGAGAAGCGGGCGTGATGGCGATCTTCAGCCAACGCCTGCTGGCCGGAGAAGCGGTGACCATCAATGGCGATGGCAAGTACGATCGCGATTATGTGTACGGCCCCGATGTCGCCCAGGCCAATCTGCTGGCACTCACGAAACCGCTGACGACCCATTTCGATGCGTTCAACATCGGCACGGGGCAACGGATCGACGTCAATCAATTGGAAGAACTGGTCCGCCAGGAGGCCGCTGCCATCTGGCAGGAACGGAAACGATCGGGGAGTCCTCCCGCTCCGAAACATGGCCCCGCCCGCGCGGGAGATCTGCGCTCCAGCATTGTTGATGCCCGGAAAGCCACGGCCGTGCTGGGTTGGAAGCCCTCGGTCGAGTTTTCCGAAGGCGTCAAGTTGACCGTCCGCTGGTTTGCCCAGCAAATCTGACCCGCGAGCGATTACAGCCGTTACGATATTCCTGTTCGTTACCATGCGCTCAGGATTTTGTGATCTGACGGGGACTCTTTCCAAGAGAGTTGGACTTCTGCCTGAACATGCGGTTATGCTGGCATGGACATGATCATTCGGAGGGAATCGGTCGCTGACGGGCCGAGGGCGCGCTCACGAATGATCCGGGCCATTGCCGGAGTTACCCGTGAAGTTTGCCTTCGTGGTCCATCCCCTCGGTCCTCAACAGGACGACTGGCGACTTCAGCAATCCTCGGCCCGGCTGGCCCGGCGCTGGGGGCACGACCTGCTGGGCTTCTGCCGCACCCTGCAAGATGAGCTCGAACAGCCCACCCCCTCGCCCTGGGAAACGGTGCGTGGCATTCGGATTGTCGATGAAATCCCACAACTCACCTCCATCACCGGGGCGACCATTCACGGGCAGATCTATGAGATCCCCCAAAGCCCGGTCGAAATTCTCACCGCTCCGGAAGTCGCGCTGCATAGCGTGCTCGAAGTGATGTCGCAGGCGGACCAGTGGGGAGCGCGCGTCGTCGGCCTCGGTGCGCTCACCGGTGTCCTGGGAAGTGGCGGGCAGGAATTCGTCGAACAAACGTCCGTGGCGGTCACCACCGGCAACTGCCTCACCGCGTATGCCGCTTTTCAAGATATCTCCACGGTAGCGAGCGAACTCGGCATCGATTTACGTGACGAAACCGTAGCCATCGTAGGGATACCGGGTAGCGTGGCCACTGCGGTGGCACGGCTGCTCTCTCCCCATGTCGGTCGACTGCTGCTCGTGGGGCGTCTCGATTCCCCACGCCTGCGTCGCATCGGCACGGAACTCGCCGCCGAAGTCTGCACCGATTTGCCTCAGGCCTTACAGCAGTCGCGGCTCATCGTCACGGCCACGTCGAGTGGTCGTTGTCTCGACCCTCGCCAGTTGTCGCCCGGGAGCATCGTGTGGGATGTCGCCGTCCCCGCCGATGTCCAGCGGGAACACCTGCAGCGTGACGATGTCCTGGTGCTCAGCAGCGGTCTGTCGGTCTTACCGCAAGCCGTGGAACGCAAAGGCGATTACCTGTGGCTCAGCCGCGGCATTATTCCCAGTTGCCTGGGCGAGACCCTGCTGCTGGCCTGGGAAGGGCGTGCCGAAAGTTTGTCCATCGGCCGGCAACTCGATCTCGATCGGATTCAGGATATTGGTGAGATTGCCCGTCGTCACGGTTTCACCTTTTCGCCGTGGCTGTCTCAGGGACAGACCGTCACCGAGACGCAAAAGACGTCGCTGCGACGGCTCTGGTTTCGTCCGAAAGCCCGCCCGCAACGCGACGTTGCAACGACCGTTGGCGATCGAGGCGACTGGCAATACGGCCGGTACATGAACCCCGTGCTCGCCGAGTTGCTGCGTGAGGGTGACCTCTTGCGGACCTATGTCCGTGGACAGGGTTGCCAGTTATGGGATGCCGAGGGGCAACCGTATCTCGATTTCATCGCGGGTTATGGTTCGGTCAACTGGGGACATAATCCGCCGGGCATTACCGCGGCATTGCAGCAGGCGTTACAGTCTCAGGCCGTGGGCTTCACGCCCTCAGCCGTAAACCCCTATGCCGCTGAACTCGCCGAGCGGTTGGTCACCATGGCCCCCGAGGGGTTAGACCTCGTCACCTTTGTAAACAGTGGTGCTGAAGCGGTCGAAGCCGCGCTGAAGCTGGCCCGTGCGGCAACACAGCGACCACGACTGCTTTCCTGGTCGCGGGGCTATCATGGGAAGACGCTGGGGGCCTTGTCGGTCACCGGGCACGAACCGTATCGTCAGCCGTTTCACCCCTTGCTGCCGGGGTGCCAGGCATTGCCGCATCACGATTGGGAACGCCTCGAACGCGAACTGCAACAGCGTGATGTCGCTGCGTTTATCATTGAACCGATCGCAGCAGAAGGGGGGATGTATCCCCTCGCGGACGGTCTGCTGGCCGACATTCGTCGCCTGTGTACGGCCACCGGCACGCTGCTGATTGCCGATGAAGTGCAGACCGGCCTGTGTCGCACGGGGACACGGTTCGCCGTCGAAGCCGATGCGGTCGCGCCGGATGTGTTGTGCCTGGCGAAATCGCTCGGCGGGGGCCATCTTCCGTTGGGGGCCATGCTCTGTCGCCGCGAACATTGGATGCAGGCCTATGGCACATTAGATGGTTGCCTGCGACACACCAGTACCTTCGCCGGGGGCAGTCTGGCCTGTGCCGCGGGTTTGGCTGCGCTCGACCTGGCGAGCGATCCGGCGGTATTGCAGAACGTGCAGGAACGCTCTGCCCAGTTGCAGGCCGGCATTCAGCCGCTGCTCGATCGGTCGCCGCTGATTCGGGAACTGCGAGGTCGCGGCCTGCTGCTGGGCCTGGAGTTTGCCCCATTACCCGATGTCATCATCGATCACTGGATCGCTGAGGCGGGCATTCAGCCGTTGCTGATTCCCGATTATCGCCAGCGTGTGATCGACTTGCCGGCGTTCTATGTGATGCAGAGCCTGCTGCGCAAGCACCACGTCGTCACGCAGATCTGCCGATCGCAACCGAATGTCTTGCGGATTGAACCGCCGTTGATTGTCTCCGCGGCCGAAGTCGACCAGTTCCTGACCGCGCTGGATCAGGCCTGTGGTGAACTCGAACTCACCAACCGCATGTTCAGCGACTGCGTGACCAAGTCGGTACGTGGAGAGTTGCATGAACAGCGATAACCCGTTTACTCGCCGCGCAGCGTGCTGACGATGGGGACTTGCGTGGCGACGCGCACAGCCGCGGTCGCCGCCAATATCCCGATGACCACAATCGACGACAAGAGGACCGCCCCGCTGCCCCAGGGCACGTCGGCTCCCGTGGTCATCAATTGCGGCGTCATGGCGAGCAGCGCCGCAATCGTGCCGGTCATCAGCCCCCACAAGAGCAGCAACAGCGTCTCTGCGAGGACCATGCCGCCGATCTGTCCAGGACGAAAACCGACCGCGCGCAGCAACGCCAGTTCGCCTTGCCGTTCCAGCACATTCCGCAGCATCACCGTGGCGAGGCCGAACGTCCCCAGCAACAGTCCCAGTCCGCCGAGCGACTGAAACGTCGACAGATATGTGTTCTGCACGGCGAGAAACCTTGCGAGGCGTTCCGCGACCGGCTCGGCATCGAAGCCATATTCCGCGAGGTCGGTCTCTAACATCTCGGAAGCCGCGGCGGCATGTTCCGGCGGCACCTCAATCAAGAAATACTGAAAGCCACGCTGTTCCGGATAGAGCTTGAGAAAGTTCTCTTCCGACATCACCAGCACGCCTTGAAAGACCGCTCCGCTGAACATGCCCGCCACCTGCAGTTGATGCTGCGGATCTTCCGCGGAGGGGATCGGTATGTCCTGCCCCACGCTTTTTTTCAGGCTGAACTGCAAGGTGTTCATATCGCCCAGCACGGGCACATGCCCTTCCGGCAACACTTTGTTCAAGATCTGCCAGGGATGTTCCCCACCGCCGACAAAGCTGAACCCGCCCCGTTCAATCATCGCCTGCGGAGCACCGAGGATTGTGGGGACATGGGTTTGAAACAGATTGAGGCAACTTGCTTCTTCGCCCGGTTTGACGCGAAACGCCATCACCGACATCACCTGCAATGCCGCTTCCTGGGCCGGGGTCTTCGCGACGAGATTCAACGTCTTGCGACCGGCTGGTGTGTTGAGGCTGTACAGAATCGGGCTGCTCGATTCGGCGACGAGCGTATATCCGCCATTGCCGGAAGACTTAACGGGCTGGTCCTGCGTGGGGTTCACATGTCCCGCCGCCACCGCCGCGATCACAAACGCCGCTGAGGCAATCAGCCCCGTGGTCAGCACGCTGCGTGATCGACGTCGGGCCGCATTCCGAACTCCCAGTCGCACTACCGCCCCGGTTCCGCGACCGCGCACAAAGTCACCTGTATCACGTTGCAGCCAGGCCGACATCGCCCACAATCCGGCCGCCAGCATCAACATCCCCGCCACAAAGAACACGACCGCCGGCCAGGCGATGCCGCTGAAGGCTTCGGTGTTCGGAATGACTCCCAACACCACGCCCGCAATCAATAGCAACGCCACACCGCCCGAGGTGATCGCCCGCCGGCGCACCCTCACGGCACGCCGGGGATCATTCGCCACCGCGACTTCCGACACCCCCACCAGTTGTTCCCGCAGCGAGATACCACGCAGTTGCCATTGTGACCACAGAATCGCCACCAGCGATGTGATCATCGCCGAGAGCGCACCAATCGCCAGGCTCAGCGGTTGAATATCGAGCAACAGAAACTTCGTGCCGATCGCGCCAATCCACCACGTCTTCAAACCATACAGCATGAACTGGGCATAACCGATCGCCGCAAAGATGCCGAGCACTCCACCGATGACTACCAGCAGCACGCCCTCGTTCAGCATCAACCGCCGCACCTGCCGGGGGGCATAGCCGATCGCCGCAAGCAGGCCCCACTGCTTGACCCGTTGTTCAATCGCCAGTCGAAACAACAGCCCGACGAGAATCACCGCCGACAGAATCAGAAAGAAACTGAAGCTGATGAACAGCACCGAAAAGTCATTCGACCCATTGGCTGCCTGCAATCCTTGAGCGCGGACCGGTTGAAATGCGAGCCCCACCTCCGCAGGACTCAATGCCGACAGTAATGCCTGTGACAACGCGGCGGTCGCCTCCTCCACCGATTGTCCTGGCTTCAGACCGACACGCACCGAGGTGTAACTGCCATAGCGGCTCGGCCAGAGTTCCTGAGCCCTCTTCAGCGAGAAGAACGCTTTCGGTGTCGCGCGATACGCATTCCAATAGTCATCGTCGCGCGTGGTGACCGCATCGATATCCATCGGGAAGGGTTGCTCCCAATCATTGAACGAGGCGGCGTCAGTGATCCCTTTGACCGTCGGCGTCAGTTGCTGGTCGATCGCCGCCCCGGTCATTTTCACAATGCCCCGGACCGTTGCCAGGCGCTCGATCTCCGGCAATTCACCGTGTGAACCGACCGTGTGATACGCGAAGCGAATCTCATCGCCCACCTGCACTTTCAGGTCTTCCGCGAGGAATTCATTGAGGATCACATCGTGCTTGCCGAGGGAATCGGGCATGGCTCCCGCGAACTCAAACGGCCCGAAAGCCTCATCGAGATCGAGCACATCCAGTCCCGCGACCGTCGAATACATCGAGTATGCTTTGGCATCGCGCGGGTTCTTGAACCAGTTGGCGAGATAGACCAGTATCGGCGAAGCAGGCAGTTGCTGGTCGTGAGCATACTGCAACACCGCCTGGGCAAAGCGGTCTTCCAACAGCATCTGTTCGCTCTCGACCGACAGCACATTCAACGTGGTGTCATGTACGATTCGCAAATTCAAATCGGCGAGTGTCCAGGCCCGTTGCATCTCCTGCGGGTCGATGCTGGTGCGCGTACCCCCCGGGCCCGTGGCCGTAGTGTAGCCCTGAGGAACTCGCGCGAAGAGCGTGTTGACGCGCGCGGGTTGCCCCATGGGATCGCTCTTCGACGGGGTGATCTCTGCCTGATCAAGCGCGTCCTGCAACTCAGCCAATGAGACAAACACATTGAGCGGCAACTGCTGCGTGGGGAACAACCCGAGCCGCGCGGCACCAGGGGCTTCGGGCAGAATCTCACGCACGGTCACGGTGACTTCGGCGGCATCGTTGTCTTTCTGACCGAGCAGGGTATCCCGAGGCACCGCGCTCGGCAGTTCAATCCAGATGGTGATCTCATCGCCGACTTTCGCATCCAGCGACTCGGCAAGGGATGTGTTGAGATACGCGCCATCGTCAACAGGGGCTGTCATTCCTGGCTGGGCGACGAAGGACCAGGCACGTTCATCAACACCATAGACATTCACCTGGCCCGATCGCCGGATGGTGTCGCCAGACTGCTTTTCAACGCCGGCAACCAGCAGGATTGCCGGGGCGACAAACGGGCGCGCCGGGTCACTGTTGGTTACCGTGATCGCCAGTTGATGATGCAGGTCGGTTGCCAGTTGTTCGCGGAAGAACCGTGGCCCGGTGACGACGTCGTCGATTTTGCCAAGGCGGTCGAGCGTCATCTGCCGCAGACTGGCCCGCACGGAATCGCCGACAATCAATGCGCCGCCGATCACCGCCGTGCCGATGACGACACCGAGCACGATCGCGAGATTCGTCCGCCAGTAATACCGCAGACTCTGCCAGAGGAGACGGTTGGTGGTCATAACGGACATAGGGCAGTTCAATTCTCTGTAGTGCTCCGTCTATCCAATTCCGTCAGGTTGGGGATAGAGGCTGCGGAGCTTGATTCTGGCGTTGGCGGTGGTGAATTGCCAGTGAGTGCCGCAGCGGCGGGCGTTGCGGTGGGCGGTCCAGGCGGTGATGGTGGCCACGAGTTCCCGGGCGGTGGCAATGCGGCGGCGGCCCAGGCACTGACGCGACAAGAGGCTCAGTTCCATCTCGGCCATGTTCAGCCACGAACCATTTTTGGGCGTGAACACCAGCCGCAGTCGGCGGCGCAAGCGACCGGCGGTC